>JAABUU010005267.1_pt1 | contig 14642 bp, 10 predicted proteins | sample 5559301 | NCBI WGS metagenome assembly JAABUU01 (sample SAMN10711884, study PRJNA513360) | rock metagenome | isolation source: Antarctica rocks | place: Antarctica: Victoria Land, Richard Nunatak white | reverse complement strand
TCCTCGGTCATCGGGTTCTCCGGTCAGGTTGAAGCTTCGCAACTCCACCTTAGCCAGCCGATCCGATGACCACCTCCGCCTACACCGCTTCCATCAGCGAAATTCCACCACGAGCACGGACGCTATCAGGTGAACTCGCCGGCGCCGGACGCGACGGATCCGGCCGGCGCCGGCCTGCCGAGCCTGCACCACGCCGAGATCGCCACCGCGCGGCGCTACGCCGACGCCTCGCGCGCACCCAGCACGCAGCGCGCCTACGCCAGCGACCGGCGGCGCTTCTCCGCCTGGTGCCGCGCCCGCGGCCTCGACACCCTGCCCGCCGACCCGCGCGCCGTCGCCGTCTTCCTTTCCGCAGAGGCGAATACCGGCTCGGCCCCGCCCACCATCGGGCGACGCCTGGCCCGCGATCGGCTGGATGCACCGCCGCGCCGGCCTCCAGCCGCCACAGCCCCGCGAGGGGGCCGCCGCCCTCCTCGAGGTCATGGCCGGCATCCGGCGCAGCCACGGCGTCGTCCCGGCCAGGAAGCACGCCGCGGACGCCGACGTGCTCCGCGACGTGCTGCGCGCCATCGCCGGCGACGACCTGCGCCCGGTGCGCGACCGCGCGGTGCTGGCCTTCGGCACGGCAGGCGCGTTCCGCCGCTCCGAGCTGGTGGCGTTGCGGCTCGCCGACATCGAGCGCGTGCCGGAGGGCCTGCGCGTCACCATGCGGCGCAGCAAGACCGACCAGGACGCAGCCGGCGCCACCATCGCCATCCCAGAGGGACGCAGGCTGCGGCCGAAGGCGCTGCTCGACGCCTGGCTCGATCGCGGCGGGATCTCGGACAGCTTTCTGTTCCGCAGGCTGGTGCCGGGGCCCGCGGGAGCCGCGACCGCCTCCCCCATGTCGGATCGGGCCGTGGCGCGGCTGGTGCAGGCGCGGGTGGCCGCCGCCGGCTATGTGGGCGGGGATTTTGCCGGGCACTCGTTGAGGGCGGGTTTCCTGACGGCGGCCGCACGCGCAGGCGCGTCGGTGTTCAAGATGCGTGAGGTCTCGCGACACAAGTCCATGCAGGTGCTCGCCGACTACGTCCGCGACGCAGAGCTGTTCCAGAACCACGCTGGGGAAGGCTTTCTGTAGCCATGCCAGTAGACCAGGGGCGTCCAGGAGCGCTGAGCGGCGTCGGGGTCCCGCACGTCGCCATCTGACGACACTCCCCCAGCGACGCGGGACCCCAGGCTAATCCGGGGTGCGGCAGCGTCGAGGAAGGCAGCGTCAGCTTAGGGTGCCTGTCCACCGAACCGGCAGCAGCTCAATCCCTAGTAGCGAAACTTAGCCGGCCCGACGAATGGAACACGCTTGCTCAAGGGTGGTATCGTATGGAACTGCGGCCGTGGCGAGTTCGGTAGTTGACACGAGGGTAAGCTCCGTCCGCATGTCCCTCAGGATAGACCCGGAGATGAAATGCACTGGCGGACGCTTGACCTCAACCTGCTCGTCGTCTTCGACGCCGTCATGCTAGAACGCAGCGTCACGCGGGCGGCCGCCAAGCTGAACATGACGCAGCCGGCCATCAGCAATGCACTGACCCGCCTGCGGCGCGCGGTGCGGGACGACCTGTTCGTCCGTTCCCCGGAAGGCATGCAGCCGACGCCCTATGCCGAGCAGATAGCAGAACCGGTCCGCGTAGCCCTGCAAGGCCTCCACGTCGCCTTGGACCGAGCGGCGTCGTTCGATCCCGCGATGAGCGAACGCGATTTTACTATTGCGGTCGACAACCGTGCTGCATTAGTCATCGCAGGGGTTCTGGAGAGGGCGGTGGCGGCGGAAGCACCGGGCGTCCGCCTGAACATACGACCGAGTGGAACGCTCGACTTGGCGGGTTGCCTGGATCGGGGCGAGCTTGATATAGCGCTCGGCGGATTGTCGGTGGCCGGCGAACGGTTTTCCGACGCGTGTCTACTGAAGGACGGCTTTGTGGCCCTGGTCCGTCGCGGACACCCGGCGGCGAAAGACGGTGCCCTTACCATCGAGGCGCTCGGCGCTCATCCTCACCTCGTCCTGTCGTCGACTGGCGAGGATACGTCCTTCGTGGACGCCGAATTAGCGCGGCATGACCTCGTCCGAAAGATCGCCGTCCAGGGCCCACTTCTCGCGGCGGCGGCGGCCTTGAGCCAATCGGATATGATCGCCGTCATGGGCGAGGGCGGTGCGAAGGAGTTCGCGCGCATGGCACTGCTTGAGGTCCTGCAGCTGCCGTTCGCCTCGCCGGGGCTAACAACGTCGATGCTGTGGCATCGGCGGCTCGATGACGTGCCGGCGCATCGCTGGCTGCGCAATGTCGTGCTGCGCATCAGCAGGCTATCGTAGCGTCCGCGTCCGCGACGAAATGAGACCCTAACTGTTTAGTCTCGGCATTTGGTGGAGCGGGTCGAGGGTGAACCGTCCTGGGTCTGAGGTCCAGGTTTTGCAGATGGCTTCGTAGGGCGTGAGGCCTTTGAGGGTCTTCAGCCGTCGGCCGAAGTTGTAGGCACCGACGAAGTCGGCCAGGTGGCTTCGGAGCTGGTCGTGCGTCTCGTAGTGGAAGCGCTTGACGGTGGCGTCCTTGAGCGTGCGGTTCATGCGTTCGACCTGGCCGTTGGTCCAGGGGTGGCGTGGCTTGGTCAGGCGATGATCGACGTGGTTCTGGGCGCAGGCATACTCGAAGGCGTGCGCGCGGAACTGCTCGTGGTTGTCCATGGCCCGGCGGATGTCCGCGGCCGCCGAGCAGACGTTTCCGGGTGAGGTGAAGTGGGTGCCGTTGTCGGTCAGCACGGTGTGGATCCTGTAAGGCACCGCCTTGATGAGTGCGCGCAGGAAGTCACCGGCGATCCTGCGCGTGGCCTTCTCGTGCAGCTCGACAAAGGCGAACTTGGTGGTGCGATCGATGGCGACCAGCAGGTAGAGCCTGCCCTGTGCCGTGTGGACCTCGGCGATGTCGACATGGAAGTAGCCGAGCGGGTAGGTCTTGAACTTGCGCCTGACCGGGGTGCTGCCCTCGATCTCTGGCAGCCGTGAGATGTCGTGCCGTTGCAGGCAGCGGTGTAGCGACGAGCGTGTCAGATGCGGGATGGTGGCCTGCAGGGCATACAGGCAGTCGTCCAGCGGCAGCAGGGTGTGCCGACGAAAGGCAACCACGACTGCCTCGTCCTCGACGGAAAGCACGGTGGACCTGGCCTGTCTGGGTCCGGTCGGCACGTCATCGACCGAGGTGCGCTGTCGCCACTTGGCAATGGTCTTCTGGTTGACCCCGTAGCGGCTGGCCAGGGCTCTCAGGCTCTCTTGACTATGCTGTATCGCTCGACGGATTGCCGCTGTCGTCGTGGCGCTGCCGTGCAGAACCTGGCCCATAGCGCGTCCTTCCATTCACACGAGAAGAGTGCACCATCAAACCCCGGGACCAAACACCTAACTCTTGGCTTGGCAGTCAGGCCATACGATCCAAAAATATCTATATTTCGATATTAAATTAGGTGATTGCGGGTTTCGTCGCTATGTCTAGTGATGAAAAGTTAGTTAATAAGGTAATGATTGGACGTGGCTGAAGAAACTTCCTTGAATAACGTTCCGACAGAAACTGTAATTAAGAGCGCTCCCAGTGGGGATTAAGGCTTGGAGTGGATGAAAGCGATGCTCTTCATCAAGGTAAATATATCGGCGTAGGTCATCACCGCTGGCGTACGTCCTTTATGGCACACAGGAAGATTTGAATGGATAAGCTTTCTCGTCGCACTATCCTCGCCGCGGGTGCGGTTGGCGTCGCGTCGACCGCAAAGGCTGCTTCGTTGGGCAGCCCCGACGAACCGCAGCAGGGGCTGGCGGCGGCCGCAGGTAACGCGCGCGCCGCGGTTGACCCCGGCCCGCAAAACCCAGCCATCGCCGGGCAGTTCCCGCAGGCGTTCAACGCGCCCGCGACCGACGTCAGCGACATCCCGCAATTCTGGGCGTCTTTCAACAATGCCCAGCGCCGCATCCAGGCGGGCGGCTGGGCCCGCCAGGTGACGCAAGCCGACTTCGCCATCTCTGAGTCCATCTCCGGCGTGAACATGCGCCTGGATGCGGGTGGTATCCGCGAGCTGCATTGGCACCTGGCCGCCGAGTGGGTCTACGTGAGCTACGGCAACTGCCGGGTCACCGGGCTCGATCCGAAAGGCCGTGCCTATGTGGCCGACGTGAAAGAGGGCGACCTCTGGTATTTCCCGAGCGGCTGGCCGCACTCGCTGCAGGGCCTCGGGCCGGACGGGTGCGAGTTCATCCTCTGCTTCGACGAAGGCAAGGCGTCCGAGTTCAACACGCTGCTCGTCACGGACTGGATCCTGCACTCGCCGCAAGACGTCGTCGCCCAGAACTTCACCGTGCCGGCGGACACGTTCGGCAAGATGGCGCCGCATGACCTCTGGATTTTCCAGGGCACCGTTCCCGGCCCGCTCGCTGCCGACCAGGACGCGGTCAAGTCGCCGAAGGGGCCCGTGGCCAACCCGCTCACCTACTCCCTGGCGAGCGGGCCGATCTCCCGCCAGACCAAGGGCGGCTTCGTCCAGATCGCCGACAGCACCAACTTCAAGGCCGCCACCACCATCGCGGCGGCCCTCGTGACCGTGCACCCCGGTGGCATGCGCGAGATGCACTGGCATCCGAACGCGGACGAGTGGCAGTACTACATCAAAGGCTCGGCGCAGATGACGGTGTTCGACGCCGGGCCGAAAGCGGCGACCACCAACTTCAACCCTGGCGACATCGGCTACATCAAACGCAGCCTTGGTCACTACATCAAGAACGTGGGCGACACCGACCTTGTGTTCTTGGAAATCTTCAACAGTGCCAGCTATCAAAACATTTCGCTCTCGGACTGGCTTACCCACACGCCGCCAGCGCTCGTCGCTGCCCACCTCAACATGTCCGCCCAGGATATCGCCAAGTTTCCGAACAACATTCCGGACGTGATGCCGCTGTGATGTACCCATCGTGCGCAGCCGCATGTGGGCCGAAAAGACCGAATGCCTCGAATCGGTCCCGGCGCGAATGACCGCCGCAACTGATTGGTGCTTCATGGTGGGCGCTCATACCCCGACTCCGGCCGCGGTGGCTGCTTGCGGCGCGAGATGATCGCCACTCGCCCGACATTCTTGAACGGCAAATCCTGTCGGAACGCATCGATGGTGTCCGGAGCGGGCCGCAACGTGCTCCATGCCGACCCGAAGCCGAGTGCGGCACAGAGGCGCATCTCGGTGACGGGCCTCATCACACTGGGTTTGTTCGGCTGCGTCTCGGCAAAAGCGGCTTCCCCCGAAACTCAGACTCAGCTTTACCTGTCGACCACACCACAAGCGGCATCACCCGCCACGTCGCTGGCAATCCCGATTGAGCCGACCGAGACTTACCTCGCTTCTGGCACAAGCGACGGCTATTTATTCAACCTGCGCCCACTTGGCTCCGATCTGGGTGGCCTGCTCGCTGATCACGGCGTCTACCTTGTCGGGAAGAGCGTGTCGGAAGAGATGGGCGCAGTGGCGGGGGGCATCAAACGCGGCGGGTTCTATGAGGGCTATGCCGTGGCGGGCATCGACTTCGACCTGCAACGGATCGTCGACATGAGGGGCGGATCGCTCCACTTCTTGCTGTCCGATCTGCAGGGTCAAGCATTTTACAACTACACTGGTAGCACCTACGCTAACAACCGAGTCTACGCCTCGACGCCAGCATTCCGACTGAACGAGCTGTCCTACGAGCAGGAGCTATTTGGGGGGAGCGCCGATGTCCGGCTGGGCCGCATCCCCGCATACACACAGTTTGACGGTTCAGAGCTCTATTGCACGTTCGTTACCGATCTCTGCCGGACGCCAGCCGCCTACACGTTCGACCGCGGATCCCCGTCCTATCTTGCCTCGTCCTGGGCGGCGATCGGCGAAATGCGGCTGACGAATACGATTTACGCTCATGCCGGCATCTACGAGAATGAGCCCATCCTCGCGCAGTCCAACCATGGCGGTTTTCCCGGGCCGGACTGGAGCCTCAACTACGCAAACGGCGCGACCGTTCCCGCCGAGATTGGCTACCGGACAACGATTGAGAACGACCAGTATCCGCGCACCTACAGCGTGGGCGGCTTCTACAGCACCGGACGCTATGCGGACCCGCTTCTCAACAGCGCCAACCACAACCGCATACTGTCGGGTGGCTCGGCGAGGATGGACACCGGCTTAAGCCTTATCTTCGTGCAAGGTCAGCAGATGGTCTACCGTCCGGACTCATCCGACCGGGGCCTCACGCTGTTCGGTGGCGCAGACTGGGCCGCCAGCGGACAGCCCGTGATCGAGCGCATGATCTTCGGCGGTACGTACTGGAAAGGGCCGATCAAGTCGCGTCCAAGGGATACGATCGGGATCGCGATAAGCTACACGGCCGTTAACTCGCGGATCACTGAACGGGTCAACAGCCTCCTATCCCGGACGGACGGCGGCCAGGCAAGCCGTGGGGAAATTTCCTACCAGGCGTATTACGGCGTGGCGGTCGCGCCTGGGTTCTTGATCAAACCATTTGTCGAGTTTATCAGCCATCCCGACCAGGCATCGAGCGCCCGGCCAAGCGGCAATAACACCCACGCAGTGATTGCCGGGACTCTCCTCGAGATTGACGCCGCGGCGCTGCTTGGCCTGTCAACGCTCGTACACAAGGCGTTCAGTTCCTAAATGTCTACATCACGCCGCTGGTCCAAGTCCATAATGCGGCCAAGCGTCTAGGTATGCCGCAGAACGAGATCAAGTCGCAGACTCTGCCGGGCGGCCATGTCGGCCTGTTCATGTCGCACAAGGCGTTGTTGCATGGACCGTGGAGCTGGCGAGGTATCCTGATCCGATGGAGAAGATCAGATTTTGCGCATGGGGACGGGCTTGGCGGTCCGGATCGTGTGGTTGAGCACGGCGACGGCAAGTGCCGCCTCTCCCTGCTGGCCGGACAGGGCGCGGGCGCGAAGCTTCGGGCCGATCAGGTGCTTGGTGCGGCCGATGGCAGTCTCGACGAGGGTGCGCCGGCCGTATCCGGTCGCCCGCTGCTACGCCATAGAGCCCTGCTCGGCAATCAGCCGGATGTGGCGATCCCGCGGCGTCTGGGCAGCAGGGTCATCGGTGCTCGGCACCACACAGGAGCGTGGCGGGATGACCACGCCCGGTGGTGGGCCATGCTGCCAGATAGCTGCCCGGTAGACGGCATTGCTGTCGCAGGCGCCACCCGCGGTCACGTTGACGACGCTGCCCTCCACACTTCGGAGAAGAACCGGTGCTTGGGCTGCTGCGTCGTCGGTGTTGTCCTGGGTCAGAACGTGCTCAGCGATCTCGCCGCTATCGGCGTCCACGGCGATGGGGAGCTTGCGCCAGTTCCGACGGGTGCGGCCGTGCTTCTGCGCGTCCCACCGCTTCAGCACGGCCGATGCCAGCCGAACGGCGTCCCGGCGTGGCTGCGGTGAGCAGGCGCAGGCGCTTGTTATGGGGCGGCGTGGGTGCCGCCGTCCTCCTGGCGGCCGCCGTGTTCGTCTTGCGCGACCCGGGCGATCCCGCCGGGACGGCAAAGCCTGCGTCAAGCGCTCCGGTGTCGACAGCCGCAGTCGCGAGCGGCGACGTGCCGATCGAGCTTGAGGGGCTCGGCCGCGTGCAGGCCTTCAACACGGTGACCGTGCGGGCGCAGGTGGGCGGTCAGGTCGACAAGATCGATTTCGAGGACGGCCAGGCCGTCCAGCAGGGCAAGCTGCTGGCCCGGATCGATCCCCGCCCGCTGCAGGCCACCGTCGCGCAGGACAGGGCGACGATCGACCGCGACCGGGCGAGCCTAGCCAATGCGGAGACGGATTTGCATCGCTACGTCCCGCTCGCCGGACAGGGGATCGTCTCGGCCCAGCAAGTCGCGACGCAGCGCAGCCTGGTGGCGCAGCTGCATGGGACCGTTGCCGCCGACACCGCCGTGCTCGACCGCGATCAGGTCCAGCTCGGCTACACGTCGATCACCGCGCCGATCGCAGGCGTGCTCGGCCTGCGCCAAGTAGATGCCGGCAACACGGTCAGCCCGACCGACCCGGGGGGGCTCGTCGTGCTGACGCAGATCCAGCCGATCGTCGTGCTGTTCGCGGTGCCGCAATCGAGCCTGCCGGAGGTGCAGCTTCGCCAGACGGCGAGCGGTGCGGCCGGGCTCGTCGTGCAGGCCTGGACGCAGGATGGCGCGCGCCAGCTCGGCCAGGGGCGGCTGTCCGCGCTCAGCAACCAGGTCGACGTCGCGAGCGGCACGGTGACGCTGAAGGCCGTCTTCCCCAATCCCGACCGCACGCTCTGGCCGGGGGCGTCCGTGATCGCCCGGCTGGTGCTCGACGTGCAGCACGCTGGCCTGACCGTGCCGGGCAGCGCGGTGGACCAGGGTCCGCAGGGCTCGTTCGTCTGGGTCCTGGCAGGCGACGGCACCGTCAGCCCGGCGCCGGTGCAGGTCGCGCAGGTGGTGCACGCCACGGCCCTGGTGACCGGAGTAAAGGCGGGCGAGCAGGTCGTGACCGATGGCCAGTATGGGCTCACCCCCGGCGCGCATGTCGCCGTCCAGCAGCCCATGCCGACGGGCAGCGCCGGCGCAGCGCCGCAGCCGCTGCGCGGCAACCAGACGAACCGGCTGGGCATCTCGCCATGAGCGAGCCCGACACGATCCGGCACCGGGACGCGCCCGGCGCGGGGCGGGATGTGCCCGGTGCGGAGCAAGACGTACCTGACGCGGAGCAAGGCGTGGCTGGCGCGCATCGGGACGCATCGGAGCGCGAGCCCAGGATAGATGCGGACCCGGCCCGCCGCAGGCAGGACGGCGACGTGTCCAGGGATATGCCGGGCGGTGCGCCGGGCGGACACGCCGGCGATCCGGACCCGGACGGCGGCGTGTCGACGCTGTTCATCCGGCGGCCGATCACCACGCTCATGCTGATGGCCGGCGTGCTCATCGTCGGCGTGATCGCCTACCTCACGCTGCCGATCGCGTCGCTGCCGACCGTCGACGTCGCCACCATCCTGGTCACCGCGCAGCTCTCCGGCGCCGATCCGCAGACCAACGCCTATGCGGTCACCAACCCGCTCGAGACGCAGTTCGGGCAGATCCCCGGCCTGACCACGATGACCTCGGCGAGCGCCAACAGCTACGCGCAGATCACGCTGCAGTTCGGCTTCAACCGGACCGTGGAGGGCGCCGCCCAGGACGTGCAGGCCGCGATCAACGCGGCGGCCGCCTCGCTGCCGCCGGCGATGGCGCAGCCCCCGGTCTACCGCAAGACAAACCCGGCCGACACGCCGGTGCTCATCCTTGCGCTCACGTCGGACACGCTGCCGCTGACCACGGTGGACGACTGGGGCGAGAACATCCTGATGCAGCGCATCTCCCAGGTGAAGGGCGTGGGCCTGGTGACGATCGGCGGCCAGCAGCAGCCGGCGATGCGCCTGGAGATGGACCCGGCGAGGCTGGCCGGTATCGGGCTAACGATCGAGGACGTGCGCACCGCGGTCCTTCAGGCCAGCACAATCACCTCAAAGGGCGTCCTACAGGGTCAGCAGAAAGCGATCGCGCTCCAGGCGAACGACCAGCTTCTCGACAAGGACGACTACGACCGGATCGTCATCGCCTACCGCAACGGGGCACCGGTGCTGGTGCGAGAGATGGGCCATGCGGAGGTCGGCGCGGCCAACGAGCTGCTGGCCGGGTGGTACAACAACAAGCGGGCCGTCATTCTCAACGTCCTGCTCGCCAACGGCGCCAACGCCATCAAGACGGTCGATACCATCAAGAAGGAGCTGCCTCGCCTGGAGGCCTCGCTGCCGCCGGCCATGGCGGTGTCGGTGGTGTCGGACCGCACGACGACGATCCGCGCCTCGGTCAGCGACGTCGAGGACACGCTGCTGCTGACGATCGGCTTGGTGGTGCTGACCATCTTCGTGTTCCTGCGCAACGTCTGGGCCACGGTGATCCCGGCGGTCTCGATGGTGCTGTCGATCATCGGCACGTTCGCAGTCATGCGCGTCCTGGGCTACAGCCTGGACAACCTGTCGTTGATGGCGCTGTCCATTTCGGTCGGCTTCGTGGTGGACGACGCGATCGTCATGATCGAGAACATCTCGCGCCATCTCGAGCAGGGGATGGCGCCGCTGCAGGCGGCGCTTAAGGGTGCGGGCGAGATCGGGTTCACGATCCTGTCGATCTCCGTGTCGCTGATCGCCGTGTTCATCCCGCTGTTCCTCATGGCCGGCGTGGTCGGCAAGATGCTGCAGGAGTTCGCGGTCACGGTGTCGGTCGCGATCCTGGTGTCGGTGTTCGTCTCGCTCACGCTCACACCCACGCTCTGCGCACTGCTGCTCAAGCCAGAGAACCGGGACGAGCGGCATGGGCGGCTGTATCGGATGTCCGAGTGCGCCTTCGACTGGCTGCTCGCGCGCTACGATCGCGCCCTGACCTTCGTGCTGCGCCACCAGTTCGCGACATTGCTGGTCATGCTCGGGACGATCACGCTCACCGGCGTGCTGTTCGCCGTCATTCCGAAAGGCTTCTTCCCGCAGCAGGACACCGGCCTGATCACCGGGATCACGGAGGCCGCGCAGGACATCTCGACGGCGGGGATGGGCCAACGCCAGCAGGAGATCGCCGCCATCGTCGCCAGAGACGCCGCCGTCGCCAGCGTGGCCAGCTACATCGGGCCGGGGCCGTCCAACGCCGCGCCGAACCAGGGGCGGATGTTCATCACCCTCAAGCCGCTCGGCGGGCGCGGCCCGAACGGGGGCGCGCAGCAGGTGATCGACCGGCTGGCGGAGCCGCTGCGGCAGGTGCAGGGCATGCACCTGTTCATGCAGGCGGCGCAGGACCTGACCATCGGCGCGCGCACGTCCAAGGCGCAGTACCAGTTCACCCTAGTCGACACCGACCCGCAGGAGCTCGCCGGATACGCGGCGAGGATGGTCGAGCAGCTCGCCAAGGCGGACGGCGTGGCCGATGTCAGCAGCGACCAGGAGTCCTCCGGGCCGCTGCTGATGCTCGACATCGACCGCGCGGCTGCGGCGCGGTTCGGGCTGCAGCCGCAGGCGATCGACGAGGGGCTGTATGACGCGTTCGGCAGCCGCATGGCGACCCGGGTCTACGGCGCGAAGGGCCAGTACTTCGTAATCGTGGAGGCCGATCCGGCGTTCCGCACCGGGGCCGGGGCCCTCGACCAGGTGTATCTTCGGTCGTCGACGGGCGGGATGGTCCGGCTCAGCCAGGTGGCGCGCGTGACGCCGCAGGTGGCGCCGGTGGTCATCAACCACCAAAACCAGTCGCCGTCGGTCACGATCTCGTTCAACCTCAAGCCGGGCGTCTCGATCGGCGCCGCGGTCGGCTCGGTGCAGAGGATCGAGGCATCGCTGCACCTGCCGCTCACCGTGCAGGCGTCGTTCCAGGGCAGCGCGCAGGCCTACCAGATCGCGCTCGCCGGGCAGGCGACGCTGATCGGCGCGGCGGTGGTCGCGATCTACCTGATCCTGGGCATGCTCTACGAGAGCTGGATCCACCCGGTCACGATCATCTCGACGCTGCCCTCGGCCGGCCTGGGCGCGCTGCTGGCGCTGATGGCGGCCGGGATGCCGCTCGACGTGATCGGCATCATCGGCATCCTGCTGCTGCTCGGCATCGTCAAGAAGAACGGCATCATGCTGGTCGACTTCGCGATGGCGGAGGAGGCTGCGGGCAAGTCGGCCGAGGAGGCGATCCACAACGCCTGCACCCTGCGCTTCCGCCCGATCCTGATGACCACCCTGTGCGCCATCCTGGCCGGCGTGCCGCTCATGCTTGGCGGCGGCATCGGCGCACAGCTGCGCCAGCCGCTCGGCTTCGCCATCGTGGGCGGCCTGCTGCTGTCGCAGCTGCTCACGCTGTTCACCACGCCGGTCATCTACATCTACATGGACCGGTTGGGCGGGTTCATCACCTCGCTCGGGCATGCTGGCCAAACTGCGCGGAAGTCTGCGGAATGAGGTTTTCCGCGGCGACGGCGCTCCCGGTGGTCGTCGCCCTGTGCGGCTGCCATGTCGGTCCCGACTACCAGCGGCCGGCGATGCGGGTGCCGCCGGCGTGGGAGCAGGCGCCACCGGGCGCCCTGGCAGCCTGGCCGGCGCCTGACTGGTGGACGGCGTTTGGCTCGCCACAGCTCGACGCGTTGATGGCGCAGGCGCGGGCGGGCAACACGGACGTGGCCGCCGCCGCCGCCCGGGTCCGCCAGGCCGACGCGCAGGCGCGTGTCGCCGGCGCGCCGCTGCTGCCCTCGCTGGCGGCGCAGACCAGCGTCGGCCCCGAGCGGCTGCTGAACAACACCGGTCGGGAGCGCCACTACACCACCGTCGGCGGCGTGCTCCAGGCCAGCTACGAAATCGACTTCTGGGGCAAGAACCAAGCGACGCTAGAGGCCGCACAGGCCGGCGCCACGGCGAGCCGCTACCAGCAGGAGGTGGTCTGGCTGACGACCTCGACCAGCGTGGCCAACACCTATTTCGCGATCCTGGCGCTGCAGGACCGGATCCGGATCGCCCGCAGGAGCCAGGCTGGCGCGCGGCACGACCTGGACGACCTGGTCGCGCAGGAGCGTCAGGGCATCGTGGCGCACATGAGTGTCGTGCAGCAGCAGGCCGTGGTGGCGAGCGTGGCGACGGCGATCCCGCCGTTGCAGGGACAGTCGGTGCAGCTGCGCGACGCGCTCGCGCTGCTGGTCGGCGCACTGCCCGAGCAGCTCGCGTCGGCGGACGGGTCGCTTGCCGCCCTGTCGCCACCAGCCGTGCTGGCGGGCGTGCCATCGGAGCTGCTGTCGCGGCGGCCGGACGTGCAGGCCGCCGAGGCCCAGCTGGTTGCGGCCAATGCCAACATCAGGGTGGCCCGCGCCCAGTTCTTCCCATCGTTCTCGCTCACTGCCAACGGCGGCCTGGTCAGCCTGGCCCTGGCCCACTCTCTGGCGGGGCCGCTCGGGACCTACCAGCTGCTCTCGTCGGTGACGCAGCCGATCTTCGAGGGCGGCGCGCTCCGCGGCCAACTGGACTCGGCGAAGGCGGCCTACCAGGTGCTGCTGCTCGGCACATACCGCAAGTCGGTGCTCTCCGCCTTCGGCGACGTCCAGACCGCGCTCGCCGCGGTGCAGGCAGCGGCGGACGAGCAGGCGGCCCAGCAGGCCAGCCTCTCGCTCGCGCAGCAGTCCAGCGGCCTGTCCGCCGGGGCGTTCCGCGGCGGCACCGGCACCATCCTCGCGGTGCTGCTGAGCGAGACCTCGCTCTACACGATCGAGGACACGCTGGCGCAGACACGGCTGGCCCGCCTGCAGTCTCTGGTCGGGCTGTTCGGGGCGCTGGGCGGGGGCTGGAAGGCATGACGGCACCGTCGAGTCCGGCCCGTTCGACCCATGGCTGCCGTCAATACGGAACAGGAGCTTGAAATGAGCAACACGTCCAATGCCGCACGTATTCTGCGTCTTGCCATGACAGGACTGGTTCTGACGTGTTCCGCTGCCGGCGCGGCTGAGCCGACGACCATGGTCAAAATCATCAGCGAGTCGGGGGCACAGCGGGTCATCGAGGCGGCAAGGCAGGCCGCGGAGAGTCTCAAGGCTCCCTGCGCGATCGCCGTCGTCGATCCCAGCGGCATCCTGGTCTCGTTCGAGAGGATGGACGGAGTTCGCGCCGGCAGCCCGGATCTTGCGATCGGCAAGGCCCGCACTTCCGCGTTGCTACAGCGCCCCAGCGAGGAGGTGGAGAGCAACATCGCTGCCGGTCGCATCGCCTTCGTCACGGCTGGTTTTCTGGCGCTTCGAGGGGGCATGCCCCTGGTCGTGAACAAAGACGTCGTCGGCGCCGTCGGGATCGCGAGCCTCAGCAAGGAGAACGACGTTCTCATCGCAAAGGCTGCTGCGCAAAGTCTTTCAGACAACTCCAGCAGCCCCGAGCATTGAACTGTCAGCAAGCAAGGCCGGGGACCTTGTTGCACGGATCAGGCCGCGTTGGCTGGGGTAGGATGCGGCGGGGGCCATTCTCCGTCACCGGCCGGGGTGTGAAATCGTGCGACCGTGTTGCAGGAATCGGCCGCCGCTGCCGGATCGGGGTAGGGTCGCGCGGCCGATCTCCCACTGCTATCCGAGGTTCTCACCCTGCCGTTCAAGGCCGTTGGACTATGTTGCAGGGATCAGCGAGAGGGCAGCACCCGCCTGTTGGCGTCTGCTGTTAGGCGAAGCGGATGTATTCCGGGTGTCCGAGTTCAAGCATCTGGTTCAGGATGCCGACAGCGAGGGCGATCTCCGTCTCGCGTCGGCTCTCCGTGCGCGAGCGCAGCCCGCCCCCGATCACACGCTTGAACCGGCTGATGTCGGCCTTGACCAGAGCGCGCCAGTGGTAGCCTGAGGTTTCCTGCCAGCGTCTGCGGCCGTGCTCGGCGATCGTGTGCAGGTGGCGGTCGCGCTGCGTGGGTGCTGTCCCGGCGGTGTCGCTCAGGACTGCGCTGGACCGGGGCGGCACGATCACGGCTGCCTCGGGCGAGCGCCTGGTGACCTCGCCATACACACCGTCCTGGTCATACGCGCCGTCCGCGGTGAACGAGGCGATCGGCCCTGCCTGGT
>JAABUU010005266.1_pt1 | contig 14645 bp, 9 predicted proteins | sample 5559301 | NCBI WGS metagenome assembly JAABUU01 (sample SAMN10711884, study PRJNA513360) | rock metagenome | isolation source: Antarctica rocks | place: Antarctica: Victoria Land, Richard Nunatak white | reverse complement strand
GCTAGCCAGCGCGGATCTCAAAGCGGATGAGCCGGGGCTTCAGGAGTGCGCGACGTCGCTCGGCGTCCCTTTCATCACCTATCCCGTCGCGGCGCTGCGCGACCTGGTGGGGGACGACCCGTCGGCGGTGAACCCGTCAGCGACTGTGGAACGACTGGCCGGGACACCATGCGTCAGCGAGCCAGCCGCGTTGCTCGCGGCCGGACCTGACGCTACGCTCGTCGTACCCAAAACAAAAGCTTCGCGCGTGACGTGCGCTATCGCGCGCATCGGTCCAGGTGAGCGGCATGCGCCTGGACACGATCAGCCGACGGATAATGGGGCAACAGGCGGATCGCTCGTCGTGATCGGATTGGGACCGGGCGACCTGACGCTGCTGCCGGCGCGGGCGCGGGAGGCGCTGGCCGAGGCCGATGTCGTCGTCGGTTATCGTGGCTACCTGGATCTGATCGTCCCTCTCACAGTGGGGAAGATGATCGTCGGGGCGGAGCTCGGCGAGGAGGTGGCGCGCGCCACCCGCGCCATTGACCTGGCCCAGGCTGGCGCCCATGTCGCGCTGGTCTCCAGCGGGGACGCGGGCGTGTACGGGATGGCCGGATTGGTCTACGAGGTTCTGGGCGCGCGCGGCTGGACGCCGGACGATCTCCCCGTGACCGTCGTGCCCGGCATCTCCGCCGTGCAGGCGGCCGCTTCCTTGCTTGGGGCCCCGCTTATGCACGATGTCGCTACGATCAGCCTCTCCGACCTGTTGACACCACGCGACGTGATCCTGCGCCGCCTCGAAGGCGCCGCGGCGGCGGATTTCGTGCTGGCCCTGTACAATCCGGCGAGCCGGCGGCGGACGAGCCTCATCGTCGAGGCCCGCGCGATTCTTTTGCGGTCCCGGCCGGCCGCAACTCCGGTCGGGCTCGTGTCGGACGCCTACCGCTTGGGCCAACATGTGGCTGTCACGACGGTGGGCGCCATGCTCGACCACCACATCGACATGCGTACCATTGTGATCGTGGGTAACTCCTCCACGCGCGTGATCGGAACGCGTATGGTGACGCCGCGCGGCTACGCGGGGCGCTACGATTTGTCCGGCCACGCGGCGGAAAGGGCGACGATCGATGGTTAAGCCATACCACTACCATGTCTTTGTGTGTACCGATGACGGAACAGACGAGCGCTGCCGTGCCAAGGGGGCCGAGGAGGTGCGCGAGCGGTTCTGGGCGGAATTGGGCGCGCGCGGCATGGAGCATGTGAAAGTCACGCGGATGGGCTGCACCGTGCAGCACCGTCACGGCCCCATTATCGTGGTCTACCCGGACGGGATATGGTACGGTCATGTCACAGTTGACGATGTGTCCCAGATCGTGGAGGAGCATCTGGGCCAGGGGCGCGTCGTCGAGCGCCTCGTGCATTATCGCCGATCCGATGGGCTGCCCTGTGGGCCGTGCGGCGGGGGCGAGACCCATAGCCCATGAGCGACGCTGACACCCTCGCGCCGCCGCGCAATCGGCGCGGCCTGCGCACCGGCTACACCACGGGATCGTGCGCGGCCGCCGCCGCCCGCGCCGCGGCCACCGCTCTCGTCGTGGGGATACGCCCGGCCGAGGTCACGATCACCCTGCCCATCGGCGGAACGGCCACCTTCGCCCCTACCGAGTGGGCGCAGGGCAGCGACTGGGCGAGTTGCGCGGTGGTCAAGGACGCCGGCGATGATCCCGACGTGACGCACGGCGCGCATATCCACGCCCGCGTCGCCTGGACATCCGCGCCGGGTCTGGAACTCGCTGGCGGTCCCGGCGTCGGCACGGTGACCCGTCCCGGGCTTGGGCTCGCGGTCGGTGGACCGGCCATCAACGCGACGCCGCGCGCGATGATCACGGCCGAGGTGATGGACATTGTAGGAGATGTGCTAGAGACACGCGGGATGGTGGTGACCGTCTCCGTCCCCGGCGGCGAGGAGATGGCGCGCAAGACGCTCAACGGGCGTCTAGGTATCGTCGGTGGCATCTCCATTCTGGGTACCTGGGGCATCGTCAAGCCCTATTCCACGGCATCCTGGCGCGCCAGCGTGGTGCAGGCGGTTGACGTGGCCGCCGCTAATGGCCAGGATCGCCTGGTGCTCTCGACGGGGAGCCGCAGCGAGAAATATGCCATGGCGCTCTTCCCTGGCCTGGATGAGCTCGCCTTCGTGGAGATGGGTATCTTCACGGGCGACGCGCTGCGCGCGTGCGTCAAGAGAGGGGTGGGCTGGTCCGCTGTCACCGGCATGATCGGGAAGTTCGCCAAACTGGCGCAGGGTCACATGCAGACGCACGTCGCGGGGAATCAGGTCGACACGACTTTCCTGTCTAGCATTGCCGCTGAGTGCGGGGCGAGCGTCGCGGCGCGGGAGGAGGTGCGGAGCGCGAACACCGCGCGGCACGCCGGCGAGATCGCCGAGCGCGAGGGCTTTGCCGCGCCGTTCTATGCGCGCCTAGCCGCGTTAACTCGCGACCAGTGCGCGTCATACGTCAAGGAGCGCCTGACCGTCGAGGCTGTCCTGTTCGATTTCGCGGGCCAGACACTGGCCCATGCGCGAGAAGAGAGGAGCGCGTGATGCGCCTGTACGAGCATGAATCCACCGCTTTATCGATAGACGCGGGCAACGACGCCTGGTACCGCTACCACGGTGCGCGTCGCGCTCGCGGACTATCGTCCGAGGATGTGGCGGAGGGCGTGACACACGCCGTCGCCGACATCGACTTCGTGGAGCGCCACATCCCCCTGCGTCCGTCCAGCCGACTCCTCGAGGTCGGCTGTGCGTGGGGCCGGCACACGGCTGAATTGCTCCGCCGCGGATACACACGCGTCGTGAGCGTGGATATCGACCCAGCCATGCTAGCCCACGCCCGTCGCCGGCTCGTGGACGCCGACCTGCGCGACGGAAGCTTCCTCGCCATCCCGTCCGCGGACGGCCTGTTCGATGCGGTGCTGCAACTCTACGACCGTAGCGTCCTGGGCTTTCCCACGGAGGACGACGACCGCGTGAGCCTGCGCCATGTGGCCGGTTTGCTTCATCCAGGCGGGCATTTGCTCTTCGGTATCCGTGACTGGCCGGTTGACTTGCCGCTGGCGTCCCGCTCCTGGCAGGAGACCGTCGAGGGGTTGGAGTTGGAGGAGGTCGTACCCGACCCCGCCGCCATGACCTGCACGCATCGCACGATCGTGATACGCCCGGACGGGGCGCGCCGGACGCTGGAGCTCACGCGTCGCCACTATAGCTTGCCGGAGGTGCGCGGCCTCTTACGAGGGGCGGGGTTTGCGTGCGTAGACGCCTGGCACGCCTACGATGAGGCGCGCCCATATGGGACCGAGCGCCAGGGCATGGTTGTCCTGGCCAGAAAGGAAAGGTAGGGACTATGAACGACGACGCGACGGGTACGGACGGAGCCACGCGGCAGGGCGAGAACGCGGTAGGGGCAGAGACAACGAGTGCGCCGCGATCCGGGACGGGCGCGGCGCCAGGTGAGCGGCGCGTCAAGAAGGGGCTCGTCATCGTCAACACGGGACATGGCAAGGGCAAATCGACGGCCGCCTTCGGCGTGATGACGCGCGCGTGGGGGCGCGGCATGCGCGTCTGTGTGCTGCAGTTCATCAAGAATGAGAACGCCAGCTTCGGCGAAACGCGCGCCGCGCGCAAGATGGGCATCGACATGATCGCGATGGGCGACGGCTTTACCTGGCTCTCGCGCGACATTGACGAGACCGAGGCCAAGGCCCGGCACGGTTGGGCGCGCGCCCAGGAGAAGATCCTCTCCGGGGAGTACGACGTCATTATCCTGGACGAGTTCACCTACACCTTCACATACGGCTGGCTCGACGTGAACGAGGTTGTCGCCTGGTTACGCGCGCACAAGCCGGAGATGCTGCACCTGATCATCACGGGGCGCGACGCGCGCGAGGAATTAATCGACTACGCCGACCTTGTCACCGAGATGCGCCTCGTCAAGCACCCCTACAAAGAGCAGGGCATCCGCGCCCAGGCGGGGATAGAGTTTTAGATTATGACCACGCGCGAGCGACACCTGGTCCTGCGCGCCGATGGGCGCGCCATCAACGTCCCGCGACGGCCGGGACAACTGTTCGTCTGCAGCACGGGGTGTTGCTGTGGGCGCACTGAGGACGGCCATGCCGCCGTGCCAACCGACCTGTACCATCAGGAGTGGGAGCGGCGGCGGCTGCGCAACCGCGTGCACCTGACGCAGAGCGGCTGCCTCGGCCCCTGCACGCTGGCCAACGTGGCGCTGCTCGTCTACGGGGGGCGCGAGATCTGGTTCCACTCGGTCGCCGACGAGCGGGTTGTGACGGCTATGTTCGACTACATCGACGCAATGGTGCGGGCCGATAGCCCCCTGCCCCCGCCGCCCGCCCTGGCCGGTCATGTCTTCACCGCCTTCGACTGGGAGGCCCGCCGCGCCACAGCGGCGGTGGAGCGGGCCCCGGTGGACGCTGCGCGCGTTGCGCCTCGGGTGGCCGATACTATCCTGTTCCTCACGCAGGCCGATACCGACCTCCTGACCATGGAGAAGGCGCGGGCGCTCCTGCCGCCCGATTTCCCGCCGGTGCGCGCCGTCAACGTGTCTGGGCTCGGCGGGGACGAGGACATCGACATCTTCCTGGACCGTGAACTCGACCGCGCGGCTCTCGTGGTCGCCCGCCTCCTGGGTGGCCGCGCGAGTTTCGCGCATGGCCTCGACCGCCTAGCGACGCATGCCCGGCGTGAGGGGACCTGGACGCTGCTGCTGCCGGGAACCGAAACGCTCGACGTCGAACTGGCGGCGCTCTCCAGCGTGGCCATCCCGGTGGCTCACCAGGCCGCCGCGTACCTGCAGATGGGTGGCCCGTCCAACGCCGCGCACCTGCTCCGTTTTCTGGCCGATCACCTGCTCACGACGGGCTTCGGCTTCGACACGCCCGCGCCGCAACCGCGCCACGGCGTGTACCATCCCGACGCGCCGAACGCTACCCTTGACGAACTGCTCGCCCGCCACCAACCGGATCGTCCCACCGTCGGCGTTCTGTTCTACCGCGCGCACCTGCTCGCGGGCAATACCGACCCCATCGACGCGCTCGTGCGCGCCTGCGAAAAGGCCGAGGCCAATGTCCTGCCCGTTTTCGCGCAGTCCCTCAAGGAGGACGCGGATGACGTCACGGCGCACGACGGATCGCGCGGCCTACCGGCCGCACTGCGCTACATGGTCGGGCCGCGGGGCGCGCGCGTCGATGTCATCGTCAGCACGATGAGCTTCGCCATGGGCGGCGTGAACCCCGACGGGCCAACCATGGCCGGCTGGTCGGTGGACGCCCTGGAGTCCCTGGATGTCCCGATCCTGCAAGCGGTCCTGGCCAGTGGACCGCGCGTGGCGTGGGAGACATCGCTGCGGGGGCTCGGCCCCCTGGATACGGCCATGAACGTAGCCCTGCCCGAGTTCGACGGCCGTATCGCGGCCGTGCCGATCGCGTTCAAGGAGCAGTCGTCCGGCCCGTCGGACGACGCGCGCGGCACCCCTGTTGCGCGCGCCGTGGCGGTCACGGATCGCGTCGAACGCACGGTGGGGCTGGCCCTGCGCCTCTCCACGCTCCGTCATAAGCCAAACGGGGAGAAGCGTGTGGCCATCGTCTTGACCAATAACCCGAACCGCGCTGCCCGCGTGGGCAACGCCGTGGGCCTGGACGCCCCGGCCTCGCTGCTGTTGCTCCTGGAGGCGATGCGCGCGGCCGGCTACACGGTCGGAGATCTCCCGGCGAGCGGCGACGACCTGCTCCATGCCCTGATCGACCGCTGCTCATACGACACTGAGGTGCTGACCGCGCATCAACTTGCCTACGCCGCCGCGCGCGTGCCCGAGGGGCGCTACGCGTCATGGTTCGCGGGGCTGCCCATGAAAAACCGGCGCGAGATGAGCGGCCGTTGGGGGGAACCGCCTGGCGTGGCCTACGTTCACGGCGGCCACCTTGCCCTGGCCGGCCTGCGCTTCGGTAACGTCTTTGTGGCGCTGCAGCCGCCGCGCGGTTATGGCATGGACCCGAACGCTATCTATCACCAGCCCGACCTGCCGCCGACCCACAACTATCACGCGCTCTACCGCTGGTTGCGCGACCCCGTCGCGTTGGGAGGCTTCGGGATCGACGCGCTGATCCATCTCGGCAAGCATGGCACCCTGGAGTGGCTGCCCGGCAAGGCCGTTGGCCCCTCCGCGACCTGCTACCCGGACCTGCTGCTGGATGACATCCCTCTGGTCTATCCCTTCATCATCAATAATCCCGGCGAGGGCGCGCAGGCCAAGCGCCGCACCCATGCCGTCGTGGTGGACCACATGGTCCCGCCGATGACTGCCGCCGACACGTACGGACCATTGGCCGAGCTGGCGCGCCTGGTCGACGAGTATTACCAGGTCGAGTTGCTCGATCCGACCAAACTGCCGCTACTGCAGAACCAGATCTGGGAGATCATTAAGGAGGCCCGGTTAGAATCAGATCTCGGCGTGATGATGCGACAGACGCACGGGGACCACACCCACGCATGGGACGACGAGGTCCTCGATGACGGGACCCCGGCAGGGTTGGGCGAGTTAGGCGGGCGCGACGTGGCGCACCTGCTGGAGGATATCGACGCCTACCTATGCGAACTGGGCACGCTCCAGATCCGCAACGGGTTGCATGTCATGGGCGCGCTACCTGAGGGGCCGGCGTTGGTCGACCTGCTATTGAGTCTGGTGCGCCTACCGAACGGCGACACGCCAAGCCTGCGCGAGGCCGTCGCGTCCCTCTTCGGCGTGCGCCTACGTCAGCTCCTGGACGCGCCAGGGGCTCGTCTAGACTCCCTACCACATGTGTTGGCGGCCGTCGAGGGCCGCCCCCTGGTCACGGCGTCGGACGCCATCGAGGCCATCGATCGCCTCTGTATGGAGGCGCTACGGCGGCTGCACGAGGTAGGGTTCAACCCGGAGGCCGTGGCGGATGTCCTGGCGTGGTTGGGAGAGGTCGCGGGGGCTGATGCGACTCCCATCGCGACGCCGCTTCAGTTTGTGTGCGAGCGCTTGCTCCCAGCGCTACGCCAGGGAGAACGGGCGGAGATCGCCAACGTGCTGCGCGCGTTGGATGGCCGGTACATACCCGCGGGTCCTAGTGGTTCACCGACGCGGGGGATGGCCCATGTGCTGCCGACGGGTCGCAACTTCTACGCCGTCGACCCACGTGCCGTACCCAGCCAGGCCGCGTGGCGCGTGGGGTGCCAACTGGCCGAGGAGTTGGTCCGACGTCACCTCGCGGAGGAGGGGGGCTACCCGCGCAGTGTCGGGTTGTCGATCTGGGGCACGAGCGCGATGCGCACGCACGGCGATGACATCGCGCAGGTTTTCGCGCTCCTGGGGGTGCGGCCGGTCTGGCAGCCCGAGAGCCGCCGCCTGGAGGGCGTCGAGCCGATCCCGCTGGCGGAATTGGGCCGGCCGCGCATCGATGTAGTCTGCCGCATCTCGGGATTCTTCCGCGACGCCTTCCCGCACCTCATCGGCCTCCTCAACGACGCCGTCCGCCTCGTCGCGGGGCTGGACGAGCCGCCCGACGACAACTATGTGCGCGCCCGCTACCTTGCGGATCAGGAGAGGCTCCGCGGGGAGGGATGCTCCGACGCGGAGGCGGGGCGACGCGCCCTGTACCGGGTGTTCGGCTGCAAGCCGGGCGCGTACGGAGCGGGAATCCTCCCACTCATCGATGAGCGCAACTGGCGCGATGTCTCCGACTTCGCGGAGGCCTACGTCAACTGGGGCGGCTACGCCTACACGTCCGACGAGTTTGGCGTCGACGCGCGCGACGAGTTCCGCGGCGCCCTGGCGACCGTGGCCGTCGCCGCCAAAAACCAGGACAACCGCGAACACGACATCTTCGACTCCGATGACTACCTGCAGTACCACGGCGGCATGATCGCCACGATCCGCGCGCTCTCCGGACGCACGCCGCGCCGCTACCTGGGCGATAGTTCTGATCCTGAGCGCGTGCGCGTGCGTGACCTGCGCGAGGAGGCGCTGCGCGTCTTCCGGAGTCGCGTCGTCAACCCGAAGTGGATCGAGGCCATCACACGCCACGGCTACAAAGGGGCGCTGGAGCTGACTGCCACCGTCGATTTCCTGTTTGGGTACGACGCCACAGCGGACGTGGTGGAGGATTGGATGTATGAAACGGTGACCAAGACGTACGCGCTCGACCCCACCATGCAGGAGTTTTTCGGCCGCAGCAGCCCGTGGGCGTTGCGCGACATCGCCGAGCGCCTGCTCGAGGCGGCCGACCGCGGCCTGTGGTCGCACCCATCGGCGGAGATCACCGACGGCCTGCGTCGCGCCCTCTTGCGCGCCGAGGCCGATGTCGAAGCCCGCGGCGAGATCTAGAGTAAGGAGCGATCGTCCATGCATACAATGTCACTGATCGGCGTCATCCTCGTCGCCCTCGCACTCGGGGCACGCCACGGCCTCGACTGGGACCACCTAGCGGCCATCACCGACCTCGTCGGCGCGCCCGGCGCGCGCACTGGCCGCTCGCTCGGCCTAGCCGTCTGGTATTGCATTGGGCACGGGCTCGTCATCGTGCTTCTGGGTGCGATGGTGGGGCTGCTCGGGATGCGGCTCCCTGGGGGGCTCGATCGCGTCTTCGAGGTCGTGGTTGGCCTCACTCTGATTCTGATGGGCCTCCTCGTCCTCCAGCAAGTGTGGCGTCAGCGGACGTCCTACCAGTACAGCAGCCGGTGGAGGTTGATGATCGATCTCGCCAGGCGGGCGTGGCTGCGCAGGCGCGGCGCCGTGGAGTGGGACGCGGCGCTACCGCTTTCCAAGCGGACCGCCTTCGGGATCGGTGTGCTTCACGGTACCGGGGCGGAGACGCCGACCCAGGTCGTCCTGTTCGCCAGCGCGGCGGCGGCGGGCTCATCCGGTGGCGGGGGTATGGTGCTCCTGGCCTTTGTGTTGGGGCTGATCCTGTCGGACCTCGGTGTGGCGCTCGTCTGGTTAAGCGGCAGGGTGGGCGCCCGTCGCGTGCCCGGCGGTCAGATTGTCCTAGGCCTGTTCACCGGTGTCGCCAGTCTGGGCGTCGGCCTCACGTTCATCATCGAGAAGTCGTCGCTGCTGCCGAGTTTGCTCGGCGGTTGATCACCCTCGTGGCAGTTTATTCCAGGATACGAACGGACCGACGCATCGCGACTTTGTAGAAGGATATAGTTGTGGAAATCATGATCGATGACGACGTGACCCCCCGGCTCCCACGAGCCGCGACGAGAGCAGGTGTCTTCCCGTTCACCGCCCTGGTGGGACAGGAGCGCATGAAGCGTGCGCTGTTGCTCAACGCCATCAACCCCCGCCTGGGCGGCGTGCTCATCCGAGGGGAGAAGGGAACCGCTAAGTCGACAGCGGCGCGCGCCCTCGCCGCCCTGCTGCCCCCGCTCTCCGTCGTCGCGGGCTGCCCATTCTCGTGTGACCCGGACCAACAGGAGGCGCTATGCGATGGGTGTGCGGCACGGCGGGCGGCGGGCGAGGATTTGGGGCGAGCGGAGCGGCCGGCGCGCGTGGTCGACCTGCCGGTGGGCGCGACTGAAGACCGCGTCGTGGGCACGCTGGACCTGGAGCGCGCCATCGGCCACGGCGAGCGCCGCTTCGAGCCGGGCCTGCTGGCCCAGGCCAATCGCAGTATCCTGTACGTCGACGAAGTGAACCTGTTGGGAGACCACCTCGTCGACGTCCTACTCGACGCCGCGGCGATGGGCCGCAACGTCGTCGAGCGCGAGGGCGTCGCCGCCGCGCACCCGGCCGTGTTCGTCCTCGTCGGTACCATGAACCCAGAGGAAGGGGATTTGCGCCCACAACTACTCGACCGCTTCGCCCTCGCCGTAGAGGTCGCCGGTATGCCCAACCCGGACGAGCGCGCGGAGGTGGTGCGGCGGCGCATTGCCTACGAGGCCGATCCTGTCGCCTTCGGCGAGGAGTGGGCCGCCGTGGAGCAGGCCGCGCGCGAGCGGATAAACGCGGCGCGCGCGCTCCTCCCGCGGGTGCGCGTGGACGACGTGATGCTGCGGCTGATTACCTCCATCTGCGCGGAGGCCGGCGTGGACGGGATGCGCGGCGATCTCGTGATGTACAAGACCGCCGCCACCCTGGCGGCCGACGGCGGTCGCATTGTGGTGACGGTCGACGATGTGCGCGAGGCGGCGGAGTTAGCCCTGCCCCATCGCCGGCGGCGTCAGCCCTTCGAGCAACCCGGCCTAGACCGCGCGGCGCTGGACGAGAGTATCAAGCGACACCAGGATAGGGAGGCAGGACAGGGCGGGTCGACGGAGGGCGCCGGGAGCGAGAGCAATGCCGAGGCGACGGACGACGAGCCGGGCGGAGGCGACAGCGGAGTGCATGGCGACGAGCGGACGCCGCCTACACAGGGTGTCGATGCGGCGACGCGCGTGTTCGCGCCGGAGGACGGACGTCAGGTTCCGTCGCTACGATTGACGCGCCCCGACGCTACCGTTAGGGCCGCCAACGGCCGCCGCTCGATCACACGCGCCGCCGGGGTGGGACGATACGTCCACGCGGCGGCGCCGAACGGCGCCGCCCGTGACCTGGCGCTCGATGCGACGCTGCGCGCGGCCGCGCCGTATCAAAGGTCACGACGCGCCTTACCTGCGAAGGGACGCGCCCCGCGCCTCCTGCTGCGGCCGTCTGACGTGCGGGTGAAGGTGCGCGAGGCGCGCACGGGCGCGCTCGTCCTGTTCGTCGTCGACGCCAGTGGCTCGATGGGCGCGCTCCAACGCATGGCCGCGGCCAAGGGCATGGTGCTGGCTTTCCTGAGGGATGCCTATCGCCGGCGCGACCGCGTGGGCCTTATCACGTTTCGGGGCACGCGGGCGGAGCTCGCGCTCCCGCCGACGAGTAGCGTTGAGCTGGCCGAGCAGCGCCTGCGCGAGCTACCGACGGGAGGGCGGACACCCCTGGCGCACGGCCTGGCGCTGGCCGCCGACACACTACGCCAAAACGTGCGCTCCAACTTGTCGGCCATCCCCCTACTCATCGTCCTGTCCGACGGCCGCGCCAATGTGCCTCTGTCGGGCGCGGGAGGGGATGCGCTGACAGATTCGGGCGCCGTCGCGGCGATGATCGCGCGGCAGGGCTGGGCAAGCGTGGTCGTGGACACCGAGGCCGGCCGCACGCGTCTGGGCCTGGCCCGCGCGTTGAGCGACGCCCTGGGCGCACGGTATATGCGGCTCGACGAGATGTCGGACATGGCAGAAATGTCGGCGGCGCACGTGAGCGGCGTCATCGGCAGGAGATTATCATGAGTGCGGAACGGACGGCACGTACAATGAGTGAGGGCGGGATACCTGCGCGCCGGGTCGTCTGCGTGGGGATCGGGCCGGGCGATCCGCGGTACGTGACGCTGGCTGTGCGCGATGTTGTCGCGGAAGCCGACGTAGTCAGCGGCTTCGCCACAGCCGTAGCGGTCGTACGGGACTGGATGACGGGCACGGCGTTGCCGATGAGCTACCGCGACCAGGAGGAGGTCCTGGCACAGGTGGCGGAGGAAGCGCGGGCGGGGCGGCGCTGCGTGGTCTGCCTGTACGGCGATCTCAATGTCTCGGCGGGGGAGTTGTTGGAGCGCGTGCGCCGTCACTGCGGCGAGGTCGACCTGCTCCCCGGCATCAGCTCGGTGCAGGTGGCGCTGGCCCGCGCCGGCATCGCGCTGGAGCAGACGCTGTTCGTGACGCTGCACGCCCGCGGGGAGGTCGAGGGCCGCCGTCGCGAGTTAGCCGAGGCTATCGCCGCTGGGGCGCGGCACGTCGTCGCCCTCCCCACGCCCTACGACTTCATGCCCCGTGACGTCGCCGCGTATCTGCTGACGAGGGGCGCAGACCCGGCGCGCGCTGTGACCGTCTATCAGCGCTTGACGCTGCCCGATGAATCGGCGTTACACACGACGGTGCGCCAACTCGCGGAGGATGTGACGGCGTTCAGTGATCTCTCCATCCTCGTGTTTCCGCTGCCGTCCCGCCCCCCACGCGACGAAGGAGCGATGCATGGCGCCTGACGAGACGATCCTGCTCATCGGACATGGGACCCGCGACCCCGAAGGCGCGCGCGAACTGCGCCTCTTCGCGGGCGCCGTCGCGGCGGCCGATGCCGATCGAGCCAGGGGGGGGGCGCGGCCCGTGCTGCCCTGTTTCCTGGAGTTGGCCGAGCCGCCCATCATCGCGGCGATCGACCAGGCGATCACCACGGGCGCCCGTCGCATCGTCGCCGTGCCCCTCTTGTTGCAAGCCGCCGGCCATATGAAGAACGATATACCCAGCGCGCTTGCCGTGGCGCGCGAACGATACCCACTGGTTCCCATTACCTATGGCACACCGCTCGGTGTACAGCCGGAGGTGCTCTCCGCGTTGGAGGAGCGTCTGGCCACGGCTGAGGAGGGATTGCCGGCGCTGCCGTCGGATGAGACGGCGGTCCTGCTTGTGGAGCGTGGAAGCAGCGACCCCGACGCGAACGCCGAGGTCTACAAGGTCGCGCGCCTGCTGTGGGAAGGGCGTGGGGGTGGGCTGGTCGAGACCTGTTTCTGGAGCATCACTGGCCCACGCCTCGCCGAGGGCTTACGGCGCTGCGTCGCGCTGGGAGCGCGTCGCGTCATCGTGCTGCCCTACTTTCTCTTTCACGGCGTCTTGCTGCGACGCATCGCTGATGTCGTCGAGGAGCACCGCGCGCTGCTGCCAGCCGTCGAGTTGGTCATGGCGTCACACCTGGGCGCGCACCCTGCCCTCGTCGATCTCGCGTTGCGGAGGGCGCATGAGGCCCGGATCGGCGAGGCCTGGTCGAACTGTGACCTGTGCAAGTACCGCGCGCGTATGCCGGGGTTCGCGCACGACCTCGGCCGGCCCCAGGGCTCCGACCACACCCATGGTCTGCGCGGCCATACTCACGGGCACGCGCCGTCCGCGGCGCCGGACGGCCCAATAACATCCTCCGCGGATGCGACCGACAAGCGTGCTCCGATGGCTGCCGCGCCCTTGAAATATGCGCCCGATGGATCGGTGGATTGGGGCAACATGTGGGAGGGCTTTTGCTCTCTCGCCCAGGAGGGCGGGCCCCCGCATCGCGGCGTGATACTTGCGGCCCAGGAGGACGCGGACACGACCAGTATGGGATATCGCCGCGCCATGGGCGAGATTATCCGGGGGATAGACGCGGTGAGCGGGCTGAACGCCGCCGCAGCCGCGCCGGGCTGGATAGCGGTGCGGTGTGGGTCTGAGCGCATGGCCGCATGGCTGCGCGATGCGATCGTGCGGGAGAACGTGCAAGCGCGCAGCAACGGAATCATGCTTCTCGTCCCTGTTAGTGAGACGTATACGATTAAGGAAGAGATTAAGAGCGTCATCACGGTGGTCGCCAAGACAACGCATTATTGGCTCGAGCATCTGGGTCGAACCTGTCCGCAGTAACCATCGTCCGGGCCCCCCCGTTAGCGTTGGACAGGTATCACATCGACACGCTCAGTGTTGCTGTAGGGGACCTTTAGCTGCGATAGCGGGACGGCCGAGGCCGGTGTCTACTCAGGGGATATGCCCGGACTATTAGGGGGTGGCGGCTCCTCTGTCCTCGCGCATATCGTGGGTGATGGAATGACGGGAGGGCGAGAGGATAGGGTGGACGAAGGGCAGGTCCTAGCACGGGCGGGTGGTGCGAGCCAGGACGCTGGCGCAGCGCATGCGCCGATCGCGCGACGACCGCCGGGCGCCGATGGGGTGGACACGCTCGGCCGTTGGGACAGTAAGGAGTTCGCCGTTCTGCTGATCGCAGCCAACGCGGCGACAGCGCCGGAGGCTGTGGAGCGCGTGCGCGCGGTGATTGCCGCTCACTACTCCCCAGCGGGGGCGGGGTCCACCCAACCTGCTCGGTCGGCGTCGAAACCTGCCCCAACCATGTAGGAGTGTGCGACGGGCTGGTCGCCGCCGCCGACCGGGCCATCTACGCAACCAAGCGTCTGACATGCAACCAAGCCCAAGGCGGACAACATCGGACGCTGGTAACAGTGTAGCCGAGCGGCGCTGTCGCATAGCGGGTTGGGCGCTGGAGTCGAACTGGTCGAGACAGGAGCGGGCACAGGAGGCGCGATAGACGCCATGATAGATGGAGAGAACGAAGAGCGTTCGGTGATACGCGGGGAAGATGAGAGGGACGGGGATGCATGCGACGCCGCGGCGTCGCGCGCCGCCGTCTGGGGCCTGTGGTGGCCGGCCGGTGGGATTGCCCTCTATGGAGGCGCCCTCGCTACCTGGCTCCTGCTGCGGCCGGCCCCGGCATCCGTCGTGGTCGGCGTCGACATCGCCGCCCAGGTCCTGGCCCCCCTTCTCGCTCTGACGCTGTGGAGCGATGGGGTGCCGTGGTCCCGGTGCCGGGGCGCGACACGCGCGTCGCGGCGGCCCCTGGCGCTCGTGTGGCCGCGGTCGGCCGCCCTCGTCGGCGCGGGGTTGCTCGGCGATACGCTCGGGCAGGTTCTCACGCTCGCCTATAGCCTGCGCGGCGCCGTGCCCGTGCCCTCGTGGGCCGACGCCGCCTTCCTCACCATGTACCCACTCTACCTGGTGGCGATCCTCCTCC
>JAABUU010005265.1_pt1 | contig 14649 bp, 17 predicted proteins | sample 5559301 | NCBI WGS metagenome assembly JAABUU01 (sample SAMN10711884, study PRJNA513360) | rock metagenome | isolation source: Antarctica rocks | place: Antarctica: Victoria Land, Richard Nunatak white | reverse complement strand
GCAGCGGCTGCACGCGCGCACAAACGAGGGATTCATGCTCAAGCTCTGGGCGTCACTCTTCGCCCTTCTCTGCATGAACGCCTGCTAGCAATCACGGTATATATTACACGGGATGTGCAGGAGCGCGCGGCATGAAACGAGCGCCACGAACGCAACGCCCGCACGGATGCAATTGCCCGAATGCCCACGATTCCGCTTGACACTATCTCCGCTGACTGCTATTCTCCGTTCATATACAGAAAACCTTTCTCACATAACGCGGTAGCATTCCGCTCTGTGGAAAAGAGCGTCACGGACATTCGGGGGCCTTTTCCCGCCACGGGAGCCTGTTGTGGCTTTTCCGCTGGTGATGTCAGGGAGTGGGAGCAGCGAATGGTGCAACTGGCACGCATGACCGCACAGATAGCGCCGGGGCAATCCATTGGCCGGGCATTGCGGCTGCTTGCCTGCTTCAGTGAGGCGCGCCCATCACATACACTCAGTGAGTTGGGTCGCCAACTGGAACTGGCCCCCAGCACTGTCTCCCGTCTGCTCTCCGTACTGGAAGAATACGGGTATGTGCGCCGGAGCAATGGCAACGGTCAATACACGCTCGGCCTCGCGCTGATCGCACTGGCGAGCGTGGCGATCAGCCAATCCGACCTCCGGCGACAATCCCTCCCCTTCCTCGAAATGCTCGCGGACACCTCCCACTACAACGCGAACCTCGCGGTGCTCTACGAGGGCGACGTGCTCTTCCTCGCCCGCGTGCCCGCCGCGAAGGAGCTACGCGCCTATACGATCACCGGTACGCGCAACGCGCCGCATAGCCACGCAGTGGGAAAAATCCTCCTCGCCGCGCTGCCGGAGGCGGCGGTGCGCGCGCGCTACGCCGACCGCCCGATGGAAGCGGTGACGCCGCACACGATCACCGCGATGGACGCGCTGCTCGCGGAACTCGAACGGGTTCGCGCCCAGCGGTATGCCGTGGACGATGAGGAGTTTCTCCCCGGGCGGGCGGCGGTCGCGGCGCCTGTGCGGGATGAAACGGGGCAGACGATCGCGGCAATCAGCCTGTCCGGTATCCCCGCGTCGCGCACGCCGGAGGAGTTTTCGCAGGCGACCCGGCTTGTCAAGCAGTTCGCCACCCACATTTCGCGCACGTTCGGCGCGACCGGTTAGGGCAGTATTCACGGAAAGGGAAGACCGGATGGACCAGCATATAGCATTGGCGGAAACAATCACCCGCACACTGACGACGGCGCGATACACGCGGCGGCGGCTCCTCGGTATGACGGCGACGGGCGCGGGCGCCGCCATCCTCGCGGCATGCGGCGGTGGCTCCTCCGCACCAACGGCCTCTGCCGCGACGAGCACGGGCGGCGTGCGAGTCGTTATCACCACGCCAACGAGCGCGGCCGCTCCGGCAAGCGGCAGTGCGGCGGCGGCGAGTGGAAGCGGCACGAGTGCAGCGGCGCCCGCCGGGAGTGCCAGCGCGAGTACGTCAGGGCGGCAAGGCTTAAAAGGCAAGGTGACGATCGCCCGGCAGCCCGCCTCACCGCTCTCGAACGGCAAGGACGACCCCGGCAACATCGTCTTTCAGCAACTAATTGACCGCTATGTCAAGGAGCACCCCGGCGTCACGATAGAGTGGATACGTGTGCCGGGATCGAGTTTCGATGAGCTGACACAGTGGATTACGACGCGAGTCTCCTCGCGGAATGTCCCGATCCTTTCCGGCCACTTCTATAGCACGACGAGCGCGCAAGAAGCCTCCAACACCTCGCCATGGATCCCGATGTCGCCGTATCTGGAAAAGAATAGCGCCTATACCGGCAAACCGTGGAAGCAGGACTTCCCCGAGGGCGCACTTGCCTATATTCAGGGATCGCTCAAGCAGCTCTACTACGTCACACTCAATGCCTACAAAGCGGCATGGCTCTACAACAAGCCCCTCTGGAACAAGGCGGGGCTGACCGAGGCGGACGAACCGAAGACCTGGGTTGATTTCTTCAAGGTGCTCGATAAATTAAAGGCGAGCGGCACTATCCCAATCGCGCGCGTGGGCGACGCTTTTGCTCTCTCGCATACGTATCAGTTGATCACGTCGTCGCTCGGGCGGAAGGACTGGCTGGCAATGACGGGCGGGCAGCTTTTTGCCTCCGATCCGGCGCGCTTCGGTGCAGTCTGCTCCGGCAAGTGGAAAATGGACACGCCGTGGAATCGCAAAGCGGCGGAGGTAACCAAGCAACTCTTCCAATACTGGCCACCGGGTAGTACGGCGCTCAAGGCTGCCGACATCGAGCAACTCTGGCTTACACAGAAAGCCGTCCTCTGGCAGGGGACACCGACTACTCAGGGCCAAACGATCCTGCGCCGCCTCGATGAAAACAAGGCGGAAGGGTTGCAGTCGTTCGATGTGGGCGCCTTTCCGACGCCGCAACCGGACGCTGCGACATTCGGTGCAGACCTCGTCAAGGATGCCGCGCCGATTGCGGACGACGGCGAGCGCGGTCTCGGCTATCAGATCGCGGTGCCCGATCTTCGCCAGGACAAGGACCCGGACGCGGAAGCGATCGCCATTGATTTCCTCCAGTGGATGACGACGCCGGAGATTCAGGCGATCTACGTCAAGCCATCGTATGATTTACTGATCAATCCGAACGTCACGCTCGATGACCCCCGACTCGCGCTCTTCTACAAGAACAAGAATCAGCTCTTTCCGGCCTCCTTCTTCTACGGCAACCGCCCGGACTGGATCCCGAACTTCCAGGCATACCTGCTCGGCCAGAAAAACCTCGACGGCTATATCAAAGACGAGCAGACCGAAGTGCTCATGTACACGCAGCAAACGATCCGTGCCTCCAAACTGGACATTCCCTGCGCGTAAGCGGGGCACAGACTGCGCCACGCCGGGTGCACCCGGCGCGGCGCCCCTAAAGAGAGGACCCGATGGCCGTACGAAACCTCACCGCACCCCACGCGAGCGCTACCCCACGGGTGCGCCGCCCGGCGACTATCTGGCAACGCATCTGGCGAATGCGGCTGGTCTACCTCTTTTTGCTGCCCGCGTTCGCGCTCTTCGTGATGTTTGAGTACTGGCCGACGATCCTCGTCTTTCGGGAGGCGTTCTACGACTGGGACGGCTTTCGGATCAACAACTTCATCGGCCTCGCCAACTTCAAGGAGATACTGCACGATCCGACCTTCCGGCGGTCATTGCAGAACATCCTCATCATCCTCATCTTCTATCTGACGATTCCCTTCGCGATGCCGATCATCATTGCCGAGACGATCTTCAATCTTGCCAGCGAGCGGGCGCAGAAGTTTTGGCGCGTCTTCATGCTCATCCCCGCCATCATCCCGTTCCTCGTCATTTTGCTCTTGTGGCAGTACCTCTACAACCCGGTGCCTGGCGAGGGCTTCCTCAACAATGTCCTCCAGCATTTCGGCCAGCAGCCGAAACTCTGGCTCGCCTCGCCAACCACCTCGCTCTGGTCCTATATGATGATCGAGTTCCCATGGGCGAGTGGCACCTATATGCTCATTTATCTCGCCGGATTGCAGAATATCCCGCAGGATGTCGTGGATGCCTCGCGCCTCGATGGCGCCTCGACCTGGACACGCATCTTCCGCATTGACATGCCCCTCATCATGGGCCAGATCAAGCTGATCGCTATCCTGACCGTTATCCAGACCCTACAGCGATACGTCGGCATCTACATCCTCACAAATGGTGAAGGCGGCCCAGCCAACTCGACGATGGTGCCCGGCGTCTACCTCTTCCAGAAAGCATTCAACGCACACCGGCTCGGCTACGCCAGCGCGGTCGGATTAGTGCTCTTTCTCTTCATCCTCGCGCTTACGCTGATCAATCAGTTCCTGCTCAAGTCGGAGTCCGACGCGCAGGAGCAGGGAATCGTCTAGGAGGTTACGACGATGCAGAACGCTGAAGAAGTCCTCAGCCGGGGCGATGCCACCGTTGCGGAGCCGCACGCGTCGATCACGGCGGGCCGAAAGGGCGGGGTCGGGCAGATATTCTCGTATGTTTTCCTGATCGCCATTGCCTTCCTGACCTTTCTGCCCTTCTTCCTAATGATTACGATCTCCTTCAAGACGCGCGCGCAGTTTTCCGTGCAGCCGATCTGGCCGACCTTCCCACTGCACTTCGAGAACTACCGATTTGCCTGGGAGCAGGTCTTCCGTCCGGTGGTCAACACTGTCCTTGTCTGTATCGCCTCGATCGCCGGCACACTGCTCGTCGCCTCACTCGCCGCATATGCCTTTGCGCGGTTCAAGTTCCCCGGGTCGCGTATCCTCTTTCTCGGTATCATTTCGCTCCTCATGGTGCCGGATGTCCTGCTACTCGTGCCACGCTACGTCGTGACGGCGCAGTTGCACCTGTTGGGTAATTACCTCGGCCTCATTATCCCGTACATCTCGTTCGGCTCGATCTTCGCGATCTTCGTTCTGCGCACCTTCTTTGCTTCCGTGCCGGGCGAATTAATCGAGGCGGCACGGATGGACGGCGCAAACCACTTCACGATCTTCTGGCGGATCATGATTCCGCTCTCGAAGCCGATCCTTGCGACGTTGGCAATTATCCAGCTGATTCGCGTCTGGAACGACTTCATCTGGCCCTTCGTCGTCATCTCGAAGAAGAGCCAGTACACACTCGCGCTGATTCTGAAGACCTTTTCCAGCGATTTCGGCACGCAGTGGGGTCTCATCATGGCCTGCTATGTGATGGCGAGCCTACCCCTCTTGATTGTCTTTGCGCTCGCCTCGAAGCAGTTCATCAAGGGCCTCACATCCGGTGCGATCAAGTTCTAGGAAAGGAGCGCGGGTAGTAGTCAGTAGACGGTAGTCAATAGATAGTAAATAGTAGGTAGTAGACAGTAGTCGGGAGGAAGAAAGAAACGCGCGAAACGCTTCCGCTTTCAACTGACTACGGACTACTGTCTACTTCTCAACGGGGAGGGTTTCGTGGGCAACGAATCGAAGCAAACATCGTTTCTCCAGGCGCGGGTGAACCGACGCCGGGTTCTTGGGATCGCCGCCGGGGGCGCGGTGGCAGGTATCCTTGCGGCATGCGGTGGAAGCGCCGCGACCAGTACGCCGAAAGCGGGCGCGGCGACCACGAGCGGTGGCGCGCCGACGAGCCAGGGTGTTGTAACGATCACTACGCCAACACCGGCGGCAGCGGCGGCAGCGGCAACTGCACCGGCCGGAGCAGCCGGGTCAGCCATTGCCAGCGGAGCGACGCCCGCCGCACAAGCCTCGATCGCCGTGACACGGCCCGAACTGAAGGGCAGCATCTCCATGGCGCGGCAGCCGAACCCGCCGCTCTCCACCGGCAAGCCTGACCCAGACACGGTCATCTTTGGTGACCTGCTCAAACGCTACCAGACGGAGCATCCAGGCATCACCATTGACTACGCGGACATCCCCGGCTCGACGGCAACCGACATCTATCAGTGGGTGACGACGCACTCGGCCTCGAAGACCCTGGCAACAATCGTCGCGACGTTCCCCGATCAAATCACCACCGAGGTACAGGAAGCGACGAACAACGTCCTGTGGGTGAATATGACGGAGCAACTGGACAAGCCCTCCCCGTACACCGGCCAATCCTGGCGGAGCGATTTCGCACCGGACCTGCTTGTCTTCGCGAAGTATGGCCTTAAGAACAACTACGGCGTGCCCTTCACACGGTACAAGTCCGCCTGGGTCTACAACAAGGACGCGTGGGCGAAGGCAGGACTGACGGACGCCGATGTACCGAAAACGTGGAAGCAGTGGTTCGCCGCGATGGACAAGTTGAAGGCGGCCGGGCTCATTCCCATTGCCCGTGCGGGCGACGTGCAGACGACATCGCATACCTGCTGGATTCTGATGATCTCGCTGGATCGTAAGCAGTGGGACGGTATCACCGGTGGCAGCCCGTTCATGAGCCTCCAGCAGAAACTCGATGCGGTCTGCGGCGGCAAGTGGCCCTATGACACGCCGTGGGCGCGTGCAGGCTGGCCGGCGCTCAAGAAGCTTTTCTCGTATTACGAACCGGGATCCTCCTCGCAGAATATCAGCAACGCGCGTCAACTCTTCTACGAGGGCAAAGGCGTGATGATCTACGAGTCGCAGACCTTCCTCCAAATCCTCGATGAGACGAAGAAGGAGGGGCTGGCCAAGTTCGAGATTGGCGCTTTCCCGACGCCGCAGCCGGATGCGGAGACTTTCGGTGCGGACGTGGCGGCAAACGCGGGTAAGATCGCGGACGATGGCGAGCGCAACATTACCTACGGGATCCCGATTGTCGACCTGCGCGATAAGGGCAAGGACGCGATGGGCCAGGCAATCGCCGTTGACTACATGCAATACATGACACAGCCGAAGATCCAGGCGGAATACGTCAAGCCGTCGTACAACCTGCCCGCGAACCAGAACGTCAAGTTAGATGACCCGCGTTTCGCGATCTTCCAGCAAAACCCGGAGCAGATCTTCTACCGGCATCTGATGTACTTCAATAACGTCAGCCAGGCGGATCGTCCGCAATGGGGACAGAACCTCCAGGCATACCTGAGCAATCAGGAAAGCCTCGATGACTTCCTGAAGAAGGGCGAGCAGCAACTGGTCGAGCAGGCGGTGCTTGCTGCACGGGAGGCGAAGATAGACATCAAGTGCGGGTAAGGAAGTCGGCAGTCAGCAGTGTCAGTAGGCAGAAAACGGGCGCCCTTCGTGGGCGTCTTTCTCGTCGCAAGATGGAAAGCCTACGCTTCCACCCTATCCGGTAGCCTGCGAACGCCGCGCGGGGGCGAAGAAGACGAGAATCGTCAGGTCCTCCGTGATCGTGTGGAAACGGTGCTCCACACCCGTCGCAACGAAGATGATGCTGCCCGCCCGCACCGCGCGCTCCTCCTGCGCAACGGTAATCTGCCCACTCCCACTGATGACATAGTAGACCTCGTCCTCGGTGTGTGGCTGCTGCGGGTCGAGCGTCCCGGCACGCAAGATATACAGCCCGGCACTGAGCGACGGCTCGCGCAAAAACTCGTGGTACAGCGCGCTCGCCTCCGCATGCGCGGCGAGCAGTTCGTCGAGATCGAATGCCTGCATGACGAAAACCCTCCTCTTACGTCTTCAGTTCTCCATGCCCCTGAATCGGGCAATAGAGGCTGTTCGGCTCGATCTGAAAGACGCGGTTGAAGCGGGCACGGAAGTTTTCCAGCGCCGCTGTCGCCGCTAATTCCACTAGTTGCGGCTCGTCGTAGTGAATGCGCAGACGTGCGAAGAGTATGTCCGGGACATCGACCGAGGCCGCAGTCATTATCTCCGCCAATTCGAGTGCGGCCCGCTCGGCATCAGTGAAGAGGGGACTGGTCCGAAAGTCGGGCAGGGCGGCGATCTTCGCATCGGCGATGCCCGCGTTGCTGCCACCGGCAGCGTTGATGTCCACTCAGAAGGGGCAGCCAACCAGCATCGCCACGCGCACGCAGATCAGCGACCGCAGCCCCTCCGACAGCGTCGCCTCTTTCGCGACCGACCGGTTCAATCCCCGCGCCGCCGCGAGGATCGGCGGGCGGTATGCAAAGACGCGCGTCGGATTCAGCACGAGGCCGAACGCCGCCTCATCCTGATCGAAGAACGGCAGCGCGTCGGCATGCGCCTCATCACGCTCAAGCGGTTTAATCCGGCTCATTGTTTGTGCTCCTTTCATCAATGGGATGAAACGACTTGAACCACGAAGGCACGAAGAGCGCGAAGAAGAAAAGAGTCCCGATTTCTCTTCCCTTCTTCTCTGCTCTCCTTCGTGTCCTTCGTGCCTTCGTGGTTCAACTTTTTTCGCTCCTAGGTTTCAGAGCGATAGGCTGGTGAAGGCAGCAAGGTAACGCGGGTCATCGCGGCGGAAGGTGTCGGGGTTCGTGCCCTTCGCGAGGGCCAGATAGTAGGCGAACAACTGCACCGGCACAACAGCGAGCAAGGGCGACAGCGGTTCCGGCAGATCGGGGAGCGGAAAGTGCAGTGCGTCCGGCACACTCTCGATGGCATGACCGACCACCCAGATCGGTGCGCCGATGAGCCGGAGCACCGTGCAGACCTGCTCAAGTCGCTCCATCCCCGGCCCCGCCGCCGCGATCGCGACGATGTGATCGTCCGGGTTGATCGTCACGATCGGGCCGTGCAGGAACTGCTCGACACTCATGCCATCACACGTCATATACGCCGTCTCACGCGCTTTGAGCGATGCCTCGGTCGCCGTGATCGCGTTCGGCCCCGCGCCGATGCAGAAGATGCGGCAATGCGCAGCGAACAGGTCACGGGCGACCGCTTCGATCTCGTCTTCGCGCCGCAGAACGTCTTCGATCTGTTCCGGTAGCGCCGCGAGTGCGTCGCGCCAGCCCGGTATCATCGCCGCATTGCGCTGTTCGCCGAGCACAATCGCGACCTGTGACAATACGGTGAGCGCGCCGAGGTGGCTTGCGGTATACGCCGCTGATGTTTCCCGTGCAACGGTGCGGAGGACGAGGGCGGGACCATCGCCGCTCATCTTCGAATCGCGCCCGCTAATGCCGATGCAGGTCGTCCCGGCCGCACTCGCCAACGCGACCGCCTGCGCTGAATACTGCTTCGCCCCCGTGTGCGCCATGACGATCACTGCATCATTATTACGGAGGCTATGGGGATATGTAGCGAACTCGTACGAGTCCACCGCGCGGGCATCGGCCCCGGCAGTGCGCAGCAGATACGCGCCGATCTGCGCCGCATGGTAACTCGTGCCGATACCGACGACGAAAACGCGCGCCGCATCCGCGAGCAGGGCGGCTGCTTCGCCCGCGCCCTCCCATCCGTCGGCAAGCAGCATCCGCACATCCGCCGGTTGCCGGTGCATCGTCGTGTACATCGCGTACGGTTCTGTTCGCCCCTCGTCCATGCTCCCCGCCCTTTCATACAAAAGAAGAGACCGATACGGATAGTACCGGGCCGATGGCCTTTAGAGAAGAGCCAATTGATTCCAACCATGTGAGGCCAATCAGCCAATCATAGGAAGGGAGCCGAGGATCAGGTGCTCCCTGGTGTCTCGCCGTGCCGGGTATCGTGCTAACGGCGTTCCGTCGCCAGTCGCACGCCGAACGCGATCAAGACGCAGGCAGTCAGGCGATCAATCGCTGCTTTGATCCGTGGGCGACGCAGCAGATCGCCCGCTTTGCTCGCGAACGTCGCGTAGCCCATCAACCACGCCACCGTCATCGCGGTGAAGAGGACGCCGAGCAGCAGCGATTTCCCCAGCACGGAATCCGTCGGCGCGATGAACTGCGGCAGGAAGCTGGTGAAGAAGATCGCGATCTTCGGGTTGAACAGATTGCTAAGTAGCCCCTGGCGGAAGGCGCGTCGTGCAGAGAGGGGAGAGAGCGTCGCGTGGGAAACCCGCGTGACGGAATCGCCCTCCGCCTCGGTGCTACCGTGGAAGGAGAGCCAGAGGGCCTGGAGGCCGAGAAAGACGAGATAGCCGGCACCGAGGAGCTTCAGTACGGTGAAGGCGGTCGCCGACGCGCGGAGGAGCCCCGCGATGCCGAGGGCTGCGGCGATTGTCCAGACCAGCAAACCGACGTTGACACCCAACGCGGTGATGACTGCAGGATTTCGTCCGTGGCGGAGGGCATTCTTTGTCACCAGCGCCATATCCACGCCGGGGGTGATAATCAGGATCGCGGCGATGCCGAGAAACGCAAGCAGTCGGTGATCCATCCGTTTAGCCTCCAAATCGCACTTGGCTAACATTCCACGTCCTTGCCCTCGGAGCCGAAGATGGCGAGGCGGGCTTCCTGCGAGGTCCAGATGGCGTTGCGACTCGTGTAGTGGAACTGGACGGCGCGGCGGCGCTGATTCGTGCGGTTCGCCGGGGTGCCGTGATGGATCAGGCCATCGAAGAGCAACACGCCGCCCGGTTCGAGCGGCGCCATCACGTCGCGGGCAGTTTGCACGTCGTTGTCGCAGATTTGCCAGTCCCGCCGGGCGAAATGGACGATCGGCCCTTCGGTGTGCGAGCCGGGGATGACATGCATGCAGCCATTCTCCGGGGTCGCGGGATCGAGCGCGATCCAGACGCCGACGACCGGGTTGGTGATGTCCATGTCGAAGAACGCCTTATCCTGATGCCACGGCTTCTCGCGCCCGCCGCCCGGCGGTTTGAGAAGCGCCATATCCTGGAACTTCTCTGGCTCGTCGTTGACGATTGTGCGGACAATCGCCAGGAGCGCCGGGTGGTTGGCGATGGCATCGAGACGCGCGTCGTACGGCGTGAAGGCCATCAGTTTACGGACGTAATCCTGCTTCTTCTCGCGCGGGATCGTGTCGAGGCGGTCCCGCGCCCACGCCTCGAACTGGATACCGTCGAACTCCGGCGCCTTGCCGTCAATCAAGTCGAGCAGCCCTTCCAGCGCGGCAGCGGTCTCCTGGGACGTGAAGGCGTGATGGATGACGAGGTAGCCCTGCGCGCGGAAGCGATCGAGGGCGGCGTCCGTCACGCCCGCGAACCCCTCGACGCCCTCGGCAACGGTGTCGAAGCGGTAGAGATCGGCGGGATATTCCTCCACTTTGCCGTCATCGAACTTCGCGACATTGTGCATGTGATCCACGACCATCGGCGTTCGCCCCGCTTTCTGCATCCGTGCTTCAACCCAACCGACGATGCGGCTGTTATCGCACATTTCGTGGTGCATCGCTAATTGCCACGCGCGCGCCATCGCGGTACGGTATACGCATGATCCGTGGTAAATGAGAGGAGCAGCGCAATGGATGAGGGCATCCCGATCCAGTTCATCCCGCCGGAAGCGCTCGAAGGGACGCAGGGTGTCGTCTGGCTGGCGCGGGACGGGCGGCGCACGACGACGCAAATCGCGACTAATGTCCGCTACACCCTGCGGATGACGCCGAACCGTAAGAACATGCTCGGCCACAGCGTCATTCTGCCGCCATCGTGGACAGGTACACTGGAAGTGGCGCGGAAGGAGTCGTTCCTCCAGCACAATACCGAGATCGTCCTCGCGATGGACGACGGGCGGTACGTCTCCGGTTATATCCGCCGCCTCACGGGCTTCCGCACCCAGCGCGCCGACGTAACGATCAACGGCTGGCTGGAAGAATGGCGATAGAACGAAGGACTGATACTCTTTCACGGTGAGGATGTCCTGTTTCGCAGGTAGGGGCGCATTGCATGCGCCCGCTCGCCATGCGTATCCGCCTGCCAGTGCAGCAGGAAACCGGGCACATGCAATGCGCCCCTGCCCGAATGGTGTGTCAGATCGAGTGAAGACGACACGACTATCGTGAAAGAGTATGAGGACTGAGCGATACGGGGAAGCGTCGCATGGAGTTTCAGGAAGTGCAGCAACGAGCGATAGAGATTCGTCAGCGATATGCCGCGCTGGAACAGGCGAAGTTCGGTCGCTCGTGGTCAGGAGAAGAGATCGCGATGGGCTTCGTTGGCGATGTCGGCGATCTGATGAAACTCGTGATGGCGCAGCATGGCATACGCGACATTCCCGACGCGAAAGAAAAACTCGGACATGAACTCGCGGATTGTCTTTGGGCGGTGATTGTCCTGGCAGAAGTCTACGGCGTTGATCTTGAACGGGCGTTCCTGACCACGATGGACGATCTCGAAACGCACATCGCATCACAGAGATGAAACGGGAAAATCCATCCCGCAAAGGAAATCTACACGGCGACCGGGATATGCACGTCCACCGTGATCGCACGACTCGTGGCTGGCAGGATGGGATCGCCTGCCTCCACCATACCCTCCAGATGGAAAGGAATCGCTTCGCAGATTAACTGCTCAACCTCTTCGTAGGTATCGCCCGCCGCGATGCAGCCGGACAGGTCCGGCACGTAGGCGCTGTATCCGCTCTGGTCATCGCCTTCGATAATTGCGATGTACTGCATGACCGACCTCCTTATTTCCAACCGGCTTTGCGCTGAATATCCGCCAGTGTACCGGGCTTCAAACCTCCCGATTCCTTGCCCGCCACCGTGACGACGTTTGGGTTCCCGACTTTGCGATACTGGCGATGACTACCTTTCTGTCGGACGATTTTCCAATCTTCGTCTTCCAGCCGCTTATTGACATCCCGAATCTTCATCCCGTATTCCTCAGTTTACCATCCCCGATTACTGCATGCATTATTCCACTCCCGTCACACGCAGCGCCGTCCGCACAATCGTCGCGTCAATGCCGAAGCGCGTTGCAACCGCGTCCGCGTAATCGCCCGCGAGCGGTTGATCGGCGCGCCCGCCGTAGACGAACGATTCCATCAGCGGCGGGACGATGCCATTGAAGCGCCAGATTTCCTCCCCGATCACCTTCGTGAGGATGACACGGTCGTTGAAGTAGCCGGTCGGCGCGTAGTCGGCGGTCGTCGCGGCGCGGTAGGCGGCATCGGGGATGGGGCGGTCGAAAAGCGTGAAGCAGTTCGGGTGCGGATGCGGGGCACGTTCAACGTTATAGCGGTCTGACCCGTCGGGACAAACCGTGTAGGTGTGGAAGGGGGTGCGGCGCGGTTCGGCGGACGCCGGGCCGAACGGGAGCGGCAAGTAAATCGGCATGCCGACATCTACCAGCCAGCGCTGACCATCGAGGAGAATGACAATCGCGGTGTGGCAACCGACTTGCTCATCCATGTTGTTGATCGTCAGATAGCCATCATAGCCGAGCGCGCACAGAAGGCTGAAGAAGGCGTAGTTGCTCTCGAAGCACGTCCCGCCCGTGCCATGGTGGAATGTTTGCCGCCAGAATTCCTCCGGCCAGCGCGGGCAATCGGCGATTGCCGCCGTCTCGGCGCGGCGCGCGATACGGGACGCGCTCTCCCACGGCACGACGCGCGTGTACGCGGTCACGAGTTTGTCCAGCAGGTCAGTCGTGAGCGCGGCGGGTGTGACGCCGAGGTGTACGAGGACTTCCTGCGTTAATGCATCATCAAGCGGCGGCGTCATCGGGCGCATCTCCTTCTCCTCACGTACGGTGCGGTATAAAGCGCCCGCGCACGACAACATCACGGACTTCTCCGTCCAGCAGGAGCCGCAGGGCGCGGCGACCTGCTCCTCCGGGTAGCGTAGGCTGCAGTCTACGCTACCATTATGCGGCGTCCGCGCGTTCCTCGATCGGTGTGGGTCGCTCGCGCAAGGTACGGATGGGCGAGCAGAACACCCAGACGACCGAGAAGAGTCCCCCGACCGCGCCAATCACCAATGTCGGTCGTAGCCCGAAGACCGCGCCGAGCGTCCCGCCCGCCAATGAGCCGATGGTCAGCGCGCCCGTGCTGACGAAGCGAGAGGTCGCATTGACGCACCCAAGTAGATGATCCGGCGTAATTGTCTGCCGGAGGCTGACATTATTGATGTTGAAGAGCATCCCGCCGAACCCGCGCGCGAATTGGGCGATCATCAAACAGAGTACGATCACAGCCAACGGGCCGCCCGCGAGTGGGATGAGCAGGCCGCAGACCGCCATGACAATCAGCCCCGCGCTGATCGTCGGCCCGATGCCGAAGCGGCGCGTCATCGGTCGGGTCAGGAATGCGCCGCAGAGGTAGCCGAGATTGCCGACGGCAAAGGTCAGGCCAAGCAACCCCGCGCCGATGCCGATGCGAAGCGCATAGAGCACGTAGACGGCAAACAGCATGCTGCCGAAGATATTGACGGTGCCCGCGCTCCCCATCGTGGCACGTAGGATTGGGTCATCCATCACCGCGCGCAATCCCTCGCCGATCTCTGGCCAGACCCGTCGCTGCGTTGCCGATTGCGCGGGTGGAGGCTCCGGTGTGCGAATCAGGGTGAGGAAGAGGACGGAGATAAGAAAGGAAAGCGCGTCCACGGCGATGGCGATGGGCGCCGTGACGAGTTGCACGAGCGCGCCCGCCGCGCTCGGCCCGGCGATCTGCGCCGCTGAGCGAGTCGTCTCCAACTTGCCGTTCCCATCCACGAGGTGCGCACGCCCCACAACGGCGGGGAGGAACGATTGATACGCTACCTCAAAAAAAACCGTCAAAATGCCAACAAGAAAGGAGATGACGTAGAGGTCAACGAGTGCGAGCGCATCGAGCAGCGCCAGCAGGGGGATGAGCAAGAGCAGTACGAAGCGCGCAACATCCGCTATCATCAGGATCGGGCGACGGCGTAGACGATCCACCCAGACACCGGCAAACAGCCCAAAAAGCAGGAACGGCGCGGTACTCGCTGCCGCGAGGAAGCCCATGTTCGCCGCGCTCGCGTGCAAGGTCAGCGCAGCGGTAAGCGGCAGCGCAAGCACCGTGATCTGCGATCCGAACTGCGAGACCGATTGCCCGGCCCACAGTTTGAGGAAATTCGGGTGCCGCCAGAGGCCGTTCAATCGTTCGCCCATCTATCCACCCCGATTCTGCTGGTGCATAGGCGTTTCAACCCCCATGCACCTCTGGGAGATGCGACGCAGGTCACAGTGTACGGTCACTATTCAGTGTATCACGTCGAGAGTTTCACAGAATCTCGGGGAGTGGCTAAAAGAGTAGGGGGGAGGGAATCTCGATAGCGTCGGTCGGCGTTGATGACCCGCCGCCTGCGGTTGTAATGCCACACAAACAGCCGCACCGCTTCGTGTAACTTCTCCAGACTCCGGCTGAAACACCGGCTCCGCCG
>JAABUU010005264.1_pt1 | contig 14649 bp, 18 predicted proteins | sample 5559301 | NCBI WGS metagenome assembly JAABUU01 (sample SAMN10711884, study PRJNA513360) | rock metagenome | isolation source: Antarctica rocks | place: Antarctica: Victoria Land, Richard Nunatak white | reverse complement strand
GAGGAAAGTACGGGCGCACAGGCGAGGGCGGCTGCGGCGGCGACAGAGCGTCCACGAACCAAAGCTGTGAGGGAAGTACGCTGGCCGCTAGGCCAGTTCCGGCCCATCTCTCGAACCCTCCAGGGTGTTATCACTTGGCTCAAAATTAAGCGGTGCCAGACAACAAGGCAACCTCCTTCCTTCGTATTGATTTCTCGGATGTGAGAATGCGGTACACCAGACGTCGCTCAATAGCCGCGCACCTTACGCATCGCAGGAGCGCGGCAGTGACTACCAGCCATCAGTGCTACTAGTCGCGTTGCAGCACCTAGCACGGGGTGCTCCATCTGCGCACTTGCGCCCTATGGACTGAGGGCACCTTGACTGAACATCTTGCACTGCGCAGCGGTGGCACAGCCGTGACGCAGGCACGTCCTTACAGGACGCCTTTACAGCGGATCACATTGCCTGTGCTGCCCGTGCCAAGAGCGCTGTTAGAGCTTCAGGCTCTCCTACCTGAGCCAGAACCCACTTCCCACATGCTTCTCCTCAATCTTCAGTTGCTCCTGTGATCTACCTGGCTGGACACATGGAAAGGTGATCTGGTGGTGGTGGAATCTGATCAAGCTGTCATTCAGCACCCGGGGTCCAGCATGCTGCTCTGCCCACCAAACAGCGGGTGCAGGTGCACCAGGAGGTCGCATGCGTCCAAACGCTTTCAAAAGGAGCTCCCGCAGCTGACTCCTTATGCTACAGGCTCAGCCTGGCAGGCAGTGAACAGACTACGCTCAGAACCACTCCTGCACAACCTGCTTGCACACTATTGCCAGTCCATCCGCCCACTGAAGGCATTCACGCAAGCAGCCTGCTGAAGGTATTCAAAAGCGCCTCACTGCGCCATGGCTCTTGTGCAGCATCCGCCGAGGCGCACGCGGCGGGCCTACGGAGACCCAGCACATCATCCTGACCAATTTCCGACAGCCTGCTCCTTTCAGGGACAACCCCGACGGCGCACCAAGCAGGCAGCGCACCCGCCCGCCCCTGGTGCCATTCAGGGCACCTACGTGTAGCGGGACAGGTCCTCGCCGCAATCGCCCAGCCGTGGCAAGCGGCCCACGTAGAAGTAGGTGGGCAGGGCGATGAAGACCGCCGCGGTGAGCGCGCCGCCCGCGATGGGCAGCCACGCCTCCCACCGCTCGCTGCGCCCCGCCGCGCGAGCGCATCGCGGGGCGGCCCAGCTCATACGTCAAGCCGGTCTGGTTGCCGCAGAGGTATCTGTATTGACTGGCATGTGCACTTGGGCATGGGATGCATGTGCTGTAGGCACGCCCTCCTTGCGCCGCCTCTTGATCTTAACGCAGCTGCAAGTGCACATGGAGGTGAACAGGGCGTCGTGCCTCATCGGGAGAGAAGGAGGCATGGCAGGGGTGCGCAGCAGGGATGGGGGGGGGCCGGACATGCGCAGGCTGGGCAGGTCCTGGACCGGGCGGGGGCGCGGGCGCGTGCGCCGGGCCCGCCGGGCGCGCCTGCGCAGGTGCGGCAGGAACAGGAACGAGGGGAAGAGGCCGCAGATGAAGCCGCCGGCGTGCGACACGTGCGACGTGCCGGCCGGCGTGGTGGCCACCGTCACGATGAAGAATGCCAGGAACGCGAGCATCATCAGCCCACGCATTATCGGCCTGCGCCGCGCCGGCGCATTTCAGCCGCGCCCCTGCGTGACCCGTGCACGACCCTGCGCAGGGGGCGCTGCTTGCCATACTGCCATGTCCGCATCCTGGCTCTCTCAAGGGCCTCGGCAGGCGCGAGGTTGGCAGGCAGGCCTGCTAGCAGTGTAGGTGCAGCCAGCGTCAGCTCGGGCGCCTTGCCCACCAGGCAGCATGCGCCTGCATGCAAAGCCTCATCTGGTCACGCGCATGCGCAGGGGCGGGCGCCGGGCGGGCCGCGCCGCTTGATGGACTGGAAGTTGAGGATCATGTCGGCCAGGTACAGGCCGATCATGCCGAAGATGCCGCCGCTCGCGCCCGCGACCGCCAGGCAGTTGTCCTCAAACGCCGCGCTGAAGAAGTTGCCTGCGCGCGCGCGGCCCCGGGCGGCATGTGGCTGGCGCCTGTGGCGCGGGCGCAGGCGGCAGAGGAGGGTGCGGCTCGCCGGCACATGCGCTCCTCATCGTGGACGCCTGGCGCGGGTAATGACAGGGACAGCGACACGGCACCCTAATGACCGCGCTGCCCCTTTGAAGCTTGCAATACCATGTCTGGCAATAAGGGTGCAACACTGCATGCTGTATGTGCACGTTGCCAGTTCAGCGTGCGAGCGGGCATGCGGCAGGCGCGCACCGCCGAGCGCCGACACGACCCACAAGAGCGTGATCCGCCAGCAGCCGTACTTCTCCTCGATCTGCGCTCGCGCCACGGCAGGAGTCCGAGCTACACATTAGTGTATGTGGCAAGCTGGGACAGTGGCACATGGAAGGTGTTGCAGGCAGGAGATATGGAAGGCGGTACATGCCTTTCGCTGGAGTAAACACCACAAACACACCCGCACATCCAACAGAACGACACGCCCTTGTCCCAGCACGATGGAGTCCTGAGCGCGCGCGTTGGCCTACGCCTCGCCGCCCGCGGCGCCGCGCTTGCGCGCGTGCCTGGCTGGCGACCACCATGAAGAGCAGCATGTTGGACAGCAGGTGCATGAAGCTCTCGTGCACAAACCAGGACGTCACGAAGCGCCAGGGCTGCCGCCGCATCAGCGGGCCCCAGCGCGCGCCCCACGCGACCAGGAAGTCGGCGCTCAGCATCCAGGGCGTGTTGCCGAAGCACCAGGGCGCCCCCTGCGCGTATTTGCAGAGCAAGAGCGCTGACACTCGGCGCCTGCCTGCTGCGCCGTGCATGACCCGCTCCCGGCGCCGAGGTGCCAGGGCCTTTCTCTTTGTCATATGCACCGGGGCACATTCCAGTGCTGCAGACATGGCAGGCCAGTGGCAAACGCTGCGGCCTGCGCAACTGTGTACGCATGACGGCTCCTCCCTGCCTCCCTTTGCTTACATGGTGCAAGTAGGCGCGTGTGCTCTTCTTATGCTTGAGGACCACCCAGTGTGCAGGCATTGCTGTCATGCGCAGCGTGTGCAAGTCCCTCATCTCTAGTACTAGCCGCGGCAGGCCAATAACCCGTCAAGGTCACTGCAGCGACGGGGCCGCACCCTGGGCGCCAGCCAGTGCGCCAGCTGCGCCGGCCCGAGCGCGAGCAGGCGCGGGTAGGCGGCGCGCAGGCAGGGCGCGGGATCGGGCCGCGGCGGCGCCTGCAGCATGGCGAACGCCGGGAACGCGCCCGCGCAGAAGAAGAACACCACGAACACGGCCAGCGCGAAGCCGCAGGTGAACCAGAGCCGGTGCTGGCCCAGCCGCGCCGGCGTGAAGAACTGGAAGATGGCGTCGCCTGCCGCGGCCGCCGCGCCCCCTAGGGCGGGCTGCTGGGGGGCCTGCTGGGTGCTGTCCGACAGCGCCGCTGCTGCCCTCAGGCTGGGCGTGCTGCAAGCGCATGCAAGAGATGCGCGGCTCTCCGGTACTCCGCACGCCGTCCTCTGGGCAACATGCTGGGCAAGGGGCAGCACAGGCATGACCCCTCTGTCGCATGCTCTCAGCTGCGCGCCTCGGGCTGTACGAGAGCGCGGCCGCATCATCATCACCGTGTACCCAGCTGCCATCCCGTAGGTCCATTTGTTTGCACACCTGCATGGCAGGCGAGCTCGCGGCCGCCCAGCAGGCGCGCAGCGCCGGCGCGCGCCTGTGATGAAGAGCTCGGTCATCAGGCGGTCGATGACGCCGTTGAACTTGTTCTGCCGCCGCTTCTCCAGCGCCAGCACCAGGACGGACCGCCGCGGCGAGCGCGCCGTCTGCCGCTCCACGCCCACCAGCGCCGCCAGCCTGCATGCGCCGCCTGCATGTCAGTGAACTCTGAGCGTGAGCCCCCATGTCGCTGCGCCGCACTGGCAGAGCATGCTTGTTTGTTTGTTTGGAGGACAGCGCATTGCCACGCAAGACTGGCTAGAGCGGCCTCACATGCAGCACAGCAAAAATGCGCCGCTGACATGCAGACATGCTGTGCCCCCCACGCCAGGGTCAGGCCACGGTTGTTCTGCATGTCCGTAGCTATGGCTTGGCATGCGGCTCTGCTGATGGCCGAGCTTCACGTCTGCGGCCTTGTCCCACTTCGTGCAGTGAGGCCAGCTGGGAGCCTCTGCAGCGCGCCCAGACGACCGGGCAGTGGCGCACCGGTCGGCGGGCGCCGCGCCGTCGTCCGCGAGCGTGTCGGCGTCGCGGACCAGCTCCGCCGTGCTGATGAGCGTCTGCACCGCGCCCTTCCACCTGCGCCGCAGCGGGCGCAGCCTCCGCCTCTGCAGTAATACCAGAGTCACCCTTCAGACCTCCAGCTGCTCTACCAGGACGGCGTGTGCTCCGTCGCCTGCGTCTCTGGGTGGTGGAGGAGCACAGAAGGCTGAAGCGCAGAGGGCGACAGGACTTGCAGGACCTGCTTAAGGCTGGCGCAGCGCGTCCTTGTCAAATGGCAGCCCATGGTGCCCCTGCAAACGTCCAGGGCTATTGTGGAGCCGTGCAGCTGAAGCGAAAGGGGAGAGAGGGGGTGCAGCGCGCGCCTGACGCGAGCGCCCTTTGGCGCCACGGGCTCAGACTGCCCGCCGCCCAGCGTGCTGGCGCGCTTGGCTCCGAGCACGCTCGGGCGGCCGCGCAGCGCCGCTGCCGAACCCTGCCGCTGCGCCTCTGCGTCCCACGCGCCTGGCGGCGGGGCCGTGCTGTCTCCAGCTTCGTCTACAGTCGCCTGGCGCAGCAGGAACTGACGGTGCTCCTCCACGGGGTTCTCTGCTATCACCAGCGCCGCGTAGTGGCCCACGGCCTCGCCCAGCCTAGCAGCACAGAGCAGAGGTGTTACCAGGTTGCCAGACGCTATAACAGTGCGGCACAAGGGCGCGGAACTTGCTTGAGTTCATGTGTCATCTTGAACTATGGAGTTGTTCCCCTGGCGCTATGCACGGTGACAGACCTTGCTGAGGCACGACACAGCTGCAACGAATGCACGAGAGAGCAGACATCAAGGGCGGGAGGGCGCGCTTGTAGATCGAGGTACGCTGCTTGCGCAGTGGCCTGTCGGCCGCGGACTCCGTACGCCTCCTCGGCGGGCTGGCGTTTATGCTCACTGCGTGGTGCCCGCTCTCGGCCTCGGCGTCCTGCAAGGCCGCTGCGGCGACCAACGGTCGAGCCATGCCGTTATGACTCTGCCGCCCGGGCGGCAGGGAGGACGAGCCCTCCTGGGTGCCCCTGTGGTAGCTGGTCGACAGCGGGTTGCTGGCCGGCTCATCACTGGAGCTGCTGCTCCTGCGCCTGGACATGGCGCGCGCTGCTTGCACGCGGCCCCGCCGGGGCGGCGGGGGGAGCTGCCCTAACGCGAGGTGAGCACGCACAGGTTGGGCATGCACACCAAAAAGTTACTTCTGATGAGCTAGTGCTCCTGCTTGCAAAGTAACAGGAGGGGTGGTGCAAGCCCTGGCTGTCGCGCCGCCATATTCTTGGCAGCCCTCAGCTCCTGCATCCGGATCTGCATAGTGGAGGAGGACATGCGGTGTGCCCAACAGCATGCCGTGGTGACATCATGATTGTACTGTGTTACAGGCCGCGTCCGGCATGTGGCCGAAAAAGACTCGACAGGTGTTGTCCCAGATCCGCTCCGACAGAGCTTCCACATCGTCGACGCCGCGGCAGCCTGAGGCAGGCCATGCCCTGTCAGCGCGCCGGCCGATGTGGATACGGAGTCGCCTGCCCCTCGCAGAGCACCCCTGTGACAGTCGCCGCCGGTGTCGCTGAACATGCAGCATGCAGCAATGAATGACTTCAGCCGTGTATCAGCCGCCTTTGGCTGATGACGGGCGCAGCCCTAGAGCAGGGCTGCGCACAGCACATCAACAGCAAAGCTATCGCGTGGCACGCGCGAACTCTCAGGCAGGGGCGGGGCGGCGCACCGGCCACGGCCAGGAGCACCTGGCGCAGGTTGCACGGCTCGTTGCGGCCCTTGACCTGCAGCGCCGCGTCGTGCTTCTTCTTGTCGCGCGCCGGCGGCGCCGGCCCGGCAAACTGCGCTGATGCGTGCGTCGGCCGCACCCCGCACCAGGGCGAGTCTGTTTCAATCAAGAGGCGGCGCTCGGGGATGGCCGCGACCGCCGTCAGGTTGTCCTCGGTCTTCAGCGAGCAGCCGTTCACGCCTGCAGGCAGAGGGGCAGGGCGGTGACGCGGCGTATGTGGCGGCAACGGCACGCGCCCCGGCAAAGAGAGCAAGCCCAACGGTGCAGCATTCTCCAACAACTCTAGCACACCTGGGCATGTCACAGGCACAACTGCGTAGGCAACCAGCAGTGGACCATGCACGCGCTGGCTTGCACATGCAACTGGGGCTTGTACAAACAGTATTGCACGTCTGCAGGTCGTGCATGCTGCTTGAGTGCGTGTGTTTAGATATCAAAGTTGCCAAGACAGCACACACCGGATGCAGCGTGGCGCCGGCACCGGGCAGCAATGCCTTGTGTACCTGACGTCCGACCCTCAGAAAAGCATGCCTCCATGCAGCGCACCGATCGCGAGCGGCGGCCGCAGCGCCAGCAGCGCGTCCAGCTCCACGCGCGCGCCCGTGAAGCTGTGCACCACGCCCGCGCACGCCCGCGCCTCCTCCACCGTGCCCTCCTCCATAACCGCCTCCGCGCTGCCCCCCGAGGGCGCCGCAGGCCCTGCGCCTGGCGCGGCGCGGCGCATGATGTCCAGGAAGTCCGGGGCGGCCGAGCGCATGTGCAGGAAAAGCGGCAGACGCGCGGCGGCCGCCAGCCCCAGCTGCGCCTCAAAGCCGCGCCGCTGCGCGGCCGCGTTGCAGAAGTGCAGCCTGCGCGGCGCCTGGCGGTGTGACAGCGGGACCTGAAGCACACAGGCGTGGCACGGTGAGCGGTGTGTGGTAATTTGCACGCTTGCGCGCTGGTGCGGAATGCTGTCAACGTGCACAGTCACAGCGGCGTGGCCGCATTGGCCAGCCTGCAACACCGCAGGGTTGCATGAGGTGCCCCGTGCGCCACCCGATGCATGGATGCCTCAAGCAAGTGGCGCTTGCAGCAATTCCCTACTGCCCTGGGCTAGACCGCGCGCCGGAGCACAGGCGGCGCGCGCGCGCGGCGGGGGCGCGCCGCGGCCTGACACCGCATCGGGCGGGCCTATGTGCGCCGGCCGGCAGGGCCGCACCGGTCGTAGTCCAGGCCGATCTCGCCCACCGCGACGACCTTGCCGTCGCGGCGGCCGTCCTCCAGCAGCGCGCGCAGCTCTGCGAGCAGGCCCTCCGGCCCGCCCGCGTGCGCGCCAAAGTCGCCGCAGTGCGTCGGGTGCACGCCCACCGTGCTGAACAGGCGGCCTGCGCGCCGCACCTGCTGGATATGAGTGACTCGACAGTGGCCGGGCTGGGTGAAGAGCCGACCGTGACAGGCGACTTGAACACCCACTGGAGGGCGGTCGCTGTGCACCAACAGAACTGCAGAACTGCAGAGAAAGGTGGTGAACGGCGCAGCAAGCAGCAGAGCACGTGCATAGCCGTGAGCTGGCGTGGCGAACGCACGGTCCGTGCGCGCGAGGTCGAGCGCCGCGCGCGAGCCCTGCAGCGTGCCGCCCGTGATGATGACGCGCTCCACGCCGGCCGCCCAGCCGCGCTCCAGCACGACCGCAAGGTCGGGGTCGTGATAGCGCTTGTCACCATACACGCCCTGTATACGCAGCGAGGTGCAGAGGTCTAGGTGGCGCGTGCCGCCTTGCATGCCCCGGGTCGAAGCTGTAGAGGCCTTGCAGCGCATGTGCGCCTCGCACAGAACAGGGCGTTGCCAGGGGTGTTTGCTGAGCATGCATATAGCGTGGGGGGCTGCACAGCGTGCTGCAGCACTGACACGAGGAGGAGCTGCACCTGGAACATCTCGTCTGTCAGGTTGGCGCCGATATCTGCCGCCCCCTCACACGTGCTACTTGGTGGGCGCTCAGTCACAACTGCGGTGATTGAATAGGATCCACTGTACAGGACATTGACAGTGGGCAGTGGCGCACCGCACAGCCGCATAGCTCTGGTTGTGCACTGTCTCCAGGCTGTGTGCAGGCGTGCTGTGTGCAAACCAGGGAGCACGCTGCACAAGGAAGGTGATAGGCACGGCGAGGTCAGCAGCCTCAGCGCCAACACCATGCGGGACGTCAGAAAAGATGGGGCATCACATACATGTTCAGCAGGCACTAGGCAGGTGCAGCACTTCTATGTAAGGACACTCAATGTCGAAACAACATATATCTCCTGCAGAGGAGGCTGATCGACGGTGCTCCCGGATGTGACCGGATTATGACCTGCCCTCTGAGCGCAGCAGAGCACGGCGAGGCTTTGTAAAGTTAAACATGTCCCAGTAACTGGACGTCCTATCACTGGCATCAGGAACTGGCGCCCGATGTAGTCGCAATGTCTTCCAGACGCGCGCTGTAGCAGGGCCGGGCCGCGGGCCGCGGCGCGATGGACGCGGCCGCGCGCGGAGAGCAGCTGCGGCAAGCCGTCAAGCAGGCTCTCAAGCCGCGCGCGGATGTGGACGAGGACGAGAGGGGCGTGGGCGGCGATGAGAGCGTGTCCGAGGCGCTCAGCAAGGAGGTGTTCTCCACCTACATGTGCCGCACCATCACGCACCCGGCATCGCACCCGCACCCCGGCGATATTGCCGAGGCCACCAGCCTCAGGTAATTTGATTAGGTGGTCCCAAAGCCAAAACATATTTAGGCAGCCCAGCCGCGTTTGGCCTGCAGTTCGGCAGGGCAGGGCAAGCTGCGCGGGACACACGTTGGCCTGCACAAGCACACATGTTCTGTGTGCTCAAGCCCATGTCAGCGTATGTACAGAGCGTCATTGCCTGCTGATGTGTGCTTGTCAGAGAGGCGCGGGAAGCTCAGATGACTGGCAGAGGGCGGGCAGTGCTTTGCCTGTCTGCGAGCATACCGTATGCCCGGTGCCTGCACAGACTCGAGAGGGCCTAAGCAGGCGCCGCCACTGCGCAGCGCGATAGCGCTGCCCGCCACGGACTACCCGCTGTACGACGCGCTGCCGCCGGAGGTGGTATCGGAGGGCAAGCTGAGCCAGCTGCAGCTGGAGGGCGTCATGTACGCCTGCACCAAGCACCAGGAGCTGCTGCCGTCCGGCGAGCGTGCGCGCCCGGCGCCCCCGCGCGCCAGCTGCGCCTGCCCTGGGGCTGCACATGGTACCCACTACACGCTTGTTTAAGCGGCTCAGCTAGCCTACTTCATTCTAAGAACCTGCGGCCAGCAGGCGAGCATGCTCACTGCGTCGTGACTTGCTCGCACGCACTGTGATGCAGAGCTTGTGCCTGCACGGCGACCTTGGCAGGTTGCGCTCAAGCCTGTCACTGCCACCGGAGCGGGCTTCTGCTGTCAGATTGATGTTGTGCATGCAGACTTTCATGCTGGGTGGTTGTGTTGTCAAAAGCATGGACGAAGGCCACTGTGTACAATCAAGTGCACAGATATTAACCTATGCAGCATTGTGAATGAGCTGTTCCAGAGTGAAGGTACTGAAAACAACCAAATTGAGCGCTATGGAGAGCATGCGAGGTTCTCAAAAGCACGGGCGGAGGCCACTGAGTACAATCAACCTCGCATGCACTCCATAGCGCTCAAATTTGATTGTTTTCGGTACCTATACCCTGGAACAGTTCATTGACAATGCTGCACTGGTCAATGTCTGTACACTTTTGCATGCGCACATGCAGCGCAGCAGCATGATGCGGACTGCATAATCGAGCGCATGCGGTGCGGGGGCGCAGGCGCGGGCTTCTTCATTGGGGACGGCGCGGGCGTGGGCAAGGGGCGCCAGATCGCGGGCATCATCATGGACAACTACGCGCGCGGCCGGCGGCAGGCCGTGTGGCTGTCCACATCCGCGGTGCGGCTTGGCGCCCCTGCTGGGGCAGCTGGCGTCGGCTGCAGGCAGCGGTATAGGATCAAACGACCTGCCTCGTGCCGCAGCGCAGTGCTGCGCTGACGCGCGGCAAAAATCAGACATGGGGTGGGGTGGGGCTGGATGTGTTGCTCAGACTTGCTTGAAAGCTTGTGTACATATTGGGGACGAGGAGGTGAGCACACACGAAAAGCGGATGACAACTGTCGCTGATGCACATCATGTCAGGCGCCCCCTCACGCCCTCTGCCTCGTCAGCGCCGCTTGGGCGCGCGCAGGACCTGCACCATGACGCGGAGCGCGACCTGCGGGCGCTGGGCTGCCACATCCCCGTCATCAACAACTGCCAGTCGCTGGACCTTGCCAAGGACGCCAGCAGCTGCGGCGAGGGCGTACTCTTCATGCGCGCCCCGCCCGACCCTAACCCTTGCCTCGCCGAGCTCGCCAGGTGGTTGTGCAGGGTGAAGGGCCGCGCACATTCGTCCGCCCCAGGTGGTAAGCTGCGTACGCTGTGATCGTGAGCAAACTTGTAGTTGCAGCGCATGTGACCCTACCCTACCCTGCCCTAAACTGGAGCCAGAGCGGTGAAATGTCGCGCGCAGGACATACACGACGCTGGTGCTGTCGGGCAAGGGGCGGTCGCGCTTGCAGCAGGCGCGCCGGCCGCATGCCCGACCTACCCTACCATGACCCCACCCTGTCTTTGCAGAGCTTGCACAGAGAGTGTGTTGAGCACTGCCCAGGCCTCACGTCACGTGTGCCGCTTCACAGCTCCCGCGTATGCATGCTGTGGGTGTTGCAATGCCCTGCGTACAAATGGATGCACCCCCGTCCTCGCCTGGCTCCCGCGCTGGCCCTGTCAAGTGCCACCAGCGCCACTGAAGCGGCGAGCGAGGGCGCCGCAGGTCATCGACTGGGTGGGCGGTCCCGCCTGGGACGGCTGCCTCATCTTCGACGGTAAGCCCCGGAGCAGCCCTGCACGAAGCGGGTCAGTGGCTGCGCTCAGGCCTCGCGCGTGGCTGTCCATCACATGTTTGAGACCATGAGCGCGCGCGCGCGCGTGCAGCTTTGCTTAGCAGAGACTGTGTCATCTCACATGCTCTGTCACTTTTAGCACAGGCGGCACTGCTTGCGGTACAGCATACCCTGACTGATACGGATGATGGCACTGGGACGCGCAAACAGCTCATCTGAAGCCTGGGTGCTGCGGCTGCTGCTGCGCAGAGTGCCACAAAGCCAAGAACTTCACGCCGGGCAAGGAGGCCGCCAGCACCAAGGTGCACTCTCTCACCTGGTTATATAGGGCGGGCGCGGCTGCCTGCAGGACGTTGTCAGACCCCACAGGCTCGTGTGCACCTGCAGCTGCTCTGCAGTGCTGTGTGCGAGCGCTCGAGCTGGGGCCCCCAAATGCCTGCTCCAAGTAGACGGCTGCTGTGTATGCGCTGCTTGCACCGCTGCCTGTTGCAGCGCTGAGTCAACTGCGTCAGACTGGCTCAGCATGAAGTGAAGTGAAGTGAAGTGGAGTGAAGTGGAGATCTGGTGAGGGCGAATGCATGCTTTACTGTGCATGTGCAGCCTCCTGGAGACTTGCGATGCATTCGTATTGCAGTACGGGAGGTCGCTAGGAGCGGAGCGCGCCTTCTGCTCAGCGCCCCCCCGCAAGCGCGCCGGGCGCCCCGCGCAGGTGGCCACCACGGTGCTGGCGATCCAGCAGCAGCTGCCGCGCGCGCGCGTGGTGTACTGCTCGGCGACCGGTGTTAGCGAGGCGCGCGCGCCCGCGCCTGATGCTGTGCTGCCCATGCGGGGCTGGCGAGCGTGGGGGGCTGGCGAGCGTGGGGGGCTGCCGCCCGCGCCTGCTGCCTGCCACGCCTGTGTGTCCCTCACAGGCGGCACCGACGCGGAGACTTACAGCCCCCTGGTAGGGCAGAGTATCGGTGACGTGCTCATGTCCTGCTGGTTGCCGGCGGCAGCGTGCGCGCCGCCTGGTGCGCGCGCCGCAGCTCGCCGGCTGACACGCGGCGCGGCCGCCAGGTGGGCAACCTGGCGTACATGTGCCGCCTGGGCCTGTGGGGCCCCGGCTCTGCGTTCAAGGACTTCGAGGTTGGGCCCGCCTCTGCCCTCTATCACCGTACATGTCTTGACACCGGCAGATAGGTGCATTCAATGGTTGCCTGGAAGCAGAGCACTGAGGTGCTGCCTCTGGGAGAGGATGACACTTAGCTATGCTGCATGCTGGGTGAGAAAGTTGCCAGCACCGACATTTGTGCCAGTCAGTCGTGTGGGCGCGCTGCAGCCTGACTGCAGCCTGGCTGCTCGTCTCAGTTGCGCTGACACTGGCTGGGCCCGCGCGGCAGGCCTTTCTGGACACCATGAAGCGGCGCGGTGTGTCGTTCCTGGAGATGCTGGCCATGGAGATGAAGGCGCGCGGGCCGCGTCAGTCATTGTTCGTCTAACCCTAAATGGAACCTAACCCTAGCCTGAGCTGTCTCCGCGCAGCACCGCAACAGAGCAACCGAGCAGCAGACCGACGCGGGCCCGCTGCGGCCGCGCAGGCAGAGGGGTACTACGTTGCGCGCGGCCTCTCGTTCAGGCACGGCTTGTGCTCGCCGCCGCGCCCTCCCTCCGAGTTTGCAGCGCCGCACCGCGTCGCCGCCGCGCCCGCCCTCCGGCTTTGCAGCGCCGCGAGGCCTCCATGGCTCGGACAGAGCGCTACCCCCGGGTGTCTCGCCCCCCAGCAAGTCGCGGGGCAAGCGCAACGGTGCACGCTCCCTGCGCCCTGCCTGCTCGCAGGCACCCAGCCCTCGCACCGCCCGGCGACCGGCGCCCTGCTGGGCCTGCTGGCGCTGGCAGGCAGGCTACCCTTCTCTGCCCTACCCTATCCTACCCGCGCGCGCGCAGGCAGGCCGAGTTCATGACGCTGCGCTGCGACCTGGACGCCGAGCAGACGGCGCGCTACGACGCCGCGGCCGAGCTCTGGCAGGTGCGCCGGGCGGACCCCGGCTCTCCAGCGTGATGGGCACATGCGCCAGCCGCCGCAGCGGCTGCTGCGCGCCATGGGCTGCTGGGCGTGAAGGCATGCTGGGCAGCCGTGTGGTATTTGCATGCAGTCGCCGCGGTGCGTGCTGTCCGCATTGAAAGGCAAGGGCGGAGCATGCAGACGCGCCGCGCCGGCGCAGGACCTGCGCGCGCGGCTGCTGGAGGCGGGTGAGCTGACGGGCACCACCTCGCGCGACGTGTGGAAGCCGTACTGGGCCGCGCAGCAGCGCTTCTTCAAGCTGCTCTGCATCAGCATGAAGGCACGCCGCGGCGGCTGCCGCCGCCGCCCGGGCCTACCTGCCTGGTCGCCGCCGGCTACATGCAGCACCTCTGCCGCCCGCTGCCCGGCTATGCCTGTCTGGTCGATGCTGGCTACATGCAGCAGTCCCGCGCGCTGGCAGCACCTGTGGCAATCTCACTGTAGTCGGTGTTGCGTCGCTTACTGTGCTGGACGTCTCCCTCCTGTATGTCCTCACCCAGCAAGCACTGGTCTTCCTTGACGGACTGGTGTTGCATGGGGCTTGGGCACTTGGCGCGCACCAGGAATGATCATGACATGCGTAAGCCCAATGCGATACCATGCCAATTTTGGAGGACCAGTGCTCAGTGGTTCACGACCATCCTTGCCTCCGCGCCAGGTGCCTAAGGTGGTGCTGGAGGCGAAGAAAGCGCTGGCGGACGGCTGCGCGGTGGTCATCGGCCTGCAGGTGCGACACACCCTCCTGCGCGCCCTCGTCTCAGGACCAACGGCCTGCGCCTGCGGCCCGCGGCACTGGCGTGGCGGCACCCGCAGAGGTTGCAAGCTGTGGGCGACCCCCGTGGCTGGGCGCCAAATGTTGTGCACTTCAGTGGAGCGCACACCTAGCGCCACGCGCCCGCGGCGCAGTCGACCGGCGAGGCGGCCGTGGACGCGATGCAGCTCAACGCGGGCGACCAGTGCGGCTGGGTGTCTACCACGCGCGAGCTGCTGCGCCGCTTCGTGGCCGCGCACTTCCCCACGCACCGCGAGGTGCCCGGCTCCGGCGCCAAGGGTGCGCGGCGCGCGCCTGCGCGCCCCCGCTGATGGGCTCACTCAGCCCGCACGCACTGGCTCCCCGGCGCCCCGGTCCAGCATGCCCGCCCGCCGCCGGCGGGCGCGCCGGGCGGCTCAGTGCGGCCTTGTGAGCCCGGGCGGCGCAGGGCACACGGCGCGCGGCGCCGCCCGCCCGCGGAACCAGCGAGGAGTCGTGGCTGCGCATGACGTGCCGCCATGCTGCCTCCCCTGGATGCCCCATGCGCATGGCAAGCCGCTGAGCAGTGGGCAAGCCGCTGAGCACCGCCCGGTCTCCCCGAGCTCCCCGGCGCGCCGCAGGCGGCACGCCCGCGCGCGACGCGGCGCTTGGCGCGGTGGTGGAGGAGTGCGTGGCGTCCAGGGCGCGCCTGCAGGCCGCGATCGCGGCCGCGGCGCTGCCGGCCAACTTCCTGGACCTGCTGCTCAACGAGCTGGGCGGGCCGCAAGAGGTCGCCGAGATGACTGGCAGGTGGGCTGTGGGCTGTGTTGTGCGTGTGTGTGTGGGGTGGGGAGGAGGGGGGGGGGGGGGGGGGGGGGGGGGGTTGTGGGGGGGGGGCC
>JAABUU010005261.1_pt1 | contig 14656 bp, 9 predicted proteins | sample 5559301 | NCBI WGS metagenome assembly JAABUU01 (sample SAMN10711884, study PRJNA513360) | rock metagenome | isolation source: Antarctica rocks | place: Antarctica: Victoria Land, Richard Nunatak white | reverse complement strand
CCTGGCGTTGCGGGCCGCGCGGGCGCGGCAGGCCACCCCGGCGTTCGCGACGCAGTACGCGGCCCGGGCGGGCATCGCGGGGACCATCTCCCAGGGGGTGAACGCGTTGGCGCTACGCGACGCGCGCGCCATCGGGCGCGCCAAGACGCACCTCCAGCAGCTCCTGACTGGCGCCGCGCTGCACGTCGGTCGGCTGGCGGCCTGGTTCGCGGAGCGGCCGCGCGCCGCCACGCGGCCCTCGCGTCTGGCCTGCCTCGCCGCCTGAGGCTCACCCATAGCCCCTCCTGCATGATTTCGCCAACAGCATCCTCAAAAGGCCAAAGTCGAGCTAAGGGATGTTCGTGAAAATAGGTAACCCGGACATGATAGACTCCGTGGGTCAGGGGCGTGTGTCGCTGCGGTAAGGGCGGGGCGATGGAGTTGACGGAGGCGGTCAAGGGGCTGCTGCGGGAGGCGGCCCAGGCGCTCAAGGGGAGCGAGCGACGACGCTTCCTGGCGCGCACGGTGGAGGAACGCGGCCCCGGCGGGCCGCGCCGCGCGGAGCGGGAGCGCGGCGGGAGCCGGGTGACCATCCGCAAGGGCCTGCGCGAGTTGCGGCGCGGCGTGACGTGTGTCGACGCCTTCGCGCTGCGCGGGCGCAAGCGCGCCGAGGCGCACCTCCCCAACCTGCGCACCGACCTGGAGGCGGTCGTCTCCGGCCAGAGCCCGGCCGACCCGTCTTTTCGCACGACGCGCCTGTACACACGCCCGACCGCGCGCGCGGTGCGCCAGCAGCGCATCGCGCAGCAGGGCTATACCACTGAGGAACTGCCCCCCGCGAAGACGATCGGGGGCAAGCGCAACGCGTTGGGCTACCACCCCCAGCGGGTCGCGCAGCGCAAGCCCCAAAAAAGATCGCCGCGCCCGACGCCATCTTCGCCGAGGTGACGGCCATCAACCGGGCGGCCGATGCGGCGGACGGGACGCTGCGGGTCTCGCTGGACGCGCAAGCGACCGTCACGAGCGGCCCGTTCTCGCGCAAAGGCCGGAGCCGGGTGCCCACCGCCGCCGCCGACCACGACTTCCAGCCCGAGGCGGCCGTCACCCCGGTGGGGCTCCTGCTGCCCGCACTGGATGAGCGGTTCCTCGACGCGGTGACCTCCCGCGTGACCAGCGCTTGCCTGGTGGACCGGCTGGTGCCGTGGTGGGCGGCGGTGCGGGGCCGCTTCGCCCACGTCACCACCCTCGTGGTGAACCGCGACAACGGGCCGGAGAACCACCGCCAGCGGACGCCGTTCATGCACCGCCTCGTCCAGTTTGCCGCGCGGTTCCCGCGTACGGTGCGGCTGGCCTACGATCCGCCCTACCACAGCAAGGACCACCCCGTCGAGCGCTGCTGGGGCATCCTGGAGCAGCACGGGAACGGCACCCTGCGCGATTCGCTCGACGCCGTCCGCGGCTTCGCCACCACCAGGACCTGGAACGGCGTGCGCCCCAGCGTTGCCCTGGTGACGACGACCTACGCGCGCGGCGTGACGCTGACCAAGGAGGCGATGGCCGACGTGGAGACGCACCGCACCAGGCATCCCACCCGCGGCAAGTGGTTCATCGACATCCTGCCACCTCCGGCTGCACCGGGATAGCTAATTGCGTGGAAGACCCTTAACCGCCGGTCGGTACGGTCGGGTGATACCAATGGTCCATAGTTCCTGGCCTCGCGACTCTTTATACTCAGTCTCTACCCGTATATGCTGTTATCAGGGGCGGGCGACCATAGTGCAGGATGGACCCACGCCTGGGCGGCCCTTTGCCGGACACGGGAACTTTCGGGGGGAACTGATGTCGCTGCTCGCCGGGCAATCGCGTAGAGAGTTGGTACGGGATGATGCCACAGCGCTGGAACGCCGCTCGCGCGCCCATCGCCTCCTGCTCGAGGCCGAAGTCCGTTTCCAGACCGGTGGGGCGCACGACGAGGAGACGATCGTTCCACTGGCAGCGGGCCTGCTGCGCGATATCCTCGGCGACGATCTGACGATCAATTGCTACACCTTCGACAACGACCCGGCGGCGGCCCGCCCCGAACTCCGCATGCGCTGGCGCTATAGCTATCCGCCGCGCGCGAGCGCCGCTGGCGCGGCGATCCTCCCCGTGCCGCTCCTCCTCGATGGCGATGTCGCCGCGCGCACGGCCCGTAATGGCCTGCCGCAACATTGGCGTCACGTCATCGACGCGCTCGACGAAGACCCGGACGCGCTCGATCTGGCCGCTGACGCGGAGGAGCGCGGCTTCGCCATCATGAGCGCACCATTGATCGCCGACGAACAGGTCCTCGGCGTCATCAACGCTTTCCGTCCGGCAAGCTCGCCCTTCGACGAGACCGATCTTGCCACGCTCGTCACCTTCTCGGGGGGCCTGGCCGGGGCGCTCCGGCGTACGCGCCTGCACATACGCCTCTCGGAGATGGAGGCGCGCGCGCGCGAACTGGTCGAACAATCGCCGGACGCGATTTTCTTGCACACCGCCGCAGGGAAAATCCTGGAAGCGAACGCGGCGGCGGGGGAATTGCTCGGCTTGACCACGGTGGCGCTCGTCGGCACCACGCTGGACAAGCACTTCGCGTCGGATGATCCCACGGCGTTGCACGACTGGATCGAGGCTTCGCTCGACGCCGAGCCGCCTCATCCACATCTGGAGGCCCGCTTCCAGCACGCCAACGGCACCGGCGGGGTGATGCACCTGCGTATCCGTCGCCTGCGCGCGCATGAGCAGCACGGGATGCCGCTCTTCCAGTCGTTGGCGCGCGACGTGACGACCGAACGCCAGCAACAGCGCGAACTAAAGACGAAAGTCCGCGAGCTCGATCTGCTGATCGGGGTGGGGGACAATCTGAACTCCTCGCTGCAGATCGAGGTGGTGCTGCGTAAGACGCTCCGCGCGCTGATCTCGGTCGTCGCCTGCCCCACCGCGACCCTCTACCTCTACGATGAGACGCGCCAGACCTTGCTACCGGTCGGTTCGCACGGCTGGCCGGAGGGGGAAGACTCGCCGCAGCAGATCCGTATCGGCGAAGGGCCGGTCGGGGTCGCGGTCAAGGCGGGACGTATCGCGTTCGTGGCGAACCTCGATCGGGTCGCCAGGTCGGGCGCGATGCGCGTGGAAGGACACTCGCGCGCGATGCTGATCGTTCCCTTCATGCGCGGCACCGAGCCGCTCGGCTGCTTCACCCTCTACCGCCCCGTCGGCGAGCGCTTCAACGCCGACGAGCGCCGGTTGGCGGTGGCGGTGGCGCGGCAGACCGCGATCGCGATCGAGAACGCGCGCCTCTTCGGGCGGGTCCAGCGCCAGTTGAAGCAGATCAAAGAATTGCAGGGGCTGACCGCCGACCTCGTCGCCGACCTCGACCTCGACCCGACGCTGAACCGGATCTGTCACACCCTGGTCGGGCTGCTCGGCGCGGAACGTGCGGCGATGCGCTTCCTCGATGAATCGGGGAAGCAGCTACATCTGGCGGCGGAGTATGGCATCTCGGATGCGTTGCGCGCGGTCCTGGCCGAGTCCCCCGCCGACGAAGGTGAGGGCGGGCGGGCGCTGGTGACGCGCGATTGCATCATCACGCCGGACATGCGCCTCGCCCCGCCCGATCGGATGCGCGATGCGCTCCTGGCCGAGGGGTTGATCGCCAATTGCACCGTGCCGATCATCGGCAAGGGGCGTTCGCCGCTCGGGGTGCTGAACGCCTCCTGGTCGACGCCACATCGCCCGACCAACGAGGAGATCGAACTGGCGCGCACCTACGCCAACTATGCGGCGGCGGCGATCGAGAACGCGCGCCTCTACAACCGCACGCGCGAACTCTACCTCGCCGGTGTACAGAGCCTCGCCGCGACGGTCGACGCGCGCGACGCCTATACCCACCGACACTCGCGCAATGTCGCCTTCTATGCGCGGGAGATGGCGCGCGAGTTGCTGCTGATGCAGAGCGAGATCGAGGCGGTGGAGCTCGCCGCACTCCTGCACGATATCGGCAAGATCGGCATCTCGGACGCCATCCTCGGCAAGCCGGACAAGCTTTCTTCGAGCGAAATCTCGGTGATGATCACCCACGCACAGCGCGGGGCCGAGATCCTCTCCGTCAACGTGGCGCTCGCGGGGCTCGTGCCGCTGGTCCGCCACCACCACGAGTGGTACAACGGCTCCGGCTACCCGGACGGCCTGGCGGGGGACAATATCCCGCTCGGCGCGACGATCATCTCCGTGGCCGATGCCTTCGACACCATGACGAGCGACCGCTCCTACCGGCGGGCGCGCACCCTGGACGCGGCGCGGCAGGAGTTGTGCCGCTCGGCGGGGCGGCAGTTCAATCCTGCGGTAGTCGAGGCGTTCATGCGCGTCCTCGATCGCGATACCGCAGTCGAAGCGCCGTACCTCCAGGGATTGCAGGCGCGCGGGACGACCAATTTCACCTCGAAGCTCCTCACGTTGGCGGAGGCGGGGCAACAGGGGTCGTCGCTCGCGGAGCAGGTGGCGGGGCAGATCAGCCCGCAACAGTTAAAGGAGTTGACCGTCCTCCACCATCTCGCCCGCTCGGTCAGCGCGATCACCGACCTGGACCGTTTCCTCGATTCGGCGCTGAGCCTGATCACCCATGAACTCGGCTACGCCGATTGCGCGATCCTGCTGCGCGAGGAGGAGACGGCGACGCTGACAGTACGCGCGATCAGCGGCTTCGAGCATGGGTTGGTGGGGCGGCAGCTACCGCTCGAAACGGGGATCTTCGGGGAAATCTTCGCGCAGCCCCACACCCGCAACATCCCGCAGATCGCCCACGAGCACCGTTACGATGCCCTACTGGCGCGCAACCGCTCGGCACTCGTCGCCCCCCTCTTCGACGCCGGCCATCCGCTCGGGGTCGTGGTCATCGAGAGTACGAGCGCGGAGGCGTTCACCGCCGACGATGAGCTGACGTTGGAGACGATCGCGACGCAGCTGATGGTCGGGATCGCGGTCGCGCGGCTGCACGACCGCGAAAAGCGCGCGGCGATCACCGACGGGTTGACCGGTGTCTACAATCACCGCTACTTCTACCAACGCCTGGAACAGGAACTCGCCACCGCCGAGGCACAGGGCTGGCCGCTCACGATCGCGATCATGGACCTCAATGGCCTGAAAGCGCTCAACGACACCCAGGGCCATCTTTCCGGCGATACCGCCCTGCGCTGCATCGCGGGCATCCTACGCGACATCACCCGCGAGAGCGACACCGTCGCGCGCTATGGCGGCGATGAGTTCGCGGTGCTGCTCCCCGGCGCGGGGGCGGAGGAGGCGACGCAGCTGCTCGGGCAGCTACGCAACGGTCTCGCCGCGCAGCCGCCGATCGGCGCGGTCAATCTCGCGGTTTCGGCGGGGGTCGCCACCTACCCCGGCGATGGCCTGCGCGCGGCGGCGCTCGTCGCCGTCGCGGATGAGCGGATGTACATCCAGAAGCGCGAGAGCAAGCACGGCGTCGAGGAGCCCGACGATCGTACCCGCGCCCGCCGCTGGATCGCCGATCGGATCGTGTAACAGCCACGCCGCCCGCCGCGTGACCGTACACTTGACAAGCCTCCGCCCGTTGACTTACGGTTAACGCCAATCAAATACTATCGAGAGTGATGCGAGGGGACTGGCCCGCTGACCATCACGGCAACCCGAGCGCCGGGTGCCCACCAGCCCGAGGACGATGGAGCGCGAGTCCGCGCCTCACCATCGGGAGAGATAGGCTCAACCCTCCTCAGGGTTGAGAAGAGGTGCCTCCCTATCCGGGAGGTGTTGCCTGCGCGGGATTATCCCGCGCGGCAAATCGGACCTCTCCTGCCTCGGAGAGGTTTTTTTGTTGCCCGCGCTTCCTGCTGTAACACTCGCCGCGATGCGAGCACGGTGAGCGCTCGCCGCACCAGCGGCACCGCCGCTGGGGAGCGTGGGACCGAGAGGAGCACCGCCCATGACCACCGCGACCGCGACCCCACCGGCCACCACGCGCAACGATCGCCGTTATTTGGAGGAGTTGGACCGGCGTGTCCTCTTCTTCGACGGCGCGATGGGCACGCAGATCCACGAAGCGAACCTCACCGCCGAGGATTACGGCGGCGTGGCGCTGGAGGGCTGTAACGAGAATCTCGTCCTCATCCACCCGGAGGTGATCGAGCGCATCCACGAAGCCTATCTGGAAGCGGGCGCGGACGTGCTGGAAACCGACACCTTCCAGGGGAGTAGGTTGAAACTCGATGAGTGGGGGCTCGGGGCCAGGACGCTTGAGATCAACCGCAAGGCGGCGGCGATCGCGCGGCGCGCGGCGGATCGCTGGTCCACCCTGGACCGCCCGCGCTTCGTTGCCGGATCGATCGGGCCGACCGGGATGCTCCCGTCCGCCGACGATCCGACCCTCTCGAAGATCACCTACGCCGAACTCTCCGACATCTTCTACGAGCAGGCGCAGGGGTTGGCCGAGGGGGGCGTGGATCTCTTCATCGTCGAGACGATGGTGGATATCCTCGAACTGCGCGCGGCGATCAACGGCATCAACCGGGTGAACCGCGATTTCGGGCGGCAATTGCCGATCCAGGCGCAGGCGTTCTTCGATGTCAGCGGGCGGATGCTCCTCGGCACCGACATCGAGGCGGTGATGACGACGCTGGAGGCGCTGCCGGGTGTGGACCTGATCGGCCTCAACTGCGGCACCGGCCCGGAGCACATGCGCGAGCCGATCCGCTTCCTCTCCGAGAACAGCCGCACGCGGATCAGCGTCATCCCGAATGCCGGCATCCCGCTCAACGTCAACGACAAGGCGGTCTTCCCGCTCGGCCCGGCGGACATGGCGCGCGATCTCGCCAGCTTCGTGGAAGATTTCGGCGTCAGCACCGTCGGGGGCTGCTGCGGCACCACCCCGGCGCACATCGCCGCGCTGGTCAAGGCGATCGGCACGCGCGCACCGAAGGAGCGGATCATCCAATGAGCGAAAGCCGCGACGAGCACGACCATACGCCGAGCGATAGCCGCACCATCGCCTATCAGCCGCGCGTCTCCAGCGGGATGCGCGCCGTCAGCCTGATCCAGGAGCCCGCGCCACTGCTCGTCGGCGAGCGCGTCAACGCGACCGGCAGCCGCAAGATCAAGCGCCTGCTGCTCGCCGAGGACTACGATGGCGTCCTCGGGGTCGCGCGGGAGCAACTCGATTCGGGCGCGCACGTCCTCGACATCTCCGTCGCGATGACCGAGCGCAGCGACGAAGCGGAGCAGATGCGCCAAGTCGTCAAGAAGCTCTCGATGGGGATCGAGCTGCCGCTGATGATCGACTCCACCGAGGCGGATGTGGTGAAGGCCGCGCTGGAGATCTATCCGGGCCGCGCGATCGTCAACTCGATCCACATGGAGGACGGGCGCGGCAAGATCGAGCGGGTGGTGCCGCTGCTGGTCGAACACGGCGCGGCGGCGGTGGTGCTGACGATCGACGAGAGCGGCATGGCGAAGACCGCCGCGCGCAAGCTGGAGGTCGCCCGGAAGATCCACGACATCGTCGTGGGGGAATACGGCCTGCGCTCCGACGCCCTCCTCTTCGACGCGCTGACCTTCCCGCTCACGACCGGCGACCCGGAGTTCACGAACTCGGCGGTCGAGACGATCGAGGGGATCCGCGCGATCAAGCGCGAGTTGCCGGGCGTGCTGACGATCCTCGGCGTCTCCAACCTCTCGTTCGGCATCCACCCGCACGCGCGCGGCGTCCTTAACTCCGTCTTCCTCTACCACGCTGTCGCGGCGGGGCTCGACGCGGCGATCATCAACCCGGCGCACGTCACGCCCTACGCCGAGATCGACGACGAGCAACGCGAGATGATGGAAGACCTGGTCTTCAATCGGCACCCCGATGCCCTCGCGCGCGTGATCACCTTCTACGAGGCGCACACGCCGCAGGCCCAGGCGGAACTCGCCGATCCGACCGAGGGGATGTCGGTCGATGAGCGGATCCATTATCAGATCCTCCACCGCAAGAAGGAGGGGGTCGAGGCGCTGATCGACAGCGCGATCGGCGAGCGGATCGGGCGCTCGGCGGTCGAGACGCTCGAAAGCGAAGGGGCGGGCGCGACGACCGAGGCGGCGGTCGCGGTGTTGAACGCCGTCCTCCTCCCGGCGATGAAAGAGGTCGGCGACAAGTTCGGCGCGGGCGAGTTGATCCTGCCGTTCGTCCTGCAATCCGCCGAGGTGATGAAGAAGTCGGTCGCGCGGATGGAAGGCTACCTGGAACGCCAGGAAGGCTACACCAAGGGTAAGGTCGTGCTGGCGACCGTCTTCGGCGATGTCCACGACATCGGCAAGAACCTCGTCAACACGATCCTCTCCAACAATGGCTACACCGTCTTCGACCTCGGCAAGCAGGTGCCGCTGAACACGATCATCGAGAAGGCGGTGGAGGTGGGGGCCGACGCGATCGGCCTCAGCGCCCTCCTCGTCTCCACCTCGAAGCAGATGCCGCTCTGCGTGAAAGAGTTGCATCATCGCGGATTGCAGGTGCCGGTGATCGTCGGCGGCGCGGCGATCAACCGCAACTACGGGCGGCGGATCCTCTTCGTGGCGGAGGGCGTCCCCTACGAGGCGGGGCTCTTCTACGCGCAGGACGCCTTCGAGGGTTTGCATATCATGGACACCCTCGCCGATCCGCAGCGGCGCGAGCCTTTCCGCCAGCAGATCATCGATGAGGGGTTTGCGGCGCAGAGGCGGCTCGCGACCCTCGACGCCGCCCGCGCCGCGCGCCCGGTCGAGGCGCAGATCGCGCGCTCGGACGTGTCCACGACGGTCCCCGTGCCGACCCCACCCTTCTGGGGGACACGCACCGTCCGCATCAAGCCGGAGGAGGTCTACCCGCTGCTCGATCTCAAGACCCTCTATCGCCTCCACTGGGGCGGGCGCGGCTTGCAGGGCGACGAGTGGGAGCGGATCGTCCGCGAGGAGTTCGCGCCGACGCTGGCGCGACTCCAACGGCAGGCGAGCGAGGACGGCTGGCTGAACCCGGCGGCGGTCTACGGCTATTTCCCGGCGAATTCGCAGGGGGACGACCTGATCGTCTACGACCCGGAGGAGCAGGATCGCGAGATCGCGCGCTTCCCCTTCCCGCGTCAGACGCGCGGCGAGCACCTCTGCCTCGCGGACTACTTCCGCCCCCGCCCGGAGGGCACCCGGCCGGGCCAGAAGGATGTCGTCGCCTTCCAGGCGGTGACCGTCGGGCGCGAGGCGGACGAGCTGGCGGAGGAGTTGCAGGCGCGCGGCGACTACGGCGACATGCTCTACATCCACGGCCTCAGCGTCTCGCTGGCGGAGGGGATGGCCGAGTGGACCCACCGACACATCCGCGCCGAACTCGGCATGGGCGAGGAGCAGGGGAAGCGCTACAGCTGGGGCTACCCCTCCTGCCCGGATACCGATCAGCACCACATCCTCTTCCGCCTCCTCCCCGCCGCCGACGAGCTCGGCATGGAGGTCTCGGAGGGGGGTCAGCTGATCCCGGAGCAATCGACCGCCGCGATCGTCATCCATCACCCGCAGGCGAAGTACTACTCGGCGGTGAACTAACGCACTCTACAAGCAAAAAGGTTCCCCAATACCGCGGCCCCCGCGTCAATGATGCGGGGGCCGCGCCACATCGGGATGTGGCGCGCGGCGCTCATCGCCTACAATAGGGCGCGAGCCAAGTGTGCAAGGAGGACGCGCGAGGGCGCGAGGGCGCGAGCAGGGTGTGAAAGGAGGGCGCGATGGCGATGGCACACCAGCACGATCAGATGACAACCGCATGCGAGCGCCGCTTCCCCATGAGCTACGACGACTTCCTGGTCTGGGCCGACGATGTCCAAGCCGAGTGGACTGATGGGGAGGTGACGGTCTTCATGCCACCGACTATCCGGCACCAGTTCATCGCGAATTTTCTCCAAACTCTTTTGACCTTGTTCGCCAGCACACTCGATCTCGGAGATGTGCTCGGTGCGCCGGTGGAGATGCGCGCCCGCCCCGATGGCCCGGCACGCGAGCCGGACATCCTCTTCGTCGCCGCCGCGCACCGCGATCGTCTGACGGCGCAACGGCTCGCCGGTCCCGCCGACTTCGTGGTGGAGATCGTCTCCACCGAGAGCGCGAGCCGCGACCGCAGCGACAAGTTTTACGAGTACGAGGCCGCCGGGATCGCCGAATATCTGCTTATCGATCCACGTTCCACAAAGGAGCGCGTGGACTTCTACCGCCTGACCGAGGCAGGGAAATACTTGGCGGTCCTGCCCGATGGCGCGGGGCGCTACCATTCGACGGCCCTACCCGGTTTCTGGTTCGATCCGGCCTGGTTCTGGGCCACCCCGTCCCCCAATCCGCTGCTGACCCTCGCGGAGATCGCCCCCCAGGCGCTCACGGCGGTGCTGGCGGCGCGCGGGCACGGGGAGTGAGATGACGACTGCCGGGGGCGTTATGATGTTGGAGAGCGTGACCGGTGCGACGAGGGTTGTTCGGCGCGCGCGTGAAGGGTGGCTGCGTGACGGGTGGTGAGGGGACGGCGGGCGCGTTGCTCGCGGGGCGCTACGAATTGCGCGAACGCCTCGGGCGCGGGGGGATGGCGACGGTGCGCCGCGCCTATCAGCCCGCGCTCGACCGCTTCGTAGCGGTCAAGCTGATCGACCCGCGCCTGGCGAGCGACCCGACCTTCGTGGAGCGCTTCCGCCAGGAAGCGCGAATCGCCGCGCGCCTGCGTCACCCCAACATCCTCAGCATCTACGACTTCGGCGACGACAATGGCACCCTCTACCTCGTGACCGAGCTGGTCACCGGCGGGACGTTGGAGGAGCGCCTGGATCAACGCGGCGGCTTCGCGGCGGCGCTCGAGCTGGTGGAGCAGGTCGGGCGCGCGCTCGACTACGCCCACGCGCAGGGGATCGTCCACCGCGATGTGAAACCGGCCAACATCTTCCTCGAAGGGGAGCGCGCGATCCTCGCCGACTTCGGCATCGCCAAGCAGTTCGCGGACACGCCCGCTGCGGGGCTGACCGCGAGCGGCGTCGGGCTGGGGACGCCGGAATACATGGCCCCGGAACAGGTGCTTGGCAAGCCGGTCAATGGGCGCGCGGACCTCTACGCGCTGGGAGCGATCCTCTATCGTCTCGTCGCCGGGCGACTGCCCTTCGTGCGCTACGGCCCGGAAGACACGGCGCTGGCGCTGGTGATGCGGAAGATCAACGAGCCGCCGCCGCCGCCGAGCACCTTCAACGCGGCGATCTCGCCGACCCTCGATGCGATCCTGCTACGCGCCCTCGCCGCCGATCCGGCGGCGCGCTACCCCACGGCGGCGGCGTTCGTCGCGGCGGCGCGCGGGGCGCTCGGCCTGCGCGCCGCGCCCACGCGCGCCCGCACCGGCACCAGGGACTTCACCGTGCCGGTCCCGTCGGCGGCGCGCGACGGTGCGGGCGCGACCGCGCCAATGCCACTGCCGCCGGGGGTGCCCAACGCAGATCCGACCATGAACGTGCTACCGGCCCAGAATACGACCGGTAGACCGACACGCGCCCGGCGTAGCGCCCCACGCTTCCTCTTCGGCGGCGTGCTCGCCCTGGTCTTGCTGATCCTCGTCGCGTCCGCCGGGGCACTCGTCCTCAGTCGCGGGGCGCGGGGTGAAGGGACCGCCACCGCGACACCACCGCTGCTCGCCGTGGCGGGCACCGCGAGCGTCGCTGCGACCACCACGAATACGCCTGGCATCCCGACCGGTACGAGCGCGCCGGTAGTCATTGCGAGCACGAATACACCGACAATCGCCCCGACGACGACGCGCGCCACGCCCAACACGCCGATCGTCGCCGTCGCTACCCCGCCGACTGCGACGCCAGCGCCCACGCTGACACCGTCGCCCACCGCGTCGCCCTCGCCGACTATATCTCCCTCCCCGACCGTTTCTCCATCACCGACCGTTTCTCCATCACCGACCACCAGCCCGCCACCAACCGCCACGCCCGCACCAACCGCCTCCCCCGCTCCCACCGCCACGCCGAGCCCGACGGTTGCGGCGGCGACGGGCAACGTCCCCGTCGAGGTGCGCGCGGCGATCCTCTCCCTGCCCGGTACGTCGGGCGGGGTCTTCATCGACCTCGCGAACAGCGCGAACAACGCCTCCGACGACCCGGACCGCGTCTTTTCCGCCGCCTCGCTGATCAAACTCTCGATCGCGGGGGCGACCTACCAGCGGGCGGCGAACGGCGGCGTGCGCCTCTCCGATCGGGCGGTCTTGCAGGAAAGCGACAAGGTGGGCGGCACCGGGATCCTCCAGACCCAACCGGCGGGAACGACCTACACCATCGACCAATTGATCGCGATCATGCTGATCAACAGCGACAACACCGCCGCGAACCTGATCGTCGATCGCATCGGCGGCTTCGGCACCGTTAACGCCTTCAGCGCCGCGCAGGGGATGGGCAACACGATCATGCGCCGCAAGCTCAACGATCTCGCGGCCCAGGCGCGCGGGCTCGACAACACCACCACGTCGGGGGACATCGCCCGCTTCTTCACGCAACTCCAGGCGGGGCAGATCGTCGATCGCGAGACGTCCGACCGCCTCCGCACCATCCTGGCGCAGCGCGGGCGCGAGGACAAGGATTGGGCCTTGCTCAACCTCCCCGCCGACACCGTCGCGCAGCACATGACCGGCACCGGGACGGGGCTGCGCGGCGACGCGATCCTGGTCACGGTGGGCGAGCGGCAATACATCCTCGTCCTCTTCGTCAGTGCCCCCGACGAAGCGGGCATGGAAGCGGCCATCGCGCGCGTCAGTGCCACGATCTATGGATTAGCGACCGCGCGCTAGTACACTGCGGCGTGAGTGGGCCAGTGGTATACTCGGCGGCGCGTGCCGTCGCGAGTGGCGGCGCGCGTAAGGAGGTACTGATGCGAGGGCCGAAGCCACCCGCCATCGTGTTAACCAGCGAGGAGCGGCAGGGCTTGGAAGCGCTGGTGCGGCGACCCAGCGCGGCGCAGCAAGTGGCGCTGCGGGCGCGGATCGTCTTGGCGGCGGCCGCGGGCTGGAACAACGCGCAGATCGCCCGGCGGGCGGGCGTGGATGTGGAGACCGTCCGCCGCTGGCGGACCCGCTGGCTGGGCTGGGGTGCGCTGCCGCTGGTGGAGGTCAGTGCCGCCGAGCGGTTGGAGGATGCACCCCGTGCCGGTGGGCCGTGTCGGATCACCGCCGCGCAGGTCTGCCAACTGACCGCGCTGGCCTGCGAAGCGCCCGCCGGGGCGGCACGCCCGATCAGCCAGTGGACCGGGCGAGAAGTCGCGGACGAGGCCGTCCGGCGCGGCATCGTGGCGACGATCTCGCCGCGCCATGCCGCGCGGCTGCTCAAAAAAGGGACCTCCAGCCGCACCGCATCCGCTCCTGGCTGACACCCGCCCCCGACCCGGAGTTGGTGCCGAAGGTCGGCGATGTGTGCGGGTTGTATGTGGCGGCACCCGCCCTGGCGGAGGCTGGCGAGCGCATCGTCAGCACCGACGAACTGACCGGCGTGCAGGCGCTGGAGCGCAAGCACCCCGGCCTGCCCCTCGCCCCCGGCAAGGTGGCGCGGCGCGAGTTCGAGTACGTGCGCCACGGCACGACCACCTTCATCCTCAACCGCGATGTCGCCACCGGCCAGATCGTCGCCCCGTCCTGCGGCCCGACCCGCACCGCAGCGGATTTCGTGGCCCACATCCGCCAGACCGTCGCGACCGACCCCGCCGCCCGCCGCTGGCACTGCGTGGTGGACAACCTCAATATCCACCAGTCCGAGGCGCTGGTGCGCTACGTCGCCGCCGCCTCCGGCGTGACCGACGACCTGGGCGTCAAGGGCAAGACCGGCGTCCTGGCTACGCAGCCCAGCCGCGCCGCTTTCCTGCGCGATCCCGGCCACGCCATCGTCTTCCACTACACCCCCAAGCACGCCTCCTGGCTCAACCAGATCGAAATCTGGCTCAGCATCCTCACCCGCAAGTTGCTCCGCCGTGGCTCGTTCACCTCGGTCCAGGACGTGCAGGACCAGGTGCTGGCCTTCATCGCCTACTACAACCGGACGATGGCCAAGCCTTTCACGTGGACCTACCAGGGCAAGGCCCTCCTGGCGTAAACCACCGGGCTACTCCTGCCCTGCTGTACTAGTACTACAGTGGTAGTTGTGCGAGAATCGCCCCAGTGCGGTGCGCGAAGGGGGCGGCATGACGGTACCGGCGGCGTGGGATACCGATTTCACGGCGGTGGTGGGGCGCATCGGGCCGCGGTTCGCGCGGGCGGAGGCGCGGCGGGACGCGGCCGACTACTTGCGCGGGTTGCTAGGCCGGGTCGAGCGCAAGAACGGCTGGCAACTCGCCGAGGCCGTGGGCGATGCGACCCCCTACGGGCTCCAGCAATTCCTCTATCGCGCGACGTGGGATCCCGAGGCGGTGCGCGCCGACCTGCGCGCCTACGTGGTGGAACAGCTGGGCGACCCGCAGGGCGTGCTGGTCGTGGACGAGACCGGGTTCCTCAAGAAGGGCGACAAGTCGGCGGGCGTCCAGCCGCAGTACAGCGGCGCGGCGGGGCGCACGGCGAACGCGCAGATCGGCGTCTTCCTCACCTATGCCGGGGCGCGCGGCCACACCTTCCTGGACCGGG
>JAABUU010005259.1_pt1 | contig 14671 bp, 10 predicted proteins | sample 5559301 | NCBI WGS metagenome assembly JAABUU01 (sample SAMN10711884, study PRJNA513360) | rock metagenome | isolation source: Antarctica rocks | place: Antarctica: Victoria Land, Richard Nunatak white | reverse complement strand
TCAGCATGATGGCCGTGAGCAGCGGCAGGGCAATGAAGCTGCCGAGCGAGGAGGCGCAATTCCAGATGCCGGTCGCGGTGCCGCGCTGGCGGATGTTGAACCAGTCGCGCGAGACGCGAGCGCAGGTCGGAAAATGCGGCGCCTCGCCGGCCCCCAGCACGATGCGGGCACCGACGAACTGCCAAAACGACGTCACGGCGCCGCCCAGCATCTGTCCGAGCGACCAGCAGGTGAGCCCGATCGTCAGCATCAGCCGCGGCCCGAGCCGGTCCGCCAGTGCACCCGCCGGCAGCTGCGAGAACGCATAGGCCCAGAGGAAGGCCGACAGCAGCAGGCCCATGTCCGGTATCGTCAGCCCGAGGTCCTGGCGGATCAGCGGATTGGCGACCGCCAGCGTGGCGCGGTCCACGTAGTTGATGACCCCGGCCGTGACCAGGAGGGCCAGCGAGACCGTCTGGATACGTTTCAAGCGCGGTGATGCGGTCGACTCGGCCATGGGCTCCCTCCCTGATGCGGAGGCCCCGTCGAGCGCTCCGGGTCCGACGGCCGTGTTCGGCTCGTTGCGGATCCGTGTTCATTCTGCACCGAATCCGCTCGGGCGGAAGAGCTTGAATCGGAGCCGTGATGGTGACGCCACCGATGGAAGCACTTCGGGGGGAAGGGCTGACGCCTTGGAAGGGTCGCCTTCCCACCCCGGCGCGGGAGGTTGCGGCAGCGGCCGCGATCCCGGGACGGCAGATTTGGTTGGCGCTGCGCCGCCGTCCCCTCTAAGCTGCATGGCAGACCATCGTCCGCAGCATCGGTTTTCCAGGAGCGTTCCATTTCGACGACCCCTGCCCCGACCACACCGCCGGACATCCTCAGGATCGAGGATCTAAGGGTCGGTTTCGCCATGCAGGGTGGTGCCGCCGAGGTCGTCTCGGGCGTGACGTTCCGGGTTCCGGCCGGCAAGACCGTGGCCCTGGTGGGCGAGTCCGGATCGGGCAAGACCGTCATTTCCCAGACCGTGATGGGCCTCCTGCCCCGGAACGGTCTCGTGCTCGGCGGACGGATCCTGTTCACCGATCCGCGGAGCCCCGGGGCGCCGGTCGACCTCGCGAGGCTGCGGCGGGACGGGCCCGAGATCCGGGCGTTGCGCGGCAGCCGCATGGGGATGATCTTCCAGGAACCGATGTCGTCGCTGTCACCGGTCCACACCATCGGCAGCCAGATCCGCGAAGCGCTGATCCTGCATCGCCAGGTCACGACCGAGGAGCAGCGCGACGAGGTCCGCCACATGCTTGGCCTCGTCGGGTTCAAGGATCCCAAGCGCGCCTACAAGATGTATCCGTTCGAGTTGTCGGGCGGGCTCCGCCAGCGCGCCATGCTGGCCATGGCGCTGATCTGCCGGCCGGCGCTGCTCATCGCCGACGAACCCACCACGGCGCTGGACGTCACCATCCAGGCCCAGGTGCTCAACCTGATGCGCGATCTCCAGAGCGAGCTCGGCATGGCGATCCTGCTGATCACCCATGATCTCGGCGTGGTGGCCAATATGGCCGACGAGGTGGTGGTCGTGTATCACGGCGAGATCACCGAGGCCGGTACGGCTTCGGACCTCTTCCGGCGTCCGCAGCACCCCTACCTGAAGGGGCTCCTGAAGGCGCTGCCGCATTTCGACATGAAGCGCGACGAACGCCTCGTCGCCTTGCGCGACAGCGGCGCCGATCTCCACGCGCTGGCGCCGTTGCGCAAGGCGGGCTCGGTCGCCCAGACGGCGCCGCTGCTCAGCATCCGCAACCTTCGCAAGTCCTTCACGATCAGGGGCGGGGGTCTGATCGGGGCGCGTCGCGACAGCGTGGTGGCGGTCGACGACGTCAGCTTCGACATTCGCCGCGGCGAATGTCTCGGCCTCGTTGGCGAGAGCGGATGCGGCAAGACCAGCCTCAGCAAACTGATCATGCGGGCCATGAAGCCGGACCGCGGTTCCATCGTCTTCAACGATGGCGCCAACGAAACCGACGTGCTGGCCTTGAGGGGCCGGGCGCTTCGCGAGTTCCGCCCGCGCCTGCAGATGATCTTCCAGGATCCCGTGTCGTCGCTCTCGCCCCGGATGACGGTGTTGAACATCATCCGGGAACCGCTGGAGATCCACAGCCGGGGCAACACGCCCGAGCAGATGGCCCGCGTCGGCGACCTGATGGCGGCCGTCGGACTCGACCGGCGGTTCCTCAACCGCTATCCCCACAGCTTCTCGGGCGGGCAGCGCCAGCGCATCTCGATCGCCCGCACCCTGGCCATGAACCCGGATCTCATCATCTGCGACGAGCCCGTTTCGGCGCTCGACGTCTCGGTGCAGGCCCAGGTGCTGAACCTGCTGAAGGACCTCAAGAAGGAACTCGGCCTCACCTATCTGTTCATCTCGCATAACCTCGCGGTCGTCGATTACATCGCGGATCGGATCGCGGTTCTGGCGCATGGCCGCATCGTCGAGATCGCACCACGCCACCTGCTGTTCTCGAAGCCCGTGCATTCCTACACCAAGGCCCTCATGCGTGCCGTCCCCTACCCAGACCTCGACCGGCCGCTGGACTTGAGGCTCATCGCGGGCGGCAGCGCGTCCGACCCTGCGGTGTGGGGGCCGGAGTTCCGCGACGAGGGCGACCCCGCGAGCCTGGTGCCCCTGGACCTCGGCGAAGGTCATTTCGTGCTGGCCCGGCCGAGCGTGGACCGGCGGGAGTTGATGGCGTCGTGAAGTCTCTGGCCGCCATCCTGGGCCTCGCCTTGCTCCTCTCGACCGGTTCGGCCCGGGCCGAGGACGGCGCACCGCCGCCCGCCGCCGAGGCGGCGGGACAGGCGGCCCTGGTCGAAACACCGTTCTTCAGCGATCAAGTTGCGTCCGGGAAGCTGCCGCCTGTCGCCGAGAGACTACCGAAAGTTCCGCGCATCATCGACCTGCCTGCCCTGAAGCGCGAGATCGGCCGGCCGGGCGGCACCTGGCGCATGCTGATGGGTGACCAGCGCGATCTGCGCATGATGACGGTCTATTCTTATACGCGGCTCGTGATCTTCGACGAGAAGCTCGAGGCGGTGCCGGATATCCTGCAAAGCCTCGACAACCAAGACGATAAGGTGTTCACGCTGCACCTCCGTCCAGGGCATCGATGGTCGGACGGGCACCCCTTCACGGCCGAGGACTTCCGGTACTATTGGGAGGACGTGGCCAACAATGCGAAGCTTTCGCCCTCCGGCCCGAACCTGGCCCTGATGGCGGCCGGCAAGCCGCCGACATTCGAGGTGTTGGATCCGCTGACGGTTCGCTACAGCTGGTCCGATCCGAACCCGGGCTTCGTGCCGGCCATCGCGTCGGCGCAGCCATTGTTCATCTTCATGCCGGCCCACTACCTCAAGCGATTTCACATCAAATATGCCGACAAAGACAAGCTCGACAAGCTCGTCAAGGCCGCCAAGGTGTCGAGTTGGTCGTCGCTCCACGAACGAAAGTCCCGGCAGTACCGCCCCGAGAACCCCGAGCTGCCAAGTCTCGATCCTTGGGTCAACACCACGGCACCGCCGGCGGAGCTGTTCCGTTTCGACCGGAACCCGTATTTCCACCGGGTCGATACGGCTGGACACCAGCTACCTTATTTCGACCACGCCACGATGACGCTCGGCACCATCAACTTGATCCCGGCCAAAGTCGCGGCCGGCGAAGCCGACCTGCAGGCGCGCTACCTCAATTTCGAGGACTATACTTTCCTCAAAGCCAGCGAGAAGGTGCACCATTACGATGCCCGGCTGTGGGAGCAGGGACAGGGCGCCTTCGCGGCCCTGTTCCCCAACCTCAATGCCAAGGACCCAGTCTGGCGCGCTCTGACGCGGGACGTCCGGTTCCGGCGCGCGCTGTCGCTCGGCATCAACCGGCCCGACATCAACCACGTCATCTTCTTCGGGCTGGCGCGCGAGAGCGGCGACACCGTGCTGCCGCAGAGTCCGTTGTTCAAACCCGAACTCGCGGCCGACTACACGGGCTACGATCCGGCCAAGGCCAATGCCTTGCTCGACGAGGCCGGCCTCGGCAAGCGGGACCGCGATGGCGTCCGGCTTCTTGCCGACGGACGCCGGGCCGAGATCACGGTGGAGACCTCGGGCGAGAACCAGCTCTTCACCGACATCCTGGAACTCGTCGGCGGCGATTGGGCCAAACTCGGCATCCGGACCTTCGCGCATCCGTCGCATCTCGACATCTTCCGGCAGCGGATCGCCAGCGGCGACACGGTCATGTCGATCGACCGCGGCATGGACAATGCGGTGCCGACGCCCGAATTCGAGCCGAGCGCGCTCGCACCCACCACCGATTCGCAATACCAGTGGCCGAACTTCGGCCTCTACGTCCAGTCGTCCGGCCACGAGGGACAGGCCATCGACATGCCTGACGTCCAGAAGCTGGAAGATCTCTACCACGACTGGCGCCATGCTTCGAACGTCGACGAACAGCGCAAAGTCTGGACCGAGATGCTGCAGATCAACGCCGACCAGCAATTCAGCATCGGCGTCGTCAACGGAACGAGACAGCCCGTCGTCGTGTCGCGCCGAATGCGGAACGTGCCCCAGACGGGACTTTTCTCGTTCGAGCCGGGCTCGTTCTTCGGCGTCTACATGCCGGATACTTTCTTCTACGCCGATCCTCCGAAAAGCTGATGGCATGACCTCGTCGGGGAGCGCCTTTTAATGCTGACATATCTGGTCAGGCGAGTGCTGATCATGGTGCCGACGCTGCTGATCACCAGCGCCCTGATCTTCACGGTGATGAGCGCCTCGCCGACCGATTATTTCAGCAATCTCGTCTCCGAAATGCAGGCTCAGGGCGAGAAGGTCGACACGGCGCGGGTGGAGTTCCTCAAGAGAGAATACGGCTTCGACAAGCCGCCGGCCGAGCGTTACCTGTGGTGGATCGGCGGCCTGCTGCACGGCGATTTCGGCTATTCCTTCGAGTACCAGCTTCCGGTCCGGCAGGTGGTGGGCGACCGCGTGTGGCTGACCATCCTCCTGTCGTTTTCGACCATCGTATTCACCTGGCTCGTGGCCTTTCCGATCGGCATCTACTCGGCCACCCATCAATATTCATGGGGCGACTACGGCCTGACGACGCTGGGCCTGCTCGGCCTCGCCATCCCGCACTTCCTGCTGGCACTGATCTTCCTGTATTTCTCGAACCAGTGGTTCGGCCTGTCGATCGGCGGGCTGATGGATCCAAAATATTTCGACCAGCCGATGAGCTGGGCCAAGATCACGTCCATCCTCAGCCATCTGTGGATCCCGGTCATCATCATCGGCACGGCCGGTACGGGCAGCATGATCAGGGCCGTGCGGGCCAACCTGCTCGAGGAATTGCACAAGCAATACGTCGTGACGGCGCGCTCCAAGGGACTCCATCCGATGCGGGTGCTGTTCAAATATCCGTTCCGGATGTCGCTCAACTTCTTCATCTCGGACATCGGCTCGATCCTGCCTTCCGTCATCTCGGGCGGGGAACTCGTAGCCATCGTGCTGTCGCTGCAGACCACGGGGCCGCTGCTGATCCGGGCGCTGCAGAGCCAGGACATCTATCTCGCGGGCTCGTTCCTGATGCTGCTGTCGACCCTGACCGTCTTGGGCGTGCTGGTCTCCGACGTTGCGCTGGCCTTTCTCGATCCGCGCATCCGCATGCAAGGGGGAGCCACCAAATGAACGTTCCCGTCACGGTTCCGGCGCCGGCACCGGGCGCCACGCTGGCCCATTACGTCTCCGACAAGCCCTTCGATGTCGGCGCCGTCACCAAGCTGACGCCCGCCCAGGAACGCATCTATTTCGCGTCGCAGTGGCGGCTGATGTGGTGGAAGTTCAAGCGCCACCGCATGGCGGTGGTGTCGAGCATCTTCCTGGCCCTGATCTACAGCACGCTGCCGATCTCGGAGTTTCTGGCGCCCTACGAGGCCAGCACCCGCAATACGGACTTCATCCGCGCTCCCCCGCAGTCCATACACCTGTTCCACGCCGGACAGTTCGTCGGGCCTTACGTCTACGGGCTCGACTACCATCTCAACATGGACAACCTGCGGCGTGAGTACAGGCCGGACCGCAACCAGGTCGACAAGCTTCGCTTCTTTTGCCACGGCGACCCCTACATGTTCTGGGGCTTGGTGCCGGGCGACACGCATCTGGTGTGCCCGGCCGAGAGCGCGCCCTTCTTCCTGTGGGGCTCCGACCGGCTCGGGCGGGACCTGTTCTCCCGCATCATCTACGGGGCGCGCATCTCGCTCACCATCGGCCTCATCGGCATCTCGATCTCGTTCCTGCTCGGCATCACGATCGGCGGCCTCGCGGGCTATTACGGGGGAGTGTTCGATCTCCTCAGCCAGCGCCTGATCGAGATCATCCATTCGATCCCGCATATCCCCATCTTCCTGGCGCTGGCCGCCATCATGCCGGCCTCCTGGAGCCCCATGCTGGTCTATTTCGGCATCACGCTGATCCTCGGCATGATGGACTGGACCGGACTTGCCCGCGCAGTTCGGGCCAAGCTGTTCTCGCTCCGCGAGGAAGACTACGTCCTGGCGGCCCAGTTGATGGGCGCCCGCACGCCGCGCATCCTGCTGCGGCACCTGATTCCGGGCTTCATCAGCCATCTCATCGCCTCTGCCACCATCACGATCCCGGCCATGATCCTCGGCGAAACGGCCTTGTCGTTCCTGGGGCTCGGCCTGAGACCGCCGATCGTGTCCTGGGGCGTGATGCTGAACGAGGCGCAGAACATGAACGTGGTGGCGCTCTATCCCTGGCTGTTGCTGCCGGTGGCGCCCGTCATCCTGGTCATCCTGGCGTTCAACTTCATGGGCGACGGGCTACGCGACGCGGCCGACCCTTATTCGACGTGACGTCGCGTCGTTGCGGATCGCCTTCTACGCACCCCTGAAGGCGCCGGATCATCCGGTTCCATCCGGCGATCGTGAGATGGCCCGCCTGCTGATGGCGGCGTTGCGGATCGGTCGGCATGAGGTCGAAGTCGCGTCGGCGTTCCGCTCCTTCCTGCCGTCGCCTGAGCCCGAGAGGATGCGGCAGGTGGAAGCCGAGGCGGCGCGGGAAGCCGATCGCCTCGGCGCTGCCTGGGAGGCCGCGGGTCCGCCCGACCTGTGGTTCTGCTACCATCCCTATTACAAGGCTCCGGACCTCCTCGGCCCCATGCTGGCATCCCGCTTCGGCCTGCCGACCGTGACGGCCGAGGCCTCGCAGGCGGGCAAGCGGGCCACGGGACCCTGGGCGCACTGGCACGCGCTGAACGCGGCGGCCATCGGGACCGCGAAGCTGCATGTCTGCTTCACGCCGCGCGATGCCGAGGGCCTGGCGGGGCTGGTCGATCCAGCCCGCATCGTCATGCTGCCGCCCTTCATCGCGGCCGGCCCGTTCGGCGCCGCCGGCCGGGCACCGGCCGGCGACACCGTCGAGCTCGTGACGGTCGCCATGATGCGTCCCGGCGACAAGGCCCGGTCCTATGCGTTCCTGGCCGAGGCGCTGGCGGCGCTTCCGCCAGACCTCGAGTGGCGCCTGACCGTCGTGGGCGACGGGCCGGACCGCGCCGCCGTCGCGGCGATGTTTCGCACCCTCCCGGCCGGCAGGCTCGTCTGGACCGGCCAGCGTGATGCCGCGGCCATCGCACGTATCCTGGCCGGCTCCGACCTTTACGTGTGGCCCGGTTTCGGCGAGGCTTACGGCATGGCCTGTCTCGAAGCTCAGGCCGCCGGGCTGCCGGTGCTGGCCATGGAGTGCGGGGGGATCGCGAGCGTGGTGGCGGACGGGACCACCGGCGTTCTCACGCCCGAGAGCGATCTCGACGCCTATGCGGCGGCACTGACCGATCTGATCGCCGACCCTGCCCGGCGGGATCGGCTCGGGCGCGCAGGCGCCCGCATGGTCTTGGGCGAGCGCACGGTGGAAGGCGCCGCGGCCCGACTGTCCAGCGCGCTCGGGCAGCTCGCTTCGGCGCCTCGGCGTGAGTAACGGCTGGGACGCCACCCGCGACGCGCTCGACCGCGCCCGCCATGAGGGCCGCACGGTCCGCGTGTGGCTGCGCGATGACGATTGCGTGGCCGTGACGCCGGCCCTGGACCGGCTGACGGCGCTCTGCACCGCGGCCGGGATGCCGATCCTGCTGGCCGTGATCCCGCAGCCGGCCGAGCCCGGCTTGGCCGAATGGATTGCGGCCCACCCGGCCGTGACGCCCTGCCAGCACGGTTTCGCGCACCGCAACCACGCCGCGCCCGACGCCCGCGCCCGCGAACTCGGCGGCACCCGGCCCGTCGAATGCGGGCTCGACGAACTGACGCGTGGACGCGCCAAATTACGGGCCATGTTCGGCCCGCGCCTGTCCGACATCCTGGTGCCACCCTGGAATCGCATCGACGCCGACATTGTGGCGCACCTGCCGCGCTTGGGCTTCACGGCGCTGTCGACCTTCGGCCCGACGGCGGAGCAGGACGCCGGCATCCGGTGCCTCGACAGCGATCTCGACATCATCGACTGGCGCAATGGCCGTATCGGCCGCCCGCTCGACGACCTGTCGCGCAAGCTCGCCGGGCTCGTCGACCGGCAGAATGCGGTCGGCATCCTGACCCACCACCTCGCCCACGACGCCACCGCCTGGGCGGCGCTCGAGGAGATGCTCGGCCGGCTCCACGCCCATCCGGCGGTGCAGTTCACGAAGGCGGCGGCGCTGCTTGGCTAACACGCCTCACCCGCCGACCCGGCTCCCCCGCCCATAGAGCAGCAGCATGGCGAGGATCACGGCGCCGTAGATGACCTGCCGTCCGGCATCGGGGATCTGCATGACCGACAGGATCGACTGCAGAAGCGTGATCAGGATGACGCCCGCCGTGGTTCCGAGATAGGAGCCCCGGCCGCCCAGGATCGAGGTGCCGCCCAGCACCACGGCCGCGATGGCCGGCAGGAGGTAGCTGTCGCCCATGCCCTGGTAGGCCTTGCCCGAATAGCCGGCCAGCAGGGTTCCCGAGAGGGCTGAGAGGCCGCCCGACAGCGCGAAGGCGCCCAGCACGATGCGACGGGTACGGATGCCCGACAGATAGGCGGCCCCTTCGCGGTTGCCGATCGCGTAGACGGCGCGGCCGAAGGTGGTGCGGCCGAGCAGGAACAGCGTCGCCGCGCCGGCCGCGAGCCAGATCCAGACCGCGTTGGGGATGGCCGCCACGGCATGGCCGGTGGCGAGGTCGTGCATCAGCGGGGTCGCCATGTCCTGAGGGGCCGATCCCCCCGTCTTCAGCACCATCAGGCCCTGCGCCACGGCGTTGATGCCGAGCGTGAAGATCATCGAGGGGACCCGCAGATAGGCGACCCCGAGCCCGTTGACGAGGCCGAAGCCGATGCCGCAGAGCACGCCGAACGGGATCGCCAGGGCCGCTCCGAGGGCGCCATGGCCGGCCGCGGTGGTCGACATCATGCCGCCAACCGTGACGATCCAGGGCACCGACAGGTCGATCTGGCCCAACAGCACCACCACCATCATTCCGGTCGCCACCAGGGCCAGAAAGGCCCCGACCTGCAGTTGCTGGAGCAGATAATCGGGCGACAGGAAACTCGTGGAATAAAGGCTGCCCAGGGCGAGCAGCGCCAGGATGCAGCCGAAGGCCGTCGCGACCGCCGGGTCCATTCCCCGCAGGGCCGCGCGGACCCGGGAGGGGGCTGGCTCGAGCCTCTGCGTCATGGCCCGAACAGCTCCAGCCGGTTGCGCAGCCTCAAGAGACGCAAGGAGCCCAGGCACACGGCCCCGAGCAGCACGAAGCCGAGGAACAACGGCTGCCACAAGGGATCGAGGTCGAACACGAAGAGCAGGTCGTTGATGGTGCGGAAGATCAGCGCCCCGAAGATGGCCCCGATGGCGCTCCCCTGGCCGCCGAACAGCGACACGCCGCCGATCACCACGGCCGCGATGGAATTCAGCGTATAGGTCGAGGCATTGGTGGCCGAGGCCTCGCCCGAATAGGTGAAGAAGGCCAGCATCAAGCCGCCCATGGCAGCGAAGAGCCCGGCGAGGCCATAGGCCAGGAGCCGGGCGCGCCGGATCGGCAGGCCCGACATATAGGCCGAGCCCTCCGACGATCCGACCGCGTAGACGGCTCTGCCCCAGACGGAGCGCCGGAACGGCACCCAGACCAGCAGCATCACGGCGGCCAGCACGACAGCGCTGGTCGGGACGCCGCCGAAGATCTGGCCCGTCACGGCGTCCGCGAGGTCGGAGGCGACGTCGCCGCCGGGCTGCGGGCGCAGCGCCAGGGCAAGACCGAAGTAGATGGCGCCGGTCGCGATGGTGGCGACGATCGGCTGCAGGCGCCCATAAATCACCAGGACCCCGTTGGCGAGCCCGCACGCGGCCCCGGCCGCCAGCACCCCGAACACCCCGAGCGCCACGGCCCAGGGCGGGCCCACGACGATCCAGGAGGCCAGGCAATCGGCCAGGATGAACACGGCCCCGACCGAGAGGTCGATGCCGGCCGTCAGCACCACGAAGCACTGGCCCACGGCCACGAAGGCCAGAAGCACGCCCTTGTTGGCGGCCGTCTGCACCACGTTGGCGCTGAAGCCGGCCGGGTGGTTGGCCACGTAGAGCGCGAAGATCAGCACGAAGACCAGCACGGCCGAGAGCGTCGCGGCATTGTCGCGGAAGCGGTAGCGCCAGTCCGTCACGCCACCGCTTCCATGTTGAGGGCGCTCGCCACCAGCGCGTGCTCGGTGATGCCGTGGCCTTCGAGTTCGCGCACGATCCGGCCGTCGTAGACCACGAGAACGCGGTCGCAGCAGCCGATCAGCTCGGCATAGTCGGTTGAATAGAGCAGGATGGCGGCGCCCCCGTCGGCGAGCTGGCGCAGGAGCCGGTAGATCTCCTGCTTGGTGCCGACGTCGATGCCGCGCGTCGGGTCGTTGAGCAGGATGATGCGCGGGGCCGTCATCAGCCATTTGGCGATGACGACCTTCTGCTGGTTGCCCCCCGAGAGAGCCGCGACCGGGGTGCCGCTGCCGGCCGACTTGATGGCCAGCAGCGTCGTCATCTCGTCGACGGCGCCTCGCTCGGCCGCGCGGTCGATCACACCGGCCCGCGACAGGCGGTCGAGCGACGCGAAGCTCAGGTTGGCGCCGACCGACATGGGCAGCATCAGGCCTTCGGTCTTGCGGTCCTCGGGGATCAGCGCGATGCGGTTGCGGCGGCTCTTGGCATCGGAGGGACTGCCGAGCGACACGGGGCGGCCGTCGACCCGCACCTCGCCGGTGGTTCCGCGCAGCACCCCGAACAACGCCAGCAGGAGCTCGCGCTGGCCCTGCCCGTCGAGCCCGCCCAGCCCCACGACCTCCCCGGGCCGCACCTCGAGCGAGATGTCGGCGAGCCGCGGCGCCCAGCCGAGCCGGCGCAGTTCGAGCGCCGGGGCGCGGTCGACCGGCACGGGCAGGGATTTCGGCGGATAGGCATGACTGTATTCGCGGCCGATCATCATCTCGACGACCTCGCGGTCGGAGCGCGAGCCATTGGCGAAAGTGTCGACGTGGCGGCCGTTGCGGAACACCGAGCAATCGTCCGCGAGTTCGGCGATCTCGGCCATGCGGTGCGAGATATAGACCAGCGCCGTGCCGCCCGCGCGAAGCGCTTTCAGCACCCGGAACACGCGTTCGACGTCGGGCGCCGCGAGCGCCGACGTGGCCTCGTCGAGGATGAGGAGGCGCGGCGCCCGGACCAGGGCCTTGGCGATCTCCACGAGCTGCCGGCGCGACAGGGCAAGATCGCGCACCAGCGCCATCGGGTGGATGTCCTCGGCGCCGGCGCGGTGAAGCGCCTCCTCGGCCAAGCGCCGCTGCCGCGCGCGGTCGATCAGGCCGAAGCGCCGCGGCGGGTCGGCAATCAGGATGTTGTCGGCCACCGACAGGTCGGGGACGAGCGACAGTTCCTGGAAGATGCACACGATGCCGGCCGCGTTGGCGGCCGCCGGATCGGGGAACCGCACCGGGGCCCCGTCCAGCGCCATGGTGCCGCCGTCGGGCTGCACCACGCCGGCCATGCACTTGATCAGGCTCGATTTTCCGGCGCCGTTTTCACCCAGGACCGCGTGGATGCGCCCCGCCCCGACCGTCAGGTCCACGCTCTCCAGCGCCCGGACGCCGCCATAGCGCTTGGAGATCCCGGTCATGCGGAAGAGCGGCGCCGTCATGTCCTGCCCGCCCGGCCTGTGGGCACCGCCCCTACTGGTTGGCTTCCGACCGGCCCATGATCTCCTGCGCCGTGAAGTTGATGCCGCAGGTCGGAAAGGAATTGCCCACGAAGAAGTTATCGGTTTGGTCCGGGAACACGTTCACACCCGCCTTGAAGTCGGGGTTCTCGACATGGGCCAGCGGCAGACGGACCGATTGCGGCACCACCTCGCCATCGAGCGCCGCCAGCGCGGTCTTGATCGCCACCGCGACCTGGGCCGGGCCGGTACCACCCGAAGCGCAATCGAGACCCTTCGGCTGATCGGTCAGGCAGAGCTTGCGAAATCCGTTCTCGGTCTCGGCGCCGGCCGGGACCAGCGGCGCTCCGGCGTCGATGAAGGCCCGCACCATGCCGGTCGAGCCGCCCTGGGCCGTCATGCCGTCGAAGTGCTTGTGCACCGCGATGGCGTCGGCCGCCACCTTCTGGGCGGTGCCGTCGTCCCATTTGCCCACGACCTCGACCGTGTCGAAGGGTTTCCCGCTGGCCTTCAGCGTATCCTGCAGGCCCTTGTGGCGGTCGGTATCGACGGAGGTTCCGGCCACGCCGCGCACCTCGAGGATCGATCCGCCCTTGGGCAGGCTCTTGACGAGCCAGTCGCCCCAATACTTGCCGAGCCCCTCCTGGTCGACGTTGACGTTGATGGCGTCTTCCGTGTCGATCGTGTTGTCGAACGCCACCAGCACCACGCCGGCCTGTTGGGCCCGCCGCACCACGGACTTGAAGGCGGTCGGGTTCTGGGCGTCGATCACCACGGCGTCATAGCCGGAATCGATGAAATTGTTGACGGCCGAGATCTGCGCCGCGATGTCGTCCCCGGTCGACACGACCTTGAACTCCTTGAGCTTCGCCTTGACGTCGGGCTGCTCCGCATAGGCCTTTGCGGTCTTGATCATCTGGATGCGCCAGGTATTGCCGATGAAGCCGTTGGCCAGCGCCACGCGATAGGGACCGGGCTTCCTGGCGTATTTCAGGTATTTGGTTTGGGCCGTCCAGGGCACGAAACATTGGGCGTCGGCGGCAGGACCCGCCACGACCTGCGGGCCGGCCGCGCGGGCACCCGTGGAGGTGAGGGCCATTGCGGACAGAAGGACGGCGGCGGCGCAAATCTGTCTTGTCGGTTGCCACGTCATCGATGGTTCCTCCCGAAGGCGGGCGGCTTGGCGCCGTTCCAATCGGAGGGGTCGCGACGCGACCGCCTCCACGCTCGCGAGGCTATACGGGGTCGAGGCCGGTATGCAAGCGCGCGCTCTTCCCGGTCCATAGCCTTCGCTTCGGGTCGCGCAGCCCCGATCGGCGAACCCCATCGCGGTGACATCTCCCGAAACCGCGTCGACCGAGGTGCTCCGGGCCTGAACCGGTCTTCACTGGGACGCCGCAGCGATAACGCAGTCTACACATTCGCGCATTCTTTATAGAGGCGTTGAATGGCACAAAGCGAATGGTGAGGTGGCCGATCCTCAAGACTTCCCATCGAAGCTAATCACCCTAGACATGACGCTTGCCAGGTCGGACCGACCATGCTACGCACCGCGCCTCAGCATGGCGCTTTCACGGAGGCGTCGAACGGCTCGGAGAGGTGGCTGAGTGGTTGAAAGCACCGCACTCGAAATGCGGCGTAGGTGCAAGCCTATCGGGGGTTCGAATCCCTCCCTCTCCGCCAGACAGTCTTCACAAGTACAGAGCTGGCCCTATTACCAGTAATTGAGCCCTTAATTCAGTGCGTTAGCTAGTCCGTGTGTCTCTTTTGACGTCTATGAAGGCGCCGAATACGCGACCTTAAGGTCGCAAGTCTCTGTTCTGCTCACCACCCCTGTTTTAGCGGTATGGTTAGGTCCGGGTGTTATTGCTAGCCCGGCGCTGTTCGGCAAGCTTTGTTGTCGTCGCTTGAGGTCGCAGGTTCATCGGTCGGAACGAGAAAGCCGCCCCGATGGGCGGCCCTCGATGAACGTCGGAGCGAGGTCCGCTCGATCGGTTTCGTTCAGCCATACCCCAGCACGCGCCTTTGCTCCTCCCATCCGATCGGCAGTGGATATGCGAGTTTGAACGTCTCGGTGTTGATGTCGATCGGCTGCTCGCCGGCCAGGATCGCTTCGATCATATCAGTCGACAGGAAGGCGAGGTCGCAGGCGCGTCGCACCATCGGGACCGTGATGCCCTCGCGCTCTGCGATCGCGGCGAGCGACTGGACCGCACCGGTGCGTAGCTCCTCGAACCAGAGGTAACCCTTGGCCAGTCGACCGATCAGGTTGCGGTCGCGATTCGTCTCGGGACGATCGGCTATCACCAGCTTCAGCTCGGAGCCGCGCCGCGCCAGCCTGATCGGGATCGTCAGATGGAGTCGCGGATCCCGAGCGTCGGGATCTACCGACATGTCTTGAGCACCGAGTTCGGTCCAGATCGCGATCG
>JAABUU010005257.1_pt1 | contig 14671 bp, 15 predicted proteins | sample 5559301 | NCBI WGS metagenome assembly JAABUU01 (sample SAMN10711884, study PRJNA513360) | rock metagenome | isolation source: Antarctica rocks | place: Antarctica: Victoria Land, Richard Nunatak white | reverse complement strand
AAAGGATACAGATACTCATCCCAGCTGGCCACTCGACCAGTAATTGAGTATCCATCTCATGAAGACCTCAGAGCAACACGAGAGGACCTTGAAAAACGTGTTGATGACTTTAGCAAGATGGCTGCCCAGCTGGAAGGACAACAGGAGGAGAGAGCGTTGGTAGGAGCCCGGGCTATGCCAAAACTGGAAACCAATCGTCGCACTTTTCTGGAAACGGCAGATGCAATGAAAAGGGAGCTCAACCGACACAAAGACCTGCCAATGAGCCTAGGCCGGGTTTTGGTTACCTCGGGGAAAGCCATCAATTCTAAGCGGGCTATCATCGACTGGGCATTCATTGAACTTGCGAAACCAAATCAAGGCCCTTTCAACCTGCCGTTCCCAAGACTCAACCAACTACCCCCGGGAACGCATCCACAACTAATGTCTATGCACTATAGAGGAGCTGCTGAATACCCTGGCTCATTTGGCGAAAGCAAACCTTTATATGCTACCGACTTTGGAGAAATCCACAAAGGCGAGTGGTACTTCAAGACAGGAAGGACAAGCAAGACAACAGCGGGCTTGTGCAACGGCACTGAAACCGAAATCAATCGTACCAACCAAGGAACTCGATTTGACGAGCTAGGAAACCCATATATTCTGGGGTCAAAGTCAACTCGAGAGCTCGTGATTCTGAGTTACAAAAAAGGTTCCACTCAGACTGCTTTCTCGGAACCAGGAGACTCAGGATCCTTCATCATCAACAAGTTTGGCGATGTTTGTGGTTTACTCTATGGCGAACATACCGGACTGTGCGGTGCCAGAGAGGATTGCGGAGCTGGATTGGTCACTAGCATGGATGACATCTGTGCTTCCGTCGCCTCCAAGACCACTCTACAGGACGGAAAGGGTAACATTATCTCGGGCGACTTGACTCTTTCTTCCCCCCCGGGACCCGGAACGAGAGATTAGTACAGCAACTGAAGGTAAATGACACAAGAACAGTTCGGCATTTCTTGCCAACCAGACATCTCAACACCAACAACTCACATAGATTACATCACTATTAGACATACTATGAAGACCTCTAACAATCATTGATATGATTTCTGAGAGTCATGAGCTGTTTTATGCATACTGTGATAACATGTTGAAGCTCTTATGTGTCAATTTTGCAGACGTTGAACATCAATGCCCTCCATCTTGCAGTTCTCGTCTTCATCCAGGCCCTGTTAAAGCCTTCCATCTCCTGTTCGAAGACATTGTCGTCATTGAATTACGCTGGTAACAACATGTACATCATCGCCCCCACAACAACCTACCTCCTCGCCATACCCACCGTCCTCAGTGCCGTTACAGGCGAGCTTCGCGCTCCCGTCGCTTACATGTCGGACCGAGTTCAGCTCTGCACGGACCTGCGGCCCACCCAATGCTGTCGGGCGATCCCCGGCACCCTCGAGTATTTCAAGACCCTGATATTCAACAATCTGCCGCGCGGCGCCATCAGTGCCGCGTTCCGTCAATCCGGCAACGTCAAGGGATGGGATGGGAAAATCCTACGGTTCGAGTTCGGATCCGGGGATTCTCTCTTTCAGAGTCGGGGAACCAAGATCACGGGTGGGAGTTATATTGTGTGTCCTGCGCATGCGGAGGCTCCGATCTTCCATGCCTCGTTCCTGAACTCGAGATGCAGAGCGAAGAGGAATGTTGAGGGAGAAGTACAGATGAAGGAACGCGCCGAAGGGGGCACTCCCGGAGAAGACTTGCACGTTTATGCTGATGTGGTGAGGATCAACGATACGGAATACCGCGAAGATCCCAAGGGGAGTCTGGTGTACTTGGACAAAGACGGTGTGGTTTTGGATATGAACTTGTTGAGATATTGATGGGGCCGGTAACAGCCATGGCATTTGACGGTTGCAGATCTGGTCTCTTTTTCAGAGCTCTCATTGAAGCAGTATTGCTGTCTATCTGTCTGATTCTGATCCAACACTCTCGCTTTGTCAGGCGCTGAAGCTTGAGCTTTTTGGGAACGGTCGAGTGCTTAGTAGACTTATCCATGCTGGAATCTGAGTCGATACGCAGGTCACAGTCTCTAGATATCCACATATTGGCAAATATTCTGTCGGTGCTTGTACATTGTTACCTGGCTGTCACGACTTGAAGTATAGATCCGCTACACAAGGAGAAGACGTGGATGAGGTTAGGAGTTGTCCGTACCTGCCCGCCAAGCCTTCAACCCGGCAGATCCCGCCCACTAGCGTTCACGCTAAGAAAAAGTCGATAAAAGCACCCACTCCCTCGCCCTCCTCTTCCCTCCAACATCATCAGTAGAGGTTATGTCTATAACCTTTTCTGGGAGCTCCGCTACGGCGGCTTGCTGAGGGTCATTCAAGAGTCTTCAAACAGCTCTCAGATGGGTTTCCTTCCGTTCCCGGCTCCCTTGATTGTCGTTGCGTTCGTTCTTTCCTACCAACTGCGTGCAGTCCGTGTCCTAGATGGATCGAAGTTGTGGGATGGACGCTACATATCTCGTGAAATGTAGATGTTGCTGTCGCAGCCGACAGGATGATGGGCTGGCTAGTTGTCGTTACCGGACAAGAGTCGGCGTGTTGTGGTTGTGCTGCTTCAGTCAATGCTTGCTGCCGAGTTGAGAATGACCGGCGAAGCTGCAGCCTCTTCTTGGGCTGTTGGTTCATTAGACCTCTCCTGTAGACTGATATATCTGGCGTGTTAATTCTACGTACTCATCCTCAAAGGACGCTACGGGAACCCAGCCAATTTCCAAATTGTACCTTATGGTGTGTTACATTATCGTGCCACTTGTACTGTTACTCCGTACCTAGCTGAAAGTTCCATCGTGATAGCTACCTTACGTGGCGCGTTATTGACTACTGTGGACTGCGACCAAGTACACCTTTACAGGCAAGCTACCCTACAGATCGAACCCGTAATCAGTACAACCGCTTTGGCGGAGACATAGACGCCTTGACCGTCAAGCTTCCCACGTTCTGCCACCCTTTCTTCAACAAGCTGACCAAGTAGTTGATCGCTAACATGATGTTCGAGATCAGCTCATCCTCGGTCATGCCCACGTTCCCAACCGCAACACCCATGCACAAGACTTTCTTCAATTGAAACTTGATGGTAGATTTGACTTCAGTGATTTTTGCGGCGAGGTCTTCGTTGTGAGAGATAGGCGTGGGGAATTTGCCAGCTGTTACTGCCTCAGCGAGATAAAGAGAAAGCAGGGGAGACCTTTTCTTACCCTTGGACAGACCGGGCCCCAGAAGACTAGGGATCCGCTTGATGAGGGTATCGGAAGCAATAAAGGCATCGTACTTGCGAGCGAGCTTCTTGACCAGCTTCTTGTTCTTGTTCAGCTTCTTCAGGTCATCGGCGGACATGGCGTCGACGCCGTGGTGCTTAGCACGGTCGATGTCATGCTGGTCACCGAGAACACTGGCGCAGTAAAATTATCAGCATGGTTTGATGTTGCTTCATGGCGGCGGTCACAAGCATCCAGCGCCAACGCTTAAGTCCGAGCGTACGAGTTGTGCGTCAACGTACCATATAGCCATGCCCGGCCGAGGGACACGCGGTAGCTTGACTGTCCCCGAGAAACGCTTGTCGCGCTGAGGGTCATAATTCTTCAAGCCAATCTGTAGCTCGACCGTCTCGAGAAAGTTTCTCTTCTTCTCGTTCAAAGAGTAATCGAGAAGTTGTTGTACGTTGGTGCGCACTCCGGCTAGAGATCGACAGCGTCAGCTATATCCGCAAAGCACCTCTGATGCAACGAAACATACCGACTGTGATTTTGGACATAATGGCTACAGTCTTCCAGAAGAATGGTAAGTTCTTATGGTGAGGATTTGTGCGGCGTGAGTGGTGTGGTGTTGCAAAGTCGAGGTACACTAGCGGGGCTGGTGAGGTTGTGTCGTTTGATTGTGCGCTAATGGCTGGAACCCTAAGGAGGTAACGGAGCCCGCTTACCTAAGGTAAGGCCTAGGCCTTTTGTTAGTCAGCAGCCATACCAGGCTGGGAAGAATGTTTCACCGCTTGGCGCTGGAACATGGATCGACATCCACTGTCAGCCACACACAGCCCAGTGACAAGTTTAGGTCTCTCATTTGAGACGGTCTCACGAGAGGGAATGAGTGGTCTGACTTCTGGCCCCATGATTTCGCGCCATGTTCATTCACTGTATATAGAGTCTATGAACATCTCTAGAAGAAACCCTTCTCAAGCTCTACTTGATCAACAACGTCATGGCCTATGGAGAGACCCTAACAGCTGATCAGGTACCTCCCTATTATTCGCAGATCCGGGATCACAATGGCCAGGTGCGGTTCCAAGATTTCGAGGACAGAAGCATATACGATAAGTATGCGGCATACGTCGAGTCTGCGAGCAGCCGCAACTTTGTTATAGACTTTGGGGAGAGGGAAGCCTGGGCAGCCTTCAACGTCGGGCAGCAAGAGATCGACGGTCTTCTGGGATCTGAGGTAAGAAGTCGCTCGATCGGTAAAGCTGAACCTATGGTGACTGTATGCTTTAGAGACCTCCGACGCTGCCAACGCGATGGATGTAAGTATACTGGTTGTAAGGTACGCTGGGTGGTAGGCTGACGACAACGGCTCCAAGTAACATATGGGCGCCAGAGCTACAAAAGGGTCTCATCAAGGTGTGTAATGTCTTGCCACCGATGCATCATCTTGCTGATATGGGACACACTGCAGTCAATTGCCCTACATTACAATTTTTCTCCACGTCTTCTAGGGTCGATGTGCTCGGAACCCTTTAAGCCGATACCCATCGCTCCGAATCAACATATAAGCCGTCTGCATGGACTAAGATACTTGCATCGTGGGAAAGATGACCAGGAGGTGGAGGAAAAATCCATACTGGACGGAGCCGCTGACCTCGAGGGTTGCGTGAGTTCCTCAGAACACCCGTCCGTCGGCAGTACGCGTCCAGCGCTAGACCTGAACCATTATCGAATTGTGGATGATGTCTGGCATTTCTCCTCGGTGGATTGGGGCCGAAACTGTTAGTATCTTACTGTGTTCAGCCCAAGCCTATCTCCCGGTGGCTGATATCACCCAAAGTTCTGTGCATAGGTTACAACTCTTTATATCAATATCGGGAAGGTTCGTCATCAGACCGTGGTTGCAAAGACGAGTTCCACACCGTGCCTGCAGGTAAACGGGTCTGGACTTGGCTGATCTTGTGTGACGATGGTAAAGGCCAAGCAGCTCGATCCTACATAGGCTCGTTGATTCTCATTGACTTGTCTAGGTACGACCATCTCTATACATGAAAATCCCTTTCCTGGGCAGCAAAACGTCTTAGAACCGGAGCAAAATGAGATGTTATCCGTAATTCGGCGGAACCTCCTAAACGTGTTTCGCCAATTGTCGAGAGCGAGTAGTGGGCAAAGAGAGCGAAATCCTATCATGGCTCTACCTATCCGAGGAGGTCTGAGTTCTGGGGAAGACGGCATCAATAATGGTCGCTCTACTTCGTTGGGAGAGGCCTCAAGTCTGCTATTCTACTACCTCTTTGACGACTGGTACACCAGCTACAGTCTCGTAGCCAGAAAGGAACACCAGTACAGCGCCAAGCTCGAAGACCTGGTACGCTACCTGACCTGATACTTTACTAGTCTGACGTCTGCTTATGTGAACCTAGCGTAAGGACATGTTCGAGAGAGCAGAACTCAACCACATTGAAAGGCTGCACGGACTCGGCCGCCAATTGGCGGTACTCAAGCGGATCTATCAGAGTTACGACCGCATCATTATACGCATCCTTGAGCGGCAGAACCTTGTGATTAGTCAATTGCACGGAGCTACGTCGACGGATCCCGATACTGGAGGTGACGATCCTGCTGTTGCCATGCAAGCTAGCACCGGAGATATACGGAGCAGACCCTATCTGGGGGTTGCTTTAAGTGCGCCGACCATTGTTCGGTTCGAGAGGCTGAAGGATAGCATCAACCTATATGCCTTAAGTGAGATTCAAGCATGTCTAGACGAGAAGGAATCGCTAGTCTTTCTTGTGAGTTTGCTTGAGTCTTGGCAGAGCCTCCACATGTTGACATATTGTACCCAGAACTTCAATTTGCTCTCAATCAAGCAGTCACAGGCCGTAGAGCGCCTGACTCGGATTACCATTCTTCTGGCAAAGCTGACAATTCTCTTTCTACCTGTCAGTCTGATGACTGGGTACTTCTCCGTTCAGATAGCAGACCTGCAAGGTGTTTACACGCACACAACATACTGGGTCTGCTTCGGCGTGATCATGGGATTGTCCCTCTGCTTCTTAATGGTGTTTGGATTTCTTAGCGGTACGGTTGAGGGAAGACCAATATATAGATCACTCACCCAGACCTTTATGGACTTTTCCAAAGTCGCGATCGGGTACAAGAAGATGAAGAGACAATGAATATTCTGATGCTGTCTGCGGTTCTAAGCGCATTGCACACCCCACGAGTCATGGCGTTTGGGCATCTCGGGCGAGCCTCAGGCGAGAGTGCGAGTTCACCGATCGATTCCATATTATGTATATACCGTTTCGTCGTTCTCGGAATGTAATATTTATATCGAAGATACATAGAGTGCTGGGTCAGGACGGGACGCTCATCAAAGCAAATCCGTCTGTCTCACTCAGCCAAAGTCTCGTAAATGCCAGCTGTCCTGGGGGTCATTGCTGCTGCCTTGCGTAATTCTTAAGAGGGGATATAGGAGCCTTCTAGGCATTCAAAACGACATTCTGACATAGGTGGCCTCTTCCGGATGTTTAAAAGGATTCTCAACAGCGTCCGGTATGGATTGGGTTGTCCTTTGTTATGCAGAATTGGGGTAGAGATCGGCTAAATCAGGTGACTTCATCCCCAAAAACTTCGACCGACGTTGGCCTCAACGTCGATCATCCACCATATCCAAAAGAGCGATCACAGCCTCTCGCTTCATCACCCTCGAACACTTTCGATCTTGAATCATCATCATAGTGAGTGCTCAAACATCCCGGATATAACCCACATCCCCTTCTTCCGACCTGAGTGGCGACGAGAGCACTTGACCTTTGTATCTCGATCCTGACACGCGTGGGTGCGCAATACCGTCGCTCTCATACCTCTGCACAACAAGGAGTGCGCCAATGTAGACAACGTTTCTGACAAATCTCCAAGTAGCTCTATCCGTGGCTGTGGCATCCACTACAGAGATCACGATATTGCCGCACTCGACGTCACATTTCTTCGTCCGAACACCACATCGCAAATATGGGTCTTACATTCTCGAAGCTGTTCGATAGATTGTGGGGAAAGAAAGAAATGAGAATCTTGATGGTGGGATTGGATGCGGCCGGAAAGACGACCATCCTGTACAAGCTGAAACTCGGCGAGATTGTGACCACCATTCCCACAATCGGTACGTCTTACAAGATGATCATTCTCCAAGACCCCTTGCCCGATCATGCGTACCGGGCTCATATGTGTACATCGCAGGCTTCAATGTAGAAACTGTCGAGTATAAGAACATTCAGTTCACCGTGTGGGACGTCGGTGGACAAGATAAGATTCGGCCCCTGTGGAGACACTACTTCCAAAACACCCAAGGCATCATCTTCGTCGTTGATAGCAACGATCGTGACCGTGTTGTGGAGGCGCGGGAGGAGTTGCAACGTATGTTGAACGAGGATGAGTTGAGAGATGCGTTGCTATTAGTCTTCGCCAACAAGCAGGATCTGCCGGTGCGTTAAACTTGGGTTACTCGGTTGAGGTGTTCCAGAACTGACTCTAGCTAATATCTAGAACGCCATGGTTGCGGCTGAGATCACGGACAAACTTGGTTTACACAGTCTCAGGCAGCGTGCTTGGGTAAGTCCGCAGATGCAAGTATGGTGTCGCACTGAAGCTGACAACCACCGCAGTACATACAATCCACGTGTGCTACATCCGGTGACGGTCTCTATGAGGGGTTGGAATGGTTGAGCAACTCGCTCCGGAAGGCCGGACATAACTGAGGGAGAACCATGCCATCGTTGTCTACCAGTCAAGCACGAGCTCTCCATGTTGTCCTTTCCGGAGTTACCTCCCCAGACCTATCACATCTTTATCCCACCTTTCCCAACACGTTGTTGTCGATGCAAGTACCTCGGAGAGTTGGCGCTGCGTAGCATGTTTGAAGCCTACAGGACGGTTGATTTCCCTAAGCAGCATGTCCTGGTTGGCCGACTTCGATCACACGTTACCTACGGGCTGTCGTTTCTGTGGTACCTGAGCTGTCTTGTTATTATGTTGAACGACCGGTGTCTCTCCGGCCAATCGGTCAGGTTGGCTCGAACTGTTCTGAGGGTCGCGGTACAAGATTGACGAGGCAGGAGCAATTACTTTATAGACATGACCATTAGCTAACGACCTGTGCCTTTCTTGTGCTGCACCCGTTATAATGATCCCTCTATGAGCCAGCGCCTTTGGAGCGAGCTCATCCTGAAGGACAGAGAGTGACCAGGTGGGACCGCGTGACTGAGGGCAACATAGCATCATTATTTCTACCTGTTCTGGGAGTCGCTCCCACAACGTTGCGGCGCTATTAAACATCAAACCCGAGATTGTAGTGAATGAGTCAACGGCTTATAACACCCAGAAGCGCCATACATAGAAATCTCACCACCGTATCCCTCGAAACAGACCCTCAAACTCCCCCAGACGACTTACATCTACCGGCATTCCGTACCCTGTCAGCTTCCATACCTTAGAAATCTCGCAACCTTACTCGATATCTTGCGAAACCGGCCCCCCACGCTGCAAGCGAACACCGCTAGACCCCGCCCACCGTCCCACGGAATGCCCGCAACGCGCATCACCGTCGCCCTAAACGCGCAACAGTCGCAGAAAACCCCACTCCTACTCCCCAGCACCGCGGCGCTCGAACCCGATGCATCGGACTCGTGTCGAGCGCTGGTGCTGAAGGTCGCGCAGTCGAAGCTACGGCTACGGCTGCGGACGGCGAAGGGGACGGCGAAGGGGACGGGGAAGGGGGAGGCGAGGATCTTCGTGGCTGGGACGGGACGGGAGTTGGTCGAGGAGGGACATTGGAGGGAGGTGTTGCGGGATGATGTGGTGTTGGTGGTGAGTGCGGGGGAGGAGTATGTTGGGTTGCGGAGGGAGGGAGGGGCACAGGATGAGAGGGGGAAGAAGGGCGGGGAGTGTAAAATTGTGAACCTCGCGCGTGCGGCGCCGGTGGATCCGTATGCGCTGGTGCAGCTGGAGACGACGGCGCGGTCGCTATCGGGGATCGTTCATGCCGTGGGCCAGCCGGATTTGCATCCTGGCACCAAGTTTCCGATCGGGGCGGTTTTCGTGTCGGAGGGGTGGATCCATCCGCCGCTGATTGGGGGGGATATTGGGTGTGGGATGGCGTGGTATAGAACTACGTTGGCGAGGCGGCAGGTGGAGGGCGATAAGGGGAGGAGGGTGGCGGAGAAGTTAAGGGGGCTTGAGGGGGCGTGGCGGAGACGCGAGGATCGGGAGGTCTGGTTGGTTGAGGAGGAGGAGGGTGATGGGCGAGGGGAGAGGAGTGTGAGTGCCGGAGAGGAGTGGGATGTCGCGCTTGGGACGATCGGTGCTGGCAACCATTTCGCCGAACTGCAGGTCGTTGAGGCTTATACTCCACCGACGACCGAGTCGGAGGAGGAGGGAGACGATCCGTTTCGAGAAGGCGTCGTGGTGGTCCTTGTCCACTCCGGCTCCCGAGGCTACGGCGGAGACATTCTGAAGCGATACACGGCCGGCGGAAACGTCAGCATGCACGAAAGCGACCCGCAGGCAATCGCATACATGAACGAACACGATCGCGCCTGCGGATGGGCGAAGAAGAACCGCGACTTAATCGCGCTACGCTTCCTGGCGTGCTTGGAGCCCGGCGAGGAAGCCTGGGAGCTGGGAGTCAACGACAGCTCGGAACCGGCAACGGCGGAGGCGATAGCTGCAGCGAAAAGGAACGTGCAGAGACGGAAGGTAGTGGATATCTGGCACAACAACGCCGAAAGAGCGGCGTGGCCTCCTCTGCCTGCTCGGTCGACCTCATCCTCTACCGACCTCACCCACGCCGCTTCCTCGCTGAACCTCGCCGACTCTTTGTCGTCCCCCTCTCAATCTTCAGACCCAGAGATAACCCAACGCCAATCAACAGTCTACATCCACCGCAAAGGCGCCGCCCCGACCCACCACCCCAACCCCTCCCCCTTCCCATCAAATCCACACACACCCTCCAGACCACTGACCATCCTCCCCCTCCCGGGCTCCCGCGGCACACCGACCATAATCCTGCACCCGCTCTTCCCCAGCAGCACGTCGTACGGCCTCCGCAACGCCCTCTCCCTGGCTCACGGCGCTGGTCGGGCCATGTCGCGCGCCAAAGCGTCGGCGTACGTGGCGCAAAAGTACAAAGGCCGGGCGGACGATTTGCTGCGCGGTGATCACATGCTCGACTCTTCTGGTTCGGGTACGAGTCGAGGGGAGGGAGAGAAAGACGGGAAGGAGGTGAGGGGTGGGACGTGGGTGGTGTGCGAAGAGAAGAGCCTGGTGTGGGAGGAGGCGGTGGAGGCGTACAAGGACGTGTTCGCCGTGGCGGAGGATCTGGCGAGGGAGGGGGTGGCGGAATGCGTGGGCTGGTGTCGAGGGCGGGTTTGTTACAAGGTTCGGAAGGAGTGAGGTGGGTGCCGTTTGGTAGTTGGGCCATCCGTTGTGGTCCATGTCATCCTCCGTCCATCAGCAGCGGTGTCTGCTGCGGCGACTGGTTACGTTGTTGAGCCGTTCGGTCTCATCGAACCGTTGACAGTTAGCGAGCCGTATTCGGTAGAAGAGTAACTCAATACAAGCAGGGACCATGGCATGTCACATGACTCCCAGATCGTGCATCAAAATGTATTATGTGAGGACCTAAACTACATGCAGCAGACACCGGTAGTCCATTAATCTACCTCTCACTACAGTTGGACGCCAGTGACCACCTCATGCGGCTGTCGAAAGAGAAAGTAGCCAAATCTCGACACGCTTATCATGCATCAATCCATTACCACGCTGAACCGACCAAAGGACCAATGAATCTGAAATTTCCATCGACAAAGTTAACCGCTCCTAGCATCCACGTCCATATCGAAATGAATCTACAGCAGGAAAGCAGCGAGACCGGCAAAGGCAGCGCCGAACGAAAGCGACTTGGCGACAGCACCGCCAGAGTAGACAGGGCCCTTGCCGGACGAGGTCGGCGACGCGGTGCTGTTAGCGTTGCCGCCGGTGAGGGAGAAGTTGGCGCAGGTGAGACGGGTGGCGTTGCTGGTGTGGATGACGATGGAGCGGTTGCCGAAGAAGGCGCCGAGGCCGGACTGGGTGGAGGCGTAGAGCTCGAGGTAGCTGAAGCGTGACGGCGTTAGCGTTTGAACGCAGACGAGAGGAATGGGTACGACTCGTTGAAAGCGAGGGCTAAGAGTGGAGGGGAACTTACGCGGTCTGGAAGGCACTGGTGGTGATGTTGCCGTGCTTGCCGGCCAGATCGCCGACCTGGCACTCTTCCGGTGTGGTCGGATCGCATGGTGGGCTCTCGCCTCGCTGGGTGGGGTCGAGGTGGGCCAGGGTTCCGGCGCAATTGCCGTCGGACGGCACTGGGGCGTCGTGGATGTGGTACACTAGACGTTTCCGTCAGTAGGTAAACTCCGATTGAGTGGAAAGTCCACGCAAACGGGGTGAGGGTTGAACGTACTGAATGGACCAAGTGACATATCAGGCAGACCGTAGATGTTGATGTTGAAGTTGACTCCAGTGCCGTTCGCATTTGATGTGCCAGCCACGTAGCCTCGAATGCTCGTGTTGGGAGTGTCGGGGAGGATGGCGGTGTAGGTGACGCCTCCGGGGTTGGTGGTCACGACGCTGGCGTTGCCCAATTTGCCGGTGGTGCCAGGCACGACGGGTCCGACGATGGTGCCGTTGATGAGAGCTTGGGTGCCGACGACGGCGAAGCTCAAGAGAGCGGATGTGGCGGCGACGGTACGCATGTCTGATGATTTGATGTTGCAACGAGAGTGAGCTGTTCTTGAACGATGATTATTTCGTCAGTTCAGGCACTTTGAACACTTGGAATTACTTGTGAGATTGAGCGATGCTTGCGAGAATGAGACTGACCAGCAAGAGACTATATGAAAGAGAGGTTGGAAGTTGGGTTCAGGTGGATGCCGGTAAGCAAAGGGAAATTTGGGGGTTGGTGAGAGGTGAGAGGAAGCAGGAAGGAGTAATGTTATGTTTGCTTATGTAAGGCAGATCTGATTGGTGGAAGTGCATATTTGGAACGCGCGTGGCTGAGGGGTGATTGAACATCAATAACGTTAAGGGGTTAAATATAGCTCTCTTCCCCCAAGCAACAACACCTCATCATAATATCCACCGCCTCACTTCTCTCTCTTCTCCCAGCAAACCCATGATTCAACTTCATCAATCAACAAGCTCCAATAACCTACAGAAAGGTAACAATTAGGTATTTCCAAAGGGTATTCGTGATTGATTCACGATAACTCAAGGGCTCCATCTCGTTTTAAAAACCATGCAGCGACTCCCGCTAAGGCATCGCTAAGGAACCGCTAAGGTGGCGCTAATCCGATTAAAGCTGCCGCTACCCTGCGGATTTCCCTTTTTCTGAATTATTTTACAACAATTTCATACTCATGATGTAAGCTGACCTAATATTTTCTTAGAGCATACAGGCATGATATATTGACCTTTGCATGATACAGCTATTCTTAGAATGTTGACTTCAAGAAGCACATAGCAAGAATTTATAAAAAATAAACAGTAAAATTTGTCTAAATTTTCTTCTCTTTAATCATCATTTACAAAATCAATCTCACTGTCTTTCTCAACATCATTATTGTTATCATTACTATGACAAAACAAAAGATTCTTACAAAGACTTCTTCTGTAAAGAAGAAATCTTCTGTAACACAAAAATCAGTATTTATATCAATATTTACATTAATTTATTCACTAAATCTTAACAATAATCTTATTAAGATTCTTAATCTTAATGTTGCTGTCAATAAAGATTTAATATCATTCATACAATATACTGTGTCTTACACAGTATATTTAAACAAGAAATTGATTAATAAGAACTTGAATGTCTTTAAATTAAATAAAAAAGAAAAGAGCTTTATATAAAGAATTTAAGATCTTAAGCAATCAGTAACAGTTAAGAAATACTGTAATGAAAGAAGATACTTTTATTATAGACACTGAATAAGAATTAAAATTAACTATTTAGCTATAAAGAAGAATACTGTGATCATTATGATTTTTAAAGATATAAATAACTAATAAAAAGTGAAGAATCTTGTTAAACTGTAAGACAGTAATAAGAAAAAAGAAATAATAGTCATTATAAGAACTGACTGAGATAAAAAGACAGCAGAGAATATTATTACAGTAAGTGAGAAGTCAGCAAAAAAAAAAGTTATAAAAAAGAAAAATAAATTTAAGTATTAAATATAAATCTGTCTTTTTTCTTCATTGATTTCTAGTGTCTTTATTAATAAATGTCAGAGAATAGCTACTATGATACATAAGAAGGATGCAGATCAATATGTAAAGACTTTAAAAAATATTAATTATACATTAAATGCTATTGTTATTCACTATTAATGTAATGATAAAATATATCTTAACTATAATCATTACTGTCTTTCTTACAACAGCATTTATGAGATTCTTGACTCTGCAGCTATTTAAATGTAAGCAAAAACTATTAATAAGAATAAAGTAACAATTTATACATTACTTATCAGCATAAAGATTATGTCAGTTAATCAGTTAAAGAAGAAAATCTTATTATTAATTACATTGTCTTCTTTCTTTTTCATGTCATCAATATTTACAATATCTTTACTGTCTTATCTCATTCAAATTTACACTTTCTCATCAATGTCAACATCAACATCAGAAATTCTTATCTTTGCAGTTTCTTTTAGTGATGTTAAGATTATATTAAAATTATTAACTTCATTAATTACAGCATTATAACATTCTTCTTCTTCTTTACAGTCTTTACATTATATTTTATATACTTCAGCTCAATACTTTTCTTCTTTATTATCTTCTTAACTGCTTTCTTTGCAGTCTGTATCTTCACTGTTTTCTTCATTATCTTCATTATCTTCACTGTCTTCATCATCTTCATCACAGACTTTATAATCTTCACAAAAAATATATTTTATTATATTTTCATCAATACTGTCTGCAATATCACTTATTAACAGTTTACTTGACTTAAACACTGATTCTGAAATATAACTGCAGAACTTCTTTACTTAATTTAGATGAAAACACTTTATTTTGAAGACATAGTTAATGAATTATTGTGATATTCTTTTAAAAGTGATATACAATTCACAAAATATACAGCTAATCATTAAGTAAACATAAAGAAAGTTAAGCATTTCAGTTAATCTTAAATGATGATTAAAGAAAGTCTTACACTTATATTAAAAGAAAATAAGATATGTAATAATTATAAAGATTTATTTTACAGAGATTTATGATTTTAAGAAGAAGCAGAAAGCATTGTAAGTGTTAAAGACAATGAGAAATGATAATTAATTTATTATAATAATATATTTATATATAATTAATAAAGCT
>JAABUU010005255.1_pt1 | contig 14674 bp, 12 predicted proteins | sample 5559301 | NCBI WGS metagenome assembly JAABUU01 (sample SAMN10711884, study PRJNA513360) | rock metagenome | isolation source: Antarctica rocks | place: Antarctica: Victoria Land, Richard Nunatak white | reverse complement strand
CATGCTGGGTGCGTGCACTGGTGGCCGGCTCGGTTTCTCAGCTATCATTCAACAGTTAGCTCCAGCTGCCTCAGATAATTTGTCACAGGATGTGGTGGCAGGAGCTTCATGTCCAGACACAAGGCATGAACCACGTGAACAAGCATACACAGATTGGCTACCAGAAACACACTATCATCCTCATTGGGGCAGGCGCAGAAATGATGAGCCTCCACCTGTGCATAAGCAGCTACCATGGAATGAAATTGATTAGCCTATGCTAGAAAAAGAAAAGAAAAGACTACACCTTTCGGCGTCAATTTAATGAGAAGCCAAGTATTCTACCGGGCTGCCCAGGGTAGCCCATGCTATATGTACACTACTGTGTCTAATGCCGTTTGGCTGCATACGGAAATAGCTGTTGAAGCATGCACCAGCAAGCGCTTGCAGTGATCAAATGATTCTTGGGCTTGAGCTTGTCAATTGTAGACTCATGCAATGCTGAGCTTGGCATGCTGTTGGCAAGGAAAAAGAGAACGCCAAAGGCCAGGGAGTCACTACCAACTAAGCTGAAGTTCTCAAGGCTGCCGTCTAGTGGCAAGCGCAAAGGCAGCAGCAGTGCCAAGAGAGTGTTGAGCAAGACGTGGGACGTGGGAATGACGGGATGACCTGGCGTGTGATGTCATGAGCGTAGAAGTGGAAGCCGCAGACATGCTGGTGTATCCTGGAGAAGGGGCTGAACTGCTGGATGGCACCCTCAGCTGCTTCTAGCACCTTGCCCTGCAGGCTCTGGGGCTGCCCAGGGATATCTTCTATGCTGGACGCCTGTTGTACACATGCACTGAGTTGGCCATTCGTCGTGACATGTAGTTCTTTAGGGCTGCCTGCAGAGGTGGTTGCATGCAGCTTTCATGCGCTGCTTCATTCTGTGCAGCAGGGGACTCAATAGCAGCAATCAGCAGCTTTCCGTAGACATAATCAATGAGGGACAACTGCAGCCGTCGGGCTTGTATATGTAATTGTGTATGCAGATGTGTTATCATTCAGCAAGACTCAGAAGCGTAAAGCAGTATATATGAGTGACTTGCTGATTGTGGTGTGTACGGACATTTTGCAAGCGGTTACATGCCGCAGATTTGCTGGAAAAACATTGTAAACATTATGTAAGCATTGATAAGGGCTGAAAGGCCTCGTGTGCCACAAATTGAAAGGTAGAAAGATGCAGCAACCTGGGGGCCAGTGCTAGTGGTGACACCAGGTTTCTGAGTTGGCAAATCTGCAGGTTGTTGCTCACGCTCATTATTTGACCTGCAGGCAGCAGACACATCTGTGACAAACACACCAAACGTGCAGGTGGATTGCCATGTGGCATATATTACACAGCAGCACAGCATTGTAGGATCCCTGTTAACAAGTGCCCTTTGTTGCTGGCGTTTAAGATTGGCAGTGAGTGAGTCCAAATGCAACATGCTGTTGGTGCAGATGTTGATGAAGCTTGGTCAGCCATACAAAACTGTAGATTACTTGCTTGCTTTAGAAGCAAAGTAGCCACTGGCTCTGCTTGCACTTCGACAAGTGACGGCAGGACCAGCTATGGGATCATGCTTGGCTTTCTTTGCTGGTTTTTTGTTACAGCTCGCAACCGAGGCCTTGACTGGGAGGTTTGGGTGAGTGGCAAAGGTTCCACAAACAAACCTGAGACACAAAGGGACAATAATGATGGCTTGCTGAGGGCCTGATGGTAGCGCCAGAGCTGGGCCAGGAAAGCAAAGAGGTAGCCGATGACTCCTTGCCCGCTGTTTTTGAAACGTCGCGGTACCTGTGTAAATGTGCTTGAGGTCTGGTCAGTAATGGCATGTCGATGTGATCTGAGCAGTCGGGGCAGTCGGGGCTAGTCCGCGAGATTGCTGCCCTATCGCCAAAACGTCTGGGTGGCTGCTGAAAAGCTGCAGGAGACTCACAAACTGATGGTTTGAAGCTAGAGCAAGCTGAACAAAATATGGCTAGACGGGCGCTGTGACTTCGGTTTCTCAGAGAAAATTGACCAGGTCTGTGTGCGCAAGTTGTGTTACTTACTCGACGAGACGCAATGTTTGGGCCACGCCTTTGTTGAGTACGCAGCGGGTTTGGAAAGCGGTCGCTGTTGTACGTGCGTGGTACATGAGGTGCAAGTTTGACCTGCTGATTAGTCAACTTTCGTTGCCCCCCTCCCCCCTACTTGTGGCTTGGTGCAGATGCTTTGTCTTGCTTGCGCAAGGCATACTGGCCCAGTAAGACGGGTCTGCAGCTGCTTATCCTGCGTTGCATGCAAAGAATTCGGCGTCCATTGTGATGTGCAACTTTCCCTGCATGTGTTCCCTTTATGTCTGTTACATGTGTCTTAACTTTTGGGCTGTTCACTTTGCTTGCTCATGGGCCATACTTGCAGTTCATGTATTTGATGATCAACATGCTGGATGAGATAGATAGGTCAGTTGCTTCAAGGGTTTTGGCCACAACTGGATGATATGAGTTTCACAGTCGACCTTCCAGATCTGCATCTGCATCTAGCTGAGCTTGCCCTGTAGCTGTGCTGGGATGGAGTAGCTGAGCTGACGTTCTCTGCCAGGCAATGTGCCAGATGAGGCTGGTGTTCAGCTACTGCCTTAGGCACTTTGGTGTCTGCTGGCAAGCTTAGCATTCCCGCCACAAAGCTTTGACAATACTGCTGTAGTACTGCTTGTTACCTGCACAGTGTCAAGCAAAGCTGTATGCTTTGAATACTTGACCTGCTGTCGCCACCAATGTAATGATGTCAGTACGTGGCATGCACGCCTAACATCAAAATAGAAGAAAGCATGCAGTACTGCTTCAGTGTACAGCGCTAGCTAGCTTTATAGCTATAGCTATAGCTGTAGCACGGCATGCAATACTGTTTGAGTGGTTCAGTACAGCATGCAGTACTGTACAATTGCACTTTGCATTTGGGCCGGTGGATGAAGCAACACGCACTGACTAAGTGGCGTGTGCATGCGGTCTATGATGTAGCACATTGACAGTTGCACGATTGCGGGATATAAATGTAAAATTTGGGAACGTTGCATCCAGTCGCCTTCGTAGCGCAGTTGGTTAGCGCGTCGGTCTCATAACACACTCTGAGTGACGTAGCATACGCTGGGTGTGAGAAATCCGGAGGTCCTGAGTTCGAAACTCAGCGAGGGCACTTTTGGTCCCGCCCTGGTTGCTTTCTGTGACCCACATCATGTGTGGAAAGAAAATTTGTCGAGTCTGTCTGACAAGCCAGACTTGTCCGGTCTATGCCCAGCTTGTTTTGGCAGCATTACCGTACTAGTACGAGTGTCAACATCGCGCATTGACGGGCGTTTAGCGCTTGCACAGCTCGACATTTTGTAGCAAAGGAGGCATCTGGTTTCGGAGCTGCACGATGCGCAGTGAAGGGCGCGGAGTGCTCGTCACTTGCCTCCTTGTCCTTACCGTCGCCGGTAAGCGTCGAGTGAGCGCCTGTTGTCGACGGCTGGCCAGAACTTGGCGTCGTCGGAGGTCCATACACCCAAGCTCGATCATCACTCAGGAAGTTCCATTCAACGAAAACACAGCGGCGCATTTTGACCGGGATGTCGAGAAGCTGACAGTACGTCTCATTCTTTGCAGCCTGCTACATGTGCTTGCTGACGCAAATGGACAGCTGAGTTGCTGGCCCTTATTGGTACTTGCCGTGTGACATATAGCAAACGGCAAGTACATAAACAAGCGCTGCGATGACAACGTGCGCAATCTGATGACCCTTGTTACTGCATCAGACACACCCAAGAGTTGAACTCCAAATCACTGTCCGCAGCAGCAGGATTCTCGTGCTTGTCTTAAGTATGCTGCAGTGTCGTTGCACAGCTTACATGCATTGGCTGGTGACCAACACGTTTACAGTGGGCACACACAGCCTTGTCCATATGGCTAGCATGCTGACGGCAGTTCTTGCATGCTCCGGTGGACCTACCAGACGCCAGACAGCTATTGGCACACTGCTGTTGCTGTTTGGCGCAGTTTGGGTCAGCAGCATTGAACTCAAGTGAGGACCTGCTACAGAGAACCTTTGCTACAAGCCTCAAGGCAGTGCAACAGCATTGACCTGTGAATGAAGCTTGACTCTTCAGACTGAATCTTGATGAGGTACCATTATATTGCAGCCTGCGGTGCACAGCTACAATGATATACAGCCAGACTTGGCCTAATTTGCATCACGATGCAGCACAGCAGAGTACAGCACAGCACAACACTGGCAGCAGATTCACTGAAGAGCAGCCTACACGTTTGCTGTGTATTATGAATATAGGGCAGCAGAGAACTGGCTGGATTGTCATAAACTAAATGGCAACAACTGTGTTGCATATTTGCATGCAGTATTACTTAACACTGTCTGGTCTCCACAATGGCATGTTGCTCTGATGGGGCTTGCAGTTTGTCTTTGAACACAGATCATGTGAGTACCCTGCGCTTCAGCCTCTGACAGTACAGCGCCCGGAGTGATCTGCGTGCAAGACGCAGGAAAACTCCGTCGCGCTAACATACCTATGCAAGAGTTTTGTAGTGAAAGCGGCATATTTGCTGCTTGTTCTGTTACTGTGCAACTTACTGCTGCGTCAGCAGAGGACGTGTTTTGTAGCATGCTCCAGCTGGCCAGTGGCAGCAAATGCAAAAGCTGTTACATCGATTGATCTGAGTGTTGTCACCTGCACTCACAAGGGTGTAGTAATCTCTATGCAGCCCTTTAGTAGATGATGGCGTACCTGCATTTGCAGTTGGCTGTCTGTACGCCAGCAGCACCTGTGTCTGCAATCTTCTGCAGCTTTTCAAGCAGCAAGTTCAGCTCACATTACATGTTCCTATTGCAGAGTGCTGGTTTTTTGCAAGGAGCAGCATCCTTGCTTTAGTGGTGCTGTGTTGCTCAAGCTTGTTTGCCCTTGCAAGGTGCCATTTGGATTGTGCGGACAAGAACATGACTCTCTCACAGCCTTGACTACTCTTCGCTGGGCTTTTGGGCAATAAAGCATATGTGTGCAACATGAACGTGGAAGTTGTCGCTCCAGCTCCTGCTGGTCATGGCGCACACAAAAGGCACTTGTCATTCTGGGCCCCACACCGACAAGTCAATTCTGCTGACTTGTGCTGGCTTTGATTGTAGACATTGCATACAGAAACTGAGCCGCTTCAAGAGTCCTACACGTCGCAGCTCTGTGCAACGCGCTCCTGGGCTGCAGCAGAGGGCGCCTGCAGGTACTCTACATGATCAACTATAGCATGAGTGACCCTATTCTACAGCTGGATGTCACCACATGTCATGATATTTGCCACTTCACAAGGCTGTCAAATGTCTGCCTTGAGTACTGCTTAAGCTGCAAGCATTCGGCGTGCTGAGGTGTGCTGAGTGCACACCATGACGCCTGGACTCATCTGCATTTATATCTGGTTCTTGTTATACCTGGCTGGTGACGTACTTGTTGTTGGCATCATGACATCATGGCACATGCCTTAACTGTGGCTGCAAAAGGCAGACATCAATGACAGCCTGACTCAGGGCTGTGTGCTAGATCAGAGCACAGCGCTCATGAGCCATCATGTGTTGCCGCAGGCCCAGCAACTCATGTGCACGTCATTTGCCAAGAACTCTGCCGTCCTGACAGCTCATCCCTCAGTTTTGTCACACTGTATCAATACTACTTTGCAGCAAACAACTTCACGGTCAAGAATGAGTGTCAGCTCTATGTTTGAGTGCTTGCCACCAGCTAGGAGTTGTCCTTGTCTGACCAGCCTATGCTGCTGCTGAACGAATTGCATGGTATGCAGCACTGATACTTGACCCGATGGTTCGCAGTGCAATAGAAACATTCCAACATGACTTGCGTTTTTGCCTGAGCAGCTCTGGCTGCTGTGCACAACATAATTCAAGCATGCTCATGCCTGTCCTCATGCCTTGCTGCTAAGATTTTCAGCAGTGGCCTACATGAATCAGCACCGAGCACCAAGATGTGTGCTGAACTTGAACGTGCTGGCAAAATGTCGCGTATTACTTACTAAGTTAATGCCAATCAATTTATTTGTTTCACCCAAGCTCAGCGAATGCTGGGTTGTAGAAGCTGAATTGGCCCGAAGACAAGACAGTATGCAAGATTCAAAATAGGGAGAGATCACTGCCTCCACAAAAGCAAATCAATACTTGAGCTTGAGACAGAGGGACAGTCAGGCTCGACACAATTGATAGCCCACCTCTGCCTGTGTATGAGTTGCTTGCCAGTGTAACATGCAAGATGACATGACCCAACCAACAAGAAATGTCCGCATATGCTTGAGGGGACATGTTGAAATAAGCTGTGCAGACTTGCAAGCTTGACTTGACACAATGTTTACACGAGGACTTTGATCGTGTGTTCGGTGAACCAATGTTTGAAGCTTATATAGTACTCAACAGGCCGCTGGGACTCAGGAAGCGGGTTAGTAAATGCAGCTATCACAGAAGCTGACTAAGTGTTACTAGCATGTTCTAGTATGTTCATGAATGGCTTGACCGAAACTGTCTAAGGGCCACTGCATAATGAATCACGTCCTGAATCACGCCTGAGAACGCAATGAAGTGCTCGTGGTGCAATGTATGTAAATGCTCGTGGTGCAATGTATATAATTATCAAGATACTATCGTGTGCAACTAATATGCCAATATCTTGAAGACAGGTACCTGTGCATCTGGCTGAGCTGTGAGCGAATTGTTGGATCCAAGAACAAATTCCCCGAGGATGCAGGGCTCTCTGAATTGCAGAGCCTCGTGAGATGCCTGCACACTACTGTCAGCACTTAACAGAACTCTAATTGAAGAGATTGAGAGGGGTTTGTGCTGAGCTCCGGTGTACCTCAAATCATGTGCAGGTGTGTCATGCTGTTTCACGCATCTATCGTAAAAGATACACTCAATCTATTGTCGTAGTGCTTACATTGTGCATTTTCTGAAGGCGTCAAGTTTGCCGCATGCAGGTCATGCTCTCGGTATGCTTGATCATTTGACTGAGAGTCACACGAAGACACCCTGCAACGGACAATCAGAGGCTTCAGCTTCGTGCAGTGGCCAGTGCAGTGGCCTTGCTGTAGGTATTCGAAACGACCCGAGTGGCACCCGCACCGGATGAGTCAACGATGATCCTGGAAATGCAAAATTGTCACACCGCTGCCTGGTAGTGCCTGCAGGTGCGACAGGCAGCACTGTGAGGCTGAGGTCGGCCATTTATCGTTGCTGCTGCTCCCTACAGCCAGACAGCCAGCTGTGTCCCATACCGCCACGCTCAGCGCAAGCGTGGCACCTTTTTGTTCTCGTGCACTATAGGATCAACCAGTAAACTTATTGTCTATAGCAGGCGTTATCTCGAAGGTGTCACTCGCAACAGCAGCGTCGCTGATTTACGTGCTCAAAGGCATCTGCGACGTCCGCTTGAGTTCAGCGCTGTTTGTTACGGTATTCCAGCCCTTGCATATAGCAAAGTTTGCTGGTACTGGAGACTCATCCTTTTGCGAGGGTCAGAGTCAGTAGTTGCCCAGTTGCACAGCTGTAGTGACCTTGATCTACAGCAAGGCAAAACAAACCTGGGTCAGCGCTGAGAAGACACACGCTTAGGCGCACCATACCCGCTGTGAGCGTGACAACAGGTGCCCCCCTTGACAGCAGGGGGGCACCCCATTGTTTAGGGCACCGACATATCACGCAACCCCAAAGCAGGCAGGGATCCCCTGGCCTGCCTGTGTACATGGGAAGCCCAAAGTCAGGTGCACGGGGGGCACTTCATGCAAGATGCAGCAAGCTATGGGGTCTCTTTCACATTCCATCAGGAATGCACACAGTTCTGCTGCTTACCACTCTGGCATGGCTGTGCTATCTAGGAGCTTGGTTGCTAGACTTCAGTTTGCGGAATCGCTTGCAGGTGAGAATTCCTGCTTTGGTGCCTTGTCACATCAATATCCTGTGTTCAGGGTTGCCATTGCATGAACAAGTCCATGTGTTGCTGGCCAGGTTCATAATCACATCCTGTACGTTCTTCTGCTTGCTGCCTGTCTATGTGTATGTGCCCAAAGAGACAAAGAAAGCCGTCACACTGCACACCTGTGCACACTGCACACCATGCACCAGCAGCTGAACTGTTGCAGGCGAGCCATAGCTATGTCTCAACCAACTGGAACAGCTACTATGCTGGACGCAAGGACTCCACAGATCCCTCTCCTAGGTGCTGTTTAGCTGAGAGCTGTATAACGGCAGACAGAGGGCGCTACACGGTGCTTACAACCCTCAGGACAGACAAGTACCTCCCACTCTTGCAGGTCAGCCCTAACCTGCCTTGCTGCAAGTACAACACTACCCGCCAATCTCATGCACTGGCACGCACCTACCTCATATCATCTACATGGCCAGCCCACTGCTTATTATGCAAGTGCCAGCATCTGCAATGAAGACACAAACAGGCAAGACTGGTGTGTTGGAATACTCAGATGCACTCAAGTCTGCCCTGCATCAAAAACGTGTGAGCAATCTGCTCATGTGGTATGGCTGGTCACAGGAGCTGAGCTGCTCATTGCGTAAAACCAATCCTGGTGTGAGCTTGACCATCATGGCTGTTGAGGGCGACTTGAGCAGCAACACACAGCTGGAGCTGAAGAAGCATGGCAGCCTGCTGCTGGTGGACGACATCCAGTTTGCCAACTTCAAGCTGGATGGCAGGTGAGCGCTGCACCCAGCACATGCCACTTGTCACAAAGCGGCCTGCTCCTGTGAAAGGCAACAGACTGGCCCTTACACTTGTTGCGGCTACATTGGCTTGCAATGTGGTGACAGCAGTAAAGTGACTCGACTGGCAGCTTGCAACTTGCAGCAGTCACCTTGCGCATCTGTCGCTTGAGTGTGTACGAGCATGGCAGCTGTAACATCGTCGCACTGCGCTTGTAAGGCCTTCATTGGGACCCAGTGTACAGACATCTTCTACCAAGATATTGTCTTGCAATTGCACTGTATCATGTATGCAAAGATTAGAACTTCCAGCTTATGCTTGGCACACTACTGCATGGCAATGCGCAGCTGACTTGCATAATCTAAGGGGACAGCACTACATTTTTATTGCACGGTCAGACAGTCATATGCATATGCATATGTCATAATTTAACCAACACTTGGCATAAAAGGGTCTTCCACATAGGTACATGACAGCTCGTGTGGATTGCACACCCTGTATAATGCAGCTGGCACAGAGCCTGAGATTACAGCGTTGCATGCAGGTATATGCTGAATTGGGTGAAGATACGAGTGTGGGAGCAAGAGCAGTGGGACGGCATCATTATGATTGATGTAGACGTCACGGTGTTGGGGGATCTCACACACCTGTTCCATCTGCCCACAGACTTTGCTGCTGTACCTGATAATGGCAAAGTTTGGAACAGGTGGGTAATTGCCATGCTGCTCATGCAACGGGTCAGGTGCTGCAGCATACCATATCAGGCGATCAAGACTGTCTGCTGAGTTGCCAAGCATCTTCTTGCAATGCGTGCGTTCCCTATGTAGTCTATCCAGCCATCATAGTGCCAAAGGTATGACGTCGCATGCATGCCATACATGATGGTACACTCTGCAAGATATGGCAATACTTTCCACAGAAGGTGCATGCTCATCAGGCGCGGTGCGTATTGATCTCGTGTACACCATCACGCGTGTTGCTCCAGCAGATACATCGTGCCTTCGTCCTGAGCTCCTGCCGCCGGTTTTGCACAGGTACAGCGCGCTTGGCAAGATCCAAGCAGGCTTCATATTTCTGCGGCCATGCAAAGGGGTTGCTCAACATATGCTGCAGCTGGCCAAAGACGACACGCTTCTGCAGTTTCAGTATGCCAACGCAGAGCAAGATTTCTTTGACTGGTATTTCAAGTACACACGGTATACTCTGCCCATTGAGTACAATGCTCTGCCAGACAGAATGATTGGCAATGTCACACTAGGTGGTGTGACGCCACGTGTTGTGCATCACACACAGTATAAGCCCTTCAAAAGGATTCCAGGAGCGCCTGGACATCAGTTTCTGTGCAGTCAGTGATCTGAGAGGGTAGAAAGCACGATAGGGTCATTCAGATTGCATTTCATTCAGCGCAAAGTTGTGTTTTCTTCTGCTGAGCTGTGTCAAATTGTGTGCTTTAGTCAACGTTCTTGTGCTGCCAGGCATGACTGATTGCAGCTTATGTGATTGGACTTGTTGCCACGCCGGACATCAGGTTCTGCCTTACTGCCAGCGTCCGCTTTGCTAGAACTGTGCACAATCCCTAGTTCGGGCAGATGCAATGCATGCCCACAGGTCATCGCAGTAGACGATTTAAGTCTCCTTGCAAATTGTTTAATTGTTCTAGAGATTGCCCCCTGTTGAGTTTTCAGCGCCCATGAAGGCAGCGTACGCAATGTTGTTCTTAGCTCACATCACACGTGATTCCTGTGAGGTACACAGAGGCCTCGTGTTAGCTTCTTGCGGCATAACAATCATGCTCCATTTGCTGTCGTATGTCCCACTAGCAGTGCCAACGCTTCATTCTCCACATGTACGCATGACGTCATGCTTTCACGTTTCATTTGCTGATGGCCCATAAACCCTGACGGCATCTCTCACTGTACAAATTGTATGGCAACACACGCTTTAACTGCACAACCAAATGTAGCAGGGTAACGCACTGTTACACTACATCATTGCAAACACAAGCCTCATGGAGCCATTAGTGCAACGTGCATGTTAAAGCCAGGTTGTGTGACAGGAACAGCCGTCAGTACTAACGTGACACTGCTGCATGACCATCTCAAAGTCGAAATCAACAGGCATACCATATCTATGGATGTCATTTATCATACATAAAGCTACGTAGTCAGGAGCCCAAAAGCATCACAGAAGTCAGAGACTCAGAAACACATTGAAATAACCAGCAGGTAGGGCTACTATGTCTGTCAGACTGAGCAAAACGCTGTTATGCTGCTGCAGGGATTTGAAGCTAGCAGTAATCCGAAACAGTGCAAACTCGGCAAAAGGTCACTTGAACCAGAAAAGGAGACATACACCAATGCCCAGCCACATAATTCTTCTTAAAGTGACAGGCTGTGAACTGTGTTGCGGAAAGCCAGATCTCACACGGTGGGTTGGCGCATAAGCTAAATGCGACACAAAGTGGTCAGCGTAGATACTTTTAAATATTCAGACCAATGTCACTGAATACTTCATTGGGCAGCAGAGTACACACAACAGCATGAGTCTCTGTGTTGAAGCCTCTTCCCAATCTTGTAGGCGAACTGAAACCAACATTGTTGTATGTTACCCATCAAGGTGAGGAAGTCCACAGCAAAGGCCAGAAAGCCAAGTCTAGTAAATACTGGGGGTGAAATCTTCATCATACTGGTAAGTAAAGAAGGGTGAGGTGAGAGCCTCTGCAGCTGTCAAGCCTGGGTTGTGTGGCTTGAACCAACTCCGGAGCCTGCACATTGAAATCAACCAGTGAGTGGACTTGCACTTCCTGTGCCTTTTCAGGGTTGCATCTCACAGTAGGTGTCACAGCTTGTGAAGTGCTTATGCACGTAACTCACAGCTTCAAGAATGAGATTTCCCTACGGTTTGACATGTGAAATCCTTTCTGGAGGCCGTGCAATGCCAATTTGTGCTAAGATGGCAGTGTTGTGCATGGGGACCAGACGGCACTGCAGACACAGGAGAGAAGCATTGTTCTTGAGCAAGCATGAGCGGTTGACACACAATCACATCTCCAGGAGCACGATGCAGAACACTTGCTTGGATGCTAACATGTCAGCAGATGGACATGCTGTCGAAACAGGGAATGTCCGCGTCAACCCACCTAATACTGCGTATTCTTAGGATGTGCAGGAAGCCATCATTCCTCTTGAAAGCTCCACAACATGAAATGCCTTTGTGCTGCAGCCTGCATGCACACATGTCAAGTCAGCCGCAGTACTGATGCCTGGGCCTATCCACACCACAGGTTGTTACAATGCCAAGCAAATGCATTTGCCATTCAGACAATTTGCAGGTGTGTACCCACTTGCATGCAAATGATGGCACACAACATTTAAGTACAACCAAGGCTACTTTAGCCCAGCATGCAGTGGGAACAGATGATGCAAGCTCACTTGAGTGCCTTGCTCCCATCTTGGTCTTGGTCAGCAGTAAGAGGCACAAAGTATGCCTTCAGTCTGACACCTAAACAACACAGGTCACAATTGAGCAGATGTGCAGCAGATACATCCAAGATGGCAGGGTGGGTTTTACAGAAAAGTGTGTTATGCTGCACATCTCTGCTAGCCACGCAGTGCAGTAAAGCTGTATCTGGCTGACGATGAATGCAAGGCACATGCTGTTGAAGCTGGTGACACAAGCCAGCCAGCCTGCAATCTGTTCCAGTATGCAGACTGACCTGTGACATGGCGGATGAGGTCGATCATGAGGCGCACTTCCAGCTCATCCTCCAGTGGCCACACACGCCCATCCAGAAATCTGCCACAACATTCATTCCGTCATTCATTCGGTCATACATTCGGTAGCACGTACATACATACAGTCATTCCTTCAAAACATGTTGCTCCCTAGGAGCAAGTACGCACAATCCTGAATAGCTCCCTGTATGAGATCTTGTTGTGGTAGTCCCCACACCAACAGCAACGTGTCTCGCCAAGCAGCAGCTTCAGCATAATTGTCAGGTTGCAGGTGCGCAACTGGAGCTTCAAACTTAAATAGATCTGTTGCCTTCTTGGCAGCAGCAATGTTGAGCATGCTTGTGTCCCTTTGCGCAGCATGCTTGCATGTGCTGCATCTGCTGAAAGGCAACGGCCTTACCTTTGTAGGTCCCATAGCAGAGCATACACATCCCCCTTGCGTTTCCAGAAGTATCTGTATATCCTCTCTATAGGCGCTATCTGCAGTCATGCCAAATTGCTGAGCAAGGAAAAGCTGAGCAACTGAATACAAACAAGGCCGCCTCTGTGGTGTCCTACCATATGATGACCACAGTTCCTGGACAGAAATACAGAGCTAAGTTTGCCTCTTGCAACCTGAGAGGGAAGTACAAAGGGCACAGCACTGCAGCATGAATTCCTTCATGTGTTGGAAGATGTATCTTCCCTAAAGCAGGTGTACACAATCCTGAGTAGCTCCCTGTATGGTGCGCCTGTATGATGCATAGATCACAAGCAACTGGGCATTGACTAGCTGTGGCAGCTTCCTATATGATGTGCCTGTATGATGTGCCTGTATGATGTGCCTATATGATGTGCCTGTATGATGTGCTTGTATGATGCATAGGTCGCAAGCAATTGGGCATTGAGTACCTGTGGCAGCAAATTGCTTGGGTGAGGCAGGAAAGCAACACAGCCGATGGGCCTTGCAGCCCTCATGTACCCCTCCTCGGTGGCCCCTGTAGCTTCGGCCTGATCGTCATCAGTCACAGGCACTGCCATCTTGCCTAGGCTCGTCCCTCTGTACATGCTAGCCTTGCGTTCATGCCTGTGAGAGTTGTTGGACCGCACATAGCCAGCACCAAAGAGCTCCTTGAAATCTGCCAAGCCGTAGTCAATGATCCTGAACTGGTGTATAATCTGATCCTGTTGGGCCTGGGACCAGTGCCCTTGCTGCTGCTGAGCAGGAGTCTGGCTGACGCTGGCAATCAGGTTTGGATCTGCTGTCAGATCTGCTGTAAAAGGCAGGGCAGTGTCCTGGGCACTGTCAGACTTGCTGTGATGGAAGACGGGTGGTGAAGCAGTGCTGTTGGCAGAGATGCGACTGGTGAAGTTGCTGTCGGTGGGTCTGCGCAAGCTGGCAGGGGCAGTGATGAGGGATGCAGGAGGGGTCTTTGATGGGTCCATTTCCATGATGTTGGCAAGGCGCAAGTCTGCGTGGTGGAAAGCCAGCTGCCGCTGTGCTGCATGCAGCGCTTTGAAGGTGCTGAACAGTAGCTGCCGCACATACGTGATGTCATGAAATGTGGCTTTGCCTATGCGCTTGTCAGAGTTTTGGCCATGTATCCTCTCCAGAATGAAGCCTGCAGCAGGAGCAAGCAGGTTTTGAGTGCTCCTAGCCTTTTTGCATACATCTTGTGGTGATGACGTGCAGGACCTGTGACAACAATGCATGAAGGCCAGCCAAACAAGCAGGAATTCACCTCTAAAGACGTGTGACCTGGTGACCACTGCAGCCCCAGTAGCCATGAACCCAGGGATGCCTTTGTCAGGCTTCTCTATGGGTGCAAGCCTCCTACCCACAGCCCATTCGCGCTCCATGTGTGTCATTCCAGCTATGCCACCCAAGCTGAGTTTGAAGGTGGCTTTCAGCACCTTGTTGGGGTCTGGGCGTCCCTGTGCATCTTGTAACAGAAACACTCCACCCTGCAACCAAGTTGCTCAGGTTCATGAAGTGCATTCTGCTGGGTATGAAATTGGACTAAGGCAACTATTGGCCCTCACAGGGCTTTGCAAGACCATGCAACACCATACAACGTTCTGCGAAGCAACGAGCCAAGTAGCTGAGCAAAGTCCCGCACCTGCAACCCGACGCCCAGACCAGGTCCAACGAACAGGTCATTGGTGATCTTCGCACCAGGTTTGATATGAAATTTGTTGGAAACGTATATGTAGTGGTCGGGATTG
>JAABUU010005251.1_pt1 | contig 14677 bp, 21 predicted proteins | sample 5559301 | NCBI WGS metagenome assembly JAABUU01 (sample SAMN10711884, study PRJNA513360) | rock metagenome | isolation source: Antarctica rocks | place: Antarctica: Victoria Land, Richard Nunatak white | reverse complement strand
CAAGGAAAAAGCATGTAGATCCACAAGAGGATGGTCCAATGTATATACCTGAAAAACCAGAGAGACAAACGGTCTTGTATAGGGCCTCAGATCAGTTGAGGCATCTTGCAGGCACAGACAGGAGCCGACTCCAGGCACAAAGCACACAATAACTCGTGACCGGCTGCTTCTGTAACACCATTCACATCGACTGCGCATCTGTCTCCTTGTTCTGATAGTGTCAAAGCCGCCTGCAATGCTCACCAAGGCCAAAATCGTAACGCAAAGGGCACCCAGGGACAGCCCTGGGCATTTCTGAGTAATAGCTACAAACATTATGAACCTGGAACATGTCTTAAAGTGTGCTTGGTGTCAGCAGTACAACACAACATGTAATGTGGATGACACATTTAGTATGCATGCAAGACAGAGAAGGTGCATGCAGTCATAGTAACAGCTCAAAAGAGACACTGCCATGTAAGCACAAAGGAGACAGAGAGGTATGCATCACCAGCTAATTGCTGGTTGATAACACCTTCACCTCAAGAAGTTATGATTGGCAATCTGCATCCTGTGGCAGAAACAGCTACTGTAGCTATTGCCAGTGTTGCTGCTGCTGCCAGTGCTGCTGCTGCTGCTGCTGCTGTTGCTGTTGCTGCTGCTGTCAGGATAACATTGTGATATGCAGGTATGAATGCACAGTGATGCATGCTGAAGGTAATAGTCTATCTGACAGTAGGCATACAGTGAGTTATGTACAACGTGTCTGTTCAAAAGACCACAGCAGACAGGCATTCACAACATCTGTTATTGGTGTGGTCAATGCAGTAAGCAATCGGTCTGTCCGAGAACCTCAGGGACGTTCCAGGCTGGACAGACGAAGTCAGACTCGTCATCTACCTCGGCCAGGTCAGCGTCTGGGAAATCTGCATTGCCTGGCTCTGGATATACAGGTAGATGTTTGTATAGCCCAGCCTTTACATATTTTCTTACGTATGAATCCGAAGACAGCTTCTCAAACTTGCACTAGCGAGCAAGCTTGATGAAGTGAAGGGATCCGTGTAAGTGCACATCAATTGACAAAACATGGGGCTCAGATTTTATATAAGCACCCTCATTGCAAACCTGAAAGGGTATAGCTCTTTACAAATGTAATATATAGTGTACAATATTGATATATGTATGGCGCTGTCAGCGATCACTAGAAATGTCAAGAAGTTTAAGGTGACGATCACAGAACAGTAGCTGTTACGCCGAGAGCCTTGGAATAGGTCCAGCCTGAGGCTGACACCCAGCATTCAATTCACACACATTGCCTGGATTGCAACTGCACACTTGGCGGCCATGTTTGTCACCAGGCGTGTGTGTGTCAGGGGTTGCTCAGTGACAGGGGATGTATTGTGTGCTGCAATCCATTGCTCCATTGCACTCCTCTCATAGGTGTGCCCATCAGCAGCAATCACAGGATCGACCAGCACTGCCTGCATGCCAGAATGTCACGTTCCGACAAGGTTCCCAGCATTGCATGCAGCACAACGGCAGTACACATGGTCGCCAAATGTGCCAAATAACATTGAAAGTGCAAAGTCTATCATCATGCTGGCAGGCACGCTTTTTTATGACAGAACAACACTGCTCACGATGCAAAGCCATTCACCACATTGCTACAGTATGCAAGTCATACCTTGGTGAGAGGGCATTGAAACAGCTGTTGCAGTTGGTAGCCAGACTGATGATAATCCCCATGAGCGACAGATTGTATGTTGACGATCTGTACATCATAAATGGAGCTGGTAATGTTTGTGCCGGCTGCCTTTGCACCCACAAGGTTTGTGAGAAACATGCTGTCTGGCAATGTCTGCGTGTGGCACATTGCTGCTGCAGAGGTGCAGGTTTTGGTAGCTGCCCCTTGACCTTGTTGGTGCTGCTGGGAGAGCTGCTTCTTAGCCCTCTGTTGCTGCTTCTTGACCTTCTGTTTTTGTTTTCTGACAGCTGCTTGGGCAGCTTCTTGCTCTTCCTCTGCCAGTAACTGTTCTGCAGCTGCCAAGGCATTTGCTTCTGTACGAGGCAACTGCTTGCTGACCTGTGTCACCATCATATGCAGGTCAGGGACCACACTGCCAAACAATCATAGCCTTGACTCCTTCAGCACTATTCAGATGTTATAGAGAGATAACAAAGTACCTTGGCATGATTTGCGGTTCTTGCAGTCTTTTTGGCTGGTTTTGCTTGAGGTTGAGGATTTTGATGGCCTGAAACAGCTTCCCGGGTGCCTTGAGCCTGTATAACAGGCCATGTCATGCCAGAGTATGGTGTTGTTTGCACATAGCGTTCTGATACTTACACTGCCAAAAGCGGTCATGGTGCTCCGTTTGTGCAAGCTGCTCGTGAGCCTGCCAAGCACAGGAGTCCCATGACAAACTGAACATGATGCAGGAATGGCAACCCAAAACTTGCAGCACGTGATTGCATTCTGCGCATCATCAAGGGGACAGGCAAGTAGCGGCAGCAGTCTCAGCTTTGCACCTGGCTGTTGCTTAGTTTCAAAGCACCCTCCTCTTTCTGACTGTTGTCTGCCGTGACCTCAACAATTCGCCGGAGTAATTTGCGTCCCTGCGCAAACTTCCCAGGCATCTGCACAATAGAGAACGCAAGCACCTGAGTTTGCGCAACAGAAAACACAGCAGACTCCTTTGAAGCTCCCACACTTGGGGTAATGTATGACTCTAATCCACTGTTATCCGATGTGTCATTGTTGACACTTTCCAGCATGACAGTGAACGGACAAAAGGAGAGTAGGCGTCTAACCCTGGCTAAAAAAGAAACTGCGAAAGAAAGCTGCTGCATGGCATTGCAGAATTGGATGCAATTGCAATGGATCAATGGCCAGCTGCGCTTCAGCTAAAAGCTTGACTGCCAGAGAGTATGTCATTTGGACTATTGTCATTACCTTCATCAATTTAAAAACAGCTGCCCTTGCCTTGGTCTCGCTTTCAAGGACGCTGCTGCCACTTCCTGCAATGCAGGGGTCACATTTGCCAGTCCTCTTGTCATACAGAGCACCATTAGTCACCGCGGTAACAATAGTTGTGACTGCATCTCCTATATCATATGTTCTTGTTGCAACAGGGGTGTAGAGCAGACAGCACCCATCAGCATGGTTATCAGTAGGAGCAAACAAGGACAGGGCCTTCAAATTTTGCTCAAGCAAAGGAGCAGATGTGCAAAGACAGCAAAAAGAACACAGGACTTCCAGCTGCACAGTGGAAGGTGCACGCCAACCCAGAGAGGAAGTACCTATAGCCTCCAGGCGGGCAATCTCGGCCTCCAGGCGGGCCTTCTCGGCCTTTAGGGCAGCCATGTCCTCAGGTGGCCCCTCTTTGCCTGTAGCAACAGCAGCAGCAAGAGGAGCAGACTCCTCAGAAGCTGCGGCCCCAACAGCAGGGACCTTAGCGGTAGCATCAGCAGTTGCTGCACCAGGCTTAGACTGGATCTGGGTATCAGACCCATCCCCGGCCAGCTTAGGCTCGTCCAACACCGACGAAGCAGAGGTGTCTATGTTAACGGCCCTCATCTGCTCTGAGACGCCCGTTGCAACAACAGGCGACTTAGCAGTGTCGATGGCGATGTCTAGGGATGTAGACATCGTTGCAGTTTTGATTTGTACGGCAGCGGAAGCATCGGCGGCTGTAATCTCAAGAAGGAAATGTTGTGTTCAGTGAGATAGCCGTGTCAGATAAAGACAAGTTGTTGTTCACAGGTCACAGCAGGGACTTGACCAGCGGTCCAGGAATCTGGATTCACACTGGCCCGCTAGCATACACGTCAGACAGACGTTACTCATTGCATGCTGCACAGCGGCCATAGGCATGACACCATCCACCGTCTGGACTCCATTGCATATCGCCCCTGTTGAACTTGTTAATTTTGGACCAAAGCAGAACAGTGCAGCAAACTCCGGTTGCTGTACACCAACATTCGGTTGCTGCCTTCAACTTGAAGGTAACCTGCAGGTCTTTTACAATTGTAAGAGCTTCTTAAGCCCTTGATGAGCTCTGGACTTGTCCCAGGTGGATGCAAGCACGGTATTGAAAAGTTGGGAGACCTATCAGGTCTGTCAGGGTCGGCACAGGGCGCTTGAAGCAATGCTAACTGCAAGCTTGTACAACGGTTGATGCTGATGATGTCTTGTGCTCAGGTCAAGCACAATCGGCAACTGTTCGTGCATGCTTGAACAAGCAGAGCAATCTCATCACGCAACGTATGTAACTGACACCTTTGTTGCTTTAGTGAAAAAACCATCCATTCAATGTGATGTCCATCAGCTGACAGGTGGTAGGTTGCTATCATTTGGAGAGCCGGCTTGCATACTTGAAGCGTTGCTTGGGCTTTGGCCTAGATCCCACAATGACCTCAACAGCAGCCATGCCCATCTCTTGTGCTTTCTGCTCTATGGTTGTCAGCTGCTCAAAGGCCTGAAACAGCGCCTTCACCGAGTTCCTAGCATTTCTAGAACCATGAGCTTTGATGCCAATGGAGTTGATGCCTGCTAGCGATGCAATGTCCCCCAGCAACGCATTTGCTCTGATACCACCGCCTGATGCCAGTGGATACATTCGCAGCTTGCACTTGCCAAACTTTGTGTCCACAGGGTGCAGGATTGTGAAGCGCTCATATCTGGGAATATATGTTAGGTTGTTCAGTGCTCGCAGAGAGGCCTTCCTGATGGCTGACACCAGCTCTGCAGCTTTGCCAGTGCCGTGCCCTAGCAGACCCTACAAACAACCATAACAGGCTCCCTCTTGTCTGTTCCATCAGCACATAATTGACATACACAACCCAGTCAAACCCTGTCCCTCCACTCAAAGCAAGCTTGTATGCATAGTGATAACTGTGCTATGTCAATGGAGCCAGCACCCTCTGACAAGCTGAAGAGGAGATAAAGGATAGCTAGGTTTCACTTGGACACACTTTGTGCTGTATAGACAACAAGCATTAGCAATGGCTACATAGACACAAGGCAATTTGAAAGATATGCTGCTGCATCACTTTGCCAAAGGCATGGCTGTCAACAGGTTGCTGCGTTCTCTCACTCAGGTGCTGCATGCTCAACCACATTGCCACCAGCAATGCAACTTGCCAAGACTGTGCAGCTTTTATACTGATGTGCCGCACTTCAAGCAAGGGGCTCAAAGTGATGCTGAAGACTGCACACCTCATGGTTTCCCACCACCACCATGGCACTGAAGCTCTGTACACCACCGGCAGGGGAGCCCTTGTTGGTGCTGTTCACGTCCACCAGCTTCAAGGAGTACTTCTGCCTGGCTGCATTGATTGCTGCATTGCTCTCTTCCTCGCCCATAGTCTGTGCACCTGTTAGCTCATTCCCAGACAGCAGCTGTGAAAGTATGTGCCTGCAATGGGAGGGACGGCATCATCTTGCAATCTCGTTGGTGTCAGATCATTTCCAGACAGCAGCTGTGCAGGTGTGCTTGCATGGCACAGATTATACTGAGGCATCACAGTGCACGGTCGGATGGTTTCAGGGAGAGGTGCCAAACCCAGGAGCAGTAACACAGAGATGATGCAGACCAAGTGCAGCCAATCTGAAGAATTGAGTTGACTTGTGGCACACTACCACGTGGTTGCTGAGTGAACAATGGCAGTCATGCTGCAGATGCCCAAGTGCCTTGGACTGTGACCGGTTGATGGACACAAAGGAGAGGGGCAGAGTAGACTTGCCGCTGGTGCTTTTTGCTTGACGACTGAATCTTTTGCAGCAGCTCATCCTTTTGCGTCTCTGGCAGTACTGGTCCTTGAACGAATGTTGACAAATCAGGACCATCGCCCTCAGCGTCAGAGTCGTTGGAATCAGTTGCAGCTTGAAAGTCTTCAGTGCCTGGCACAGGGTGAGGAACGCTGTCTGGAGGAACTGGCCCTGCCAGAGGTGGATGTCTTGCACCCGCTGCAAAGCCCTGCAGGATGCAGCTGTTTCGGGCTTTTGACGCCGACTGAACTCACCAGCGCTGCTTGTTCTTACCCTATTTGTTTGCTGCTGTACGACACTTGAAGCCGGCGTAATACAGTAGTCCTTCGGTACGAGTGGCGGGGTTCCCGTGTGCAATAAGTGAGTGTGTGAACAGCTAATCAGATAGACAGACCGCAGCTTCGTGCCGAGCAGTTCCGATGAATGTGTTACAAGTCGAGCTGAATACCGCAACGAGGTCATCTGCGATCACAAACAAGCTGAAATTGAGGTTGACTGCAAACTGATGTTGGTCTGCTGTTGCATGCCATCACAAAATACACGCCATTGATCCGCACCCAGCATAGAGCACTAGCGATGCATTCAGTCAAGTCAACGCGCGGCAGACCCTACAGCAAGGAATTAGAAGCCCTAGCTCAAAGGAAATTTGCCAATAAGCGCAACTAGTTTTCATTTGGTCCACTTTCGTTCGCCATTGTCAGAAACAAGTACAGTCCTACATGTCATGCGCATTGCATCAGTCACGACTCAAGCTGCTTGGGTTCCTGCAAAAACATTTGAATCCAATGCTGAGACCTCCATTCAATGTGACACACAGTGTCGCAGGTAAGCACGTACAGCCTCAACATTGCAGCAAGCAGGTTCTATGATCAAGCTTGTGGCTATTTGTGCAGGCGGCCAATGGCAGCTTCCACAGACAGCTGGCAAAGCCTGCAGTCAAGGCAGCATTCAGAATTCAAACTGATCCGAGTCAAATGCAAGTACCGTAAGCACGCTGCCTTTGCTGGTCTTGCGACACAACAGCGAATCGTGAGGAGCGCGCAACACAAAAAAGGCATGCGGTCCTACGCTATGGTTGCGTCTGTGTTACTGGTATTGTGTGCGGGGCCTTGTTGGGGCCAAGGCGAGGAGAGCGACACAGGCAGCACTCCTGAGACATCAAGTCCGAGCCCTGTTGCAAACGTTCCCTGTAAGCTTTGCCCATGCAGTTGCTGCTAGGCCGTCGAAGTACTTCTGTTTGATAAACTTATCTGCCTGGTGCAGCTACGAATGTGAATTCCAGCTTGCTTCTCTTCCAAGGGAACCTGGCAGACTTTGGTTCGCATGTCTTCGGTCAACAAACCGCCTGCACAGCAAGCGAAGAATTGCAATTCATGACGATGACAAACATGACAGTGCCCGTTGAGGAAGTGCAGCGTTTCGCCATCAAGACCTGGCAATCCCCTAATAGTGTTGGCGCCCAGATACAGAACGTGACCTACTTCGATCTGGAGACAGGGAGGATTGTGACAGGAAACACAGTATACGACTGGAACAGGGCGCTGACTTACTTCAACTACACCATTTTACTGCCAAACATTGTTGACAGCCTACCAGCACAAGATGCTGCAGCTCAACTACACAGTCAGCAACCTCACAACTGGACAGACAACAGCCAGCCGATCATGTCAATCATCAATCCCGCAGCTAAAGGGAGTCAGTGACTACCTGAACTCTGTCTTGAACAGCAATTTGTCCAATCCGGCCAGCTTGGATGGCGGCCTTAGACCTACTGAGCTGAAGCTGCCGGGAGGCTGCATTTCAGAAAGCAGTGTGAACTATGAAGGGACTGTGCTGCAGAGCATCAGAACTGGCAAGACGTCCCAGGTTATTCACCAAGACACTTGCCCAGTACAACTTTGCCTGGCAAACGCATTGCTACCAGCTTCTATCAATCGTGCATTTGTGAGTGACCCTGTCATGACAGTATGCAATGCCTCTCTCATCAAAGACTGTCGCAAACATCATCTGCACAGGCTGATCGTAAATCTCCATGCTCAAATCTGCTGACCCTGAATCTGGTTCTGGTCACATGTGGTATTGTCTCAGACTTACTGCAGCACAGGATACAACACAAGCCTGTCACGTGCATGTAGCTGACACTGAGGTGCTGTTCACACTGCACAGCAACATGCTTTGCCTTGCTGATGCAGGGTGACTGTTGCGCTGCTTGTGAGGCCCTGTCAGGCTGCAATGTGTGGGTCTGGTGTGCATCTTTTGGAGGATGCAAGTATGGGGATAATGGGGTCTTCCCCATGTATGGCTGTGACCTAAAGCATCAAGACAACTACACTGACATGTCACAGCTACCCCTAGCATACAACAGAGGTCCTCCCACACCATTCACATCAGGTATGTCACTTTTGCTCTGCAGACTGCACCATTTGCATACTGTTTCACTCAAGTGCATTCACAACAGGCTCAGTGTCTGATCTCCCTCAGATGATCAGCTCTGAGTGAGCAAGGCTTATATGTCACAGCAAGGCTTGTATGTCCCAGCAAAGTCAAACTGCAACCCCCAATGGACACAAGGCGCTGCTGCAAGATATACAAGCTTTTGTTCTGTGACAGAAGCTCAGCTGCGTGCCCATACGTTCTTTTGTGCTTACACCAAATCTTGAGTGCTCAGCTTGTATTGCAAATGGCAAACAGCACTTTGCATGTACTCATGTTGATTGAGAATTTCTGCTGACACCTCAGCACGACAAGCAGTGCCAATGTGCTGACATGTTCTGCTGTGCAGGTCGCTACGTCAATGGAACATGAAGATATACATGCCCGCTAGCATGTGATACAGTGACATGCCAATAGTTGCAAGCCATGTTTACTTAGACATAGATTTCATTGAAATAAGATGTTTGTTTGGCTACTCTTGAAGCCTTTGCTTTCCCTCCTCTCAAGACCTTGGGCATTCTGCTACGCTTTATTAAAATGCTGCATGTAGCCGCAATAATGATTTAATACAAGCCCCTGACACCACATCATCTGATATCTCTGAGACAGTCCCCTAGTGCACGTGCACTTTATGCACAGCCAATAACACGCCTGAATTCTTAGCCGACCAGCACAGTCTCCCTGCCTCAAGTTCTTAAAAACCGCCTGGCATTTTTTCAGGCAAATGCACTCATGTCAGCCAAACCATAAGCAATCCTGTTGCGCTTACTAAAGTACCAGTATGGTTGCAGCTTACACAGGACAGTCTTCTCGCCAAACGAACTAAAAAATGGGGCTATACTATCAAGTCTCGGCACAGGCAATGACCGAGAAGTTATCAAGAACAAATACTCAAACATCGCATACCAGATCACAAAACACAGGTAGGTGTTGTCATGCAAACACAGATATATGACATATCAAATCATGACAATAGCCTATCATCAAACACCTGTAGATGCCAAATCAAATTGCTCACCTTGCGTAGGTTTAACATGAAACACAGCAAGCCAGCCAAAGCAGCAGCATACACATTTTTCCCCATCGAATCATGTATGGTGGAATTCCAAAACTGTACACTTGCTCACTTGGAGCTGCTGTGAGACAGACTAGCAGAGCCATTGTGTGTGACGCTCTGCACAGCCTTGTCCATCTGGGCATCTACATTCCCACTGTTGCCATTGCTGCCTCCAATGCTGTTGGACATGTCATTGTGGCCTTGGCTGCCGCTGCCTGTCCTGTCAAAGCTGTCCTCTCTGTGCAGCTGGAAGGCCAGGATGTTGGCCAAAGCCAGGCAATCACAGTGGGTTGGGAAAGCCTCCACAAAGAACAATGCGCACTGCACAGCACAGTAACAGCTTACCATGCTGGGTTGCAATGGGTGCGCAGTCAATTATACGTTTCAAGGTCAGGTGCAGAGCAATGGTCAGCTGATGCACAATGCATGCAAGACACAGGACAGACACTAGACTGCATGCTATATATGCTGTCACTCAACGAACTAGTTGTAGGCACATGCAAACAGAATGTGACAGGACAGCAAAGACTGCTCAGGCTTTGTCCACAGCTGCCAGGACATACCTGGAGAGGGCTAAGGATGCGGTGCATGGTGACAAAATTCAGCTCCATGACAGTCCTCTGTTCCTTACGCAGGTTGCACTTGATCTTGTCCAGTGTGCTGCACACAAAGACACTGTGATGATATGGCAGTCCTGGCTTGCAGCTGTCAGCGCAGCCGCCTGGGCCTTCATCAAGACTAAATGCATATGACTATGCAAAGCCTGTGCAAGACAGGATGATTACAGTCTTACAAGCGTGCCTGCCTGCCACTGGAAATTGAGCAAAACCCATATGTGCATCAAGGCGACGTGCAAACCAGAACAGCAGGATTGTCAGCTTGCAACTGTGAACAGCCTTCAAGAGAATTTTTTTGTTCCAGAGAACCTATGTATTGATGGCAGGCAGTGCAAGGTCTGGACCAACATGCTCATAGGGCACTGGCAGCATGGTACCTGTTCAGGTCGACATTTTCTCTGGCTGTGTAGCTGTAGCCGTTGAGGCTCATGCAGTCCAGCTTGCCCTCCAGGCTGGACTTGGCCTGGCTGGTGTTGTCAGGGCAGCGCGGCAACATCAAGCCCATGGCCTGCATGAGAGCAGACTTGCTCAGCTGCAAGTATGGTAGGTTGAACAATATCGTTTTTTTCTGCAAATAGAAATGGAAGATCATAGCTTGATATACTTCTTACGCATTAAAAGAACCCATTACAACGTTGTTGCGAATGACAAGTAGGCAGCATGTTCTCGCCTAATACGAGTATGTTGCACTGAAGTACAACCTTGAACCAGGTAGAGTGGGATGGCGTAGCGCTGGGAGAATCACAAGGCAGTGAAGGATGCAGTGGGTTACAGGTGAAGTGTGCACATGATGATCCGCTGTGACCTGCAGCAAAGGTGGACACAAAGACCTTGATGACAACACACAAAGCACAGCCCTTGTGGTCCTCAAGCCCCATGCCGCAATATACACACCAAGAACCAGCTTCACCAGACAGCAACAGAAAGCCTTATCATCATGTCCCTGCTTTCAGCTGATGTTACTCCTGTTTGCAGCTGACAGCTAACCTCGCACAGCCTTGAGAGGTGAGCATACACCCACCTGCATGTTGAGCTCCTGCCGCTCTTGGTACACCTTGCGCAGCTTGTTGAGGTGCTCCTTGCGGTTGGCCATCAGCTGTTCTTGCTGTGTGGGACTGAGCTTGAGGACCTCCAGCACCTGTGTCCATTTGGCACGCTTCACACTGCACTCGATGTGCGTCAGCTGACCCATGTCGCGCACCATCAGCTCCATCACCTGTATGACAGCAGCTGCATGTCGTGAACTACTAGCTTCAACTTGAATCTGTTATTTGCATACCACTGCTGCACCATGTGCCGGCCAACCCAGAACCATCAACTGAGATGTGTGCGGACCATGCAGGTTTGAGGATTAGGAGACGGCCAAGAGAGGTAAGGCTGTGCGGCTGACCAGCCTGGTGCAACATACAATAGCAACACATCATACTGTCCAAGCCCATTGGGGCACTTGCTCACAAGTGCTTGAAGATTTGCCCACACGAATGCAGTCAGCCAACATACAAGGACTCACACTTTCAGATACACTGACACCAGTACAGGAAGTCATGCATTGTGCTGAACAACTGCCGGCTAAAACAAGCTGGTATAATTCTGCACCTTGATGCCTTCTGCACGCATGGCTTTGCTGCAGGTGCTGCAGCTCTGAGCCACCATTTTGGCCACCTCCTGCATCACTGCAGGGTCCACGCCCTTCCCTGCAAGCGATAGCAACCGCCTTGGTATGACAGCCTATGACTGTGATTGACAATGCAGACTTCTGAGTCTATGGACTGCAACTACAGCCAGTGCTGTGCCATCGTACACAGGTTGTGGTCACACAGAGTACTGCGTGTTAAAGTCACAAGCCCACAGTGGGTGTCCAACATCAGATGTCATCTGAACATGTCATCATTTTGTTCAGGCTTGCATGTGTGGCCCAGTGCAGTCCTGCCTGTTGCATGCCAGCAAAGAGTAACGTGACAAAGTGAGCTTTGGCGTGAGCAGCAATGCAATGAGGGACCAGTAGTCTGCAGAGCTAATATTGTTGTGAATTCGATGTGAGCTCACCCGAGGGGTCCACATTCTGCAGGCCTTGTCGCTCAAAGTAGTTCTTGAGCCTGAGCACATGCTGCTTCCAGTCATGCTGATACGCCTGCACCTCTGCCTCGTGATGCCTGTGCCTGCGCTCAGCCTACAAAAGCAAAACATGCTTTGCAGCAATGACGACACATGTGCGAGTTGAGTGAGCAAGGTGCAGGTACTACCGATGACAGCAATATTCCACTGTGATGTTCACAATTCACTTGCAGAACTCACATGTGATGTCAACGCAGGTAGACTTATGCAGCAGCTCTAAACAAAGTTGTTAGCCTGCATGTTGATGGCAAGAAGCAGCTGCCAAGGGAAAAGCCCACCTCAGTAGCATATGCTGCCGATGGGTCCTCATCAAGCTCTACAGCAGCACACACATCCACACTGCTGTCTGAGCTGCCTGAGCTCTTCTTGCTCTCAAGCTGCTGCTGCAATCGCTCAATCTCCAATTCCTTTTGCTTCAACATCTGTTCCAGTTCTGTTGTCTTGCCCTGCAAATGCTACTAGTTTATGCAAATTTGATAAAGTCTTCAGGAATATGCCTCTGTGGCTGGGCCCGCTTGACCTGATCCAAATGGCAAGCACACAGGGCTAACGTTGTGACCTGACTGTTGTGGAATTTGCCTACAGACCACAGTTGATTCATGCATGCAAGACGCAGACAGTGGTGTGACCACACGAGATACAATTGGCGCCTCTTGCACATTCTGGCACCTTTCACACCATCTGCAGCCAGTATACCTGAAGCATGTGATGCTGGTTCTGCAGGGTGTTCATATCTTTGGTCTGTGCTGCCAACGCATCTATTGCCTGCTCCATCTCCACAAACTTTTGTTTCCTCCGCTCCCTGATACATGAAATGCAACTCAGAAAATTGCATCAACATGATGATGAGAACTGATCCGCTGATTATCATAGGAGAAAGATTGACTGTAGTTAGCATGACATGACACCAAGATGCGCCACGCTGCTTGCACCGCAAGAGTCCAAGCTTACCTATATCTTTGCTGTGCTTGTTTGTTTTGCATCTGCTGCTTTGGATTCCTCTTTGTCTTTGTATCTCTGGCATGCAGTTTTGAGTTTGTGCGTCGGCTGCTGCCATTTGCTTGCTGATGATCTGCTCCATATGCCTCGTCATCGAATGAGATATCAGATCCTGCTGAACCATTCTGTCCAGGAGACCCGCTGTTGTACATGCCATTCTGGCCAGAAGTTGAGGGAATCGGAGGCATGCCAATTCCTAAGTTGAGACCAGACAGGTTGCCCTGCTGGAATGGCTGCTGTATGGGGACCCCCAGCTGACCAGAGGTGACCACAGGTCCTGGATAGAAGCCATCTGTAGGCTGCTGTGGGAGCAGTGGCTGTTGCTGAGACTGTGCTGGTGTAGGCTCAACAGCCACGGGAGCTGTACCTGGCAGACTGTTGGGCAGAAAGACATTTGCACCACCAAAGCTTGGCAATGCACCTGCACTTTTCATGGGTGCTTCAATCAAACCACGCATGTTGGCAGACACATGGAGCAGCCTCTCCATGTATGAGTTTGGCTTCTAAACGGTTGTCGACAGACTGTCGGGCAGCCTTCAAGACAGCAGCACAAGTGGATGCAAGCTGCTTGAGCTCGACTGAAACCTCACCTGACAACTTCCTTGAGTTTCTGCTTCCTAGTTCTGTCACATAATCTTCGTAAAAGTCTTCGACTGCAGACCAAAAGAGGCATATTGTAGAACAAGATAGGACACGAGGTATATTGCCGCCGTGAGAGCAAGAGCAGAAATAGCACAAGCTATGCTCCATACTGACAGATCTGTCACCTGGTATGCTAAAGAAGTCTATATCGGGCAGCTCGCCGAGCATGTCCACCGAGTTCTGCGGCTGGGACATGAAGGGTGAGGGAGCGTTCGCGACGGACCCCATGGCAGTCGGGTCAGCCAAAGAAGTGGTGACCGGCTGCAGGCCACAAGTCGAGGTGGCCTGCTACAGCGTCGTCAAAAGACAACTTGCGAAGTGTTACAAGTGCTGCCGAGCAGTCTCAAGACCAAAACGTGAAGAAGAGACTGCGCACTTCTTCTCGATGTCAAGCAAGCGCTTCGATAGGCCCTGTCATCAGTAAGCACAGTGTTAACCAGGCACTGCCAGCCAGGCTTCGGCCAAATCAGTACTTTGTGTATTTTGTGCATGCTCAAGGGCGCAGGGCTCAGCACAGGGCTCCCATGAGGGCTACAGAGGGCGCTTAGATTGCTCCATCGCAACCGCGATCAGCCACTGTTTCCCTGCATCGTCTCGACACATAAGCTGCCTTGTGTTTGATGATGCTTTTCGATGGGCTTTCAACCTCCGCCTTGGGCCAGTCAACCTTCTAGAGTCTCCAGCCTCGAGGTAGACAGATTGCCACCAAAGTTGCAAGCGCGTTGCAGCTGCTATAGAGCTTTCGCTTGCAGTGACGATACTGTCAAAATTTCGTTGGGTTGCACCTTCAACGTGAAACCAAACAGCACCTCGATTGGCGCACTCTCAAGCGGCTGTGATCACTTAGGTGTACAGCGAAGAGGGCGCACAGCAGGAGGTCTTTCCTGTAGACGGCAAAGCGTACTATATCTTTGGCAGGGAGCCTACTGCCGTCGACGTCATACTCAGCGGTGCAGGAGCCTCTAGGACACACGCTGCGCTTGTTCATCACGAAGACGGCAAAACATACCTCATAGACCTACAATCGGTACAAACCTGCAAAGAAGCAGGGCCCTGCATCTTTCCTCC
>JAABUU010005248.1_pt1 | contig 14684 bp, 16 predicted proteins | sample 5559301 | NCBI WGS metagenome assembly JAABUU01 (sample SAMN10711884, study PRJNA513360) | rock metagenome | isolation source: Antarctica rocks | place: Antarctica: Victoria Land, Richard Nunatak white | reverse complement strand
CGATATCCAGGATCGTGCTGGCGATCGTCCAGATCACGGTGTTGCCAAGCACCTGATAGAAAATGGGATCGCGCAGCAAGGTCTGGTAGTTATGGAGCCCGGTGAAGTGTGTCTGCGTGGTATAGCTCGGCGTTGCCTGGAAGCTCAAATAGATCGAGTAGATAAACGGATAACCCATCACAGCGAGCACGATCACGAGCGCTGGCAGCACGAACACGTATTCGCCCAGGCGCGCCCGGAATGGCGCCGGGGCCTTGCGCGCTACCGGCACGACCGGCGGCGGCTGACCAACCATGGTAGACATCGTCGCATACTCCTCTCGTTGTCCAGCTGGCGTCATGTGCCCTCACCCCCGCCCCCCTCTCCCCGACGCGGGAGAGGGGGGCCGCCTGTCGTGTCCCGCCCGTCTCCCCACGTCCGCTGAGGGAGGGAGTGCTGGACCGTTGATCCCGTGGCTAGGGATCGAGGGGCCAGGTAACCATGGGGTGGGAGAGAGGGGCGAAACGACATGACCCTGGATTCCCCCCTCTCCCTGACGCGGGAGAGGGGCAGGGGGTGAGGACCGTGTCAGGAGCCCATAATGCCCTGAATCTCGGAGGCGGCCTGGGACGCCGCCTGTTGCGGGGTCTGCTGCTTGGTCAGGACGCGCTGGATCATGCTGGGAATCGTCTGGCTCCAGATCTGCGCGCCCTGGGCGACGAGCGGGACGTTGACGCCGTACGTCATCATTTCCAGAGTGATGTTGTTGAACAGCAGCATCTTGTCGCGTTGCTGCTGAGCCGCCGACTTGTATCCCTGGCGGTTCCCGGGATTCGAGCCGAGGCCGGCCAGCCGTGTATTCCAATTGGGAGACTCATACGCCTTTATGAAGGCCAGCGCGGCGTCCAGGTTCTGGGTTCCTTTCTTGATGTGCACGTTGGACCCGCCGAAGACCACGGCCCGGCGTACGGGACCCTTGGGGACGAGCGCCCCACCCAGGGCGATATGTGGCGCCAGTTGATGGACCTGCGCGGCGGCGCTGGGATGGTCGATGATCATGGCAACCTTACCGTCCAGGAAAAGCGTATACATGTCGCTTTCCTGGTCGCTCAACGCCGACGGCGGGACGCTCTTATCGACGTTGTACATACGATTGTACAACTCTAACGCGGCGACGGTACCCGGCGAGTTGATGCCGACCTTGTGGAACGTTGGCTTGGCCGTCAATTCATCGAAGATACTGCCGCCGTAGGCCCACATCGCGGGGCAGAAGCGGAAGGGGGTATTGCCGCTATTAATCGCCGCGACGAGGCCGTAGCCGTATTTGCCCGTCTTGCTGTGGATCGTCTTCGAGTAGGCGGCCAAGTCTTCCCAGGTCGCCGGCCCCGCGTTGGGGTTGAGACCCGCCTGGCGAAACAGATCCTTGTTGTAGATGAGCAGCATCGCCTCGTTGTTGGTCGGCAGGCCATAGAGCGGGAAGGCGCTCGTCTGGCCGGACTTGCGCACCGTCTGCAGCGCTTGCGGCCAGAAGTTTTCGATGGATAGGCCCATCTGTGACAACTGCGCCGGCGTAATGGGCTCGAACACGCCCTCGTTGACGAACTGCGGGGACCACGCGATCGCGGCGCGCGTGATGTCGGGTCCACCCCCACCCCGGAACGCCACGTCGAGTTTCGGGAGGAGATCGGTATAGCCGTAGATCGTATCGCTGAAATGCACCTGGGGATACTGCGTGGGAAACCACTTGTAGAACGCGCTCTGCTGCGCTTCACCATACTTGTCGGGCGCGGGCGACCAGTCCCACGCCGTGAGGCTCCCGCTGATCGTCGCTTCGGCTTTGGTCGCGGCGAACCCACGATAGGGCGCGACGGCTCCCGCCGCCATTAGCCCAGCAACACTGGCGCCGCCGGCACGTAGAAGCTGCCGTCGTGACATAGATGTCGTCATGATTACCTCCTTGGCATCGTCATCAAAAGCTCAGGATGAATAAGAACCTGTTGTCGCGGCATGGCCATCCCACCTAAAGACAAGGATGGCCGAGATATGGTATCGACGATCACATCTATAAATTCGGGTAAACACTCTCCTTCGCTACACCCCTTGGGCCACGTCCATCGCCCGCAGGCTGGAGGGCCACACACACAGATTATCACCACTTTCCTTTGTCGCGGCGCTCAGGACCTAGCCGACCGCCTCATACGCATCAGCAGCGACGTCGCTGACCTCATCGCGTTCCGCGGTGCCACCACTGCTCTGGGCCAGCGCCGCCGCCGCGCCACCCAGATGCGCCGCCATGACCCGTCCTGCTTCCTCGGCGTCCCCTCGCCGCACGGCATCCACGAGCGTCTCATGTGTCGCCTGCATGTGGTCCCGTTGGGCGTCCGTGCGCGGCAGGCGCAAGCCTTCACGGATCGTGTCGTGCAACGCCGCCCGGAGCGACTCGACCAGATGATAGAGCATGTTGTTATGGCTGGCCGCCGCGATCGAGAGGTGCAGGGCCACGTCGAGGTCCCCGTAGGCTTCCAGGTCCCCGATCCGCAGGCGCATGGCCGCGGCCGTCCGTTCTAACTGGGCCACATCCTCCGTGGTCCGGCGTGTCGCCGCCAGTGTGGCGCACTCGACCTCGAGCCCGCGGCGCACCTCCATCAGTTCGAGAATCGTCTGATGCTGGAGGCGCATCGCCCGCGTGAAGAAGGTGTGCAGCGTGGTGGGATCGATCGCGCGGACCATCGCCCCTTTCCCGTTGATGACCTCGACGACACCCTGGCCCTGGAGCGATTTGAGGGCTTCGCGGATCACCGCGCGACTGACGCCGAGTTGCGTCATGAGCGACGTCTCCGACGGCAGTAAAGCGCCCGCCTTGAGGTCGCGCGCCTGGATATAGTCCATCACGCTCGCCGCGGCACGCTCAGCCAAAGTCTCACGCCGCAGTTTCTGGAGCATTTCTCCTCCCGGTGACCTCATGGCGCCCATCATCCCTGGCGTCACGACAGCGGACACTACCTCATGGTCATGCACCCCGTCCCCCGTCCCCGTTCGTCGGCCTGTCTGATAGGCTCCCGGTGAGCCACGAGATTATGCCCGTTATAACACGATTGCCACCCGCCTGTCAACATATCCGCCTATATGATAGGATCACGCTATTCGCGGGTGAACGTCTACAGAGCGCACAAGGAGGCGGGGTCGGTGAAAATCACGGATGTCAAATGTGCCGTCCTGGGAAACAATCCGGTGGTCCGTGTCGTGACCGACGCGGGTGTCAGCGGCTACGGAGAGGTGGAATCCTACAAGTCGTACCTCAAGCCGCAGGTCCTCCACTACAAAGACTATATTCTGGGCGAAGACCCGACCAATGTCGAGCGGGTGATGCTCAAGATCCGCCACCGCGGCTCGTTCAAACCTTGGGGCAGCGCCGTGAGCGCGATCGAGATGGCGCTGTGGGACATCGCGGGCAAGGCCGCGGGTCTACCCGTCTACAAGCTGCTGGGGGGCAAGGTGCGCGACCGCGTGCGCGTCTACAACGGCGCGGTCCGCTTCCCCATGGCCGGTCACTCCCCAGCGGACTACGCCGACAACATGGCCAAGATGAAAGCCGCCCCCGAGGGCTTCACGATCATCAAGCAAGGCATCGGTTTCCACGGGCCGATGACGCGGCGCGTCCCCGATTTCTTCTACGGCGATCCAGAGGACGGCGGCCATGGCGCCTACAACCGGGGCCTGCTCACCGAGCGCGGCCTGGCCCATGTCGTCGCCTGCGTCGCGGCCATGAAAGAGGTCCTGGGCGACACGATCGGTCTCGCGCTGGATTGTGGTCCCGGCTGGACGGTCCCGGACGCGATCCGGCTGGCACGGGCGCTGGAGCCGTTGCATGTGCTGTGGCTGGAGGACCTGATCACCGGCGACTACACGCCGTACGTCAACGCGGACGTCTATCGCGAGGTGACGCGCAGTTCCTCGACGCCGATCCACACGGGCGAGCAGATTTACTTGCGCCAGAACTTCAAGGAACTGATCGAGGGACACGCCGTCAATATTATCGGCCCGGACCCCTGCGACGTCGGGGGTCTCGCCGAGTTGAAATGGGTCGCGGAATACGCCGACCTGCACGGCATCCTGATGGCGCCGCATGGGACCGGCGACGGGCTGCTCGGCCTCGCGGCCCTCGTGCAGGTCTGCGCGACGCTGCCGCGCAACTACATCGCCTTTGAGTACCCCACGGGCCAGCCGGCGTGGTGGTACGATATCGTGGAGGGGTTGCCAGACCCGATCGTCACGGACGGGTTTATCGAGGTATGGGACCGTCCGGGCATGGGCGTGGAGTTCAACGTCGGGGCGGCGCGCGCCTATCTGTCGGACGACGACCGCGATTTCTTTGACTGAGGTGGGTGGGCGCACGCCCAGCGTCAATGGGGCGAGGGCGCACGCCCAGCGTCAATGGGGCGAGGGCGCACGCCCAGCGTCAATGGGGGGAAAGGGCATGAAGATCACGGCGGTCAAGGGGTTTCCCGTGCGATGTGGTCGTCGCAACGTGTTTATCGTCAAGGTCGAGACCGATGACGGACTCTATGGACTGGGCGAAGGCGGCATGTCCGGCCGCGAACTGGCCATGCAGGGGATGATCGACCACGTCGCACAGTTCCTCGTCGGGATGGACCCGCGCCGCATCGAGCATATCTGGCAGACGCTCTACCGCGGGCACTACTTCGAGGGGGGCAAGATCGTCGGCGCGGCGATCGCAGCGATCGACATCGCGCTCTGGGATATCCTTGGCCAGGCGCTCGGTGTCCCCGTCTACCAATTGCTCGGCGGCGCGTGTCGCGACCGTATCCCCTGCTTTGTCACGCCCGAACAACCCCTGACGGGACCCGCGTGCGTGGCCGGCGCCAGGGAGTACGCCGCGCAGGGCTGGCGCTATATGCGCTTCATGTCCGGCATGGGCGATCCTCGCCGCGCGGGCGACGATGACGTGACGTTTGAGCCCATGGAATCGCTGGATTTGGCGGCGCACTGGCTCCATGACGTGCGGCAGGCGGTAGGGACGACGGTCGGGCTCTCGATCGACTTCCACCATCGCCTGTCGGTGGCGGAGGCCGCGTTGTTCTGTCAGAAAGTCGCCGACGTTCGGTTGATGTTCGTGGAAGAGCCGATCCGCGCGCAGAGCCCGAAAGCGTATCAGCAACTACGGACGATGACGCCGATTCCCTTTGCCATCGGCGAAGAATACGCTAATAAGTGGGAGTTCCTCCCTTTCATCGAAGAGGGCATCCTGAATTTCGCACGGATCGACGTGTGCAACGTGGGTGGCCTGAGCGAAGCCCGCAAAGTCGCCGGCTGGTGCGAAGCGCACTACATCGACGTGATGCCGCACAACCCCTTGGGACCGGTCTGCACGGCCGCGTCCATTCACTTCTGCGCCGCCATCAACAATCTGGCGCAACTTGAATATCGGCCCGAGATCGATCAGGGCTACCCACGCGATCTTTTCCCGACGTGCCCGGTCCTTGAGGGCGACAGTTTCCCCCTGCCCACGGCGCCGGGTCTGGGCGTAAGCTTTAACGAAGAGGCCGCGACGGATCACGCCTTTGCCTACTGGGAAGCCCCCCACTGGCGCCGGCGTGATGGGGCCAGAACAAATTGGTAGTGACGATGCGCATGACAGGGGGCGCGGCGCGGACGGACGGACACGCCCCGGCCCAGACCGTTGAGATGCCCGCGCATGCGCCAGCGCGGACGAACGACGGGTTACCGTGTGATGTCGTGACCCTGGGCGAGACGATGGTCCTGCTATGGCCAACCGGCGCCGCGCGCTTGGAAGACGCCGCGACGTACGAGCGGTCGCTCGGCGGCGCGGAGAGCAACCTGGCGATCGCGCTGGCCCGCCTCGGGCTGCGGCCACGCTGGATCAGCCGGCTCGGCGACGACCCGTTCGGGCGCTATATACGCGCGACCCTGGAGCGCGAGGGCGTGGTCGTCGACGCCCCCCTCGACGCGGACGCGCCCACGGCCGTCTTCTTCAAGGAACGTATCGCGCAGGGTGCGCGGCGCGTCTACTACTATCGCCGGGGCTCGGCGGCGAGCCACATGGACCCGACGGGCCTGACCCCCGCCCAGTTCGCGGGGGCGCGCCTGTTGCACGTCACGGGCATCACCCCGGCGCTCTCGGATGGATGCGCCGCGACGGTGGACCGCGCGATCACGCTCGCGCGCGCGGCGGGGGCGCGCGTGTGCGTCGATCCCAACGTGCGGCCGCAACTCTGGCCGGAGCCCGCGGTCGGGATCGCGGCCCTGCACGCCCTGATGGCGCGCGCCGACCTCGTTCTACTGGGCGACGAAGACGCCGCCTACCTGTTCCCCGGCCTGTCCGAGGAGGCCGTCCTGCGCGCGGTCCGCGCGCTGGGTCCGCGTCTGGTCGTGCTTAAACTGGGGGCGCGCGGGGCGCGGACCATGATCGAGGAGGAAGATATCAGCATCGCGCCCTATCCCGTCGCCGTCGTCGATAGCGTGGGCGCGGGTGATGGCTTCGACGCCGGGTTCATCGCGGGGCTCTTGCGCGGCGACCCGCTCCCGCGCTGTCTCGCGCTTGGCGCGCGCGTCGGCGCCGCGGCGGTCGCGACGACCGGCGATTGGGAAGGGTATCCGACAAGCCGTGAGCTTGGCCCAACAGGGCTACTGACGACTATCGACTGACGATTGCCGACAATCAGCTGAAAACGATCGACGTCGGACCCCGGACGGCGGACCGACGGAGGAGATGACGATGCTCAAGCACGACGACTTACTGGAGCGCACCCTGAAGGATCGCCTGGTGGCGATCATCCGGCTGCGCCACGAGGCGCCGCTGGCCCGCGTCGCGGAGGTCCTGGTCGCGGGCGGCGTCCGCGCGCTGGAGTTCACCTTGACCTCACCCGGCGCGGTCCCCGCCATCACGGCGTGCAGGGCACGCTTCGGGGATGACATCATCGTGGGCGCGGGGACGGTGCTCGACGCGGAGGAGGCGCGCCGCTGTCTCGACGCGGGCGCGCAGTTCCTGGTCTCCCCCGGCTTTGACCCCGCGGTCGTCGCGTTGGCGCGCGCGTGTGGCGCGTTGGCCCTGCCCGGCGCCTTGACGCCGACGGAGATCGTGACGGCGTGGCGGGCAGGCGCCGACGTGGTCAAGGTCTTCCCGGCGCGCGCGTTCGGCCCGCGCTACATCGCCGATCTCCTGGCGCCGTTGCCACAGATCCCGCTCATGCCCACGGGGGGCGTAGACGAGACGAACGTGGCCGACTATCTGCGGGCGGGCGCCGTCGGCGTCGCGGTCGGCGGGAGGCTGGTCGCCGAGGACGCCGTTGAGCGTGCCGACTGGGACGCGCTGACTGAACGCGCGCGTGTTCTGGTCGCAGCCGTCCACCAGGTGGACGACCATCCGTGACGGCGTGGGCAGCGCGACAATGAGCGTTCAGGCCGTGAGGCGGCGGGGATGATCGCATACCGGGCCACGCGCGCAGTGTGTGAGCGGTTCGCGATGCATGTGCACGAAACCGGCCCGTACAACCAGCGCGTGTGCGACCGCGATGGTCAGGAAGCATCACCCCGCTACGTCGTCGTACGTCATAGATGAGCTATCGCATGTCCATTGTCCTGTACCCCTGCTAATGCCCCGACACCCTGCAGGGAGCATGCGCGTCGGCCGCGCATGATGTCGGCACGAATCATCCGTCGAACACATCTAAACGCGAGGAGAGACGTATGGCCTATCCGCTCATCCTCTTCGACCTCGGTGACACCCTCATGAGCGAAGAGACCGAACAGAAAGATGGCGACGGGGTCACCCTCACGGCGGATCTGGTCCCCGGCATGGCCGACCTCGTACGGGGGCTGAGGGAGGCGGGCGTCCGCCTCGGGCTGGTGACGGATACCCGCAGCGGAACGTACCAGCATGTCCTGCGCCAACACGACCTCGATGACCTCTTCGCGCACGTCGCGATCTCCGAGGATCTGGGTATCGCGAAACCGCACCCCGAGATGTTCCTGTCGGTGGTGCGACAGGCCGGCAGCGCTCCATCCGCTGCGCTCATGGTGGGCAACAATTACACTCGTGACATCGAAGGCGCGCACGCCTGCGGCCTTGCCACGCTGTGGTTCCGGTGGAACGATCGCTATCCCACCCCGCGGTTCCCCCGTGCGGCGACCTATGTGGCGACGACGAGCGACGAGGTGAACGTCGCCATCGATCTTTGGCTCCGCTCTCACGCCTTCAGATGACGTCGCCTGTCGGCTGATAGTGGTCAAATGGTTGTTTGACAACGCTTTTGTTGTCTCACCTCAACGTCGGTGAGATCGCGCTTAAGCCGGGGGCTCGACACGGAGGAGCAGCCACGTGGCGGCTGTCGTGGCCCTGGGGGCGCCCAACCGAGCGGCGGCGTGAGTGGTCGGTCGGCCATGGGCCTGCATCGGCGGTGGGATGGCGTGCCCGAGAGACATCCGGCCCTTTCCGTCGTCCGGATCGCGCGGCCCTGTGTCGCACGTGTCCGTGCCGATGCCAGTCACACAGGACCGGCCCTGGGGCCGGGAGACACGCGCGCGTCGGGTCCTCCGCCACGCGGCCTGAGCGACGGCGGGCAACGGCGTACACTTGAGAGGAGGGGGACGCGAGACGATGGCGCAGTGGGGCGGGACCGAGGAGGCCGACCGGGGTGCGCCGCGCCAGCCTTGGGTATGGGAGCGCCGCACCCGCACAATCCTGATGCTCGTCGGCATGGCCGGTGCCGGCCTGATGGGCTGGAGTCTAACGGGGAGAGGCACGCAGATGAGCGATGCGCGCGCGGCCCTCGTCGCTCTCATCGTCTACGTGACGCTGTGCACGGTGATTATCCGGGGCGACCGCGCCATGAAGGGACAGGAGCGGGCCGAGCGGGCGGCGGGCGCGGAACGCCGGCGGCGGCTCAGGCGACGGCCGTACAGCGTCGTGGACGAGGCCGAGGCGGTGCTGACCCGCGCGCAAAGGCAGGGGACGCGGTGAGCGCACGCGAGGACGCGGCGGAGCGCATCACCTTGACGGCAGACGACGCCACGATGTCGGCCGTCGAGGGCATCGCGGCGATCCTGCACGCGCAGGGCTTCGTCGTCGCGCGGCGCGCGTTCGTTGGCGTGCCGGCCGAGGAGCCACGCCGGGTCGTACTGCTCGCCCTGGAGCGCCCCCTGCCCGCGCTCGTCGCCCTGGTGGCCCCGCCGGCGGCGTTGCCCGGTCTCGGCGCGGCCCTCGCCGCCGCGCTCTATCCGGACGGAGAGGCGCACGCGCGGGCCGCGGTCGCGACGCTGCAATTCAAGGGGTTGGGCGCTTTCGCCAGCGTGACGGTGGGATCGGGGTCGGAACTGGCCGATGCGTTGCTCCTGCTGGCGGGCCGGGTGCGCGCGGTGTCGTGGTGGACGCGGCCGGCGGACGGTGGCGAGCGACGGATCGCCTATGTAGGGCGCCGGTGGTACGTCGAGTAACGGTCGCCGCGCGGGTTGTGCGGCCATCGACGGACAGCGGCGCGGGGTGAGGGATAGTCCGAGGGGCACCCAAGCCGGCGTCCCCACAACGGCCCGGATGCCCCCCATCCGTCTGTAGCATAGCAGTGGTCTGCGTGGCCGCGCATGATGCGAAACTCACAAAGGTGGGTCGTGGCGTCGGTCGCATGGACTCAGCCCCATGACACACCAACTGGGCGGGACGTATGTCGTCTGGACCTGCTCACGGACAGGTTCCGTTTTTGGGAAGGAATACATCCCCGTTGAGCAAAATGGTGATGTCAAAATTGTAGGCGTGCTTCGCCTACGCTGCGTGTATATAGCAAGAGGAACCTGTCTTTATAGAAGCTTCCTCTCGTTGATACGCACCGAGTGTGCCGGAGAATATCTTCCCAAAAACGGAACCTGTCCGTGAGCAGGTCCAATGTCGTCCAAGGCCCCAAGTGTTACAGTGCTGACAGGCAGACTGATAGAGAGCATGACGATTCAGACCTAAGGAGAAGCATCCATGTACCCCTTCGATCCGACCCAGCAACAGCTCTACGAGCAATACGTGCAGGCCCGTCAAACCGGGGACCATAGCCAGATCGATCCGAACCAAGCCTACGGACACGTCCAGCAGTTCATGCAGAACGCGCCGCCGCAGATGCAGCAGCAGGTCTACCAGCAACACTTTGAGCAGATGCCCTACGCGCAGCGGCAGCAGTTCGCGCAGCAGATGCCGCCGCCGTACCAGCCCTCTATGGACCCTAACAACCCGCGGCAGATGGCGCAGGGCTTCCAGCAGATGGGCCAACAGCAGCCGGGTCTCCTCCAGCAGCTCTTAGGGGGCCTGGGAGGCCAGCACGCCGCGGGCAGCATGGGGGGGCAAGGGGCCGGTTTGGGCGGCGTGCTGGCGAATCCAATGGCCAAGACCGCACTCATCGGTCTTGCCGGCGCAGTAGCGGGCCACCTGCTGGGGGGCCACGGCGGGGGCGGCCTGGGCGGGGGCCTGTTCGGTGGAGGCCAAGGCTTCGGCGGAGGCCAAGGCTTCGGTGGGGATCGGGACGAGCGTGGGGGATGGAATGACGGCGGTGATGGCGGGGGTGGTGATGGCGGGGGTGGTGATGGCGGGGGTGGTGATGGCGGGGGTGGTGATGGCGGGGGTGGTGATGGGGACTAGGTCCCGTTCCATCGACGTGACCACAAGGATGTCCAGTCAGGTGTTGCCCGTTTTGGTGCACCGCATCCATCTCCGCCGTGGCCCCAAGAATGACATTGGACGCATGTACAGCCAGTCGGTAGGAGCGTAGATGACACGCGATGAGGTGATCCAACGGGCACAAGCGGTCACGCAGGCAGAAGGATGGCCATGGCGCGAGCCAGTCCATGTGGAGCGGGTGCAGCAGGGGCTAATCTTCGGCCGCATCGACTGGCATGTCATGACCAACGCCAATGACAGGGGGGGCAACGTGAACATCTGGATAGACAATCAATCAGGGAAAGTAACCAAGAAGGGATTCGCCCGACGCTAGAGTGCGGACGGGCCGCATCTTCGCTTGCTAGGTGCCTCCATGTAATCGTGCGGAGCTTGGATTACATGACCGCACACGAGCTATCTGCCCACAGCCCACTCGATGCAGCAATAGGTCGCGGAGTGCCCACATCAGTGTAATGGGCCTAATAGGGGATCGAGGGGTGGAAGTACGGTCATAAGGGGTAGGCGTAACGCTTACCCCCCGTCTTTGTCCAAGAGGGCCTGCCCGCCGGCTACACCAGCCGCGCGCGCGTACTCTTCCAGCCAGGCGATGACGGCCGCGTAGTCCTCCGCGCGGACCCGCTTATAGGACGTGACAGCGAACTGGCGATAGAGGGCGTCATAGAGGGCACCGTAGGCGCTCCCGCGTCGTGCTCCGGGTGTTGCGCTGTCGCGGGCGGTGAGCGCGGTCGCGATGGTCTTCACGAGGGTCGCGATCTCGGATGCCTGCGCATCGGTCACGGTCGCGCCGGTGGTCATCCGCGTCTTGAGGGCGCGCACATCGAAGATCGTATCCCGCATCACGATCGCCGCCTTGTCCAGGCGCGCGCGCAGCTCGTCGACACCCTGGCGCACCTCCCCAATGGCCTGGTCGTGCCGCTGGGCAAGGGCCATCTGCTCGCGGGCCAGCGTCGTCAGCGCGATCCCCAAGCTCTCGATCTGGCGCAGCGTCATCACCTCGTCCTGGCTCTCCGCCGAGGTCGGGGCCGCGGTTAAGTCGCGGTGGCCGAGTTCCTGCCCGAGGCCCGTTTCCGCATTGAAGGCTTCCCAGACGCGCTGCCGCACCCACCGCTTGTAGATGATGAGCCGTTGGCGCAACTCCGCTTTGACCTTGCTTGGCTGGATCAACGCCAACCAGAGCGGCACCGCCTCCAGGTGGAGGCACTGGTAGGTCTGGGTGCCGCCGGCCGCCGTGATGCGCAGATCGCGCAAGCTCTCGGCCAGGACCTCGTCCGCCCTGATGCGCCGGATCTGGCTCTGGGATGCCAAGCCCAGGGCCGTGCAGAGGGGGCGGATGGGCACGAAGATGTCCCCGCCTTCCACCCGCGCGGCCAGCACCTCATCGCCATCCAGGAGCGTCACCTGACGGTGCTCGACGGTCATCAAAGCTGTCCCCGTGTCGGCAGCCGGCGCCTCTCCGTTGTCGTCCGCCATGGTCCTTCTCCTTTTCTCTACTCCTCGTACCTTACCAAAGGGTGTGCCGATTCGGCACACCCCCATCCCCCACCACACGGACCGTACAGGCACGGCCGCGTGTATACGCGCCGCGCAAAATATTATGCCGTGCACAGTCGCGCACAGGTGCCGCGCCCACAGGCACACAGAGCGGCGGGGGCGCCGGGGAAACGGGTGCGACAGCCGCAAGCCCGAGATCGACCCAACCCCCCACTTACCCTTTGGGGGGAACGCGCGTTTGAAGACAGGGCCGTCGCTTTCCCCCGCGCCCGTGTGGCCCTGTGTCGCGTGTGTCCTCAACGACGCGGACCACAGAACGCCGGCCCCAGGCACCGGGAGAAAGGGGCGTTTCTTACGCGCCCGATCGCTCAAACGGTGACGCCCAGATAATCACCCAGGGAGCGATAAGCCGCCTCAAGTTCGTCGCGGATATCGTCCGGCACGGCGACGCCGGCATTCTGTATCATGCCGATAGCCTGAACGAGGTGCCGCGTCCCCACACGGACCTGCTCTTCCAGGGCTCGTCGTCGCTCCTCTACAGGCGCACCTTCGCTTCGTGCCTCAGGAGCACTAGGGGTCGAAGGAGGGTTCAATATTGAACGGGCTGGCACCGCTTCGCCGTCAGGTTCCCGCACTTCCTGCGCGGTCTTCCCTAGGTGTTCAATATTGAACACCTGAACGGGTTGTTGCTCCGCGACACCGTTAGCGCTCACAGCATTGTTCGCGGGCGTTACCCTATCTCTAAGAGCAACCGTTTCTTTCGGTGTCGCGGCCTCGCGACGTAGCCGCTGAACGTCGGCCATTTTGGTGATGGTGCCCGTGCGCACGCCCTCGATTGCCTTCTCGCGCAGTTCCGCCGGCAGTCGCCGGATTTCGCTGGCCGTCGTCGGGGCGATGATCTCGTCGCGGACGATGGGCGCGAGGCGAGAGTCGTCGCTGAGATTGAGCAGTTCGCTGACGTCGCCCACCGACCGTCCGGTTCGCCGCGCGATCGCGCGCACGCCCCAGCCGTACTCATCCCGCAGGCGGCGATAGGCATCCATAATCTCGGCGCGGGTGAGGTCGTTGCGAGCCACATTCTCCGCCAGGCTGTCGGCGAAAGCGTCCTGATCGCTCTCGTCGCGGATGACACACGGCAGCGTCTCCACGCGCGTGCGCGCCTCCGCATTGTCGAAACCTTGCACACGATGGGCAGCCTGTAGCCGACGCTCGCCGGCGATGAGCCGATAATAACCCGGTCGGTCCGCATCGCGTCGCACCAGCAGCGGCTGCAAGACACCGCTGGCCGCGATTGATTCGGCCAGTTCGTCGATGTGCTCGAAGCCCTTGCGCGGGTTGTCGCCCGACGGGGCGATGCGCTCAATCGGGATCATGCGCGCGCGCGGGATTGGCGCGAAGGCATTCTCGGCCACTCGGGCGAGATCGTCCGATGACGCCTCCCGTGTGGGCGGCGTCTCGGCGAGCAGGTCTGCGGCAAGGCGCTTAGGCCGGGTGTGGGATGAGCTTGGCATGGTCGAACAACTCCTGCGCCGGCGCGTCATACTCAGGGGCCGCCAGGTCGAAATTGGAGATGCGCGCCCGCCACGGGACGGGCGGCAGGACGAGCAGGGGCGGCCGGTGCGCGGCCGCGATATCCTTGATGTCTTCGATGCGCTCGCGGTGCAGCACCGTGCGCTGGACCATGGCCGGCAGCAGCGCGAGCAATTGCAGCCGCGGGGAAACGGTGATGCGCTGATTGTCGATGTCGCGCAGGTAGAGGAGTAGGTTGGTGACGCCCTGGTCTTCGGGCAGGACGGGCACCAGCACGCCGTCGGCCTCCTTGAGCGATGGGATGGCCGAGAGCCCCGGAGGCGTGTCGATGACCACGAGTTGGTACGCGCGCGGTAGGTCCTCTCCGTCGACGAGGTCGACGCCCGGCCAGCGCAGTTCGGGCCGCATCGCGAGCAGACGCGTGAGGTTCTTGGACTCGTCGCGGTCGACGATAGCCACGGCGGGGTCGCCTTCGCGCGCGCCGAGCGCCGTGGCCGCGCGGACGGCTAGATATAGCGCTGAGGTGGTCTTGGACACCCCACCCTTGGCGGAGCCGACGGCAAGTACTCTCATGGTGCCTCCCGCCCTATGGCGACCCGCTCGGTGCCCGCCTGCTCCATGCGTCCCGCGTCGCCCGCCCGTCGAGTCCAATGCTCTTCCAGGGCTTCGCGCACGATTAGGCTCACGCTCAGGCCGCGCTCGTCGGCTTCGTGCTCGAGCCGTTCGCGCATATCGGGTGAGAGGCGGATTGTGAAATTCCTGTCCAGCTGGGGTGTTAGGGAGCGGCGCCTTTTAGGCATAGGGTGAACCCTCCGCGAACAGTATAACGCATTGCGACCCGCAATACGTCATGTGTTGCGTAGTCGTCAGGGCCATTTAGTGTTCGGAGAGGAGACAAAAAAGAGCGGATGACGTAGGCTATTCCTCATGTGCGTGTGTGTGCAAGAACAGGAGGTGTCCGATGGACCAGCCATGTCGTCCGCTCATAGAA
>JAABUU010005247.1_pt1 | contig 14686 bp, 18 predicted proteins | sample 5559301 | NCBI WGS metagenome assembly JAABUU01 (sample SAMN10711884, study PRJNA513360) | rock metagenome | isolation source: Antarctica rocks | place: Antarctica: Victoria Land, Richard Nunatak white | reverse complement strand
GATGCCTGCTGCAACGCCTGGAACAGCCTGATGAAGGATGCTGAACGCATCGCCTCCATCACAACCCGTGACTGGGCACAGGTCAATGTCTAGGGCGGTTGGTATTAGAACTGCTGACATTGACCGTCGCCATCACCTCGGTCATGAAGCGGAACAGCGGCCAGGGCAAGTTTGCGCCTCGTCCGCTCAACTTGGCCAGGATGCCCTCGAGTGCCCGCAGCTCCCCGTCCGTGAGTGCCTGGTCATCGAGGGGTGTCATCACTAGCTCCTCTGTCGTCGCCGCAAACGATTAGCGACCCTGGTTTGCCCCGCAACACGGAAATTGGTGAAGGTTCGCTTTGGGTTGGAAGCAGCTGCTCGTTAGAAGCCCAGCGCAAGCTGTGCAGCATTCCGACAAGGCTTACCATCCAGGCCCGACACGGTGACCCCGAGCAGCCGCACCCCGAGCCGCGGCGGGAACAACGGCCGCAGCAGGTCCAGGCTGACCTGTTCCAGCACCGCCTGCGCCGCCACGGGACCGGCCCCGGACCGGCTGCGCGTGACTTGCTGGAAGTCGGCGAACTTGACCTTGATCGTCACCGTGCGACCGGCGTGCCCACCACGGGTGCAGGCCGCCCAGACCTGGGCGAACACGGGCGCCAGCGCCGGCTCCACCTCCTCCCAGCGAAGCACGTCCCGCTCGAAGGTCCGTTCCGCGCCGACCGACTTGCGAATCCGGTCGGCCTGCACCGGCCGGTCGTCCACGCCGCGGGCCACGCCATGAAGGTAGTCGCCCGACTTGCCGAAGTGCTCGGTGAGGAAAGCAAGCGGCTGCGCCCGCAGGTCGAGGCCGGTGTGGATGCCCAGCGCCGTCATCCGCGCCGCGGTCTTCGGACCGATGCCGTGGAACTTGCCCACCGGCAGCGCCTCGACAAAGGCCGGCCCCATGCGCGGCGTGATGACGAACAGGCCGTCAGGCTTGCGATGGTCCGAGGCGAGCTTGGCCAGGAACTTGTTGTAGGACACTCCGGCCGAGGCAGTCAGGCCCGTCTCGGCGCGTATGGCAGCGCGTATCTCGGCGGCGATGGCGGTGGCCGAGCCGCGGTCTAGCAAGGGACGCGTCACGTCGAGGTAGGCTTCGTCCAGCGACAGCGGCTGGATGACCGGGGTGTAGCGGGCGAAGATGGCGTGGATTTGCTGCGACACCGCCTTGTAGACCTCGAAGCGCGGCCGGACGAACACCAGCTCCGGGCAGCGCCGCCGTGCGGTGACGGAGGGCATGGCCGAATGCACCCCGAAGCGCCGGGCCTCGTAGCTGGCTGCGGCCACGACGCCGCGCTCGCGCGAGCCGCCCACCGCAAGCGGCACGCCGCGCAGGGCCGGGTCGTCGCGCTGCTCCACGGAGGCGTAGAAGGCGTCCATGTCCACATGGATGATCCGGCGCTGGGCGGAGGTCGGGTCCGACAAGGGCGTCATGCTGGCTTGCACGGTAGCAGGTCGGCCATCGTGTGATAACGAACCAGGGCCGGCCACCCAGCGCCGGTGCCGTTGGAGCTGAAGGCTGGTCAGGTCCGAGGCCACCCTCCGTGCCAATGATGATGAGACATCGTCCCCCCGGAAGTTTAGCCTTGAGGGTGCTGAAGGATTATCTTGCTCATGCCCATGACACAGACACCGATCGATGCCGCGGCGGGCGCCGCCACGAACGGAGGCCGGAGGCCGACGGTGGCGGCGCCCGCCTCGGCCTCACCCGAACTCACCGCCCGCCCGCACCGCCGCATTTTCACCGCCCAGGACAAGCTGCGCATTCTCGCCGACACGGACCGCGCGGCTGACACCGGCGGCATCGCCGCCATCCTGCGCCGCGAGGGCCTCTACTCCTCGGCGCTGACCGACTGGCGCCGGCAACGAGACGCCGGCGCCCTTGGCGCACTGACGCCGGCCAGGCGCGGCCCGAAACCTGCTGAACCCAACCCGCTTGCGGCCGAAGTGGCCCGTCTTCAACGGGACAATGCCCGCCTGACACTTCGGTTCAAGCACGCCGAGGCTGTCATGGACGTCCAAAAAAAAGTTGCGGAGCTGCTGGGCATCCCGCTGGCGCCCAGCGACGGCGAGCCTTGACCGACGCGGTCGCTGGCCTGGCGCCTGCCGACAGTGTGATGGCTGCGGCCTGTGCCACGCTCGGGGTGTCACGCGCCAGCGTGCAACGCCGGCGCGCCCGCTTGGCCGCGCCGCCGGTGGCTCTGCGTCCGCGGCCACGTCCGGCACGGGCGCTGAGCGTTCCGCAGCAGCAAGCCGTGCTGGACCTGCTGCACGCGCAGCGCTTCGCCGACCAGGCGCCGGCCGAGATCTACGCCTGCCTGCTCGACGAGGGTGTCTACCACTGCTCGGTTCGCACCATGTATCGGCTGCTTGGCCAAAACGGCGAAGTCCACGAGCGCCGCAAGCAGTTCCGCCATCCCGCCTACCAGAAGCCCGAACTGCTGGCAGAGCGTCCGAACGAGGTCTGGTCCTGGGACATCACCAAGCTGATGGGACCTGCCAAATGGAGCTACTTCTACCTTTACGTGATCCTCGACATCTTCAGCCGCCGGGTGGTCGGCTGGTGTGTGGCCGACGCGGAGAGTGCCGCGCTGTTCCGGCCGCTGCTCGACGACGCGATCGCCAAGCACAACGTGCCGCCCGGCCAGCTGACGCTGCATGCCGACCGCGGCGGCCCGATGAAGGCCCGCGCCACCGCCTTGCTGCTCGCCGACCTCGGGGTGACGCGCTCGCATAACCGCCCGCACACGTCCAACGACAACCCCTTCTCCGAAAGCCACTTCAAGACCCTGAAATACCAGCCGCGCTTTCCCCAGCGCTTCGGCTGCATCGAGGACGCCAATAGCTTCTGCCGACGGTTCTTCGATTGGTATAACCAGGACCACCACCACGCCGGCATCGGCCTCATGACCCCGGACCAAGTGCATTACGGCCAGGCCGATGCCGTCCACGCCGCCCGTCAGCACATCCTCGATCAGGCGTTCCGGGCCAACCCGGAGCGCTTCGTCAACAAGCCGCCCGTGCCACCCGACAAACCAACCGCCGCCTGGATCAACCCGCCCACGCCGAACAGCCGCACCTGATTGCCGTCCCTGATGCCAAAGTAACCGTTGAAGCGCTTCATGCCTTTCCCCGGCTGCCCTCTTGCTTGTCACCAGCCATCGTCTTTACGCCACGCCTTGCCAGCTCGCTCCCCTTGCATTTCGTCACGTAACGCAAAGAACCCAGTATGCTGGTCATCCGATCGTTGCCCGCCAGGATCACAACAAAGAACCGGCCGCCTCGCTCAGTTCAATGCCGCACAACCGACCCGACCATCCAAGCCTAAATTCCAACCCCGGCTGTGTCAAAGTTGTTGACACGTTCCGAAGACGACGTAATTGATGGCGACCACCAGCACGACGGCCCAGAACACCAAGGACAGCACGCCCAGGATGGTGGCCTCCCCCACCGTGTCGCCGGCCGCCTTCAAGGCTTCCCGGAACGCGTAGATCGGGCTGGTGCCGATGTCGCCGAACACGACGCCGAGCGCGCCGAGCATGAGGGCGGACCGGACGGGATGGTTCGCTGCGGCGTGTGTCGAGACGGCAGCTGCAGTCGTCAAGGCGGGCACTCCTGGCCAGGTTGACGACTACATGCGTAAAGGCGAACAAACCGTTCACCTTCATAGGACCGAATGGAGAGTGTCTTGTTGAACGGGCGAGCAGGAGCGTGGAGCTCCTGTCGCCGTTCAGCACGATTGGCTAGCTCGTCGAAGCTGCCTTTTCATGCTTGGCGGCCAGCTTGGCCATCTTCTCGCCCATCTGGCTGGTCATCTCGTCGGCGCCGTAGATGTCGGAGACGATACCCTTCAGCTTCGTCACATGGTCCTTCATGCCAAGGGCCTGAGCAATCGCTGCTGCCGATCCAAAGCCGGTGATGCCGTAGTGGCACATACGCTGATACTGTCCGATGATAACGATATCCTTGAGCTCGCCCTCTTCCGGAGCTTCCGCCACGCCATGCTTCAGTGCTTCACGGCAGAGGCCTTCCATGCCTTTGCAGTGCTCCTTCTCGATCTCGGCGCCTGCGTCGGACAGCAGGCCTTTGAGGGTCTCGTTGTGCTTGGCAATACCGGCCAGGGATTCGGTGAAGTGGCTCTTGAGCTTAGGATCGTGCACACCCTCGCTCAGCGTGGTGAGCGCCTTGACCATCTGATCGTTCGCTGACCAGAGGTCCTTGATTTCGTCGGTGTAGACTTCCTTGAGGCTGGTCGGGGTCGCCATTGCTACTATCCTTATGCACTCCGAAGATGAACGCAGCGCCGTTCTAAAAGACGCAAAGGAATGTATCCGTTCAGCAAGGCCGACCAGTGCCCTTGGGATCACTGCTGCGGCAAGATTAAGCGTGGCTTGTATATGACGAGGAGCCGCCAAGGCCTCAGGTGTGCATCCCAAGGGGAAAGGCCTACTCCTGACACCTCGTAATTACCTGACGTCATGGAGTGCAGACGGCTCTGACCCGATTCGAGACAGCTCATCCAGCAATCCTACCTGCAGCGACCCTGGTCCTCCAGCCTGCACTGCCGCGCGCTCTGCGGTCCAACCCAATAACGCCAGTGCATTCGCCGCTGCCAGCACTGCATCCGTCTCCACCGTCAGGCATGCGGCAATCAGTGCACCGGCAACGCAGCCGAGTCCGCTGATCTGCGCCATCATCGGATGACCATGCCGCACGATCGTGGTCCGTTGACCGTCGGTCACGATGTCCTCCGGTCCTGTGATGGCGATAACGGCACCGGTGTGCCGGGCGAGCGCTTCTGCCGACGCTTGGGCTTCCAGAGTAGGGACAGTAGCGTCCGTGCCTCGCCCGCCCTGGCCGCCGGCGAGGGCGATGATCTCGGATGCATTGCCCTTGATCACGGCGGGTCGAGAAGTGGCCAGCTCCAGCGCCAGTGTGGTTCGCGAAGGAAGAGCGCCGGCCGCAACCGGGTCGAGCACCCAGGGTATGCCCTGACGGCGAGCCGCGGCCACGGCAATCCGGGCCGCCCGCATCCGTGCAGGCGTCTGCATGCCGAGATTGATCAGCAGCACGTCCGGCGACAGGACGGCGACCTCGTCGTCCGCCTCTGCCATCAACGGCGACGCACCGACACACAGCAGCGCATTGGCCGTCAGGTTGGCAGCGACCTGGTTGGTCAGGCAGTGCACCAGCGGGCGCCGCGCCCGTAGTGCAGCCAGCATGGTGCCAAGATGGTCAGGGTCAGGAGAGGGAAAGATCATGGCGGATCCATACTCTGGCGCGTGCACTGACCTTAGGTCATGCGGCTACAACGGCCTGCTGCCAACCATGGCGGCTACGGCTCGGGTTCGCGATCTGGTCCTCCTGCCACGCGCTTGATCACGGGACGGACCTCTGTGTTAGCGGTTTATGCCCACACCTGACGACCAAGGACCCACCCTCATGAAGCGTCGTTCCCTGCTGCAGCTCACAGCGTTGCTGCCCCTGGCTGCCCGGGCGCAAGCCCCGATTGTGGTCCGCATCGGCTGGCTGCGCGGTCCCAACGACATCACGCTGGGCCGCGCCCGCGGCACGATCGAGAAGGCGCTCGCCGCCCATGGCGCCACCGTGCAGTGGGCGGGTCCCTTCGCCGCTGCCGCCCCGGCGTTGGAGGCGCTGAACGTTGGTGCCATCGACGTCACCGCGGGCAGTTCGACAGCATCGATCACCGGCCTGGCTGCGAGCGTGCCGCTTGTGGTGTTTGCCTATCAGAAGATATCTGCCGCGGCTGAAGGCATCCTGGTTAAGCAGGACGCGCCCATGAAGACGCTGGCCGACCTGAAGGGCCACACCGTCGCGGTCAACCGCGGCGGCACGGGCGAGTACCTACTGATGCGTGGCCTGACCCACAATGGCATCGACCCGGCCACCGTGAAGCGCATCTATCTCGGGCCCTCGGATGCCGGCGCTGCTTTCGACCGGGGCCATGTTGACGCCTGGGCGACCTGGGACCCGTTCATCTCCATCGCAGTGCAGAACTATGGCGCGAGGGTTCTGGCAGACGGAGCGCAGATCGGCTCGGACAACGCGGTAACGCTGATGGCCAGCAGGATATTTGCGACCGAGCATCGCGATCTGCTGCAGGTGCTGTTGAACACTGCCCGCGCCGACAATGTCTGGTCGATGCAGCACAAGAGTGAGGCCGGCGGGATCTGGGCCAAGGCGATGGGAATCCCCATCGCCCTGGGTGACGCCATCGGGGCGGCCAACGCCGTTCCTGTCACCGCGGTGACGCCGGCCGACCTCAAGCAGATGGAGGGGATTGCCACCTGGTACAGCGAGAGCGGCATCATTCCAGTGCGACCCGACGTGTCCAGGAGCGTGGCGATGCTGGAGTAATGCGGGAACGAGCGGATCGGTCCGTCGGATCATGCCCTGCTGGATGGTGTGGCCGCCGCAGCCCTGGGCAGGTTGGTGTGCCGACATCAGACTGTCACCCGTGAGTGGAAGCGGCTGTCCTCCGCGATCCCGCAGACACGTCCACATCGGCGGACAGATGATCGTGGGTCGTGGCGCGCGGCATGGGTGGTTATCGACGTGACAAGCGAGCGACGGTCAGCGAACACTGGTTAATGACCGATGAACCGCTACCCCTCGACCAAGGCCTGTTCGGCCAGTTGCGACGCGATGCCAGCAAGGTCTGGAAGGACTTTGTCGCGCCACGGCGAAGGCAAGCCGTTTCCTGAGGTCTTGTTGCCCTGGTTGCACGAACTTCGGACCCGCCGACTGCCGGGTGACTCCTGGCGCACTGCCACAGTCCTGAAGAACCCAATCGGGCTCTCCAGGATCTTTGCCTCAGGAGAAGTGTGACGCGAGCTCATGGTCAGGAGTGTTGGTCAGATCCTTGCTCAGTGACTTACCGAGCTTGGCCGTCGTTGCCTTGTTGAGCTCCTCTCGGATGTCGTGCAGTACATGACCTGGTGCTGCCAGCACGATCTCCTCGATGCTGCCGGTCCGGACCGCCTCATTAAGCCGGGCAGCTATCTGCTTGGCGAAATGCGCCTTGGCCTGATCATGCGGATCTGACTTCGGCGCCTTGAGCTGGCTGGTGCCGGCACTTGGATCCTCGTCCGTACTACCATGTCCGCTGTTGTCGAAATGGCTCAGGGTGTGCATCTCGCCGTTGCTCTTTGTCAGAATGCGAGCCTTGCCACCATCAGCCACCACGTACCAGGTCGTAACTTCACTCACGTGCTATCTCCAACGATCGAGCTAGTCTCAACGTCTGCCAGACGGGATCGTTTACCTCTGGCGACTATGCACTTCGCAAACACACCACAGTTTTAGGTCTTATTTCCTTGCCGTGACGCAAGAGCGCCCTCTGTGCCCAGCGGCGGCTGGGCAAGCGGCCTGAACGGAGCGCAGCGTTGGAAACAGTCGCCGCGCATCCCGAAGGGATGCAATGGTGTATGTGCTGCCTCACTACTGTCCCTCCACAGTCGCGGCATGGCCGCTCCAGGGTCGAACCACGGTCGCGGCACGGTCACCCGACGCGGCGTGACGGCATGCGCCGTTCGCGCCGCGGCGCGCCATCTTCCGCGCAGGCACGACAAGGGGGCGGGGATGACACGAAAGATACCCACGCGCGAACTGCGCAAGCTGGAGCTGGACCGAGGTGGAGGCCGCACAGCCGCTTACAGGTACATCTGGGCAAACTATCAGCGGTTTCTCGGTGTCGGGGTCGGAGTGAGTGGCAGGGTTTCCTGGGACGCCTTCGCAGCCATGCTCATCCGCGAAGGACTGACCAACAAGCAGGGTGGACATTTGTCCACAAACTCGGCCCGCCGCATTTTTGGGCGCGTCAGCAAGGACTACCTATCCGAGGAAGCTGCGAAGGCCAGGAAGCTCTCTCGCCCTGCCAATCCGTCGCGCTTGCCGGCCACCTGGCAGCCCCCAGTGGCCCAGCCAGCGCGGGCAGCCGTGTCGCCGCGAGACGCATCTCCGAACACTGTTTCTGTCCGGACCGCTCCAAGGGAGCTGACCGAGGAGGCAAGGGCGACGCTGGCAGCCCTGGATCGCCAGCTGGACCATCGCGACCGTTTCGTGAACCCACCCAAGCGCAAGGACTGAACTCATGTCAGACGTCATCAGCCCGGCAGAGGACCGCCGGCCGGTCGTTGCCATCGTTGTCGGCCGCCAACGTGTCGGCAAGACCTCCTTCCTGAACACCACCGTGCAGTTCTTGCGGGCGCATGGCGGGGAGGTCGTCGTTTGGAACGCCGACAAGCTCAACCGCACCTACAGCCTGTCCATGTTCTCAGCCGATGTGCTTGAACCCTCCTCGGTGGACTCCGAGGACGTGAAGGCGTGGCTTGAGGGGCGCTTCACCCACCTCATTGAGCACCGCTACGACGCCGTGCTGGACATCGGCGGCGGCGACACCCCCCTGGCCCGGTTGGTCGAGGAGGTGCCGATCGTCCGCACGTTGGAGCGGCGCGGCATCCGGGTGGTGCTCATCCATGTCCTCGGTCCGGAGATGGCGGACCTCGACTACCTCGAACGCTTCATGTCGGAGAACCTGCTCGCCCCCGAGGCCACGCTGATCGTCCTGAACGACGGCCTCGTCATCACCGGCCGGTCCGCCAACTTCGCGTTCGCCAACGTCCGGCAGCACCCAGCGCTGATCGACGCCGTCCTGAACGGGGCCAAGGTGGTGCTGATGCCCAAGCTATCATGCATGTCGCAGGTCACCGACCGTCGCTTGACCTTCGCCGACGCCATGAACGGCGTGGGCAAGGCCGGGGATGCACCGCTGTCCTTCTTCGACCAGGAACGTGTGGCGTTGTGGTGGGAGCGTGACCTTCCGCCCTTCTTCGCGGCGATACCAGCCTTGTGGCTGCCCGCGATGCCCAGCTTCACTCTGCAACCGTCGAGCGTGACCGAGGGCACGGCCCCTGCCTCGGACAGGAAGAAGCGGGGTGCGGCCCATGGCTGAACCGGTGCAGAAGATCGCGGAAGGCACCGTGGCCGCCCAGGGCAACCCGGCGGTCGAGACCGAAGCGGCAAAGGCCGCGCTGGAGCTGGAGCGCCTGGTGCGTCAGACGGAGGTCGCTGCTCGGGACTGGGGCGTGCGGCCCGACCACCTGGAGGGCCGGTTCATCTCCGCCCTGCTGAGCACGTTGACCTGGCTGGGCCGGCTGATCCAGGCAGCCGCGGCCGACCTGAAGGCTGCGGCCAAGGAGAACCGCACCGCCTCGGTCGCAGACCTTGAGGCGCTGCGCCAGGCGAGCGCAACGGCGATCAAGCTCCAGGAACAGGCGCAGACTGCCCTCGCAGTCACGGATGTGCAGGTCAGCAAGGTGGTGACCAGGTTCGTGGACTCCGTGTCGCCGCAGATCGTCAAGCAGATCAGCGAAGCGGTGGTGCTGCGCGAGCGCCGGCGCAACCAGGATGCTTTGTGGGGTCGTGCGGCGGGGATTGCCTTCGGGGCAATCGGGTTGGTGCTGGGCGGCTATTTCTGGGCTGCCTGGACGCCTGACCCCATGGCTGCTGCGGGTGCGGGGGCGCTGGAGCGGATCAGGCATTGCCAGGCAACCCCGATCAAGGATGCCCGCACCGGCGAACCCTTCTGCACCCTCAAATCGCTGCTGTCTCCAACGTAGAAGAAAGCCGTGCGCGCCAGTCCGAGCAACCCGCTCCTTCGGGCCGTTCGGGCTGGTGCAGCGTGCAGTGGGGTTTTCGGGCGTTGGTCACTCCTCGGTTTGGCTCAAAGCGCGCCGTTTGCGCCACGCCGTTGTTTCATCGGCCGCAGGTGATGTGCCGAGGGGGGAACAGCAAAGATGATCGGATTGGATGGTGGCGGCAGCGACGGCGGAGCGGCTGACGACGCGGCGGCAGAGGATACTTCCCTGCTGGCCTTCCTGGCGCAGCCACGGCGTCTTGGCGAGGTCAGGTTTCACTTCGGCCCTCATGCCGAGACCGTCATGAAGCGGCTGGACCGTCTGCGGGTGTCGGGCCAGGTCGAGCAGCTCGGCTTCGGGATCGTCGTCCAGGCTGGCCGTGCTTGGGTGGCGTGGCCGCCTCCCCTTCGGCAGGCGCTGCTGCTTGAAGTGCTCGACCAGCCCAGGCAGCTGGCGGACGCGGCATGGCGAGCCGGCGTGACGTCTGGTGCCGCCAACGCGATGGCCGCGCTTGTCACAGCCGGCCAGGTTCGGTGCGACCAGGGCAGGATGTATGTCAAGATTGCTCCAGCGCTGACGCCGGCGGATGCGAGCGGAGCCGGCGGCTGCGGATGGCCGGGTGTGCCAGGCGAGCCCGCCGTTGTTGCCCATAGTCGGGAGCTCAGCGCGAACATGGCAAAGGTGCTGGCGGCGTTGGCCGAGCCACGAAGCGCGATGGAGGTTGCTCAACTTGTCGGGGACAATCGGTCCAACATAAGGGCCAGGATGGTCTGTCTGGTCAAAGCTGGTCGTATCATCCAGGTTGGGTATGGTCGGTATGTTGCACAGGCGCCGGGCAACCAGCCGGAGACTGCCAGCGGTCCGCACACTCGTCCGCAGCCGATCCGGGACGCGATCCTGGCGTTCCTGTCCGAGCCTCGCCAAGCGTGGGAGGTGGCGGCCCACATCGACCGAAGTGTTTCAAACGCAACCGGTCACTTAAGGGCCATGTGCAATCGCGGCGTGGCGGTCCGCGTCGGCTATGGGCGCTACGAGCGGACGCATCCGGCACAGGCAGGCGTAGGCAAGGATGCGATCACCCGTCCCTTCCCGGTGCGGGATGCGGTCTTGGTCTGCCTCGGCAAGCCGGCGCACTGCACCGAGATCGCGCGGGCGGCCAGGCGTTCGGTCGAGGCCACCTTGCACGCATTACAAGCGCTCGTGGGGTTGGGCCTGGCCGTGCGGTGCAGCAAGGGGGTGTTCGCAACCCCCGGGGCAAGCTCCCCTGGTCCGGCCAGGGCCGTGCATCCTGTTTGCGCCACGCTGGGCGATGCTTGTGCGGCCACAAGCGAGGAAGCCCCATGCGTCCCCTGATCCCCACTGCTCCACCTGATCGTTTGACCCACAGCCGCACGGGATGGCGAAGGCTCCATGCTGCCGTGCTGGTGTCCGCTGCGGTTGCGGCCTCAATGTCGGGTGGTGGCCTGGCCTGCGCGCAGACCGCCCAGACGATGAACGGCGTGCCGCTGCTGCCGATCCCGACCTATGAGGAAACCGGCCTGCCGGCGTTCACCATGCCCACGGGTGCGACCGCACTCGCCAGCGACATGCCTGCGGGTGGCGACGGAAGCGCTCCGGGCATCGATGGAGGAACCGCCGGCGCGACGCCCGGCACGGGCAACGGGGACGCCATCGGCAGCGCCGCGTCGTCCTGGAACCAGTATGCCGGGCAGGCCGTCGGCTCCGGTCAGTGCGTGGCGCTGGTGCAAGCAGCCGACACCAACGTGGGCCTGACGCGGACCTGGGCACAGGGCGTGCAGGTGCAGGGCAACGCCGAGCTGCGTCCCGGCACCGCCATCGCGACCTTCGACAGCACGGGGCGCTACGCCAACGCGACGAACGGCAGCAGCCATGCTGCCATCTACCTTGGGCAGAACACCCAGGGCATACAGGTCATGGATCAATGGGCGAGCAGTCCGGCCGCCTACAGGACCATCCCGTGGAACAACCCCGGCGCCACGGCCGCCAATACAGGGAGCGCGTTCTATGTTGTCTCGCATGCGTCTTAGCTTGATCGTTCCAGTCTTGCTCGGCCTCGGCCAGGTGCTGTCTGCGGGTGCGGCCATTGCAGCGGTCGCATGCCCACTCACGTCCGGCAGTCATCATCTTCGGAGAGTGGGCGGTGGTTCGCTCTACCTCGGTCGGCCCGAGGACAACATGCTGCAAGCCCCGGCCAGTACGCAGGGGGGTGCGAACGGTTACGTCAACACCTGGCGCTTCAGCAACGCCGAGAACCTCACCTTGGTCTGCCGCTACGAGGGCACGCAAGCGGCGGTGACGTTGCCGCTTTCGGCTGGTTCAAGGACGTGCCGACAGGAAGCGGCCAGCAGCAGTTTCGTCTGCCAGTAGCGATTCAAGGAGGTGCGCCGTTTGCGCCACGTCCGGGGATGATGCGGGGGTCAGCAGCAAGGAGGTCCCATGCAGTCCCCGTCCAACCCGGCCCACCACCCTGGCCGCATCCCAGCTCTGGCACTCGCCATGCGGCGCAGTGCCAGACCTAGCCAGCCTCGACCTGCTTCCCGTGCCGCGCTGCTTACAGCGGCGCTCGGCTTGGCTGCGGTGTCCGTCGCCGGCACGGTTCTGGCCCAGCCGGTGCCGCAGACGATGAACGGCGTGCCCCTGCTGCCGATCCCAACCTATGAGGAAACCGGGCTGCCGGAATTCACGATGCCCACGGGCGCCACCGCGCTTGATGCGAGCACCCCCACGGACGGCACCACCACTGGTGGCGACGGTTCGATGGGCGACGGCACGGGGACGGGCAGCACCGGCGATGGCTCGGGCAGCCAGTCCATGGCGTCCATGATGGGGCGGAGCTGGGGCGAGGCCGCGTCGCAGAACGCGCAGACGGTCGGGATCACGCCAGTGGCCTTGGCGGCGACGTGCCAGATTGAGGCGGGCGGGTGCCAGACCAACCCGGCGTCGTCCAGCACGACGATCACAGGCAGCTTCCAGATGCTGGACAGCACCTACACGGCGATGATGAACTCGGCCCTGGCGCGCAATCCGAGCCTGGCTGCCAACATCGTGCCGGGCCTGGCAGGCAAGCTGGACCCTGCGACGGAAAGCATTGCCGCTGCGGAGTATCTCCGGCAAGGGGCGGTGTCGCTGCAAAGAAGCCAAGTCGCGAACCCCACGGTTTTGGACGTACGCGGATACTACAACTTCGGTCCTGGTAACGCGGCCTCGATCGCACAAGCCGATGACAGCGCGCTTATGTCCAGCCAAATCAGAGGTCTCACCGACAAGCAACTTCTTGCAAATGGCATAACGTCGGGCGTGACGACGGTTGGCCAGTGGCGCGCTGGCGTCACTAACAAAATTGGGGCCACTGCCGCGTCCGCTCCTGTCCTTCTCTCTAGTTCATAGAGGTCCATCATGCGTTGGTTGTTGACGATAGCCCTTGTCTCATTGTTTCCTTCGGCTGTGTGCCATGCTCAAGGCATTCATGCGGTTCGTCCGTTGCCTGGATACGTTTGCATGCAGCTTGCGCTGACGCCTCAGCAATTCCTGGACCCAAACAGTGGCGTCCCTGTCCGGCTTGCTCCGTCCCGCTCCGCCCTTTCTGCTGGGTTTGCGGCAACGAATGTCATCGTCGAAGATCCGCCACGCGCTACGGCGGGCTTCCTTCGGGTGCTTCGTCCAAATGGCGAGGATGGTTGGATTGAAGCCAAGCATCTTCGTCCCTGGAACAATCCCTCAGCACCGGCTGCCAGGTGCGTTCCTTCGATTATGTCCAATGGTAGGCCGGGTTTTGGCTCGTAGCCTGCCTCGACGTGCGGCCCTGCCCAGACGGATGCGGCCTGCCATGTGTTGACGGTTGTCAGTGCGAGCAGCCCGGGCCTGCATGAGGCTCAGCTGGAGCAGGTACGCGGGCGAAGCGTGGCTGTCGAGTGACCCGCGTCCTGCCCCGCCCGCCTCCTGAGCCATGCGACACGATGGGCCTGATCTGCGAATCGAATGCGCTGTGGCAAGATTGTCAAGGTGCTTGCGTGAGGGATCGTTACGGCGCAGCCGCGGAGACGCGCGCTTGCGTGGCTCCGTCGCCGCGCTTGCGGCGATAGAGCCCGGCCCCGCCGCTTGGCGGGGACACGCCCGGGACGGCGACCAGGCGGCCCATAACCGAACCATGCGAGACGTGCTCAGGTGAAGCGTCGGGGCGCCTACCTGAGGCGCAGCCGCCAGCACGTTTTCACAGTCCTCATACAACCGTTTATGATGGCACGAAGCCCACTGGCTTCTGCTCCCACATGACAGGCTGGAGGCCGTCCTGGACACCAAGCACATCGTCTACGCCCTGGCTGCCTTGGCGCACGAGCACCGGCTGACGGTGTGTCGGCTGCTGGTCGAGAGCGGCCCGGACGGTCTGGCCGCAGGTGTGATTGCTGAACGCCTGGGCGTGCCGCCGTCTTCGCTGAGCTTCCACCTCCAGCATCTCAAGCGCGCCGGGCTGGTGACGCAGCGGCGCCTCAACCGCCAGGTCATCTACGCGGCTGACTTGGCCGGCATGAACCGCGTCGTCGCGTATCTCACCAAGAACTGCTGCGGCTAGGGGATGGTTGGAGCCCGTTTGCAACCTGGTTGCGGCCGGCATCGCCGCACCTGCTGAGCTGGCTAGGGCGAACGGCGCCGACGCCGGGTGGCCCACGGTGGGCGGGGCCGCGCATCCCGGATGCCCACTGCCGGTCCTGGCGCAAGCCGGATGCGGTGGCGGCGGCTATTAAAGGACATTCGGGGGAACGGGAATGCGCTGGAGCGCTGTGGGCGTGCCGGTGCGGTTCTCCTTGCTTGGTCTGGCTTACTTCGTTGGCGTGCTGCCTTGCTTCTTGGCCTTGGCGGGGGTCAATCTTGGAGGCGTGCGCCCTGGCGGGGCTGGGGTGCTGCGGGTGCGGGCCGTTTGGGGCCTGCATCCGGGGCGGCCCTGCCCTGCTGTGGGGCGCGGGCCGGCGCCGCGTTCCACGCGGCGC
>JAABUU010005246.1_pt1 | contig 14688 bp, 16 predicted proteins | sample 5559301 | NCBI WGS metagenome assembly JAABUU01 (sample SAMN10711884, study PRJNA513360) | rock metagenome | isolation source: Antarctica rocks | place: Antarctica: Victoria Land, Richard Nunatak white | reverse complement strand
GCCGCACTCGGCCTGGGCTACCTGGCCCTACGCGGATGGCGCACCCCCCACTGACACACGACGAAACGGTTGCCCAGACGCGGTGCTTACCGTGGATCGTGGAGAAGTTCGACAAGTTGGGTAAGCAACCTTTGCTCGCTGCCTGGCGGCGTGGCTCGCACAGCTGACGGAAGCCGCGTTGCTGGCGTGCCCGGAGCCGGAGGTAGCGGCCCTCATCACAGTGTCACCACGAGGGTCAGATAACCCGCATATCATGACACACGGGGTACCTGCAAGGCGGCTGCACGACCTGATTCTGGCCCTGTCAGTCTGATCTGGCCCCACTGTGACATTGCCATGATTCAGCCGGCGATCGCAACAGGGCGGTCCTGCCGAGGAAGCACCCGCGGCCAGCCCGAGTGAGCGCCACTGCGGCCCGTCCCGAGCCCAGGAGAGGAGAGTGCATCTGTGTTGATGACAACCGCCCTCACCGACGAGTTGAGCAGGACAACCCTCACCAATGCTTGTTGTCGGCGCGCGGAAACCATCACCGTGCTCCGCTTCGCCGGGGCCGTGCACCAGGAACCGGGGCGGTGCAGCATCGAGGTGGACCTGGACACCCCCCTGCTGGCCCGCCGCCTCGCAATCGCGATCCGGGCCCTGTACGGCTACCCCACCCAACTGCACATGCTGCCTACACCCGGCTACCCCGCCGCCCCCCGCCACCGGCTGCGGATGACCAGACAAGCCGACGCCGCCGCCCTGGCCCGGCGCACCGGACTGGCAGACCCGCGGGGCCGGCTCATCCACGGGCTGCCCGCCCCGATCGTCGCCGCCGGGGTGTGCGACGCCGCCGCGATCTGGCGGGGCGCGTTCCTCGCCGCCGGCTCGCTGACCGAACCCCACCGGTTCCCCGCACTCGACATCACCTGCCCCAGCCTGGAGACCGCGATGGCCCTCACCGGCACCGCCCGTCGCCTGGGCATCACCACCAAAACCAAACACCTCCGCGGCGTCGACCGGGTCACCGTCCGCGACCCCGACGCCATCACCGCACTGCTCACCACCATCGGCGCCCCCGACACCGCGGCAGCCTGGGCACAACAGCGCACCTACCGCCGCGGGCACACCCCCGGCCCCCGGCGGCCCGGCTTCGACGACGCCAACCACACCCGCGCCACCCACGCCGCGGCGGCCGCCGCCACCCGGGCAGAACGCGCCCTGGACATCCTCGGTGACCAGGTGCCCGACAATTTGACGGCTGTGGCCGCGTTGCGGATCACCCACCGTGAGGTGTCCCTGGAGGCACTCGGCCGAATGATGGACCCACCCATGACCAAAGACGCCGTCGCCGGACGCATCCGACGACTCCTCGCCCTCGCCGACCGCCACGCCCGCCACCCCGGGATACCCGACACGACCACCGCCCTTCCCCCGAACATGCTCGACCAACCCTGACCGCCCCCGGGCGTCCCGGCCACGATCCGGTCAGAACCGACCCGATCCGCGGGGTCACCCGACTCCGGCGGTCACCGCTCAGATGTGTCTATCGTGCGGCGTGTGACCCAAGCGTTGCTCGTCGTCATCGGGCTGCTCCTCATCGGACTGCCGCTGCTGGCCCTAATCGCAGACCGGGTCCTGCCACCGCCGCGCCGACGTCCACCCCCCGCACCCGATACCCGCGAGAAACTCATCCGCAGATTCCACCTCACCTGGCAGGACACCCTCGAAGTCGAAGCCGCCGTCCGCAAGGGCCGCACCACCCGGCCCAACTGCAACCGGCGGCCCGCGGCTTCGCCGAACACACCCTCACCCCGCCCACGTTCCGCGGCCGACCCCTCACCTCCTACCCGCTGGCGGCGCGATGGGCATGGCTGGTGTTCGCGATCGCCGCCATCGCCTTCCTCGGCTACGCAACAGCACTCGGATCAGAGCTCACCATCGCCTACCTGATCATCTACGGAACAGTCGCCGCCCTCAGCATCGCCGCCCGCCGGCAGCGTCACCGCACCGCCGCAGCAGCCCTCACCGCCAACACCCAACTACGACCACGACCATCCGAACGACCCCGCCGATCCCCATCCTTGTGACTGCGGAGATCATTGGGTACCCGATGACGATTGAGGAGACCGCGGGTCTGTCAAGTTATCGGTGTAACTGGATTGTGTTGTGGTGGTTACTGCTTGGCGGCGGACAGTCGTCCGTCGAAGGTGATCTCGAAGGCGTTGAGTGCGGCCTTCCAGCGGTTGGACCAGCGTTTGCGGCCGGTCCCGCTCGGATCGAGGCTCATCACCGCGAGGTAGACACACTTCAGTGCGGCTTGCTCGTTCGGGAAGTGGCCGCGGGCGTTCACCGCGCGCCTGATCCGGGCATTGATGCTCTCGATGGTTATCTGGAGTCTCCCCGAGGGTGTCGTTGACGTGCGTGACGGGGCGGTGAGGTGCCGGGATCTGCCTGCTGGACGTGGTTATCTGCTCCGTCCGCCCCGCCCGCGTGGGGTGTCGCGTCGACGCAGGCGACGTGGCCTGGACCTGAGGAGAAGGTCGCCAACACGGTTGACGAACCGTGGGAGCTCCTCGCTGCCGCCCTTGCCGAGCTGCCCGCCGGCAGTTGGACGAACTACGGTGAACTCGCCGTGCTCATCGGTAGCGGGAGTCGCGCGGTGGGCGCCCGGATGGCCGAGGTCCCTGTCCCCAACGCTCACCGAGTCCTGCAGGTCGATGGCTCCGTTGCCGAGGGAATCTCCTGGCTGGAGGAAGGCCGGACCGACGCCCCTTGGCAGATGCTCGCGAGCGAGGGCGTCACCTTCGACGAGCGAGGGCGGGCAGACCCAGCGCAACGCCTGACGGCTGAGCAGCTATCGGAGCTGATCGGTAACGGCGATCCGAACGACACCGCCGAGGTGGGAGCAACTTCCGCCGAACATTCCTGAGACCCGTCGCTCGGACGCGCACCCTGAGCCTGGATCCACCGCCCCGAATCTTGAGAGGCCCTGACGCGGCTCGATGATCTTGCTGGGAGTCTGGGCGTGGGTGTGTGGCCGGTCTCCCTTGACCCCTCGGCGGGGCGGATGACCCAGCCCGGCACCCGGTGCGACACGAGCGACCCGTCGACCTCGTAGACGTACAGGCCCCACCAGTCGCCTTCCCGGGCCCGCGCCCAGATCGACAAGCGGCCACAGGCGACGCGGCGCACGTCGAGCCCGTCCGGCTGCGGGTCCACAGGCAGGTGCGGAGGCAGGCGGAACAGCGCTGCTCAGCGGCGCGCACCACCGAGTCGGGGACCGTCTCGCGTTGGTGGACACCGGTGATGGCCTCGACGACGTCGTTGAGCGATTCGAGGTGCTGGACGTTGACGGTGCTGATCACGTCGATGCCGGCCTCGAGGAGCTGCTCGACGTCCTGCCACCGCTCGGCCAGACCGCGGCAGCTATCTCGGCAAGCAGTTCGCAGCATGTACTGGTCATGCTGACGTCAGCGCTAGCTGTCAAGTTCAACACGCGTATGCAGCCAAGATTGAACACAGTCGCCGAGGCGGCCGGTTTGTTCAATCTGCATCCCATAGCCGTGGTCAATCTGCATTGCATCCCGACAGTCGGCGGCGCGGCTGGCAGTGGCAGTCCCCGACGGTTCGACGAACGCCCACCGGCACACCCAGTTCATCACCGGCGTCGTCGACGTCCGCTCCCGCCGCCTGCTCGACGTCACCCCAGGGAGTTCGGGAACTGTTCTCGCGCAGTGGATCACCGGGCAGACCCCGACCTGGCGGGCCGCGGTGCAGGTCGCCTCGCTGGACCCGTTCCGTGGCTACGCCACCGCCCTGTCGACGGCCCTGCCGCACGCTGTCCGGGTCCTGGACCGCTTCCACGTCATCAAGCTCGGGTTCACCGCGGTCGACGACGTGCGCCGCCGCATGCAGCAGGACACCCACGGTCACCGCGGCCGCACCGGAGACCCCCTCTACGGGATCCGCCGGGTCCTGCGACGTGGCGCCGACACCCTCACCGACCGCGGGTGGCAGCGCCTGATCACCGGCCTGGACACCGGCGACGCGGGCGGACAGGTCGCCGCGGCGTGGATCGCCGCCCAGGACCTGCGCCTGCTCTACCGGGCCCCCGACCGTGCTCGGGCCGAAGAGCTCCTCTACCGCCTCCTGGTGCACTGCGCCGACGCGCATGTCCCCGAGCTGACCCGCCTGGCCCGCACCCTGGACGCCTGGCGGGGTGAGCTGCTCGCCGCGTTCGACCACCCCGGCATCAGCAACGGGCCCACCGAAGCCATCAACCTGATCATCAAGAAAATCAAGCGTGTCGGGCACGGCTTCCGCAACCTGCAGAACTACCGGCTACGCCTACTCCTGCACTGCGGCGTCACCTGGCACACTGCCCACCCAACACCACTCCGAGCCCGAGCACCACGCTCGGCTGCGCAGAGCCGGCAATACTGGCCGACCTACGGATCTCAGCCACGAGGACTCCTTCTGGACGATGCGACGTAATGCCTGATGCTTCCCCAGTCAGCGGGGAGCCGGCTGAGGCGGGAGGTTGCAAGCCCTGAGCACCGCGTTGATCCGCAGGCCCATCGAGGATCGGCTGCTGCGGTGAGCGGCGTCACAGAGCTTGTCGGCCTAGGCGGAGACTACGACCAGGTTTCCGGTTGTTTCAACAGAAGACATCAAAAATTGCTGTAACTGCAACAACTATGGTTTCGTGGCCCAGTGTTAGGGGCGAGAAGCGGGGAGCCAACCCAGGCTGGCTGAAAGTCGGTCCGCGACTTGGACGATGTATTCCCCGGCGGATCGGAGTTTGGTCGCCAGCCGCGATTTCGGGGCGGCGATGTTCAGCGATGCGACGGCGATGCCGCGGAAGTCGTGCACAGCCGCGCTCGCACCAACGAGACCGCTCTCGAACTCCTCATCCACCAGCGCGTATCCCCGTGCCCGGATGGTGGCGCATTCGCTGAGAAGTTCGGATCGGGTGCGGATCTTTCCGGTCGCTGGCACGTCGCGGAGCTGCTCTCGGGGATAGGCGGCCCGCAGATCGTCATCCGTCCAGGCGGCGAGCAGCACCCGGCCGGCGGTGAGGGTGTGCGCGGGAGTATCGAGACCGACCCAGGACAGACCGCGATACCCATGGCGTGGCAATTCGCTGTGGACCGTCACCGTCGACGTTCCGCGGAGAACGCACAGGTGCACGGTCTCGCCGATCTCAATGACGATGCGGCGCATGGCCGGCTGGGCCAACCCCAGCAACCGGGTCTCGGCGGTCAAGGCGGCCAAGTGATACAACCGCCAGCCAAGAACAAAGCGCCGCGACGCGTCGTCACGGGTGACCAGGCCCGTTCGCTCCAGCCGCGCAAGGGCGCGGGAGAGCTGACTCTTTTCCCGTCCGGTAGCGGCGGCCAAATCGGTCAGACGCAGCCCTTCCCGGGTGTGCGCACTTGCCTCGGCCAGTTCGTTCAGGATGTCCAGGTCGCGACTGAAGCCGCCCGTTGCTTCGGGCAAGGTCTGTTGCATGTTGCGATTCTAGCAACTTTTAGCGTCAGCTATTGAAACACTCCGAGAGGGCGTCGTAGCGTTCGCGGCACCGGCCCAGGTCCGCATACCGCGCGGACCAAGGCGACTGAGCCGAGCAGGTGCTCACTGTTTAGCGGGTCGCCGAAGCTACTTCTGGTTCCACAGCATGGGAGCGCGATGAAAATCACCGAGATTCAGCTGGACCGGCTACGGCTGGACCTGGCGCCCCCCTTCGCGGCGGCCTGGGACCCCGTCCCACGCGAACATTTCGCCGCCACCATCGTGCGGGTGCACACCGATGAGGGCATCGTCGGGGTCGGCTCCGGGGACACCATGGACGGATTCCCTGCTCACGAGCACCTATTCCTTGGACAAGATCCACTCGAGATCCTGCGGCACGTGCGCACGATCGAGACCATCAACTTTCATTCAGGGCGGTTCTGGCCACTCGAGGTCGCCCTGTGGGACATCATCGGGCAGGTCACCGGCCAGCCGGTGGCCACGTTGTTCGGCAACGCGCACCAACAGGTGCGCGCCTACGCATCGTGCGGTGAACTCAAGTCACCCGGAGACCGAGCGGAATCCGCATTAGCCTTGCGGGAACAGGGCTTTCACGCGATGAAGATCCGAATCGACCGCAACCGGATTGATGAGGGCATCGCCGCAGTCGCGGCTGCCCGGGACGCGGTGGGCGAGGACTTCGAGATCATGGTCGACCTCAACCAGTCCTGGCGCATGGCCGGCGACATCGAGCCGGCGCTGGACTTCGGGTCGGTGCGCCGCACCGTCGAACGCCTGGGTGAGCTGGGGGTGTTCTGGGTCGAGGAGCCGCTCCCTTACCAGGACAGCGACGGAGTCAAAGCGCTGCGCGCCCAGACCGGCGTGCGGATCGCCGGCGGTGAAATGCTCGACTCGGTCAGCGACGTCCTGCGGTACCTGGAAAACGACGTCCTCGACATCTACCAAATGGACGTCGTCTTGGCGGTGGGCATGCTCCGGGCACGCACCCTCGGCGAGTTAGCGCAACTCAAACACCGCTCCTTCACCCCCCATACCTGGACCAACGGCATCGGGGTGCTGGCGAACCTTCATGTATCCGCGGGGATCGGTGGTGGCCCGTACTTCGAGTATCCCTACGACCCGCCCGGGTGGACCCCCGAACGGCGGGACTTCATGCTCGCCGACCCCATCGGCATCACACCGGAGGGCACCGTGGCCGTGCCGCAACGCCCCGGCCTCGGGGCCGTCCTCGACGAGGACGCCATCAATAAGTGGCGGATTCGATGAGCGCGGCGATCGACTGGGCCGCCCGCGCCGCCCACGTCCGCCCGGAAACCCGTCTGTTCATCGACGGCGCCTACACCGACGCCGCCTCCGGCGCCACCTTCGACGACATCACTCCCCGCGACGGGACGCACATGGCGCAGGTTGCCGCCGGCGATTCCCATGACGTGGACCGGGCAGTCTCCGCGGCTCGCCGTGCATTCGAGGACGGCCCGTGGCGGTCGCTCCCGCCGCGGGAGCGCAAGAACGTGCTGCTGCGCTTCGCCGCCCTGATGCGCCAGCACCGCGAGGAGTTGGCGTTACTGGAATCCCTGGACGTCGGCAAACCCATCGGCGAGTCCCTCCGGGTGGACGTGGCCGGCGCAGCGGACACCATCGCGTGGTACGCCGAGGCACTCGACAAGAGCTATGACGAGGTCGCCCCGACAGGCCCCGATGCGCTTGCTCTCATCACGCGGGAACCGCTGGGCGTCATCGCTGCCGTCGTGCCGTGGAACTATGCGCTGCTGATCACTTCTTGGAAGATCGCCCCCGCCCTGGCGATGGGCAACAGCGTGATCCTCAAGCCGGCCGAGCAGTCGCCGCTGTCCGCGCTGCTGTTGGCGCGCCTCGCGTCGGAGGCTGGCGTACCCGATGGCGTGTTCAACGTCGTCACCGGTCTCGGCGAGGACGCCGGTGCCGCCCTCGGGCGCCACCCCGGTGTGGACAAGGTCGCCTTCACCGGGTCCGCCGAGGTCGCCCGCTACTTCCTGCACTACGCCGCCGACTCCAACGGCAAGTCCGTGTCGATCGAGGCGGGCGGGAAATCCCCGCAACTCGTGCTCGCCGACGTCGCCGATATCGACGCGGCAGCCTCGGCCATTGCGTGGGGAATCTTCTACAACGCGGGCCAGACCTGCAATGGCGGCTCCCGGCTGCTGGTCGACGCCGCGGTCAAGGAGGAACTACTGGACTCGGTGCTCAAGGTCGCGCGCACGTTCCGTGCCGGTGACCCGCTCGACCCCGCCACCACGATGGGGGCGATCGTCGACCGCACCCAACTCGACCGCGTCCTGGGTTACATCGACCTCGGCCAACGGGAAGGTGCCACGGTCGCGCTCGGCGGCGCACAAGCGTTGGCCGCGTCCGGCGGCTTCTTCGTCGAACCCACCGTTTTTGACGCGGTCAACAACAGCATGCGCATCGCGCAGGAGGAGATCTTCGGGCCGGTCCTCAGCACCATCACCTTCCGGGGCACTGAAGAAGGGGTCCGTCTAGCCAACGACACCCGCTTCGGGCTGGCCGCCAGCGTCTGGACCCGCGATCTCACCACCGCACACCGCGTCAGCCAGCAACTGCGCGCGGGCACCGTGTGGGTCAACACCTTCGACGCCAGCGACGTGATGACCCCCTTTGGCGGGTTCAAAGACACCGGGGCTGGCAGGGACAAGAGCCTGCACGCTCTGCACGCCTACTCCGCGCTGAAAACCACCTGGATCAACCTCACCTGAGCACTCCAGTATCCAACCGACCATGAAGGACACCGCTGTGAAGATCGGATTCATCGGCCTCGGCCATATGGGGAGCCCGATGGCCCTCAACCTCCTCCGCGACGGCCAGGACGTCGTCGTGCACGACGTACACCACGACGCCGCCGCCGACCACCTCACCGCCGGCGCGACCTGGGCGGACACCCCGACCCGCTGCGCCGCCGAGGCCGACGTGCTCATCACCATGCTTCCCGGACCCCGCCAGGTCGAGGCGGTCATGCTGCACGCCGGAACCGCCGCCGCCATGAATCCCGGCTCCACCTGGATCGACATGTCCACCTCCTCCCCCGAGGTAGCCCGCTGCGTCGCCGACGTCGCCCTCGACGCCCGCGGTGTGCACCGCCTGGACGCCCCCGTCAGCGGCATGGCCAAAGGCGCTATAGCCGGCACCTTACAAATCTTCGTTGGCGGCGACAGCCCACTGTTCGCCACCCATCGTCCGATCCTTAACGTCATGGGTGACCCGGCACGGATTTTCCATGTCGGACCCCTCGGCACCGGATACACCGTCAAGCTGATGATCAACCTGCTGTGGTTCACCCACCTGGTCGCCTCCTCCGAGGTCCTCACCATGGGCGTCAAAGCCAACGTGGACCTGCAGACCCTGCGCAGCGCCCTGGTCGCCAGCCCAGCCCAGAGCAACTTCTTGTCGAACGACATTCGGTGCATCATCGAGGACGGTGACTACGACGAGTCCTTCGCCGTGGCACTGGCGTGCAAGGACCTCGGCCTAGCCGTCGACGTGGGCCGCGACGTCGGGGTGTCCGTGGAGCTGTCCTCACTCGTGGAGCAGATCTACCGGCGCGCTAAGGCGCAATACGGGGACAACGCCGGGGAGATGATCCCAATGAAACTGTATGAGGACCTCGCCCGGATCACCCTGCGCAACACCCCCGCCCCAGCCATTCCTGCCTGACACACACGCGGCGAGAAGGATAGAGACCATGCCTGCACCCCCCGCTTTCGCCATTACCCCACCCGGCGCCATCGAGTTCGGCGAGGGTGCCCTGAAAACCCTGCCCGCAGCGGTGCATGCGCTGGGTAAGTCACGCACCTTCATCGTCACCGACCCCGGCATCAAGGCTTGTGGCATCCTCGGGCAGGTCTGCCGGGTGCTGGACGCGGCCCGCATCTCCCACGAGGTGTTTGCCGCGGTGGAACCCAATCCCTCACTCGCGACGATCGACCGGGCCGCGACCGTGGCTCGGTCGATCGGTGATGCTGTTGTCGTCGCCGTGGGTGGCGGCTCCAGCCTGGACGCCGCCAAAGGCATCGCCCTTGGCGCAGTCAACGGTGGGTCGGTGGGATCCTTCGACTACTCCGAGGAGCACCCATCAGCTGGGCTTCCGGTGATTGCCATACCGACCACCGCCGGTACCGGCGCAGAAACGAACGGTTTCGGCGTCATCGAGGACACGGCCGCGCACTGCAAGGTCTATATCGGTGATGCCTCCGTCACGCCCCGCTTTTGCATCCTCGACCCCAGCCTGACCCTAGGGCTGCCTTCCGCCGTTACCGCCGCCACCGGGGTCGACGCCCTCGTTCACGCCATCGAGTCGCTCACCTCCCGCAGCCGTAACGCGGTGTCCGAGGCCTATGCCCACCACGCGGTCAAGCTGGTGCATACCTGGTTGCCGACCGCGGTCCAGGATGGCTCCAACGCCGAGGCCCGCGGCGAGATGCTCCTCGGCGCCCACTTGGCCGGCCTTGCCCTCAGCGTGTCCGGACTCGGTCTGGTGCATGGCATCGCGCATGCCGTCACCGCGCACACCGGAACCGTCCACGGCGTGGCATTAGCGTCGGTGCTGGAGGACGTGTTGGTGTTCAACCTGCCCGTGAGCACCGCTGAATACGCTGCTGTCGCCTTCGATCTCGGCGTCGGCGCTACCAGCAGCGACGAAACCACGAACGCCCGCGCCACCATCGCGGCGAGCCGCACCCTCGTGGAACAAGTGAACACCTACCGACCGCTACATGAGCTGGGCTGCAGCGAACAGATGATCCCGACCCTCGTGCAGACCGCAATGGCCGACCCCGTGACCCGCAACACCCCCCGAATCCCCACGGACACCGAACTCACCGCACTGCTGGCAGCCGCCCTATGAGCATGCCCAAGACCCTCGATGCCACCACGCAGGCGTTACTCGCCGCCATGCCCACCCGTTGCTTCATCAACGGGCGATGGCGCCCGGCGACGTCACACGCGGTCTTTCCCGTTCTCGATCCCGCCACGGGCGACACCCTGTGCGAGGTAGCCGATGCCGGCCCCCCGGACGCAGCCCAGGCCATGGACGCCGCAGCGAACACACAACCCGCGTGGGCGACCAGCGCCCCCCGAGAACGCTCGGACATCCTGCTGCGCGCATACACCACCGTCCTGGCGAGACTGGAGGACTTCGCCCTACTCATCACCCTGGAAATGGGCAAGCCGCTCGCCGAATCCCGCGGCGAAGTGCGCTACGCCGCGGACTTTCTCCGCTGGTTCAGCGAGCAAGCCGTCCGCACCAGCGGAGAATATCGGACCAGCCCGGATGGAACGAGCCGTCTGGTCACCCTCCGCCAACCGGTCGGTCCCTGCCTGCTGATCTCACCCTGGAACTTCCCCCTCGCGATGATCACCCGCAAGGCCGGGGCTGCGTTGGCGGCGGGCTGCACCACCATCCTCAAACCCGCCGAAGACACACCTCTGTCCTGTTTGCTGTTGGCCCAGACCCTCGCCGACGCCGGCGTCCCCGACGGCGTCCTCAACGTGGTGCCCACCAGCGCCCCCGCCGCCGTGGTGGACCCGATCCTGGCCGACCCGCGGCTCCGCAAGGTGTCCTTCACTGGGTCGACCGCTGTCGGGCGCCGGCTCATGGCGGGCGCCGCTGACAATATCCTGCGGACCTCCATGGAACTCGGCGGCAACGCGCCGTTCCTGATCTTCGACGATGCCGATCTCGATGCCGCCGTGGACGGTGTCCTTCTTGCCAAGATGCGCAACGGCGGGGAATCGTGCGTCGCCGTCAACCGAGTCCTCGTGCAGGACGTCATCGCCGAGGAATTCACGCGTCGCCTCGCCTCGCGGATGGGCAACATCAAGGTCGGTCCAGGCATCGAGACCGACAGCGAACTCGGTCCCATCATCAACCACAAGCAACGAGACCGCATTACCGAACTGGTCGATGATGCTCTGCAATCCGGGGCGACAGCAGTCGTCGGTGGTAACCCGCAGGACGGCACCGGTTGCTTCTTCGAGCCCACCGTACTGACCAACGTCTCCCCCCGCGCGCGCATTCGCCATGAAGAGGTATTCGGCCCGGTCGCGGCTGTCTATGTCTTCCGCACCGAAGCCGACGCCGTCGAGGCCGCCAACGACACCCCGTACGGCCTGGTCGCCTACCTCTTCACCCGTGACGCCGCGCGAACCATCCGCGTCGCGGAGGCACTGGACGTCGGGATGGTCGGGATCAACCGCGGGCTGGTCTCCAACGCCGCAGCACCCTTCGGGGGCGTCAAACAGTCCGGGAACGGTCGAGAAGGCGGCCTCGAAGGCATCGAGGAATACCTTGCCGTCAAGTACCTAGCCCTCGACACGCAATGACCGTCCCGCGCACCCTGTGCTCCCTGGCACCGGTGTGGTCGCCTCAATAGCCTCTTAGAGCAAAGGAAAATCACGATGAGCCTCACCCGGGACCTCGACGGCCGTATCGCTCAAGGGTGGGGAGGTGATGCCCCGAACGGCGTACACGTCAATGTCATCCTGGCGCGCCGGGGCTCGGCGACCGCCGCTGGCATGACCTCGGCCTTCTCCGGGCCGTCGGCCGGATTTACACCCATCCTGGTCTGCGCCGGCCCCGACCAACGCTCCTACGAAACAGTCCAGCCCCCCACCGTCATCCTGCCCAAGGTCGCTGCCGAAAACGACGTCAGCCAGATGCTGATCTCCGGCGCCGTACAGGTCGGCACCGGCCAGGCCGTCCTTGACTCCGTCGCGGCAGAACTGATACCGGCCGACCAGGAACACCTCATCTTCGTCTCCGTCTGGATCGACCCCGAAGCCCGCGACGAAACCGCGGTACGCACATCGGCGCGCGAAGCGGTCGCTAAGGCCGTGCAGGAAGCCGTCGTCGGGCGCCTCTCCACCGACACTCAAGCCCTTATCGCGTCCCGCGACGAGCTGCTGCACCCCTTTTACGGCGGAAACTGACCGCTATGGCGCTTCTCGGCAAGCATGCGCAGCTCCGTTCCCCGAAGGGAATGCGGGGATATCCCGAGCAAGTTCAGTGTGGAGGTGGTGGATTCAATGTTGACGGCACCTATCCCCGCTGCAGCAACCCAGGTTGTGCTGCAGCACCATCCGGCACAGGAGTCATGTACTCGTCGGGATGACGAGGCATATCTCTTCCCCGTCCTCGGGCGTGGCTACCGGGGCGGCACAGACGTGACAACGCACCGTGTGGACCAAACCGCTCACGGGACCGAGTCGAGTACAGAACACGTCGTTGGCGCCGGCTCCTTGGGTTTCGTCAGGGAGGGTTGTTTTCGATGAGCGTTCCGGCTTCGTTGGCGCTACGCCGCGATCTCGACATTCTCGAGGGACTCGGCAACGAGGAGGTGATTGCCCGACGTGGCATCGGTGTCGTCCGATTGGCGCACGCCGTCGGCCGCGACAAGAGCCAGGTTTCCCGAGCATTGCGGGCGCTGCAGGTGGAAGGACTGGTCGAGCGGGATGCGGATTCGCTGGAGTACCGGCTCGGGTGGCGGCTCTATGCACTGGCCGCCCGGACCACCTCCGGTCGCCTGCTGCACGTGGCGCAGCCCGCCCTGCGTCATCTTGCCGCACGCCTTCGGGAGACAGCACACTTGTGCGTCCTGCACGATCAGGAAGTACTGACGATTCTGAGCCAGCCTCCTGCAAACACGACTGATCGGCACGCGCAGCCAGCGCGCCGCGAAGGACGTCGCGTAGCGATCGAGACAACTTCCGCCGGCCGTGTGCTGTTGATGGATCTGGACGAGCGCGAACTCGCGTCCCGCTTCCAAGGAAAGCGCCCCCGGCCCTCCGAGGCTAACCGGCGAATCCGTATCATGTCCGATTTCTACGCGGCAACGCGGCATATCCACGCTGAGGGATTCGCCCTCGTCGATGACGAGTTGGACTCCGGATCAGTCGGGGTCTCGGCACCGGTCCGCGATCTCAAGGGCCAGGTAATCGCCGCGATTAGCGTTGCGGCGCCCAGGGAGCGCATGGGGCCGGGACGTTCGTCAGCTGGACGCGCATGCCCGGTGAGCGTTGCAGAACTCGCGTGCTCACCGGGGTTCGACGCGCGAGGTTCGAACTGTCTTCTGCGTTGGTGGTGGTCTGGGTGCCGCAGCGTGGGCAGGGTTCGGAGTCCACGGTGACCAGGCCAAACATTACGTCGCCCGAAAAGAAGCACCGACACTAATCCTGAGTGCAAGAGGTGTGCTGGTTCCGGGATAGACGTTGGCACGGTAAGTGGGAGGTGCCCGGGATGGACGGTGGCGCGCGCGGTGAGCGCGGGGACGTGCGGCGTCCGGATGTGGTGGCGTGCGGGTGGTGCGGCAGGGAGGTGGTGGTGTTGGCGCGGGGTCGGGTTCCGCGCTGGTGTGGGTCGGGGTGTCGGCATCGGGCGTGGGAGCAGCGTCGGGCGGCGGGACCGGTGTCGCCACCGGCTTCCCAGGCGCCGGCTTCGGCGGCGCCGAGGGGTCCGGAGTGGCCGGGGTTGCTGGCTGAACTCAGCAGGCAGTTGGACACCGGCCGCGTCGAGGTGTGCGACCTGCCCGCGATCACCGCCGAGTTCGAGGCGGCCTCGACGGCCATCAACCGGTACCTGCTCTTCTAGCGATGGCGTCGAACTCGGCCGAAACCGGGCGAGGACGGTGTTGCGGTTGGCCCCCCAAGTTCTATCGGTCGACGCAACGCCTTCTTTGAAGGCGGTCGATCATGTACCTGCGCGCCGATTCAGCTGCTGGTGTGCGGTTCTTGTCCTCGGTGCGTGGGGGCCGCGGTCTCAAAGCGTCCGCCCGCGCCGCGGGAGTGGGAAAGGAGACCGGCTACCGGTGGCTGCGCGAGGTGTTCCTCGTGCTGCGTTCGCAGGGCATCGGTGTCGACGAGGCGCAGGCCCAGCTTGGCTACCGTTCGCCACTTGTGCAGGGCTGGGAATGCGACCGGCTCGCCAGCCGCGGTGACGGCCGGCACCACCTTGCCGTGCCGGTCAGCGTCGGGAGCTGTTCTGGGACCGCTTCCTGGCCGTGACAGCGTCGAGACCGCTGGCCGTGCCGCTGGCGTCGGCCGCTCGACGGCCTACCGGTGGTTGCAGCGGCGGTTCGTCGCGTTGCGTGAGGAGGGCACGCCTGCATGTGTGGCAGCGCGCCAGCT
>JAABUU010005244.1_pt1 | contig 14690 bp, 9 predicted proteins | sample 5559301 | NCBI WGS metagenome assembly JAABUU01 (sample SAMN10711884, study PRJNA513360) | rock metagenome | isolation source: Antarctica rocks | place: Antarctica: Victoria Land, Richard Nunatak white | reverse complement strand
AAGCAGTCTCTGAATGTGGTGTGTGCACTGCAGATATTAAAGCAAATTCATTATGACTCTTTGCAATATACTTAACTATATAGACTTTACCTCACTCTAATGCTTCTATTATAGTCTTGTCATGCTTATCACACATTTGAAGACAGTGTTGATTAAAGCTTTTATGCAGTTTCATTTTGCATATCTGCTTTTCTGAGAGAAGATTGATCTCAAGTTCAGACATGTAAAGTGTTGAACTCAGCCTTACAGAATTTCTCAATCTGACTTGCATAATGATTACTTCACAATAGTGAGAGTATAAATGTCTCTTCTCAACTTTAATTCACTGACATCTCATTTGTATGAGAAAGTCACTGAAGAGTTGAAGTTAATCAGTTATGTATGAGAAGAATTTAGAATCTGCAATTCATTCAGATTTAAGTATCTTACTGACAGTCTTCTTAAACAGAGCAGTGATTTCATTGTTAACTTTCTCTTTCTCTTTAAATTCAGAGAAGAAATCATCATCATTACTGTCACTGACTTCTGCATTAAAAGCTCTGTGTCTCTTTTCTTTTTCTTTATAGACTGACTTCTAATACAACTTAACTGCAGTCAATCTGTACAACTTGATTACAGTTAATCTGCTTGCCTTCTTTTAAGCATCTTGCTTGATGTCAGAAAGAAATTTGCAATCTTTAATGAAGTGAAAGCTGTTGCAAAGAAAGCACTTAATAAAGTAATGAGAAGAATGATTACTGTCTGAGCTGAATGATCTGCAATAATGTTGCTTAATATTAATTGTGTAATGATTTAATGAACTGCAATTCTAATTCATTAAACATTAATCTTCTTTCTGTTTGTCTATTCACAAGATAATGACAGTCTCATCAGTCTTAAGCTGTGCCTTTTTCTTCTGAAGCTTTTATAGATCTCTCTTGATGTTTAGATTGTTCTGAATGTCAATGACATTACAGATCACAATGTACTCAATTAATAATGCTTAAAGCAGTATCTGAAATTGTTGTTCTGATTTGAACAACTCAGTCATATCAGACTGAGTTGCAGCAATCTTTCTACTGAGTTTACTCAGATAAGTTTATGCTTCTTTAATGAACACATTCTCTGACATTCTGTATCTGACAAACTCTGTCAGATATTGTCTCTCAGTCATCTGCAGCTTCTTCTTATACTTAAACTTTAGCACATCTCAAACATTCTTTGTGCTGATTTTGTTCATCAGATATTCTTGATCATCTGTGTTTATGCAGATAGTAAGTCAATATAAGATCTTTATGTCAGTTTTCTGATTTCTGAAGCTGAGACTGCTGAGAGAAAATGAATCTAAGAATTCACTGATCAGCATATTGACTGCTAAGACTTCAATAACATTTTATAGATCTTCTTTTATCAGTCATTTTCTCATAAGAGTAAATCATTGATTGCAGTTCTCACAAGTAAGAATTGAGATGAATTGTTGCTTTGCAAAGAAGTTGTTGAAGTTCATTGTGATGATAGTTGACATGTAGTATAAGAAGTGAATAAAGTAAAGTAATGATGTATACATTGAAGATAATGTAAATAAAATAAATAGAAAGCTTTTATGTCTCTTGCTCTGTGAAATAATAGTGCTTATTTATCTCAATAATTCATACTAAGCTACTGATGAACAGTGCTCTCTGAGCAACTGTGAGTGCTTGTTTATCTATTCAACAAGATGTGTATCAAGCTGCTGAAAGAACAGTGCTTCTGTGAGTAACTATGAATGCTGATTTTTGCTGAAACTGATTCTTCTTGAATCTTTTAAGTCAAACATACTCAGCTGTCAAAGGTGCTTGTTTACTTAACAGATGCATATCAAGCTGTCATCACTGTGCTGATTTCACTAAAGCTGAATTTATCACAAATCTCAATAGTCAGTAACACTGCTAAAGCTGAATTCACTGTGAATCTTAAAAGTCTGTGAACTCAGCTGCTGTATACACTAAAAGTATGCACTTTCTCTGAGAAGCTTTTTGTTAATTGAGCTCATAATTTATTGAAAGAAATGAATACTCATGCTATATTATGCTGTCTAGTGAAATCTCTAAATCATGTTGTCTATGAGCATGTCTTGATTGAGAGAGTTACAGAAGAAGTAAAAAGAATGTTAACTGCAGTCAATGTGAACAGAGTCTTCACTCAGCCTCTGATGCTAGTTCTACTCTGCTTCATAGAAGTAGCTAGAACATCACTTCTCAACATAGTTAAGTATATTGTAAAGAGTCTTAATGAATTTGCTTTGATATCTGCAGTGCACACATCACATTCAGAGGCTGCTTTTCTTGCAGCTGCTTCAGATATAAGTTTATACAATGACATGACTGATTTCTCAGAAGTTGACACTGTGTTATTGAATGAAAAGATCAAGGCTTACAGACTTTGATATTAATGATTTGCTTATCTTGATTTTATGAAGCTGCATGATCTTCACAAGATAACAACTCTTAAAAAGTTAATTCTCATTGTTGAGAACAACAAGATTATGTGTAAGATTTGTGTTTTGATTAAGTTCATCAATAAGTAAGATCACATCATAAGCAAAAGAAAGATTAACATTCTTGTTCTTATCTTCATTGACATATACAGTTCATTATTCTTGTCATTTAATGAATATCAGTACTTTCTGAAGATAGTAGATAATCATTTCTGAAAGACATAAATGATATTGTTAAAGCAATGTGATGAGATCTCACAGACACTGCAAGAATAATGACTAAAGACTGAACTTCAGATTGATGCAAAGATTCTTGCTGTACAAAGCAACAATGAAATGAAGTTAAGATTCATTTTAAATGACTGATGCAAGTCTTTTAACATCATACTGCAGTACACAGTGTTCTACATGTCAATTCAGAATGATGTTGTTAAAAGAGTCATCTGAATCACAGAGAACTCAGTATATATTATGATTAAAGAGATATAATTGTCAATAGAGTTCTGAGTACAGACAGCATAGACAGATGTTTATCTTTATAATTAGACAGCAACTGATTTCTTAATTAATGACAAACAGACAACTTCTGAGAAAGCTTTCACTGATGTGAAGTTATTCATCAATTACATTTATATATAAGAATGCAAGTGCTACAGCTACATTGATCTTAAGTTATTATTTGAAGATAGACACAACAAGTTTATGAATTGAGAATAAGTAAGAGTCTTCATGAGCTACATTGAGAAAATTATAAAGCAGTATCAGCTTTAAGCTTCAGATCTTAAGTGCATCATTAAGAATCATGCTGTGAAGTTTGCTAAAAGTAAGAAGAAAGACACTGTTGATCTTAAACTGCAACAGTAAACATTAAATATTTTTCTGAACAGAAGATCTGTTGAACATTTACAGAAGAAGTTAATCATTGTAGAGATCACAGCTTCAGATTAGACATTCATAACTTAGAACAGTAAGATGCAGTCTGACTTAATTACAGTTAAGATTGACAAGTCTTAAGATAAACAACATGAGATTAAGTTGACTGCAGTTAATCTAGATGAATCATCAGATAAGAAGATCAACATTGATTAAGTTAAGATAATGATATTTAAAGAAGTCAGAATCTTTCTGTGCATTGAGATCTCAAAATGAAAGAGAAATGATGATGATGATGATTAAGATGCAGATAAGCTCTTAATCAAAATATTGAGAGTTATACTGACACTTACAGCATTCTCTACAGACAAAAAAGATTCTATAATTAAGTCTGACATTTCAACATCTGTTATCTATGCTGAAGCAGTGAAAGACTCAATCTGAGAAGAAATGTAAAAGAATGCTATTCATGCAGAGCTGACAGTCTTGATGATAAATGAAATATAAAAAGAGACTGTGTCATTAAGAAGAGTCAACATTGTAATCAGTAAATGAATTTTTAAACTTAAGCTGAACACTGATGAATTCTTAAACAAGCTTAAGACAAAACTTGTGACAAGAGACTTCTTATAGACATACAGTGTTGATTACAAAAACATCTTTACTCTTATTGTTAAGTTTAACACTCTGTGAGTCTTTCTGACTATCATTGCACTTAAGAATCTAGAGTGTCATCAAGTAAATGTTAATAATATCTTCATGAAATTCTTTCTGAAGAAAACAATCTATATAACACTTTTTTCTGAAGTCAATGTTGCATTTAATTATGTTCTGCATATACTGCACAGCCTTTATGATCTTAAGCAAGTCACACAGAACTGACATGAACAATATGTCATCAAACTGCTTAAGTTAAGTTTTCATTAAAGCAAGAATGATCTCTGTCTTCTTCTTTACAGCATTAAAAGAATCATACTGCTTCTTTATATAAACAATATTATTGTAACTTCAACAAATCTATTACACATTCTTTGATTTAAGCAAGCTCTTGCAGACATGTTCAAAGTTAAGAATTTAAGAAAGACACAGAAAATTCTTGACATTTAAGTTATACATAACTGCAAAATGAGAATTCTGTATCTGAATCAGACTCATTACATAAACAAGATATTAAAGAATCTTCACATACAATTTAATAAGCATAGAGTCATCAGCATTTTACTTAATAAATATGATGCTCTTTGTTTTGTCAGCTTAACTGATTAAAGAATAGATCAAAGACAGTATTAACAGACAATTAAAAATTTAATGTATGCAGCAATTCATACTTAATTAAACATCATCTTCATACTAAATTGACTAAGTCAATATCTCAGTGATTCTGCAGAGCATCATAAATACACATTTAAGAAATTACTGCAGTACATAAGATTAATCATCAATCTCAACATCATGTACAGCTTTAATGAGAGTTAAGCAATGCTTAAATACTCTGACTTCAACTATGCTTCAGATAAGCAGAATCAGAAATTAATTTTAAAATGTATTTACATGTTTAAAGATGAATCAGTGTTGTAAACAAGTCAAAAACAGAAGTTTGTCATTATCTTAATCACTGAGATCAAATACATGACTATGTCAATGTGCACAAAGACTGAGATCTGACTTAAACAGATGTTAAGAAACATGAGCATAAGTAAATATCTTGAAGTTAACTTACACTGCATAAACATTCAAGAAAATAAAGCTCATTAAACTTCTTTATTCATTCAGCTCAGAGAAGACAATTAAGCTGTTTTGATCTTAATTAAAAACACATATATACATGAGTAATTAAAGCACATCAATGTCTTCTATCACAACATCTGTAATCTGCATAAGCACAATCAGATTCAGATAGACTTTGTACTCAGTTAAAAGATGATTGCTGATGAGCTTATTAAGTCTCTGTCTAAACAGATCTTTAAGTAATTCATTAAATTCATAAAACTCACTGTTGATGATTAATTAAATTCTTAAATGATTTGTTAAACTCTTAATGATGTGTTTAGTCATCTGGTGTTTGTTGTCAGTGAGAATCAATAGATGCAGCCTCATTAAGTGAAAATGTTGAGAAGTGATGTTCTAGCTACTTTTATAAGACAGAATAAAATTAGTGTCAAAGACTGAATAAAGACTCTGTTTACATTAACTGTAGTCAACATTCTTTTTACTTCTTCTGTAACTCTCTTGATCAAGACATGCTCATAGACAACATAGTTTAGAGATTTCACTAGACAGCATAGTATAGCATGAATATTCATTTCTTTCAATAATTTCTGTTATATAATTGTTTTGTGCTCACTGTCTAAACTGTATCAGACTAAACAGCAGTACAGAATCTGCAGCAGCATCATTGTTACATAAAATTTTTATAAATTCTTAAACTTAAAGCTTTATATGAAGTCTATCAGTACTGTTAGATCTCTGAGACTTGTTGTGACTCAGATTTAAATGTGTTATATATATGCATTTCATTTTAAATATAAATTTAAGATGACTCTTAACACTTTACATATTGATGATGTCTGTACTGTGTATATGTCTAAAATCAGCTTCACTGTTGTGTCATATCTTATGAGACAGTTTGTAAAGTGAATGAACTCATACTTAACTAAAATAAAGATAGAAATATATTTTTGAGTTTACTGCTCTGCACAGCTGTGCACTGTATACAAAGCAGTACAGTTCTTCTCTGCTGACTTTTTTATCATTATAATGTTTACATCATTAATTCAATTTGCTGCTGTGACTCAAAGCTGTAAGTCATTGACTAAATTCAGCATGTCAGCATTGTAGAATAGATATAGAATGAATGATAATAATGAGCTTTAAAATATATTTATATGAATGACAAAGCTCTTTAACTCATATTTTAACAGCTTTATTGTTGATGTTCTTTTTCTCAGAAAGTCTTCTATTTAGTTTACTATCTTCAGTGATAGATGACATTTTTAAAGATTGTAAAGTAATCTTTTATAAAAGACATTGTCAAAGACTTCTGATACATTCAGCATTAATAATGATGTAACTGACATGCTTAATTTTCATGCTCTGTGAATCTGCTTCAGCAGTGTATAAATTGTCTACTCTGTAAACACAATCTTCTGATCTCTCAGCAGTGTTTTAAATAGCAGTTGATAGATCTCTGTCATGTAGCTTATTCTGTGTGTCATCATGAACTTCAGAGCCTTGCTCATGATGTTCAGAAGTGTCACTGATTGATATGTCTTAGGCTGCTGATAGTCTTCTTTGTTGGGCTTCTGCAGCACCACTGTGATGGAGTGTTTGACCCTTGGAACAGGGCGAAAGGCAGGGTCTAAGTTTAGCTAATCCTAATCGAACATTAGCTCAACGCGACTTCATTAGCGTAACGGGCAATCATCGACGACTTTTATCCGAAAGCTTGGACTTTCTTTTCGAGCTTCACCGCCCAGTGTGCATTGCTGTCTATCGCCTCGTCTCCACGCCCATGGCGGCATACATCCGACGCCCGCTGGCTCGTACCATCTTCCGCCCACCACGATGTCTCTCTCATACCCAAACCCAAACCCAAACCCGCCACTACCGAGCAACGCCCATGACAGACGAGGGCCGCGTGCCGGCGCAACCAAGCATGAAAGTCGCCATGAAGCAGAACGTAGAGCTACCTACTGATCTCGGACTTCTCACCGGTAGCCCTCCACCCCCCCACAGTTCAACCTTACCATCCCGGGCACCTATTGACGTGAGAAACTACCGCAGACACATTCATCATGCCCACCGGCGCCAACAAGCCCTCCATCCTCACCGCGCCCCGCCACCGTCTGAATCTCGAATGGCGCCGCCTCAAAGCCCGCGTCACTGATTTCGGGAGGTAGGTCCGTCTAACTCTCGCACGACCCCCTCCACCCCACACAACCCCCGCAGCCAGCACGCTGACAGAGGATACGTTGCTAGTTTGATGGCATGGAAATGGATCACCAAACCACGACTAAAGCTCCGCCGCCGCCAACTAGCTCCCACGGCCGTAGCCCTGCACCGCCAGATGTACACCGCCTTCGCCGAGTAAGCGCCCCCTTCCCCGTGCCCCAGCACTCACCGTCACCGTCACCCACAGCCGCACACACACCCGCCAGAACCGACCACTAAACTTACCCCACAGAGGCGACACCGAAACCCTCCGCCGGATCTGCGCCGACGGGCTCTACGAGAGCTTCAAAGCGCGCATCGCCGCGCGGCGCGACGAGAAAGTGCAATGGACGATCCACAGCTACGGGCGCTTCCTGCGCACGGTGTCGGACCGGGCGGCGCGCTTACCGATCGAAGGTGCGGGGCTGCGGCAGGCGGTGGTGCGGATCCGGTCGCGGCAGAGTCTGACGCGGTTTCGGGACGGGCAGGTGATGGCCGGGTCCGGGCAGGAGAGGGAGGTCAAGGAGTATGTGGTGATTCAGAGGCGGTTGTGGAAGGGACGGGAGGAGGCGTGGTTGGTTTGGGGCACGATGGAGGAGTCGGCGGTGGAGAAGGTGGAGGTGGGGGCGGGGGGGAGGTAGGGGTTTTAAGGGTGCGGTGCGTGGAGGTTGGGAGGAGGTTGCTGTGGCTGGCTGGCTGTATCATACGGGTTTTTGGCATTATTACATACTGCGTAGGGATCAATCGTACAAGGCTATTCGTAAAGCATCTATGCAAAGAGCGTAGCATCGCACTTTCCTCGCCCCGTCCAATACCCTGGTCCCATCACCAACGCCAATCAAGTAGGCTTTTCCCCGGCGTCCTCTAAACTTAGAAGAACCGCCCTTTAACCGGTGCCTCCACGCTCGTCACGGGCACGCGATCCGCGTCCCCATCCTCGTCCGGCGTGTCCGTCCGCACGAAAATCGACGACTGCAGCCGCAAAGGCCGATCGAGAGCGTCAAACCTCGTCCCCCTGACCTTTGCGAGAATCCACTGGCAAGCAATACGTAGCGTAAAGGCGGCCAACGCCCAGAGCAACCCGCCGACGGGCGCCGCGACAAAAGCACCTATGTCGCCATGTCAGAGAAGGTTATCTGGCGGTCGAATACCGGAGAATAGAAGTTTTGAAGAGAGGGACGGAAGTATAGGTACCGAAAACGCTCCAGTCCTCCGCATAAAGGCCGTTCTCCAACAACAAAAGTTTCGCCCCATCCCGCGCATTCCCATAATAAACCGTGCCGAAGATGAAAACGGTCAAGAGACCCCCTAAACCACCCACCACGACCTCGAACCCACGCCAGCAATAGCAGCGCTCACTCAGCCCGACGACGAGCACGGGGACCGAGCTGGCGCTGACCAGATCGGAAACGAGGTAGATCTGCAGCACGCTCGGACTCTTCAGCGCGACGACGACGACGGGGAATATAACCAGCACGACAGCCGCCCGGATCCACCAGAAGCCGAGCCTGTTGCGGAACAGGTCGTTGCAGCCAGTCGAGACCATAGCGGACTGGAGGCTGTCGAAAGCAGCGGTGCTGAGGGCGACGATCATAACGAGCACGATGCCGACGACCCAGGCAGGGAGCTGGTCGAGGAGGAGGAAGAAGGCGATGCTTCCGGACTGCGGGGGGTTACCGGGCCAGGCGCCGGTCCAGGCGGCGAGTAGGCCGGTGGCGCCGACAAGGGTGAGGATGGCGGTGACGGAGGCGGTGGCGATGGAGGTGCCGAGGAGGAGGTCGCGGTCGGTTTTGCTGGCGAAGGTGCGCATCCAGAGGCCGGAGACGAAGAAGTCGTTTGTGACGATGGCGACGGGGAGGATGTAGATGAGCTGCCAGCCGAGGAGGCTGGGACTTAGGAGGCCGGAGGAAGAGACGAGCGAGTGGTTGATGTGGGTTTCGACGCCTACGGTTATGACTCCTAGGATGATGAGACCGACTACCATGGCGCCTTGGACGTTGTCGGTCAGGAAGGAGATGCGAAAGCCGCCGAGAGCTGTGATTTTTCGGTTAGTTGATTTCCATAGGACGAAGGGGGACAGGAGCATCGAATGGGCGTACAGGTGTAGATGGTGGTCACAGCGCACTCGACGATTACCGCTGGGAGACCGTCCAAGCCGGTCAGGGCGTTCACAATCTGCTGGAGGGCAGAGAGCTCGGCGACCATATAGAGGAACAGAGTAACAAGCCTAAAGAGCTGCTCAGTACAAGGTGTTTAGGAAGTTCGGCCCAGCAGAGATACGTCAAGAAACTCAGGTAAAGCGCCGTAATGATGCCATATCTCTGCCTCGTCCATTCGGTCAAGACGAAACCTTCAGGGCATCTCCTCCTGATCACTGGCCCGAGGAAACCAAAGACCATAAGAGGTAATGAAGATGACAGAGCATAAATCACCAAGCCTTGAACACCGGCGATTGTCGATATCTCAGGATAGGCGAAGAGAATGCCTGAACCCAAGGCTATAACATTGTAAAGAAAACCAATAGTCAGCATTGCCGTCCGTCGAAGAGAAATCGAATGGATGGAGGGAGAAGTGGCAGCACATTCCCAACGCAAGCATTTGGATCGAGTATTCACGGTTCACCTTCAGCTTCATGTGTGCTGACCACCTGCAGATCTTTCTTTGAGCCATGGCAAGAGGTAGATCCACAGAGTTCCGCTTGCAACAGCGCCGGTAGTGAAGCCGCACCGCATCTGTTATGACACACGTGCATTCCAACCGCGACCCTCAGTACAGATCGTTTGATAGGTCCGAAAGGGGATATAGCACAGATGACCAGCATTGAGTCGCATGTACACGAAGCTAGTCATGACGACCTTCTCATCCAAGGTACACGGTTTTGACTTTGATGGATTGAACGCATATTCCAGGCTCTACCAATATACCAATGGCACTGGAGCCGCTTCGCGACCTTCACCGCAATGATATCGACCGCTGGACTCACCCGAAGCAATGAAGTTCAAAGCAAGTGGTATTGCTAGCGAGAAAGTTAGCCTGTTCAAGACGCTTCGATCATGAATGCGCAAGTCAACGTGACTGTGGCTTTCGACCCTCGTGTGCACGCAATGCTTGTCTCACCCTTCTGCGTCCGGTTGCTAGCAAGAAAGTCTGACTTCGACTGATGTCTCCATCGCCAAGCAATGTAAAGGCCGACGACACTGGAACATAGACGATCATAGTAAGCAAGAGAAGCTTGAGGTTAAACGTATGAGAACAGGAAGCAGTGAACGGACAGAAAGGCTCCATAGGTCAGATATATGATAGCGTTGGAAGCCTGGACGGACGGCTGTCCCATTACACTGCGTCCCAGTCGTGGTCTATGATAGTATGAAAAGAAAACGGTAACGGTAACGGTAACGGTAACGGAAATGGAAATGGAAATGCAGATGGAAATGGAAACGGAAACGAAAAGGCAAGTTTCCTGCAGTGTTGATTGTTCTCGCAAGTCGAGGTTCGCGCGTGTCGTACCAAAGAAGTCGCTGGCTACTGCCCCACCAGAGAAGAGAGCTTGGGACGGGGCACGCCATGATAAGGCAAGCCAATAGATAAGGTCCGATCGACTCGCATCAAGCGTCATGGCATTTGTCTTCTGTCACTGTCACTTCATCCATCTTCTGACGACCAGTCAACAGAGGAGGCTCATATTTACTGCCCAGCGTTAGGACTACAATCGAAGTTGACCTTGTGTTCAAGCCAAGGCATTGTGGAGACTTTCCATCCGTTTTGAAGAGTTTAGTGGTGGCAGCACGTACACTGACAGACTATCTATCTAGACATCCGCCGTTCTGGAGCAATCTAAGAGCAAATGTTGGTACAAAGTAAATGTAGCGAAAAGGTGGAGGTAGATCCCACTGAGATTTTCTGACGAAGATTGACACATCTGAAATACATCTTTGGCATTAGCCGCGCGCTCAAAGCCAACGACAGCGGTGATTGAGATTTCAGAAGGTAGATCGAAGTTCGCAAAAGAGAAACCACGCCAGCCATATTGAGAGGAACAGAAGCGACAAACTTTTTTATCTATGTGCAAGGCCACAGCAAGGAAGACAGGCTGATAAGCAGCAATTATCGTACAGTGCTTGGGCCCAAGGGAATCAGGGGTAGCAACTCTCTTTAGCCGGACAAGTTCTGGGTCTCGTATGGAATCTCGAAGACCATTGAGCAGCAGATAGCCACACAAACGACAACGAGATCCAACGTGGTATACAACGTGCAGTATACAAACGGAACAAGAAGAACTATCTTATCTCTGGATATCCACACGAGACGGCCAGTACAGAAGAGACAATCAACAAGACGCGAGACAGAAGTTGGTGTAAGAAGCGAAGGGGTACATGAATTCATAACAAAAGGGAACAGTGGAGGAGGAGGGAAGGTGGACCACCAGACTGAAGAAGTGTAAAAGAACGAGAATCCTCTGAAACAGCTGTTAAGAAAAGATTAGAACTCCGCACATGATCTAAGCTCTTCTGCGCGACGTACAGAAAAAGAAACGAAGGGATTCTATCTAAGTCCACACCAAATCTGAGCCGTGAGCTGCGATGGCCGTACATGGTTGATTGTCTTTGCTGGGATTCTCGTCGAACTTGACTTTCGAGGTGCCGAAATCATAACGCCATTGATAGAGACAGCCGGAACCTCAGATTCGTCGATTGCCACAACTCAGTGCGATTCGGCTTCCTCCCCTGAACCAGCTGGCATGACGCTGGATTGAGTCTGATTGTCGGCCTGCGGATACACGTACTGGAAGAGAGTAGCACCAGAAGCGGTTTGGCCGGTAGGGTAGTAAGAATATGGACCGCCTGGATATTGCCCATATGCTAAGCCTGTGTGCGGATACTGAAATTGGCCCATTGGTTGTGCAACCGACGGGTGGACCATGGGATGAAGTGAGGCAGTGGCGGGCGACGCTCGGAGACCTGCATTCGAAGTCATCGGTCCTTGGCTACCGCCTTGGTGGTAGTATGCCTGAGAGTGGCGGTTAGGAGACATGCCCGACACGTTATCTTCGTGAGTAGCATCGAACGCCTGAGCTGCGTACTGGGCGCCAGACGGGCCAGCATTGTATTGAGCGTGGTAGTAAGAGTACGGGTATGTACCGGAGTATAGAGCAGGGCTAACGGCGGTCTGGAAGGTTTCACCCGAACGACGTGGAGGAGTGAAAATCTCCGCGGCAGTGGGCAAGGGAACACCCATCTCCAAGGCTCGATTATAGAAGTGCGTGACTTCATCACCGCCGTTCAGGTTCGCAGTGTTTCTCCCCATGAAGTGAGCCCCTGGTGGACTTCGACGACCTGCTGTACGGCGTGCGGGCGGTTCGATAGACTCCTTGCGCTCAACTCGGAGATGGAAGCCGTCTAGGGTGTGCTGCACTCCAGTTAGCATCTTTCGCATTCAACTTCCTGTTGGCTTTCTCGTACCTCAGCATCTAAAGCTGCACAGGCCTCCTGCTCACTGGAAAACTCAACGAAAGCGAATACGTTGACTCCACTATCTGGGAGAAAGTTAGCATCACAGCACTGACACCGGGCTGCGTGACAACATACTGTTGGCCGACGCTTTGGCAACGATCTCGACACTCCTAATGTGTCCGAAGCCGCCGAAAAATCTCATCAGCTGCTCCTGGGTGACTGTTGGTGGGAGGCTGCCGACGAAGATAGTACAGTCCTCTGTCACTTTGCGCAGTACAGACATCTGAGGTTGGAAGACAACACGTCCAGGGCCGAACCGATTCGTAGGAGATAGGGATTGACGGTTCAATCTGGTCTTAATGTCGGCTGGCATCGCTGGCTGTTCCAACCTATAGACGGAATTCTCCCGAAAAGCCTTACAGAATGTCAGCGTATGGTTAGACCCGGAAAAGCATCGTCACATACCGCCTGAGCATCACGACAGTCTTGGAAGTATGCAAACATGACCCAGATGCCTTCAGGAAGGCGGAACATCTCTTTATCTGTCTGGGTATTATACCAGAGCTTCTCGATGGCGCCATATGGCTCGAGCACACGACGAGCCTCATCCTCCGTAATGGGGCCGCCAGATATCTTGGATAGAAACAGGGACCCTGGGAAACATGAGTTTGCGAAGATACTTGACCTTCGAGGATGACACTCACGGTTTACTTTGGCTCTCTCGGTACGGCATGGACGCCCATCAATGAGCCGACCTCTACCCTGGTGAACCGCTTGGTCGGCGTCGGCAACGTTCTTCACCCGTGTCAGCTTTTTAGCAATGACTAAAGAATGATGTTATGCACCTCGTATTGGCAGAATGCAAAAGGCATCCCCTTCGAGTCTCGACGAATCTTAACCCATACAGTACCAAATTCCTGGAACACTTTGGTAACGGAAAAATCGAGTTGGTCATCGGTCCGAAGGGACGAGAGACTGTATGTGTTAGCAGTCACAACCATCACTTCTGGTGTGAACTTACTTGGCAACGAAGACACAGGCAGTTGGAGGAAGCATCGCTTGAGCATTTTCCACAGAGATTTGTTGACCTGCTCTATCTTCGCGTGGTGTGAAGGTCTTATTGTTCAGGACGCAAGTATCATGAGTCGGTGTGACAGACTGTCCGGTTGGAGTAGGAGTGCCGGTGTCAGTCTCGGAGCGGCGACTGGGCGTTTCCTGAAGGCCAAGGCTCGAGGGACGTTCATGACCGTGGGTAGGAGACACAAACGGGTCCTCGGCCTGACTGCCACGGGAGTGTTGGACAAACTCGGAAGAGGAACGCCAAGAAGGGCTATCGATACCGCCTTGAGTCCGTAGACGTCCACTCGGAGACGAATCAGCAGAAGCTGTGCTGGGATGTTTAGAGTTGCCCGAATTTCCATTGCCGGAAATGGAAGATTGAACCGAAGGAGGGCCATAAATTGGATGACCAGCAGAACCACCAACAATTGGAGAGCTTCCCATTTGCTCGTTCTCGGTGGACTTAACGTGGACCGCTTTCAGGGATTCGAGCAAAGCTGCAGTAGCGTCTACGGAGGCGTTAGCATTGCAATCATAAAAAACACGACGAGAACAGTCCTCTCATTGTGTGAGAAGCTAGATGTAATGGTATCAAAGGAAGCGCTGATGTTGATGCGACAGGGCAGAGCAGGGTGGAATCTTGCAACAGCGAGAAGTTCGAGAGAAGTTTTCGCACAATGCCAACAAGGAGACATCGAGTAACGAACAATGGCAAGTGCAGGGTCTCATGGTCAATAGATAAACTTCATGGTTGGTCGGCGGAGAAGTCCGGAAGTCCAATGGTTTGGAGGTGGACAGGTTGAGAGATAGAGGTAGCGGGATAAGGTGGTGGAGAAGTGAAAAAGTAATTGAGAGATTGGACGATTGAACTAAGCAAGAGCTGAAGAAGTAAAGAGTGGAGCGTATATGCGAGCCAAGCATGA
>JAABUU010005243.1_pt1 | contig 14692 bp, 26 predicted proteins | sample 5559301 | NCBI WGS metagenome assembly JAABUU01 (sample SAMN10711884, study PRJNA513360) | rock metagenome | isolation source: Antarctica rocks | place: Antarctica: Victoria Land, Richard Nunatak white | reverse complement strand
TCACCAAAATCCCCCATGCTGGGGTCTTGCGCACGTCACCGTGCAACGGATACGCAAAGGATTTATTGATCAGAGGATGGCAGGGGGCAGTCAGCTGTAGGTCTGTAGGTCGATGACTGTGAACAGTGGATCTGTGTATAATCACAACGCACGATGATTGACGCCCCAATGTACTGATACATACAGTTGACTCCCGCAGCGCTGACCAAAGTCTCAGAGTTCCAATGAAGCGAGCGATGAAGAGGAACGCACCCATGCAATGCAAGTGCGTGTGTGCGTAAGATGGTGGCGTTACGTTGACGTGTCTGTGTCTGAATGTGAGCATGTGTGAAGCTTGCGGAGATCTTGAAAATGAACTCAAACGAGGCGAACTCACGAGGAGACCAGCTTGCAGACGCACTCTGCCCGTCACTTGCGCCCGCTACGACTTGCTGCAATATCCACATCATCGAGAATGCTGCGATGAAGGTAACAAATCGTGTGAAAGCGGACAGCAGTTGAGCTGTTGTTAGTCGCCTGTCATAGTGGCCATTCCGAGCTGAGTCTTGCAGTGCAACAGCTGCTGCCAAACAGCAAACTTCGCCAAACATGAAGAGGGGGTATGATGCAGGACCGCCTGGTGGTGGCAAGAGGCCTGTGAGGTGAGCCGTGTAGTGCGCCGCAGTTTGTGCACAGGTTTAGCAATTCAACTCAGCTGCTCAGAATGCCTTGTCTCAGTGGGGGGACAACTAGGTCCCAACGCACACAGCGATTCAATCCTTCACGCTTTGACAGATGTTTCCTTTGTACGCAGTCATTACAGAGGTGAGAGTGCAGCAATGGCTGGCGGGCCTGGAGTTCAAGGTGCCAACAGGTTAACCACCAGTGATGCATTGTCATATTTGCGAGAGGTCAAGAATCGATTTTCCAACAACAAGCATATCTATGACACCTTCCTGGAGATCATGAAAGAGTTCAAGGCACAAAGGTAAGTTGGCTGACTGAAAGTTTTGGCTGACTAACACTGCTGTGTTCTGTAGAACTGCGTTTTCTGGCGCTGCTAGCTCCTGCAGACCTTGCCACCCTGCAGGGAAGTTGCATTGCTTAGCATGATAGTCAAAGGCAGTTGTTGCTTGCAGGATTAATACTGAAGGAGTCATTCACCAGGTCAAGATGCTGTTCCACGGCCACGTTGAGCTGATTTTGGGGTTCAATACCTTTCTGCCCAAGGTATGTCGCACAGCATGCAGCTTCCATGCTGTGTGCAGCAAGCATGCACTCCTTCATCTCGAGGCCCGGGTCTCCTGACTCATTTCTCGTGCAGGGCTACGAGATTACCATGCAAGACTTGGTACCCGAGGAGGACAAGGTGTGTTGTCGCACGGTTCCGACCGACGCTCGCGAGCTGCGCATTGCAAGGTCGCACCAAGAACGATGACTGGACGGTCTCATCGACCGACTCGACATCCCGTACTGACACTTCTGTTTGTTGCAGCCAAAGCAGCCTGTGGAGTTCGATCAGGCTATCAACTATGTGAACAAAATCAAGGTACAAGCAATGAGCGCTCAGACCCCAATGCAAACACACTGTTGCTTGGTCTGCATCAAAATTGCTTGTTTACCAACCGGTTTGCATTTGTTGCAGACACGCTTTGCCACTGATGAGAGAGTCTACAAAGCTTTCCTGGAGATTTTGAACATGTACAGGAAGGGCCAGAAGAACATCAGCAATGTGTACGATGAGGTGAAGTGCATGCATCTATGCACAGCTGCAAAAGCAGCTTCGCCTGCATCAATTACTGACTTGAATGCAATGCTTGCTGTGCAGGTGGCCCTGCTCTTTAGATCACATGATGATCTGTTGCAAGAGTTCACTTACTTTCTGCCTGATTCTTCGGTGCCTCAGGTCAGCACCATGCTTGCTACAGCATGGCGGAAAGTTCATGTCACTTCCGATCCCAGTGTCAAGCTCTCACCTACACACACCCATGCACGTTGTGCTCGCACTTGCTAGACATAAATCAGCTACTGGTCATTAGTAAAGATTGCAGAAGAGAGACAGGCAACTGTGATCTCACCTGGCAAGCTCTGACCTGCAGGGTCAGCAGACTCAGCATCCTGCATTCCAGCATGTCGTCAATCCTAGGGGTGCCCCCAACCGTCATCAGGTGCGTGGCGGGGTCAAGCCTGGGGCATACCCCCGCCCAGCAGTCTATGATTCAGGCTACAGGAACGTCAACAAGCGGAAGGCCACCAGAAGGGGAGATGAGCAGATCCCATATGGTCGTAAACAAGGTCACTGTCCTACCTGTGGAATGTTTGAGCCTGCCTTCCTGCATGTGTGCCTCAGCCGCTAAGCTTAGCATCTGCCTAAACATCAGTGATGAGCTATGTGGAAGTCGAGCAGGAGGTAGGGGAGAATGTCTACATAAAAAGGTGTACTGGGATGTATGCCAGCTCTGCAAGTTGTAACACCCCTGCAAACTAAGCTGTCAGCATGCACATGCAGATATGCTAATATGCTGATATGCTTGTGTGGAGTGCAGAGGATCCAGACTACCCTAGGGTGGCTGCTGGTGGCATCAAGCCTACCAACCTGTCTAAAGAGCTGCAGTTCTTTGAGAAGGTCAGTCATTCCACACTACACACTTATGCACTCACATCAGTCCATGCGTGCATCTCTATCAGTCTGTGCAATTGTCTCTGGAACAAGTGTGGCATGAGCCTTCACACTGCATTCCATTGCAGGGCCCACTTGTCGGTGAAACCATACATTGCAACACTGCCACAGCATCAATGCAGTGCTGGTGATGCCATCTCTTGGGGCATCTCCAAGGCTGCTGTCTGGCGTAGGTGAAGCAGAGGATGCGCAACCGGGAGCAGTATCAGGACTTCCTGAAGTGCCTGTCGCTGTTCAGCGAGGACATCATCTCCAAACAGGAGCTGCTGAACTTGATTGTGGATTCCCTTAGCCGCCACCCCGACCTGCAGGTACAGCCTCTTGCCCAGGATGACAGTGCCCCTGATTTACTGGAGATTACCCTTCCTGTGATGCTCACACATGCTGTAAACAAGACACTTATGCATTGTTGATCCTACAATTTGGTTGCATGTTCATTGATGTCCACATCTCAGTATGTGAACCTGCTTCACTGAGGAGAGCGTGCTAAAAATCCTGCTGCTACATGTTCAAGCAACGAAAAACACATTCGCTATGGGTAGCTACATGCAGCGTGCATTTGCTGCCTGCTGCTCACAGTCACCCATATGGGCTGTACTTGCTATGGCCACACCCCAAAGCAAAGTGTCTTACATGTGCATGCCCAAGCATACTGGCCACCTGCTGCAGGATGGCTTTCAAGACTTTGTGAATCGGTGTGAGGCAGCTGAGTTTGAGGACTCAGTGCTGGCTCAGCAGGGCAAGATGAGCCTGAGGGACCTTCAGAAGATGCGCCAGTCTGCTGGCAACCAGTATGCCACCAAGCCGGCCAGTGAGCTTGCCATGGACAACCGAGAAGCTTGGGAGGTGTGCATCATACCACCAGCCACTGCATTTCACTGCCTCGCCATTGCCTTGCCTATCTGTTTTCAACACAAGGGTAAACAGGACCAACATAAGGGCAAACAGGTCCAATAGGGTTTGGAATCACATGATTCATGTCAGTGCCATTGATGTTCCCACTGGATTGCGCATGTACCACAAATGCCACGCGGAACAGGAAGGTACGGAAGGTGCTGAAAGAACGAGCAAGTGAACAATGACATATGGCATCTTCATACATTACGTCAACTGTCCAGCTTCATGCAATGGTGGCTGCTTGGGCATGGATGGTTGCTGCGCTGAATTTCGTTGTCAATTGGTTGCTCTAACCAGGTGCATTGTAGCACCAGCGCACTGATGCAATAAGCTGAACAATTGCGGTGTGAGTCATACAGAGGCAATACAGGTATGCAATTGTGGGCCACATATTGAGTTGGTGATCTGAAGCTGACTTGTGGCATGCAGCGCTGCACAAAGTCGTATGCCAGACTACCAGATGCGTACCCCCGCCTGAAGTGCAGTGGTCGTGATGACCTGGGCCGCTCTGTGCTCAATGATGAGTGGGTCAGTGTCACCACCGGTAGTGAGGATTACTCTTTCAAGGTACGCGGCTTACATGCGTTCTTCCTTTGATGCGTGACAGCTCTTTGGTCGTTGCATCTCAATCGGAAGCATGCTCCTGCTGTATAGTCTCCAGCAGCGCTGGAATCACAAGATCTTCTGCTTTGCTCCAAAGCGTTGACACGATCTGCAGCTTTGGCTTGTGTCTTTGCTGTCATGTGACATTTATATCACATTACCTGTTTGTGGAGTGAGCACTTTGCTGCACGGCATACATGCAATTTGACCCCATCCAGGGCTGACTTTGAATGCGTGATGTACAGCTCATGCGGAAGAACCAGTACGAGGAGGCACTATTCCGTGCCGAAGATGACCGCTTTGAGCTGGACATGGTGATTGAGTGCGGAGCTTCCACCATTCAGCGCTTGCAGCCCTTGGCAGAGAAGCTGCTGGCACTGGAGCCTGATGAGCGTGCCAACTTCCGTATCCCAGACGGCGTCATGGGTCCTGTTCACTACCGCTCTGTCCAAAAGATATATGGTACGCTTGAGCTCTCTTGTGCATCCAGGAACTGCTCTGTCAAGAAGTTTCAGAACATCGTGTACACTCTTCTGTACAAACAACCCTGCCCTGTGCTAGAGATCTTCTACATGCGCACACACATTTGTGCGTCCACTGCTGCTCTGTTCACAAATTGAAAGGTGCATGCTATTAGGCTCTTGTGTCAAGTTGCTTTGGGCTGGAAGCGTTCAATCTATGGTGCTTGAGGCAGCTTCACTGGAAAATGAAGTGGCGCCCACTGCATGCATGCATGAATGTGCACTGCATTTCGGTGAGGTCAAAGTGAATGCAAGTCTGGATTCCACAGCATGTCAGTGAGCACTGATCTCTGTCCCAAGTGGGTATCATTTCATGTGACCACCATGTCTCCTATGATAGAGTGTCCAGAGGTTTAGTTGTCAGCCATTATTGCTGGATCCTATTGCCAACACTCTGTTGTGACAGGCACTTGCAGTAGCATTCTGTTACACAGCCTCTTTCTGGGGAAAGAGTCCGACACCTTGCTTGGCCTCTTTTGTCATCCTAAGGACTTGATAAGACATGATGTCAGTGGCTATTGCAGTAGTTGCCATCTAGTGCGCACGCTAGGCAGACTGGGCGTGACAATAGGTAACATGGGCGGGACAGTAGGCAACATTGGTGGGGCAGTAGGCAACATATGTGAGACAGTAGGCAACATGGGTGAGACAGTAGGCAACATGGGTTGGACGGTAGGCAACATGGGTGGGACAGACCCATTGTGCGTAACGTCCCACTTCTGCAGGTGAGCTTGAGCGATGTGGATCATGTAGATCGGCTGAAGAAGAATCCAAAGGTGGTCATCACACAGGTGGTCATCACACTGGTGGTTATCAAACTGGTGCTGTCCAGGCTAAAACACATGGATAGGGAGCAACGCAAGGCTCATTGCATACAGGACAGTGTGGAACACTTGCCTCAACAACACATGCGGCAACTCTGATTTGTATGTTTGCTGCAGGTGAGCAAGGACACCAGATTGTAGACCTGCTGAAGAAGAACCCAGGGGTGGCCATCCCAGTGGTCTTGAGCCGGCTGCAACAGAAGGACGGGGAGTGGCGCAAGGTGAAGCAGGACATGAAGCCCCTCTTCTCCAAAGTCTTCCAGCAGAACTACCACAAGTCCCTGGACCACCGCAGCTTCTACTTCAAGCAGACTGACAAGAAGCAGCTGGGCCACAAAGCCATGATCCAGGTCAGTACCTCAATCAGCACCTCCACCAGCTTGGCCAATCACAAGATCATGATGTAAATGTGTAACTTCAGTAGGCCAAGATCCAGGTCTGCACCACATCAGCTTGCAGATCACAAGGCTTTGTGTCGCAAGTCTGAATTGCAACCTGTTGCTTCTTCCCTCTGTTCTGGATGTTCAACAGCTAGCCTAAAGCATCGTTGTCTTGCCTTAGTGCCACCTCGTTTGTAAGGTTGCACATCGCTGAGATGGAAGCAAAACTTTGTGTGCATCTGGTTTGGAAGGTCTCTCTACAGACCAAGGCTACATTGGATGTCATCACTGTCAATCATCATCAGGCTGGTGATGACCTGCTGGCATGGTCCCTGCTGCAGGAGATCAAGGAGGTGGCTGAGAAGAGGCGCAGCTCTGATGCAGACCTGCTGACCCTGAGTGTGGCTGCGCCCTATGTCACCCGCATAGCTGCAGAGCTCACCTATGACTACAAGGACAGGTAATAGCTTCACGACAGCCCACACTAGCCTCGCAGTACTTCTGCACTCGCGTCACACTTGCTCACTGTCCAGAGCATGCATCTGGTGGGCTCACTGTAATTTTTTTAATGCTCCAGCCTGCTTTGGGTTCATTGTGTTGTTCTGTAAGTTGCACTGTGCTGCATGAATAAGACAGGTACTAAGTATGAGCTTTCTCGGCACGGCTGTGACCGCTGACCTTCTTCCGTAGCATTGGATCCTTGCAGATTGAGTATGCCGGACAGTGTCTCAGACAGTGTCTCTGCCAGACAGTGTCTCTGCCAGACAGTGTCTCTGCCTGCAGAATGGTGCATGATGACGTATACAAGATCATCAAGTACACAGTGCAGAAGACCATGAGTGGGGAGTTGGCCCAGAGGGCCCTGGACTGGTGGGCGGGCCTGGTGGAGCACCTCTTTGGCCTGCCAGCTCGCACCCCTGAGCAGGAGAAGGCTGTCGTTCCAGCCGCTGAAGACCACTCTGAGAGAAACAAGGTACGGCCCTTGAGGTTTTACCAACTTTAGATGACCAACACATGCAAGGGACACCAGACATATAGTCACCAGCATTTTGTTTGCAACTGCTGATGCAAAGGCCACTAGGCTGTTTGTGTCAGGTGTATCTTGCAGCATGGCACCTTGTAGCTGTTCCATGCCTGGTGGACAGCTCGTCTTGTAGTTGTACATTGCTTGGTGGACAGCTTGTCTTGTAGCCATACTGCTAAGCTGTTCCTCTTGCTTTGCAAAGCCAGAACAAAGCTTTGATGCTGTTTGCCCATGTCTTACTGCAGCTTCTGAAATGCATCGCACACAGCAGCCTCAAAATTGAGACTCAGCTTCTGTAGACCTGTCACCTCCAACTGCTGATGCGATGAGGGCCTGCAGCACACCACAGCTCAAGCGGCCAATCCACACACTTGTGCAATGCAGACTGAGAACACCACCACTCCAGAGGGCTGGGCAAAGCTGGACCATGCAGACAGCGGAGAGGCTCTCAACATGATGGATGAGGGGGAGCTGCCTGTGGATGCCAATGGGGAGTTTGTGTCTGGGGTGCCTGTTGACCCTGAGGACCCCCGCACTGCCAACATGAAGCCTGCTGGCAAAACTTCCCCACCTGCTCGCAATACGGTGAGCATGCAGGCTCTGTCTGTGCGAGCTTCTGTGCATGATGCTGGACACAAGAATGAATGCGTTGCTGCATGTGTGCAAGCCTGCAGCTACAAGCTTGCAGCTATTTAGATTGTTCATGCTGGCAACTGTATCATGACCCTGAACATGCATATGTTAGGAGGCTTGCAGCTACCCAGTCAGGCATTTGCAGTAGCATCACATCACACAATATCATTCACAGCTCCTTGATATGTGCAATTAGTGACAGACTGCACAGAAATGCTGTCATGTCCAGGTTTAACGGCCAGCCTGTTTACAATGTCAGCAACACGCCTGTGCTACTGCTCACCTGCACTTGATCACCGCACCATCCTCATCACACCAGCAGCAGCAACTTCATGATGCAGTATCACTGTGATTGCTTTTTGCGCTGCCATTGTTCACATCCATTGCCATGAATGAAGTTGCCTTGCTGGTGCAGCATCCTGGTTCCATCAGCCAGACAGAGGCTGGTGACGTGGAGACCGATGGCATAGACAGTGATGATGACAATGACGTGCTTCAGAAGTCGGACCAGGTCTGCCGCCTGTACATACACACCACGTGCTGCATACACCAGGGCTGTCCCTCCTGCATTGAGTCACTGATTGCGCATGTGCTTTCCCTAAGTTCTATGCCTATATTCCTGTGTAGGTCTTTGCAAAAGCTCATGGTGTTGAAATGAGCATAGCTGCTTTGCTGGTGTTGCGGGGCTTTCACATGCTTGTTTGACTAACAGCTGAAATGTGTCAAGCCAGATTGCCCTTTGCAATGTGTGCTCACAAGACACACTTCAGCACAGATGCTTGGACTGCTTCATACGACATTTTGACAGCTGATTGGAATTCTTCTGAATACCTGTCTTAGAGGTGTAGCAGATGTTGAATGCCTGTGCAGTGTCTGCACAGCATCAGACACCAGCTTTTTGGAACTGTTTCAAAACAGGCCGCCCTCATGTTTGATTCTGACTGGATTGCCTGCAGCTCAAGACCAGTTCCAGACCAGATCACTTGAAGGGGCTTCCCTTTGTTGAGCCTTTCATTCAGCCCATTGAACTTGCTTTTGTTGCAGCCTATGGTCACAGAAGCAACAGAGACCAACTCTGAGGACACAGGCGACAGCGAAGGTGCAGTCAGCAAGGCGTATGCACGCTTCAAGCCTGTGACTGGTGTGTACACCCACTCTGCGGCTGCCAGGCAAGATGGCGAGGCTGAGACCTCAGGCAATGGTGCAGAGCGAGGCCGAGTCTTCTATGGCCATGACGGCTACTATGTCTTCTTCCGCCTCCATCAATGCCTTTACGAGAGGTGCAATGCTGCATTTGCCTGGCATACTCTTCTGCAGCAAAAGCAGTGCTGCAGCAGTGACCATCATCTTCATGCTTCATTGGCTGTTCTTCCAGCTGTATCAATGCTTGCATGACACATGCTTGCGTGCAGATGCATCTGCAGCTTACGTTCTCATGCAGCTGTGCCACCCTTTGATGCATGTCACGCATGATGGGTGTATTCCAAGTACTGTGCGCTTGAGCACTAGCCAAGGTTCTGTGCTGCCTGAGTGGTGACTAAGTGAACCTGCTCATCTCTGGCATGTGGTGACCAGCTCATCTTTGGCGTGTGCTCTGCAGGCTGCGCCAGGCACACAAGTGCAGCCAGCAGTGCTGCAAGCCAGCCTATGCTCGACCCAATGACATTGAGACCGGCGGTGGGGAGGTGGCTGTGCAGGACGATGAGGCCGCCAAGCACATACACAGCCAGTTCATACAGATGGCGCTGCAGCTGGTGGACGGCCGCCTGGACAGCAGCCAGTATGAAGACAGCTGCAGGCAACTGCTAGGTATGCACAAATCCCTGCTCTGCCTGCCATCAGATCACTTCATACCCGCTTGTCATGCACATCCCACCGAGCTTTGGTGCCTCTACAACTGTCAGCACCTATGCCCTTTACACTTGTTGGCACCTATGCCCTTTACAATTTTGGGCACTTCTGCCCATGCATACTTGTCAGCAGAAGGGGTGTCAGACCTGGTCTTGTTCATGGCAGCATTGCACTGCTGCTTCAACGGTATCTCTCAAGCAGAAGCAGAGGCAATACTGCTCAGCTCACTTGCTCCGCGCAGCAGGCACTTTTCATGCGCTTGCATGCCATTACCCGACTCCTGCAACTACTCAGTTCCTGCAGCTGAACACTTTGTCTCGCTGTGGGTTTCCATGCTGATGTTGCACAAGCTGACCGTGTCACGGTTGGGTGCAGGCACCAACAGCTGTACTTGTTTGATTGGTTGATTGGTTGACTAACTAATTGATAAACTGATTGATTTATTGATTGATTGAGTTGTCATGGATGCAGGCACCAACAGCTACGTACTGTTCACCCTGGACAAGCTGATAGCCAAAGTGATGAAGGCCTTCCAGGGTCTCATGCAGGACCCCCTCGCCTGCAAACTCTTTGACATGTACAAGTATGAGTGCAGCCGCTCTGTGCCCTTTGCTGACGCCGTATACCATGCCAACACCCACGTGGTGCTGCATGAGGACCACTGCTTCAGGCTGCAGAGCCAGCCAGATGGCCAGCTCAATGTGCAGCTGCTGGACCCGGACAAGACTGAGGTGCCTGCAAGTGAGTACCAGTCAACAACCCTATCACCTAAAAATTATGACCACAGTGGCTATGTTCATTGGCACAAGCGTGCTTTTTCATATTGAGCATATTGTTTTGATACACATACTATCTTGTCACCAGGCCATGAGAGTAGAGGAAACTTCGCTGTTTTCCCTGGCATCCGCTTTCTCAGGCTGTTCAGAAACTTGCATCATTAGAGACCAGACCAGATGACTTGCTTGGCTGCTTGGAGTGTCTGCTGCTGAAACAGGCACCGGCTGCAGTCCCCTTTCGCCTGGCAGCAGCTTGGTTGACCCCCAAGGAGGCAAGCCAATTGTCATGCTGTGTGCTTGTGCATCTAGCAAATCCATGCTATGTTTGCAGGCATAGTTGAGACACAGTTTGCGGAGTACCTGAGCAGTCTGACTGATGTCCCAGCCACTCTTGAGACAACAGAGAGGGATAGTGCTGGCAAGGTGATGCTCATGCTCTGTCTGTACTTGCTTCCTCTCACAATGGACATGCCTGAAACGTGTCAGTCGTCCTTTTGACTGTAGGGCTGCCCTACACTCACGTGTGCATGTGTGCCTCTGCAAGACAGGTGTAACTAGTCCACAATTGCAAGCTTACTTACTGATGCACAGCAACAATTTTTGTTTAGACCGTCAGCAATTTCAAAAGGTCCATCTATGTGCAATCCACAAGTGCTCATTTCAAATCTGCAATGGTGTAAAGGGACCTCATATAGCTGGTCAGCAACCATGCTGACCATGCTGCAGGAGTTCCTCCTGCAGAGTCACACTGAGGCTTGATTTGTGCTTGCAGCCAAGGAGGCCTTTCATGCTGCGCACCTTGCCAACAAAGCACTTGGCAGAGCTTGAAGAGCAGCTGCCTGAGGCCTTGTCCAACACCATGCTTGTCAATGGCTTGGAGTGCAAGCTGAACAACCAAAACTCCAAGGTCAGTGCCCAAACCCGCTTGTGAACTGTGCATGTTTCTGAGGAGCTTGCCTTGGTGCAGTGTGATCAGCCTGCTGGTGCTCTTGATTCAATACTGTGCAATGATAATATCAGAGATGACTGACTCAAGTTTTGGCGGATGCAGGTGTCATACGTGATAGAAACCAGTGATGCTTTCCTGAGACAAAAACGCAGGCGGCAAGACTTGTCATTCCTGGTTGCTGCCCGAGCAAGAAAGTTTCACAATTGGTATAGTCAGCACGAGCAGACAATGATTCCAGCCTATGCCTCGGTTCTGGGCATATAGAATAGATGCAGTTCATGTGCAGCAATTCAGTTTAAGCTTGTTCTGTCCGACAGACTATGTATGCTATAACTATAGCTCAACAAATGCTCCTGTTGCCTTGTTGCTGGTGTCAAGACGCTGCTTTGGTGAATTTTGCTGACACACTCAGGGGTGTACACATGCGACCGTCATCTTTGCGTTTGCAGATCCTACATCGATCAACTAATAAGGCCAAGGCACAACATGCAGAGCCACAAAAAATTATCAGTGGTGAATGACAGTTTGCAGTTGGTGCAATGTGCAACTCTTGCTCGTATACATCAACCTGCTGCTAATCATCGGCTGAACAGATGTGCTGTGCCAACTTAATCATACATAAGAGACAAGGGCTGTGGCTCTTTACATATTGCTGAGTAAATCATACAGAAGTAGCAATTGTAACAAACTTGACTTCAGAAGCAAGACAGCTGCATAAATGAGACAGGTTAGGCCAGCCGGACTATGTGTGTCATGGCACTTTCAAACAACCAGCAGGCTACTGCACGCCTGGAACATCACAATAGGTGTGCAGCCGGGCAACATCATACGGCCATATTCTCCTTTTTGCAATGACAGTCTATAATCCAAGACAGCTTGCAGCCAGACATGAGCTGCTCCTGGAGGTTGATGCTGCTGCAAACAAAATGTTGCAGGCGCCTACTTGGCCATCATCATTTTAACAAACTCCTCATAGTTGACCTGGCCATCACCATCAACATCTGCCTCTCGAATCATCTCGTCTACCTCCTCATCCGTCAGCTTCTCACCCAAGTTGGTCATGACATGCCTCAACTGCATGTTACAGGCGGTAATCAGCATGTGTACCACTTCTGCTCAGGCAAGTACCATGGCCTTCCTGGCAGCAGCTCAGGTGCAGAACAACATTTTGGCTTAATTTCTGGAGTGCAGACACCTCTTGCAACCCACACAAGACGGCCAGTTCTCACCTCTGCTGCTGAGATGAAACCGTTACCATCCTTGTCAAACACCTTGAAAGCCTCGCGCAACTCCTCCTCGGAGTCGGAGTCCTGCAGGGCACGACCATTTTGAACAGGCCGCGAGTTCACATGTGACTATGGAGCACCTGACCGCGTTCGGTGCATGATAAAGCGACCGCTGGTAGGCTGAGTGACGGAGTCTGAACACGATCTAGTTGACAGCAAACTGCACCTTCATCTTTCTGGCCATCAGGTTGAGGAACTCTGGGAAATCAATAGTTCCATTACCATCAGCATCCACCTCGTTGATCATATCTTGTAACTCAGCTTCTGTGGGGTTTTGACCCAAAGACCTCATCACTGTGCCAAGCTCCTTGGTTGTGATGGTGCCTTCGAACCAGGATCACAAGTTGATATAATGAGCAGAGCCTGTTGTGAAAGCTACTGCCCAGCAGAGAGATGGCTCATGTGATTGCCACGACCGATTAGGCGTGCTGAGACACTCACCGTCACCATCTTTGTCAAACAAAGCAAATGCCTCTTTGAACTCTGCCACTTGCTCGTCTGTCAATTGTGCAGCCTCTGTCATTTTTGTTGCTGCCTAAGGGGGGAACAGTGAGTGTGCTGTCTGTCCAAGCAGGCGCTAGTGGTAAGCCGGATCAATCCTGATGTGCTGCTTTGCGCCAAAGCTGAGCGAGCTGTTACAGCCGGGATTTCGCCACCCCTGTGTCCCCGTCTCGGGGTGGGATGGCCCCTACAAATTTTCCAAAACCCCGTAGCATTCTGACTCAATCCAGAGTTCAGTCTGCCCTTTAGCACAAAAGGCACCTCGCCCACAATGCTTTCTCGCGACACACAATACGGTTGTGTCGTCAATGCATGCACCCTGAGCTGTCAGCTGTACTGATGCCTCTGTCATATGGAGGCCCTGGTTGGACTCATGAGATCAGGAAGAAACAGCTGTATGAAACACAAAACATGTGCTAAGCAAGCTTGCCAAGTGATGCATTTAACGTTGCACAGTCAAAGCTTTTCATTCTGCCCGGCTGCTCTGTTCTGTAAGTCAATTATTGTAGCATGTAGCACTGACGTAACATTGACCTCATCTCCATGAGGAAGGTGCCAATGTTTACAATAGGGAATAACGAATTTGTCATTCCCTTTAAAGCATCGCCGTCCAACAGTCTCAGATACATACAGCAATAAGTGTTGATAGCACAAACACATGGTACAGACCATGGTACACAATGTAGAGGCATGCAAGGTAAGCTGAATGTGCTGCAACGTTGCCAGCTTAAACTAGCACAGGCATGACTGCACAGGCGTAAGGGACCTCGACTCTCTGATCCTATGCGTTGATCATGTACTGGGATGATATAGTGTACAGATTGCGCACTGCATGGCATTTATGCAGGGTCATTGTTCTATCTCGTGGCTGGTACACTTCAGAGCCGATCGAGCGTAAGTACAGTAGTGGACTGCTGGCACTGCTTAGTTTTACTTTCTCCTGTCCACAGTTGGCTGCCCAGTCCATCTTCGGGTGTGCACTGAGGTCTTTGGCGGGGTCCTGATCACTACAGCTTTTTGGTATGCCAATTTAGCAGCTGTTGCGCCGCTAACTGCAGCCACTACTGCGGGCATTGTTTGCGATAGAGCAGCTCCAATGCATATTGGACACACCATGGACGCCAACTCGGTCACAAAAGTGCTTCCGTCAGATCCGCTAATTTTGCAGGCACAACCGCTTCGTGTCGCTGACCGCTGTTGAACCAGTTTTAGAGAGAGACCTCTGTCCTCGGTGAAATTCGGCCTGGAGAGAGATACAATTGCTGGTACGTTTGTACTGAACACGGAGATGAAACGTCGCAGACATTGTAACTCTTTGGAAACTGGCATGCAGGTGCAGGAAGCGGCCAAGAAGACACGTAAAGATGCAGCAAAAGATACAAGGTGTCATCTCTCATGTCATGGCAGGCTTGCTCTAAAGCTACATAATCTCCTCAAGGTAACAAGCATTTCCAGACAGGTCAAACTTTGGCAGCAAACCACATAGGCACTTGCAAATGCGTGCACCTAGTGTGCATGCATGTGTTGATGTGCCAGTCGAAGCTTGCAAAGCTAGGAATCTGCTTCATCATTCATCGCAATTCTGTATTAATTTTGTGCTTGCTGTTCTTGAGCACTGCTGATTTGACACATCTGCCTGCAGAGTGATGATGGTTGCGCCCATCATTGAGCAGAGTTCTTAGACTCTCTCTGCAGCCGGGCTGACCTCCTCAGTCCATCTCTGATCTTGACTTCTGTTGGGCTCAATGATGGACTGTCAACTGTTCGCCTGCGCCTCGGTCCTGTGCT
>JAABUU010005239.1_pt1 | contig 14699 bp, 22 predicted proteins | sample 5559301 | NCBI WGS metagenome assembly JAABUU01 (sample SAMN10711884, study PRJNA513360) | rock metagenome | isolation source: Antarctica rocks | place: Antarctica: Victoria Land, Richard Nunatak white | reverse complement strand
CCTTTGAGGAACAATGAACCTCCGCCACCGCGCAAGAGCTATCGCCTCAGTAGACCTGAAGTGGCAGAGCTCAACACTCAGGTTGCATCACTGCTTGAGAAGGGTTACATACAACCCAGCAACAGCCCATATGGCCATCCTGTGCTGTTTGTGAAGAAGAAGAACGGCAATCTGCGCATGTGCATTGACTATCGGTCACTCAATCAGCAACAAATGTAGCAGTGCTTGGCATTGCTAGACTGCCTGCCTGTTGCCACCAGTTGCGTGCATCACTGTGCAAATATGTGACTGCTTTGGCAACAGGATTGGATGTAGGCTCAGCAGCAAAATATAGCTCAACACTGTACAACCAACTTATGGCAGTTTGGCCATGATCAGCAGCTCGGCCATTGAAAAGTTCAGGTTGGCTAGACCTGCCACTAGACCTGAGAGAGCTTACCGGTGCTGGTACACTGCTTAAAAGATCCATGATCGCGGTAATTTGCTGTGATTTGGCCGCAACTGATACGTTGCTGCCCATGATCTGATCAATCATTAACTGTCGCTTGGCTTGAAAGTCAGAACCAGAGTCAGAGCCTGCATGGAGTCGAGGATTAGTGGGCATGGCAAGCGAACAAGCGCCGGAACCACTGTAACAAGCTAGACTGTAATACCGAGCAGTATTCCAAAGCGGAGCGTCGATATGACACTGGTGATTGATGCATAGCAGTTTTGGTCGTTTCCAAGATTCTGTGTTATGTAAGATATTGAGTAATCACTTGTACGACTATGTGACGGTATGAGTCAGACAATAGTGACGGTAAACTGCCAGCCGCCATACAAGCAGATGCAACATAGAGAGCAGAACATCTGCAAACATGTTTTGAACAGCAGCCATGACGCAAGAGCACTCACCACAGCAGCAGGTGGGTTACTATTTCGCCTGTCTAGCTGTGACATCTTCTCAAGCAGGAGGTTTGTGGCCTGCAACTTCTGTTGCTGAGTCTTCAACCGCTGCAGCTCTGCTGTTGTAGCAGCAAGCCGGGCCTCAACTGCTTGAGCTCGTCCCTGGCAATCAGAATGCATTTGTTGGGTATTACTGACACAATTATGGTGAGTGCACTTGGCCCGCTGGCATTTAAGTGTCAGTGCTGAAGTTTGAAGCCCAAGCAGCACCTTCTGTCGTGACCTCCAGCGCTTTTGAGCTTGGCGATTGCTTTCCTGTCTACGCTCATTCGTACTGTCGCAGCTAGGTGAACGATCAGATGTGCCTGGTGCGTCGGACTCCTGAACGGCTTCCAGTTCTGCAACCTGATCTTCTGCAAAGCTTGCTGAAAGCGTTTGCAGGCCAGCTAGAAAGTCGTCGTCCGTTGGCCTCGCGTTGCACTCGTTTGCAAGGGTTGAGATCAGTTCCTCTCGAAACAAGTCAGGAGCACTGGGCGTAGGATCCCACGCCAAAAGACATGGAGAGGCCGCAGCGAAGTGTGGCTGAACTGCTGTCCTCGATGACGAAGCGTGAACATGCGCGTCCCCTGAGCCCAAGCTACTACAAGTCTCAGGCAGGTGGTCGGTGAGGTCGAGCGCAAGCGCGTCGTATGTGTGTGAGGGACTGATAGGGGCACTGCAAGGGTAGGCCATGGTGCATGTCCGCGTGTCGACTGACGTCTGGTCAAGTTGTGGGCACCTGCACGAAGCGACAGGAGGACCAGACTTGGTCAAGGCCTTCCAAGAATTCAAGCTCAAGGTCTCATGTAAGAACGCGCTCCGTTTGACGCGTTTCGCAAATTATCAGATAACTCGGGGCACAATGGAGCATATTTACTGGCAACTCGGTCACTGTATCATGATGGCTGTTATGGTTTTTACAATTTGCTGACACGTGCGCTGGAAGCTTGACGTCAACAATAAACGAATTAACAATTGATATGCACAACATACCGGTTCCTTGATAGATTGGATCTCAGATACACATTCCCAAATCTGGAAAGCCTGGTAATATGCCTGGATCATGGAAATATTGTGGCACAATATGCAGTCATGCAGGGTGTGTTAGGTTGTGCGATGCATTGAAATGCATTGAAAAGCATCTCAGAGGCTATCTTTACAGTTATGGTAGGTAGAGCCGCTGACTTAAAAGCTGCTGAGCAATATTCGTAGCGTCTGTTGCTGACTGTTAGGTCAAGGCTGACAATTCTAACAACCAGCCACAAGCGCAAGCACAATGCATGTAGAGCTGATATTGGAGGTTGTGTCAGTGGTTATACCTATATCAGCAGAGTGAAAAGCCCTTAGAATGTGTATCGAGGCCCTTTTGAGTGCAATCAGGCACAGGCAGATGTTCGTCCAAAGATTCAGGCACAAGGCAGACAGGCTTGTGACCGGCGCGCTGAAGCTTCTTTTGCTGGCTGTCCGTAGTTGCTTGAGGCCTTCGTCTGTACGTGAAAGGTGGAAAGCCGCCTGCAACTTGACTAGCACAGAAAGGGTGCACTGCATCGAGGCCAACCCCAAAACGCCCAGGGCAAGAGTGGCAAGTCCCAGCAGCAAACAATTACTCATGCATATAGATGCTCTGCAACACTCAGCTTGCATTCCACACTCATGTCATCCACATCGAGCCCAGCTGGCAAATCAATTGAGCAACAAGGCAGCATGAGTAACACCAAGGAGCACCTAGTGTTACATGTATAGGTTGTACGTGCATCGCAAAATGTGCATACCCAACATCAGAAATGTGCAAAATCAACGAATGAAACATAACAAGAGGTCGAACAGACATACATCACCAGCTGGTTGCTGGTGGATGATGCCCTCACCTCAAACCAAAGAAGGCTCCAAACCTTAACCCCCTTACTGCACTATGATGTACACACTGCCACCCTGCGCTGCTGACTGTTGCCGCTTTTGTCAATACTGCTAGTGCCATTTCTGTTATGGCTGCTGTCGCTGCTCTTGCTGTCACTGTCGCTACCAATGTGGCTGGCATGGCTATAGCAAGTCATTACATTGTGCCATACAGTGCTTGTCACATTGTGCAACAAGCAGATGCAAATCCGTATGTATAAAAGGTGAGTATGCCGTGTCAAGATGTGACCTGAGGCAGTGATCCCATAAAAGCAAAACAGGATAATGAGACACACATGCACAACATACCGGTTGTTACAAGTCAAGCAATCCAATGTTGCAGACAGCACTGCACATTCTGCAATCACTAACACCATCACGCCACAGAAATTCTGATCATCTTTCTGAAGTGACTCAGGGTTAGTCTCTGCATGAGTGGATGCAGCATGCATGTACAAGGCTTGGCTTAGCCCCACAGTCAGATTTCCAACAGCTCATGAGTGCCACATGACGTATTAGGCACTCTCTGTGAAGCCAGTAGTTCTGTGGGTAATTTAGGCAGCATCGAGCTCAGTAAAGCATTATTCCCCACATGCACATTGGGTGCGTCGTGGAGGAAGACTGCTGGGCAAATCAAGAGCTGACGCAGATGTGCTTTTAGCTGTGAGGAACTGCAATATACTCATGATGTCATAACAGTAAGGATGTATTCCTTAAGCAATTGCGGACGTCTCTTGGGGCATGGCAGCCTTAGGCTGCATGCTGGGCTTGACATATACGCATGCGCAAAAGCCAAGCTCCTGAATGTTGTTTCCGTAGCAGGAAAGGAGACATATGAGCGCACAACCACTCTTTTGTGCTGAAGACCTGCAAGAGTGGGAACATTCTGGTGAAACTCGTAGAGGACAGGCAAATGATGCATGACATGACTTGTGTGCATCCGACCCGAATCGTGCTGTAGCACTCGTGCGTTCTGGTGCTGTGCATGCACTGTCAAGAGAAGCAGTGAGCACACACATGCGCTTTAAGTGGCACACAAGCAAGCGTGCCCTCGAGCACGGCTGCTCCTAAAAACATTTTCAAGGTGAAGGTATTTGACTGCGTACCGTGACACACACGCTCATGTCAGCAGCAGCATTTCAACAGTGATCTGTGGACAGCTTTGCTTTTGCGAGGCCCATTCCCCTAGCAACGATTCATCTCCTGTTCGAGATTGCAGCACCACTGTTTTTGCGTATCTTAAACCGCCGAGTCAGCCTTGCAGACGCTCCAGATTGGCGCTTATGCACCCAAATTTAACCCTCGCAACGCGCGTGAACTGTATCTCGACCAGCTGGCAACTGCGCCGTGCTTGCGATCACACGCGCATACCGACCTGCCGGGTGCGAGCAGACTCACGGCGGCATTGCCGTCCTATGTCAGATGCCGGCACAGTTCCAGCAGCAGAACCTTCAGGATCAGCACAAGGCACCCATCATCTTAATGCTGAAACACCTGTTGCTGAGGATCTGGTACAATACCTTGTGCTAAGAAAAGACCTGTGGAGTAGCTTAAAATGGCCGCTTGGTAGCATCATTGCTCAGGCTTGTCATGCGTCAACAGCTGCATTGTGGCTCAGCAAAGACTCTCCAGTCACCACAGCATATTGTGCTGCTCAAAACCTTGATCACATGCACAAGGTTAGCACACTGTTTACAATGCTGCTGCTTAATTGAGCAGACTCTCAGAGATTAAGTGACATGGCTGCTCTGTTTTCAAAGGTGGTACTGGAAGTGAAGGGCGAGCAACAGCTACACACATTATCAAACAGGCTCACAGAGGACAAAATTGCACACAAACTCTGGATTGAGCAGCCAGAGAACTTTCCAACCTGCCTTGCCACAGCACCTTGCTCCAAGGCAGAGGTTCAGCAGCACTTCAAAAAAATTCAGCTCTGTAAAGGGATTTGATGTAATGCTGCTCTGTCAGTATTGCAGCGAAATGCAGTCAACTGCATAGGTCATTGCATGTGGCAATTGAACCTTCAGTGTGCAACTCTGATATGTGGATCAAGCTCTTGATCGCTGCTTCAAAACCAGGCTCATATAGTCAGAAGCGCCTTCAATGCTATGTGCAATTGCAAGACAGGAGCTTGCTCGTGTATTTCGCACCGAGCTATTTGATAAACAAAAACTGATATATGACAGCATGCTGCCCTAAGCATGCTCCACCAGCAATGAAACCAGGGTTGGCCTGGTTTCAAGCTAGGCTTATTGTCAAATACGTTATCGTTTGTGCTGGTCGCACTGCCAGAGAGTCTAAGCATCTACAAGGAAGCATCAAAACGGCTATAGGCTTCATGATACATTGGCATGCAAACAGTCAGAAGCATCAGTTTCCTATGTGGTATACTGTTCGCTTGTTGAACCAACCTGTGACTGCAGAAAGGCATGTAGCCTAGCACTCCCTACGCTCTACTTGGGTGCACTGCTCTACATATCTACTAGAATGCAATCAACTATGCCTACTCACCTAAACAAAACCTCACAGTCCCTTGGTACTTCTACTGATCTAACCTAACATCAACTGTAAATTGAACATCAACAAAACCCTCTGATGCAAACCCTGCAGAGTCTAAATGCCTAGCCAAGTCCCCCTCATGCTCATCGGCACCAAGCGCGACTTTGAAAGGGTTGCCCCATCCCATACCCAGGCCGCCTCCAAAGCTGTGCTCTTTCTTCATGCTGCAGACCTGAGCAAAGTCTGGTCCCCAAGCCGCATTCTTGAGACTTAAGCTGATCGAAGCCAAAACAAAAGCCTCATGCGGTGACATCTCTGTCACACTATTCAGCTTTGCAGTCCAGTGGAGATAACACCCAAGGGATGTTCCTGAGCTGTTAAACTGCGTGATGAGATACCAGTAGAATCCACAGAGATAGTACTCGCCAGGTACTCTGAGAGTGCTTTCTGGGCCTTTGCGCTCCATGCTGCCAATCTTAGTGATGGGCACCTGAGAAACGCAGTCTCTGCCTGTGAGCAGTGCGTTCCTGCCGCTTTGCACACGCGCAGCAAGTTAGGATCTTGCTGCTTGCTGCTTGATCAACAGGTACCAGATGCTTGCACATGGTCAACGAGGACAAAAGTGCGAGATTGATCGCATGCCATCCATCACAGTGCTCATCACACACCATGCTGGCATCTGTTGGTGACAGGCATCATGTTCATTCCCACAATGCAGGTGGGCTTAGTGCTGAGTGGAAACTCTGACTTGCTGCACCCAGGACCAGAACTTAGGACCTCACCTCCCATTGCATGACACATGTGCTGCTTCCCACCCCTATCCGCCTAGGGAGGTACATCCCCCCAACCCCAGGGCCCTGTGCCAGCTGCTGCTGCAGCTTCAAGGGTGCTCCCTTGTACCTTGTTGCTGCTCTGAAGGCTGCTCCAGACCTGTACTGCTCTGGGAGCCAGCCTGCCTGCAACCCTTGTGACACTGTCGCACACAGGCACTCATGCACAGCTGACTGATGCTTTGAGAGGATAGCTTCTGTGCAGGCACAGACAGATACATGTACGTCAAGTAGGAGCTTTCAGGCATGAGTGGATTTGCTCATCTCATGGAGGCTGCCAGAAGTTGGCAGACACTTAGTACACATAGTGGACACTTTATGTCATTTGGTGGACAAGTCTGTGGACAGTGAGCTTATCATCACATACTTGCGAGAGGTCTAAGCAATGATAGCATTCATACAAGTCCTTCCATGCATGTCAATGGGTGAAAGTAGAAAGCTTGGCCAGATAACAGGATGCAGAGCATTGAACCCATACACAGCAGCTTTCAACTGATTTTACCAAAAGGCCAGTGAGATGAGTCATGACAGACAGGGTGGTTGACGTAAGGTATAGCGCATACAAGGCGAGCAATGTGAGGACCAATGAGCAGACATGCAAGTCTTGCAACAGCAAGCACCTATGACAACTGGTGACTGCAAATGCACAGATCCTGACCACACCTGGGAAGCCACAAAATGGAGGAAGTCATTACTGAGCATGGGGAATCGTATGCACTGTGCAAGCTTCTCCGCAGTTTCCTCCAGGCACTGTGCAATCTTTTGCTTTGTAGCTGCTATGTGCATCCAATGACTCACAGCTACAAAGACTGCGGAAAACACACCAGAGAGACAGCTCAGGTTGGAAGTACCCAGTCAGGACGTACGTCAGATGAGGCAGGAGATGTAACAGTATTCTAAAAAGATTTCAGCATCTAATAAATGAAGGAGGACAGACGTATTGATGCACGTATGTATGTTTACTCAATATACATGCTCAAGCATGCATCAGGTATACACTTGAGCGTCACGCACTTCTGTCAACTCTGAAAATGTAAGCAAATAATAGAAACATACTTCTGAAACACAGAAACATGTATACGCATCTGCAATGCGGACATGAAGTATGCTCACATAAAATCTGTGCAGCCTGTGCTCAAACATCAGCGTCTGCAATGCACACCATGCGCTGAGTCATGTCTAAACATCACAAAACACAGCCTGTGCTTGTGCGTTGGAGTGCAACATGCAATTTTATACAGGCATGTGCAAAAGATCTGAGCATTTCTGAGTGCATTGTATACAGCAATGTCCGGACTGGAGAACAGCACCTGTGTTCTCTGTGATAGACTTCAGGTGGGGACTTGTCAGCACTGTCTGCAGAGTAGCAACCACATAATGATTGCTGTCCATGATGCACTTGCAGCTGCTTTGCAACTGCTTTGTAACTTGAGATGAAACTGATGAACATGAGTCTTGCTCTGCTGCATGAGACAGAGGTATCCCCAGCAGGAGCAGTTCCCAGGGGGCCACACAACACCTGCCAACACAATCAACTCGCATGACAGGTTCATTTGACAGCATGCTTGCAAACGCAAACATTGACCAAGCAGAGATAAAGGTCAAAGGTGCCTTGTTCCAGACATCTGGGAGCTGAAGCGATATTGATTGACCAGAGATTCTCAACCTTTGTCTGCCATGATACTGATTGGAGTACAGAGCTCACCAGCAATGCTGCTAGCGGCAACTTCAGAAAGCTAGCCTGTAGGCTTTCATTCGTCCAGACTGCATCCAGGTCATCAAACTCTGCTTGGACTCTGGATGTGGCTCGCTTGACAAGCTGTGAGAAGGGCTCATGAGTGTGCAGGCCTGCAGGTAGTCGTAGATATCTGTATGCGCTCTGCAGACTCAACACCTCTTCCTGTGACATAACAAAGCATCATCAGGCTTGATGGCAACTTGAAACCACATCATGCACTCTACAACTTCCTTTCATAACATATAAAGTCATCAGGCCCAGTGGGAGTCGCAAATATCTGTGGGTGAATATGTTTTGCAGTCTGTCAAAGTCGAGGTTGCTTCTGGTGAGCGTTTTGTGACCAGCTAGAGCAAGATTGAGCTTGGGTTTGATGCTGTTATGCCCCCACACCAGAAAGCAACGGCATCCATCAGGTAGCAACTGTCTGACATGGACCTTCTTCATCTAGACATTCCTGATCACCAGGTGTATGTGCAAAATGTGCAGGCACAGCAAGGACATGTAGATACAGGTTCTTGTGTCTTCCCAGCAAGGTAAGTCAAGAAGCTGTGCACAATGCATGCAGCCTGCAAGTCAACAAAGCACAACTGATTGAGGTTGCCTGACAGCTGCTGAAAACAGCCTTTGCAGACAGAATGCACACATGATGCACAGCAAACTTGCATGGCTGACGGCAGTCATGTTGAAAGCAGGACTGCACCTACCATGGGGGTGAGAGCTGCTGCGCAGCATCCCACGCACTCTGGCATCAGATATCGGTCTGCCAGTTGCATCAGCCGAAGAACAGACTTCTCTGCAGACAGGGTATCTGGTGTTTTTCGACTGCCGCATGAGGAAGAGGGCGAGGGCTTCAAGCAGCATGGACCTCTTGCAAATAAATTTGCTCTATGATAAACTGCTACCACCAAGAGCATTTGGTTGTGTGTTCAGTGTGCTGAATTTGGCACAACAGTGTGTCTAACTGTATGCTGCATTCAGCTGCGAGTAAGAAGGTGACCTTCGGTCAGGGTAACCTGCCGGCTGTAGCAGAAGCGGATGAGCTGTTCAAGATAGAACTCTTCGCCTGGCTTTGCCTCCAATTTCAGCTCCCTTGTCTCGCCGTCGCAGGTCCATTCTTCGAGCTTCCGCCTTACGAGCAACACCAGACGACAGTCGGCACGCTAAGGCAGTATGAGCCGGTCAGAACCCTGTTGCCGCAGATCCACGAAAAAGGGGACGATGAAAACTGTACTGTGGTTTGATGTATGATGCCGCGCATCATAACCAGAATCCGGCCGTAGCGCTAGCTAGCGATCACATAACACTACTGACACCGATCGCTAGAACACCCAAACAAGCCGACCCCACTGGAAAGTCAAAGGCATTTGCAACAATCCAAGCGCCTGGAGTAATACCTAAGGACTTCCGAGTTGGCTGCCAAGGTCAAGCTGTTGACGTGCATGCTCAGCAGCACTTCATATGGCTTCGCCGTCCCTCCAGCGTCACTACTGCTGCTGCCTTTCTCTCTGGTAACATGCAAGACTCGATCGGAGAATTGAGGATTGTTGAAACCGAAGTCGTAAGCGTGACAAGCAGTCGGGGCCTCGGCTACCCTGCCAAAGGTGTGACCTTCTGCAAGAGAGCTCACGTTAGCGGCAAACGGCGAGACGAGCATGCTGCACCCCAAAGCCCTCGACGCCAAAAGTTACCGCGACGACTTGCTCTCGCTGCGCGGCGTTCAATGCACCGAACTCTGTGCAAAAATACTCATTGACGCGGTGCGTTCCGTTTCACGTAAGCGGAACACGGCCTGACGATGACTACATCTGCTACCTTGCAACAGCAGAGTTGATAGTCTGGTCGACAGTCCTAGGATACACCGCATCCGGCTGTTGCTTCGCGTCCGACACCGGAAAACCTGGAAAAGCTGCCATTTTTATCACTTGTTCAGTCTGCAGCTTCTGAGAGTGCAAAAGCTGTATCGGGCTCGGCATTAAGAGTATGGGGTGGATTACTTTCACCCTGAGTCAGATCGTTTTGACAAGTGTTACCCTTGGTGCTCTGAAGAAAAACGGCACAATACAGTAAGCATCTACAGAAGACTCCGAACTGCAGTGACTCGCCGGAGCACTGACCCCTTGCCGTGTCTTGCAGAGTCAACTCAAAGGCTATCAAGAATGAACTCGCCAGAAGCGCTTTTGAGACAGCTGTAAGTAATGCTCACTTGTCACACATGCGTATATGCACTGGAGACTGATCAGCCCTGCTTCGTTCGAGGTAATGACGTTTTTGAGCTTTGCATGCGCTTGTTGCAGCTTGACCTTGGGGAGGACCTTGCAACGCGAGGAGAGCGATTTTGGAAGGCAATCATGGATCCTGTGAGTCATCACTTTTGCTCAACAATTTTTTCAGATTTACAGCTTTGTTGAGTCCAGGCTTTGTCACCCAAGATGCACTTGCTGCAGGCAAACAAGCAATAGCCGGCTAATGCCTACATGGGGGCTTTCTGGCCAACAAAAAGTGTGTGAGAACCTCACACAATGACAAACAACCTTTGGATCTGCTGTGAAATCACCTTCACATCATGTCACAAATCACTCATCTGACCACTGTTCTGATGATCCAGCACCCAGTCTGGCCATGCTCATGCCAACAGCACTAACCAAGCGCACCGTAGCAATCACTGAATTTGCAAGGTTATGCGCTGCCTTCAGTACTTGCAAGCAGCCGTGCACTAAATTCTGCCCAAGTGACATGCAGCATTTTGTGGGCTGTTTAATCTACCATTGACACACTTGCCACACTACCTTTTATTCAATTTTATATACAGCTTGCCACCATTGCCATCGAGAGAGTGTCAGGCAGAGCTGCAACCAAGGAGTGACAAACAAATACAAGTTGATGTATTGCGTCAACAACCTACATCATAGCTCATTGCATGGCTGCACACGTATTGCAGAATATCCTAGCATGGTGAGTGTTGTATATATACATATGTAAAACACCATGACAGTAGGTTACTGAGCTGGTGCAGGTTTAGCAACCAAGCCAGCCTCTTTGTCCCACTGTTCAGGCGACATAACAGCATCAATGATGCTGGTTTCATTCCGTACAACACCATCAATGACACCATATTCGATTGCATCTCTGGGCTGCATGTACAAGGGTCTTTGCATGTCCTGTAGATAAACACAGTGCAGTCAGACCTGGATGTCCCTGTTTTGACAGTCAGGCAATAGTGTAAATAATTCACACAAGCAAGATGGAACAGCAATCTTGACCCATCACCTTCGAGCCATCAATGCAGTATCCACATAAATGTATGAGCAGACAGTATAGCATTGTGTGCAAGGAGCGCAGCAACAACCTGAGCCATGAGGAAAGGCTGTGCTGCATGCCACATCTGCCAATAACTCTGTGATCCCACAAGCATGTGTGTGGACCCAGACCTAGGCTGGTGCTTGCATGACCTTCATGAAAGGGGATCCTTGACCTACCTTGTCAAGCTTCTCAGGAGAGTGACCTGTCGTTTGTGACAAGATTTTCAGCATAGCTTGCTTTTGCGCCAGAACTTCGCGCCACTTGATCTGGATCTCAACAGCTTGCCGTTGCCCAGTAGGAGGGACCCTTGGCTGTTGTAGCATAGCTGCAGCATAGCATATCTTACTGTAGGCACATGGTAAAATATTGCCATTGTAAGTACTGACACTACTCAGCTTGGACACAGAACAGTATGCCAAGGGTCTGTAACAGTCAAGTTTTGTACGCCTGTCACATTGTTGGCAATTCACCCGCTGCCAGCACACTTGTGCTGCACTGAAACTGCAGTGCTTTTCTTGAGTTAGCAGGGAAACACCTGTGGCATGCGGCAGCATGAATCGCTTGCCCTTGGTGCCAGCTGACAGCAGCATGCAGGACTGACCAATGGCCACTCCAACGCCAACAGTATGCACCTGCAACACAGCTCGATGATGTGAACCTCGTGGTTGATTTGACTGAAAGCAGTCCACCTATACAAAGGTTCAGGCTGTATACGCACTTTAATATGCTGTTAAAAGCAGCTGATGACAAGATGATTGCAATGAGGACTGCCAACTTTAAACAGCTGCTGTGCAGCTCACCTCATTGGTCACATACTGCATTGTGTCGTATATTGCTGTGCCCTCTGTTTCAAACCCAACCTGCAACATGACGACAATATCCTAGTCTGGAGTGTTCAGTCATCAGTGAAGAGTACTCTGAGCTCTGCTTACCGTTTCACCATCAGCTCTTGATGTGCCAGTGGAATTGATGTACAGGAAAATTGGCTTTGTTCTATCTTTGTACTGGAGATAAAGCAGCTCTGCTATGATCAGCTCTGTAACTGCTGGGACCAACTGCAATAACACGCCAGCAGGATCAGCTTCAAGCTGTGTGGGCCATCCAACAACACGGCGTGCAAGCACGCTTACTGGCATCCCAAGGTATGTGATTCTGCTGTCTAGGAGCAAGGAGGGCAAGTCTGGTGGAGGAGTCCTAGGCTTGTGATCTTCGTAGCCACTACCAGGGGACACAACAGCTGGGGCAGCAGCTGCGTGCACATCAGGTAGATGCAGGTGCTGATCTGGTGTCCACAAGTCTGCCGAAGCCTGGACTGTGCCTGTACCCGAGAGTGACCAGTGAAGGGCTTGCACAGGCTCAAGCAGCCAGCAGTCAAAGCATACATTGCCTTACCGACACGACATCGCTGTCTAGAGTTGCATCCCCATGCTTTTGTTGATCGCGCAGTCTGTGTCAAACAGGCAGAGCGTGGCGCAGTCCTTAAGAGTCTGTAGTTCTGAGGGTGGTTGAAGCAAGTGTGCTGGCACTGTGCGGAATGCAGCAAGGAGTCTGGACCGCGCATCTCGACTCCTCTGAGCTGCACCCTTGTTGCCTCTGTCTGCTATAATGAGCTTGCTTGATGTAAATGCCAGATAGAGAAGAGCGAGGCAGAAGAGACAGGAAGAAGATGGACGCAAAAGCCTTGAGCACAGAAGCCTCTGCACCTAGGTGCAGGCTCAGACCCTTGCAATTGACTTTGAACCCTTTTTTGATCCACGCGTTGACTGCGTTTGTTTGCATCATAAGATTGCACAGAGCTTGCCTGCTGTTGCCTAAAGAATGGCAAAAGAAAATACGCTGTGTTTACGTCTTTCCGCAGCATAGCCTTTGCCAATCGGTGGCACAAGGGTAGATCTGCATTAAGACAGAATGAACAACAAGCTTAACACTACTCTTGAACAATGGAAGGAGAAGATGGCGTTACAACAGTCACAGGCAGTGAAACGAGCAGAGAAGGTGTTACATCTGTGTGGCCAGACAATAACCAAACAACGGAAGCACTACATTGCCTGATCACTCTCCTTGGGCACGCTGTCACAGCCTGTACGCTTTGTGCAGAAGCAGCCAGCCAACAGAAAGTCAGGCGCTGCTTCCAAAGCAGGCTCTGGACGCAACTCCAAGGCCCCTGCTGCAGCCCCTGATACAGCTATACCTTCAGGCCCTGCAACAGGGCAGAGCAAACAGGATTGGCGCACAGCAAAAGTGCAAAAGCCTGCCTCGGCAGTGCCTATTGGCAAACAGCTGAAAGTGAGAACAAGAGACACTTGTTCACATCACCACTGTGTGCATGCAAGCATGTTCCTGAGGAAGTCCTCACCTGCAAGCAAGTGTGCAGCACAAACCTCCATTGCAGTAATTTACATAACAACAGGAAGCAGTTACGACCTGCTCCCAGCTGACTAGCAGTCAACAGTATACAGGCGAAATCACATTATAAAGGCGAAATCACATTATACAGGCGAAATCACAGTATACTTTGACTGAGCTTAGCAATATCCACAAGCATTGCTGTGCCGATCTTTCCAGCCCAACAGTATCACCCACACTACCCCTGAAGCGGCTGAGTCCTTCCTGTGCAAAGATCGTAAGATGCAACGCAATCTGCATCATACAGCGCATGCAGACTGATTGGGACAGGCAGTACTGAATTATTTCATGCTCTGCAATTGCAAACCTCTTGTATGGCCAAGTCATAAAGCAAGTACGTGGCGCAATACTTCACTTGCTCAGACTTGCATCTTTTGTTCAGGATGTGGTAGATCATCTGGAGTCCAGTCGAAAGGCATTGACAGCTGAGGAGCTGAAAGAGGCTGTTCAGCATGATGTAGTCGGCCACAAAGAGCTGTATGATGTGCTGTCCAACAACCCCAAGATCCGCATCAACCCTGATGGGCGATATGAGTACAAAGTGAGTGAATGATTGCCATGACACAACACAATGGGAGCAGACACCGTACAATCTGGCCTACACGTTGTGATTGCTGGCACAAATTCGGCATGTGCAAATGCTGAGCCCCTCTTTTCTTGGTAAACATATGTGACACAGCTTTTGCAGTGTGCCAGGTGCTTATGCACAAGCATCTCAAATGATCACAGATGTGCTTGGCTGCAACAATGCATGCAGTGTCCCAATTTGTTTGCCTTGTCATTGCCATTTCCAGCAGCAGCTGTTCATTTGTATCAGTGGCGTGTGCTGACAGCATGTTAGGTTGAGCAGAACAGATCCTCCATAGGCTGCCTATATGTGCTTTGTCTTGTTTCAGGCCACTGACTTTGCTACTTGTGTCAATGCAGCCTTCACACGAGCTGCAGAATGTGGATGAGGTTCTAAATCTTGTGTCAAAGCATCCACGCGGCGTGATGGCTGAGCAGATCAAGGATGCATACAAGGGCGTCGGTGAAGATGTCAAGGTATCGTTTGTGATTTTGACCTGCTGCTGGATTTTGATCTACTTCATCACTTCAATAATCTT
>JAABUU010005237.1_pt1 | contig 14701 bp, 12 predicted proteins | sample 5559301 | NCBI WGS metagenome assembly JAABUU01 (sample SAMN10711884, study PRJNA513360) | rock metagenome | isolation source: Antarctica rocks | place: Antarctica: Victoria Land, Richard Nunatak white | reverse complement strand
GCCCAGTTTTGCCTTCCTTACAGGGCTGGCTCTGGGCGGCGGACTGGAACTGGCCCTGCACTGCACCTACCGGACCGCCGCGCTCGACGCCGGCCCGATCGGGCTCCCCGAGGTGTCCCTGGGCCTCATCCCGGGTTGGGGTGGAACGTATCTGCTGCCGCAGCTCACCGGCATCGACACCGCAATCGAGGTGATCGTCCGCCACCCACTGCGCCGCGGCCGTACCCTCACCGCGCTGCAAGCGCACCAAGTCGGCATCATCGACCGGGTATGGCCGCGAGTGCGGTTCCTGGAGGACAGCCTAATATGGGCCGACGGCATCCTGACCGGGCGACTCCCTGCACCGGTCCGGATCCAGCGCAACCTCGAGCCGGCCCTCTGGTCCGACACTATTGCTGCGGCCCGGAACGCTCTGGGCAACCGCTCGGAAAGCGGACTGCAGTCACCATGGGTCGCCCTCAACCTGCTCGAGCAAGCCGCGACCGGGCAGCCAGCCGAGGCGTTCACGCGCGAGGACGAGGCCCTAGCGGCGCTCATCTGCTCGGACGAGTTTGCAGCATCGAGCTACGTGTTGAATCTGACACGCAGCCGCCCGATCCGGGACGACCCTGGTATCCCCGGTCGACCGGTCCACCGCGTCGGCATCATCGGCGCCGGCCTGATGGCCACCCAATTCGCGCTGTTGTTCGTCCGCGCGTTGCGGGTACCGGTGATCCTGACCGACGTCGACCAGGAGCGCGTCCACCGCTGTGTGACCGCTGTTCACGACAGGATCGGCGAGCTGCTTGACAACCAGGCCATCACTCGGGATGAAGCGAACCGGTTCCGCAGTCTGATATCTGGCACTACCGACCGGTCCGAGTTCGCCGGCTGCGACTTGGTCATCGAGGCGGTCTTCGAAGATCTGGCGGTTAAGCGCAGCGTCCTCGCCGCGGTGGAGCCTCAGCTGGCTGACGACGCGATCCTTGCCACCAACACCTCTTCGCTGTCCGTGGCAGACATCGGCTCCGTCCTTCGCCGCCCCGCGCGGCTCGTTGGATTCCACTTCTTCAATCCGGTCGCGGTGATGCCGCTGATCGAAGTGGTGCACACTCGGGAGACCGACGCACCGACCGTGGCGACAGCTGTGCAGATCGCTCGAGCGCTGGGCAAAACTCCAGTCCGCACTGCCGATGCGCCCGGGTTCGTGGTGAACCGGCTGCTCGCTATCGTGATGGGTGAGGCAGTGCACTCTCTGGATGCCGGCACCCCAGTGGCCGACGTTGAGCAGGCGCTGGCTCCGCTAGCTATGCCCATGGGGCCGTTCCAGCTGATGCAGCTCATCGGGTGGAGGGTGTCCGCCCACATGCTGGACACGATGGTTTCGGCTTTTCCCGACCGGTTCCACACGTCGGCCAACTTGCATCGGCTTGCGGACACCGGCGCCGCCCTAACCATCGTGCAGGGCCGGGTCACCGGGTGGGATGCGACCGCAGCCGCCGCACTGACCCTGGGCAGCACACCCGTTCCCGATGACCAGTTACTCCGCCGCACTCAGGACGGCCTCACCCGCGAGGTCTCCATCATGCTCGCGGAACAAGTCGTCGAGTCAGTAGAGGATGTTGATCTCTGCCTGATCCTCGGCGCCGGGTGGCCCCGCCACCACGGCGGTCTCACGCCGTGGCTCGATGCGACCGGCAGCACGAACAGGCTGCTGGGAGACACATTTCACCATCCGCCCGTCGCTGGCGCGCGGCTGCCGGCGCTCTCTGCGATCGGAACCTCATGACCAAAGCCCTCACCGCCACCCCGACCGGCGACGTGACTCTGCCGGACCACTACGCCGTGTTCGCTGACCTGCCTGAAGCCGACCGCAGGATCTGGGCTCGCACCCGCCACTACGCCGCCCAGGTGCGTCCCCGCATGACCGATGCCTGGGATCGCGCTGAGTACCCCACCGAGGTGGTGCCCGAACTGGGCAAACTCGACCTGTTGACCGACGGCGTCAAGCATCCTGACCTTCCGGTGATGTCGCCGCTGGCAGCGGGGCTGGTCAATATGGAAGCTTCCCGTGCAGACGGCTCCCTCGGCACTGTCATTGCTGTGCAAGCCGGGCTGGCCCTGCGGACGCTGGTCCGGTGCGGCAACGCCGAACAGCACGCACGGTGGCTCCAGCCGGTCGCCCGTGGCGAGGTGCTCGCCGCGTTCGCCCTCACCGAACCCGATCATGGCTCAGACTCGGTCGCCTTGGAAACCGCGGCTCGCCGCATCGGCACCGGGTGGCGGATCACCGGAGCCAAACGGTGGATCGGCAACGGCGCCTCCGGCGGAATTTCTTTTGTCTGGGCGCGGGTGGACGACGCCGGCGCCGTCGACCACGAAGCTGTCCGTTGCTTCCTGGTGGAGCAGGACACCGCCGGCTATCGCGGCACCGTCATCACCGGTAAAGGGTCGGTACGGGCTATCCACCAAGCCGACATCGAACTGGACGTGCAGGTCCCAGGCAGCGCGCTGCTGCCCGGCGCCCGTACATTCAAAGACGCTGCAGCCGTCCTGCTCGCCACCCGTGCCGGGGTCGCATGGTCAGCTCTTGGACACGCCACCGCCTGCTACGAAACCGCCGCCCTCTACACGGCCCAGCGCCGCCAGTTCGGTCGCTCTATCGCCGGGTTCCAGCTGGTGCAAGAACGGCTCGCCCGAATGTTGACCGACCTGACCTCCATGCAGCTGCACTGCTTGCGGATCGCGGCTCTGGACGACGCGGGGACACTACGCCCGACCCAAGCGTCGATGGCCAAGTTCCACAACACCCGCACCGCCCGCCAAATCGCCGCCACAGCGCGGGACATGATGGGCGGCAATGGCATCCTGCTCGAGCACGGCGTCATCCAGCACCAGGCCGACATCGAGGCCATCCACACTTATGAAGGTACGGAGTCGGTTCAGGCCCTGCTGCTGGGCCGAGACATCACCGGTATCAGCGCGTTCACCGGTTAGAACCTCGACGCCTTATCCTGTGAATCATCAAATTACATGGCTCTCCTGCTCCTTCCGTGATTTGAATCCGAACGCTATGCGGGTGATAAGGCGAATCTTGGTGTTGACCGATTCGGTGCGGCCGTTGGACAGTCCGTGCTCGATCGCGGCCAGGATCGACTGGGTGTGCGCGACGATGGATTTCTGTAGGTTGACGAACGCGGGAATTCGGCATCGGCGTGCGCAGCTGATCCAGCGGTCCAATGCCTCACGTGCTTGATCAAGGGGCATCTGGAAGATCAGCCGAAGGCCCTCCTTCAGCTGGTAGGCGCGGTACAGGCGTGGATCGGTCACGGCGATCCACTCAAGCTCGCGCTGTTTCTCGGTGAGGTTCTCCGGGTTCTTCCACAACGTGTACCGCGCACGGGTGAACTCTTCGGCGCGTTCGGTGGCCGGTCGTGGCGGAGCATCGGCCGGCGGTCGTCCCAGTCCACGTTTCTCGGTCGCCTTGGCCAGCTTGCGGGCTTCATTCCAGGCCTGCCGTCGTACCAGATCCAGGGCTTCGGTGGCCCACCGCACGACGTGGAACCGATCAGCGCAACGAACAGCGTGGGGACAGTTCTTGGCCACCACGGTAGAGATGAAATCGGCTCCATCGGCTGACACGTGGGTGATCTCGGTGCAGCGTTGCGGCCCCAGAAGATCGAGGAAGCTTTGCAGGGTCGCCTTGTCATGTCCCGGCGCGGCCCAGACCAGGCGTCCGCTGTCGTGGTCAATAACGACCGTCAAATAGCGGTGCCCACGCTGGTCGGAGATCTCGTCGATCCCTAGCCGCCGCAGGTCGGCGAACCGGTCGTGCAGTGCATCGGTGTCGGCCCACACCCGGGCGACGACCGACCCAACGGTCCGCCACGCGATCCGCATCAACTGGCCGCGCCGCCAGCCAGGCCCAGAATTGTCGGAAGAACAACGGCGGCTTTCAATTTGCCGTTCAGGTAGCCGTCATGAGCTGCGCCCCAGGCCATCGCGCAGAGCATCACCGCCAACGATCCGCCAGTGCCCACAGCGCCAGCAGGCTCAATCCCGCGAGTGTTGAGGTTGCTCCGAGGACGCTCCAGCCGACCAGGATGAACCGCGGCTTCGGGCCGGCGAAGTCGACTATGCCCGCCTGCACCAGACCTAGATACGCACTCGAGAGTGCGAGGAGACCAGTGGCTAGCCACACCGTAAAGGTGGACCAGCTCTTGAGCGGATGTCGGCTTCTACCGCCAGCACGTCAGTCTTCGCTGGGCGTGGACGTGCGGATCGTCGCAACCGGCCGCGGTCAAGCCGGGCGCAAACCGCGAGTGGTCTCAGGCGATCTCGTCTGCGCCGCCGACGTTGAGCCAGGTTGACCTGGCGTCTCTGGCCACCTAAGGTGCGATATCGGAGGCGATATCGCGATGTCGGACGGAGCAGCAGTCCTCTTGCGCAAGGCATTACAGTCGCTGCAGCCCGCGGAGCGTGATGAGCTGCTCAACGCCGTGCTGCTGGGCCAGCTCAGCAGAACGTGCCCGCTGTGGCCGAGCGGTGTGATCCCGCCCGTCCCGCTGATCGCTGATGTCGATCGGGACCGACTCGCCGCCTGGCTGGGGTCAGATGACCACGTGCCCACGGGGCGGGGTGCACTCAAAGTGCTGCCCGTGCGCCTGCCCGAGACCGACTACGAGCGATTGAGAAAGTTCTGCCAGGTGAACGGGTTCAGCATGGCGGTCGTCATCCGAACCTTGCTAGAACGCTTTCTCGACGACCACCCCAGCGGCGACGAGCAAGCGTGAATAGCCCACAACAGTGGCGTGACCGGCTGGTCGATGCCTTGGTCGCGGCCGGCCACATCTGCGACGCGGCAGTCGAGTCCGCCTTCCGGGCGGTGCCCCGCGAGCAGTTCCTTCCCGGTATCCCCGCGGCGCAGGCCTATCGCGACGAGGCGGTCGTGACCGGGTGGGACAGCGACGGACGACCGCTCAGTTCCTCCTCGCAGCCCTCCATCATGGCCGCGATGCTCGAGCAACTTGCCGTTCAGCCCGGTGATCGGGTCCTCGAGGTCGGCGCCGGCACCGGCTACAACGCGGCGCTGCTGGCCCACCTAGCCGGGGCCAGCGGTCACGTGGTGTGCATCGACATCGATGAGCACATCGCACGGCAGGCGCGAGCCAATCTTGATCGGGCCGGCTGGTCGACGGTCGAGGTCATCCATGCCGACGGCGTGGCCGGGTGGGCGTCGGGAGCGCCGTATGACCGGATCATTCTCACCGCCAGTGCTCGTGACCTTGCCCCGGCCTGGCTGGCCCAACTGACCCGCACCGGTCGATTGGTACTGCCACTGTCGCTGCGCGGTATGCAGCGGTCGGTGGCCTTCATCCGGGACGGCGAACACCTGACCAGCCACTCGATCCGGAACTGCGGATTTATGCCGTTGCGCGGGGCGCTCGCCGGCCCGGACGGGTCGCAGCCGTTGGGCCGAACAGGCACATTTGTCATGCACCAAGGCAGTCACAGCATCAACCCGGGCGCGCTACAGGCAGCCCTTGAGCAACCTGGCCCGACGATCACCCTGGACATCGCGGTCACCGATGCTCAGATCATGGGCGAGCTGGGTCTGTGGATCGTCCTGCACGAGCCACACGCCGCCCTGTTCACCGCGGTTGGCTCCGCCGCCGATGCCGGCGCCCTGCCCGTATCGCGGCGGCTCACCGGTATGACTATCGCGCTCGCCGTCCTGGGCGACCGCTCATTCGCCGCCCTCGTCCGATCTGAATCGGCGGTCGCCGAGAACCCCACACCTATGATTCAGCAGTTCGGGCCGGACGCGGCGGAGCCCACCGCCCGGCTATCAGCACAGCTACACACCTGGAACCGCCACAGACCGGCGGGAACTCAAGACCTGACCATCCGCGCCTACCCGAAGCCGACGACCGGACCCACCGCGCCAGCGGGCGCCCTCATCGAACTACCGCACACCACGCTCGCTCTCGAATGGACCACAGGACCTGACCAGTGAGGCAGCGCCCGTTGATGGATCCCCGGTGTCACTTGTCGAATTACTTGGCGGGTTCTGTTCTAATTAGGTGGCGGGTTCTGTTCGGATTATCTGGCGGTGACCGCAGCCTTGAGTCGCATCACTGCAGGTGGGGGCCGCCGACCGACGTTGAGCCTTCGAACAGAGGGTCGATCATCCCGCCAGATAGCGTGAACAGAACCCGCCAGATAATTCGAACAGTCACAGCGATGCGGCACTGCAGCTTCGGGCCACCGCGGTCAACCTGCGGCAACTCACCGCCCAAGGACTGGCCCCGAGTACCACCGGATGGGCGCTGACCGGCTGAACCAGCCCGGGCACCCCCATCCGGGGCGACTGGCGCGCCCTGAGCACCCACCACGAGCCCCCGCACCGGGCAGAAACCCGAGGTCCGCCAACAGGCGACCGCCGAACCGAAGCCTGCTCAGCCACTCTCACCGCCTCAACGGGCGCACCCCACCCCCGGAAACCCGCGTAGTTCAGCAGTCTCCTAGTGCGTGACATGGAGTCGGGCGTAGCCGATCTGCGGGGCGCCAGGCGGGGGCTATCGCGATCCGCTATGGCGGGTAACGGTGGAGCTCACGGCGCTCGAGCTGCTCATCGAACACCCCCTTCAGATTCCTTCAGATAGCGGATTCTCATCCACGCCCTATCCGGGATCAAGCTGATCGCTGCGGTGGCCACGCGGTCCTTGCGTGCTCACGGGTTATCAACTGACGAACGAGCCGAGCATCGACTGATCACCGCGCAGGTCCTGGCCGCTCAGCCTTTGACCGCCCCGCTGGACAGTCCGCCGATGTAGAAACGTTGCAGCGCAATGTAGAGGATCACGCAGGGGACCATCGCGATCACCGAACCGGCGATCAGGTAGCCGTAGTTGAGGTTCCCGTAGGTGCCGCTCTGGATGTTCAGCAACGCCACCGGCAGGGTGAAGAGGTTGGTGTCGGTCAGAAAGGTCAATGCCCCGAGGAATTCCGTCCAGGACGCCAGGAAGGCGAACAGGATCGTGGTCGCGACTCCGGGCAGGATGAGCGGCCGCAGGACGAGCAGCAGGGTCTTGATCGGGCCGCAACCGTCGATGAAGGCGGACTCCTCGAGTTCCGGTGGCAGTGAGGCGAAACTGTTGCGCATCACGAACACCCCGAACGGCAGGTTGAACGTCGTGTAGAAGAGGATCAGTCCGATCCGGCTGTCGGTCAGGTGCACAGCGTTCAATTCCAGGAACAGCGGGGTCAGCACGGCCTGGAACGGCACCATCAACGTCAGGATGATCAGACCGAAGACCAGTCCGGAACCGGGGAACTTGAATTTCGCGAATCCGTAGCCGGCGAGGGTCGAGAGGACGGCGACGAGCGCACCCGTTCCGACGGAGACGACCAGGCTGTTTCCGACGTACCGCCAGAGGTGGATCTGGCCGGAGAACAGGTCCGAGTAGTTCGACGTCGTGAGGTCGGTGAAATCGCTCCATGCCGGCGCGGCCGTGATGCTCGAAGCAGGTTGCAGGGAACGTAGGATCGCCCAGAGCAGCGGGACCAGAGAAATGATGCTGATCAGCAGGCCTGCAGCCCAGTAGAAGAACGTGCCGGTTCGACGTGGCGTTCCGGCCGGCCGTAACGTCGGGGTCAGGGTCTGGGTGGCCATCAGTCCTCATCTCTGAGCGCGAAGAACTGCAGGGCGCTGATCACGCCGACCACCACAACCAGGATGAGCGAGAGCGTGGTGGCCGCACCGAGATGCAGTTCGACGAAGGCGCGCTCGTAGATCCACATGACGACCGTCGTCGTACTGGTCCCGGGGCCGCCCTGGGTCAGGATGTAGAACTGGTTGAACGCCAGGAACGACCCGATGACCGACAGGATCAGCGTGAGCGCAATGGTCCTGCGCAGCAGTGGGAGGGTCACGCGGAGCTCCTTCGCCCACCAGCCTGCCCCGTCCAGATCGGCGGATTCGTACACTTCATGCGGTATCGCCTGCATCCCGGCCATCAGCAGCATCATGGTGAGTCCGGAGGCGGCCCAGATCACTAGCACGCAGATCACGGCGGTGGCCGGCACGGCGTTCACCAGCCAGGCGGTCTGGCCGTCGGTGACGCCGAGGAATTTGAGCAGTGCGTTGACGGCTCCGGTCCCGGGTTGCACCTCGAGCAGGGTGATGAAGCTCAGGGTGCTCAGACCGATGACGTAGGGCAGGAAGACCGCCGTCCGGAAGAACACCGACCCGCGCCGGTTGCTGCGCACCAGCACCGCCATCGCGTAGCCGAGGACGAAGATCGGCACGGTGACGATCGCCGTGTAGAGGAGCGTGTAGAGGGTCGCGTGCCAGAAGGTCGTGTCCTGGCCGATCCGCTTGTAGTTGTCGAAGCCGACGAATTTGACGTGGCCGATCAGCGGCCAGTTGGTCAGGGAGATGTAGACGGCGAAGCCGAGCGGGACCACCACCAGGGCCAGGGTGAACAGGAAGGCCGGTGCCACCAGGAGCATCCCGGTGCGCGCCGGGTGCGTCAGGCTGCCGCGGCGGCGTTTCGTCACTGGCGGTGTCGCCGGAGCCCGCCCCGGAGTGATTTCGGTTCCGATCATGTGCGCTCAGTGCTCCTTCGGACAGAGCCGATAGTTTGGGAGAAACCTTTTGGTATGAATCATGTCTGGGCCTGACCGAGGGCCCGGGTGAACCCGGTCTGGGCGGCGGAGATCGCCCCGTCGACGTCACCGTCGAAAACGGCCCTGGTCCACATCGTGAAGAACGGGCCACTGGTCTGATTGACCGCTGTGTTGTAGGCGATGGTCTTTTCTGCGTATCCGGTCGGCAGGGCGTCTACCGCCACTGCGGTCCGCGGATACTTGACCCGGAACGCCGGGGTGGCCACGTCGGATCGGATCGGCGTGTAGCCGGCGTCGGGCAGTAGCGATTGCTGGTCGGTCTGGAGCGCGAACTGGATGTACTCCCACGCACCGGAGGCATTCTTGGCGCCCCGGGGAATCGCGATGTTGTCGCCACCGTCGAACACGCTGGTCCCGCTGACGGCACCGGGGAGCGGCACCACCCCGACCTCGGGGGCAAATTCCTTCGTCAAACCGCTGCCGACCAGTGCACCTTCGTTACCCGGCCAGATACCGACCTTGCCGGTGAGGAAGTCCTTGCCCCAGGTGCTCCCGCTCTCGGTCCTGCTGCTCGCCTCGGCCAAACCTTCCGCCCACATCGTCTGGTAAGCCTGGAGAAATGCCCGTAGGGCTCGGTTGTCGGCGATGTTGGCCGTCTGGGCACCCGGAGCACCCCGGAACAGGTAGTCCTTGCTGGCCCACACCGACGGCAGGCCGGTGAATCCCATGATTCCTGGGCTGTTGCCGCCGAAGCTGATGCCCTTCACACCGCCGCCGAGTTTGTTGATGGCTCGCGCGGCCGTCACTACCTCGGTGAGGGAGGACGGCGGCTTGGTCGGGTCGAGACCCGCCTTGGTGAAGAGGGTCTTGTTGAAGTGCAGCACGCTGACGTCTGCGGCATAGGGCAGGGCATAGATTCGGTCGTTCAGCGTGGCCAGGTTCAGGTGTCCTGGGCTCAATTTGGCCAGGTAGGGCAGAGGCCTGGCCAGTTCGGTGATGTCGGTCAGTGCATCGTGATAGGCGAGCAGGGTGGAGTTGATGTCGTCGACGTCCACCACGTCCGGGACGTTGCGACCGCGAATGGCGGTCGCCAATTTGGTGACGTACTGTCCGTCCGGGATGGCGGTCAGCACTACGTTCAATTCGGGGTGTGTGGCGTTGAACTTCGCCACGATCGGGGCCGATAGGGCCTGTGTCGCAGCACGAACCCAGAGTTGGACGGTTCCGGTCGCCTTCGTCCCGAAGTCCGCTCCCCCCAGAGCGGGTGAATCCAGCACGCCCGCGCCGCCGCACGCAGCCAACAGACATCCTGCCCCACCGAGCAACACTGCGCGGCGGCTCAGTTGCCCGTTCACCGCAGGGCGCCCTGCGCCAGTGGTATCCACACGCGCATGGGGCCGACGCCCCGGTTGGCCCACAGTTGATACGGCACCGCGGTGAACACACCGGTGACACCGTCGACCGTAACCCCAGGACCGGTGATCGTCACGATCCCGCCCAGTAGGTCGGGACGGGGCACCACGGTCAGATCGGGTGCCGAGACACTCGTCAATTCCAGGTCGTCCACCGCCATGCCGGCCGGCAGGTCGATCTGTTCCACCGCGTAGACCAGCGGACCGCGTTCGATGGCGCGTGCGCCTCGTACGGCATCCACCCGGTGATGGGCGGCGGTCAGCCGTGGTGGCATCGGGAGGGTAAGCACGACCGTGTCGCCGGCTGACCATTCACGTTGCACCACTGCGTAGCCAGCCGCTGCCGCGACCGGTGTCGGGTCGTCGCCCGCGACCGAGATGGTGGCGTCGTGGCACCAGGCCGGGACGCGCAGAGAGAGCGCCCAGGCCGCAGCGTCCGTTGTGTCAACAGTGACTGACACCGATTCCTGCCAGGGGTACTCGGTCGTCACCGACAACCGACGCTCTCCGAGGGAAATGCTGCCGGCGGCGTACTGATGTAGCTGGATGCCTTCGTCGTCGGTGGTAGCCAGGTAGGTCTGAATAGAACTGATGGTGCGCATCACGTTCGGCGGGCAGCAAGCGGTCTGGAACCAGCCCTGCCGGCCGGTCGCGGGCTGACGGTGATCGTCGGGCACGGCGTCTGCCCGGACCTGTAGTGCGTTGACGTAGAAGAATTCATCGCCGCTCTGCGAAACACCGCTGAGGAAGCCGTTCAGCAGGGTGCGTTCGATCAGGTCTGCGTACCGGACGTCCCCGGTGGCCAGCAGACGCCGCCAGCTCCATTGCACACTGCCGATGGCCGCACAGGTCTCGCAATAGGCAACGTCCGGCGGCAACTCGTACGGATCACCGAACGCCTCGCCGTCCCAACGGGAACCGTTGCCGCCGGTGAGATAAGTCTTCGTCGCGACCATGTGTTCCCACTGGCGGTGCTGGGCGGCGTCGAGTGCGCCGTCGGGATCCCGCCCCTCGGCCACGATGTCGGCCACGCCGGCAGCGAAGTAGAGGGCTCGCACCGCATGTCCCTCGACGGTGTCGGAGTCGCGAGCCGGGATGCGGTCGGAGAAGTAGATCGGCTCCCGCCCGTACGCCCGGCTCAGCCCATGTCCCCGTGCCTCGACGAAATGTGCGGCCAGGTCCAGGTATCGGCTGTCGCCGCACTCGCGGTACAGCTCGACGAGAGCCATCTCGATCACCGGGTGACCGTCGATGTCGGGATTCCCGCCGGGGCCGAAGGTTTCGACGAGATGGTCGGCGACCTTGATCGCCACATCCCACAATCCGGCGTCGGACCCGGTGCGTCGACCGGCCACCGCCGCCTGGATCAGGTGCCCGAAGCAGTACATCTCGTGGCTGAACGCGAGTTCGCGGTATCGCTCACGGCCACCGCGGGTGACCTGGACGAAGCTGTTCACATACCCGTCGGCCTGCTGAGCCGCCCGAACGGCAGCTGTGAAGGCCTCGAGTTCGGAGCGGAGCGTCTCGGCGGGTTCACGGCCACTCTCCCACGCCACCGCTTCCAGCCATTTGTAGACGTCGGAATCCATGAACAACGGTCCCTGGTAATCGGTTCCGTCATCCGAAGTCCGGCCGTGAGCGGCGGTCTCGAGGTCGGCCAGGTTCCCCGCCTCACGCAGCCGTCGCGATCCGATGGGGATGCTGACCTCACGGTTGACGCGTTGTCGCTCGGCCCACAACCCGCCGTCGATCTGTGCGGCGCGCAGCGGTAGGGGTCGTAGCTTCACCTGGGCGTTAGATGTAGGTGCCACCGGGCCGCCGGTCCTCAGCAGGGTCGAATCAGGATGTACCGCCATGCAGATCTCCTACCAGCTGCGGGATCCGGGCAATCCGGGCACCACGCTGCGGAATGTGGGTTAGAGTTTCGAAAAGGGTTTCGAAGACGCCCGAAGATTACGACCGGGTTTCAGTGGGTGTCAAGGGTCACGTCGGATGGAACTGAGTCGGTCGCAGAAAGGAGCGGTAGTGGCGCCACCTGTGGACGGCCCGTCCGGTCCGGTCAAGATCGGCGATGTGGCGCTGGCGGCCGGGGTATCGGTCGCCACCGTGTCCAAGGCACTCAACGGTCGCTGGGACGTCAGCGCTGCTACCCGTGATCGGGTGCTGGAGACCGCCGCGCGTCTGCGGTTCCGGCCGAACGTTCTCGCCGGCTCGCTGCGCACCGGGCGCAGCTTCTCCGTGGGCCTGCTGACCACCGACAGCTTCGGCCGTTTCTCGATCCCGATCATGCTGGGCGCCGAGGACGCTCTTGGCTCGGGCGAGGTCGCGATCATCTTCTGCGACACCCGTGACGACCCCGAACGCGAAACACGCCAGGTGCAGGCCCTGCTGCACCGTCAGGTGGACGGCATCATCGTCAACGGTCGCCGCACGGAGGCACGACCGCCGCTGGTCGACCACCGCGGAGTGCCGGTGGTGTACGCGTTTTCACCCTCGCAGGACCCGGTGGACTGCTCGGTCATCGCGGACGAACCCAACGGGACCGCCCTGGCCGTTCAGCATCTGCTCGCCGGTGGGAGGACGCGGATAGCTCACATCACCGGTCCTCGGCGGCATCGATCGGCGGCTGTCCGCGCCACCTCGACCACCGCCTGCCTGCGCCGGGCCGCTCTGCGGATTGTGGGCGGCACCCGTTTTGGTGCGTGGACGGAGGAATGGGGTCGGCGGGCGATCGCCGACCTGCTGCGCGACGCACCGGATCTGGACGGCGTGTTCTGCGGAAGCGATCAGATCGCCCGCGGCGTGATCGACGGCCTACGCGAGGCCGGGCGCTCGGTGCCGGAAGATGTCGCCGTGGTCGGATTCGACAACTGGGAAGTGATGGCCACGGCAACCCGCCCGCCGCTCACCACCATCGACATGAACATCGACCTGATCGGCCGGATCGCCGCTCAGCTGCTGTTGGGCGCGATCGACCTCTCCCCCACCTCCGGCACCACCGTCGTGCCCGCGCGTCTGGTGGTACGGGAGTCGGCCTGAGTTTCGGTCTGACTGGCCCACTGCGCGAAGGCAGTTGAATCGGATGCAAGGGTTGCCGCCCTATCCACTGGTTCGGTGTCAGGGTGCGGGGCAGCGTGCAGTCTGTCGGCCCGTCGGCGGCCCTGATTTGCAGCGTCCCGGCGCGGCGAACACGGTGAAGCGATGGCCGTGAGGACTTGTCACTTGCCGGCATGGGATATGGCCGGAGCAGATCCGGGGGACGGGGTGCGGCGGGGCTTGGTCACGTGGTCGGACTGCTGGTCGGACGCGGAGCGAACCGACCTCGTGCGTACAGGTTGATGGTGGTCAGCATGACCAGGCCAGCCGCCACCGCCGCGGCGTCGGCTGCCTGCGGGGTGCGCGAGAAGCCTGCCACCAGTCCCACCCCGCCAAGGGCCGCCACGAGGCCGCCGAGCCAGTAGAACATCCGCTCGCGGAAGGCCCAGGCGAACGGGATGAAGTGCAGCCCGACGACGGCGGCGATCAACGCCGGTCGCAACTCATCGTGTCCGCCGGCGGTCAGGGACCGCGATCCGAGGTTGATAGCGGCGAGTTCCCCGATCACGCAGACTCCGTAGATCGCCAACGCGGCCAGCCTGGGGCGGGTCAACGGCCCCAGCGGCACCGGCCGGATGTAGTGCGCCGTCAACGCCGCCGCGACCAACGCCAACCCGGCCACCCAGCCGGCGATCCAGACGACGTGCCCGAACGCAGCGGAGTAGCTGCCGACGAATACCAGCCCACCGGCCAGGCCGATCAGGCTTCCCCACCGCCGCGGGTCGGTCCACAGCGGAGGCTCGCCCACGGCGGGGCCGTAGCGGCGGGCCGGTACCCGTCGGGTGGACTGGTTCGGCGGCGCGGATCGGGTCATGGATCCGAGGATACATTATTCGATATAGTGCGCTATAACGATCTATGGAGGTGTGACGTTGGTTGTTTCCGAGCAGACCGGTCAAGGCACGAGGCGGCCGTACCGTTCCCCGGCGCGTCAACAGCGTGCTGTGGACACCCGGAGGCGCATCACCGCGGCGGCCAGCGAACTGTTCGCAGAGCACGGATTCGCCGGGACCACCGTGGCCAACATCGCGGCCCGGGCCGGGGTGGCCGAGCCGACGGTGTATGCGATCTTCGGATCCAAGGGCGCCATCGTGCGGGCCTTGCTGGCACAGATGGAGCAGGACGCGGACAGCGCCGGCTGGACACGGCGCATCACAGATGAAACGGACCCGCACGCCAAACTGGCGGCCTTCGCTGGGTGGACCACCGCTCTGCTCTCTTCGAGCAAGACAGCCATCGCGGCGGCGCGCGGTGCGGCCGCAGATCCGGCGATCATCGAGCTACGCGACGAAGGGGATCGGCAGCGCCGGGAGGGCCTGCGCGCGGTGATCGCCTCACTTGCCCACATCAAGGCCCTGCCTCCAGGGCTCAGCCAAGAACACGCCCTCGACCGGGCCTGGATGCTGACGGGGGTCGAGCTCTACCTCTCGGCCACCGAAGGATGCCGCTGGACCGACAAAGAGTACGAACAATGGCTTACAGCACTGCTCCAGCAGCAACTGCTCAGTCATTGACCTGACACTCTGGCGTGAACGGCCGTTGTTGACATGCTCGACGGCGCACGATCGCTGCCCGGCCAGCGA
>JAABUU010005234.1_pt1 | contig 14703 bp, 13 predicted proteins | sample 5559301 | NCBI WGS metagenome assembly JAABUU01 (sample SAMN10711884, study PRJNA513360) | rock metagenome | isolation source: Antarctica rocks | place: Antarctica: Victoria Land, Richard Nunatak white | reverse complement strand
CTGCAGGTCGTCTTCGTCGCTGCGCCGGCATCGCCGGCTGGGGATCGGGTCGTCGGTCTCGATCTGCCTGGCCGCCGGTGCCCTGAGCCTGGCCGGCGTCTCGTCGGCCTCGGCGAGCGTGCTGCGCGTGGGCAGCTTCCACGGCATCACCGGGCAGTTCTCGAGCATCCAGGCGGCCGTGGATGCCGCCCACCCCGGGGATTTCGTGCTCGTCGGCCCCGGTGACTACCACGAGACCGGCAATCGCATACCGCCGGGCGCCAACGGCGATGACCGCGCCGGCGCGGCGGTGCTGATCACCACTCCCGCCCTGCACCTGCGCGGGATGGACCGCAACGGCGTAGTCGTCGACGGCACCAAGCCGGGGGCGCCACCGTGCAGCGCCAAGCCGGCAGATCAGGACCTCGGCCCCATCGACAAGGCAGGTATGGCCTCGGGGCGAAACGGCGTCGTGGTGTTCAAGGCCAACGGCGCGAGCATGGAGAACCTGACCGCCTGTAACTACCTCACGGGCGACCTCGCGGGAGGGGACAACATCTGGTTCGACGGTGGCGGGGCCACCGGCGCCCAGAAGCTCGGCGCCTGGCGCGGTGCCTTCCTGTCGGCCACCACCACCTACTTCAAGGACGACAACTCGCCGTTTGCCAACTACGGCATCTATACGTCAAACACCTTCGGCCCCGGCCTCATGACCCAGGTCTATGCCTCAAACCAGGCCGACGCCAGCTTCTACATCGGCGCCTGCCCGAACTGCAACACCACTCTGGACCAGGCTCACGGCCAGAACTCAGACCTCGGATACTCCGGAACCAACTCCGGAGGACACTTGGTCGTGCAGAACTCGGAGTTCGACCATAACCAGTCGGGCTTTGTCACCAACAGCCAGAACAACGACGACTACCCCTCACCCCAGGACGGCGCCTGCCCGGCCGGACAGAGCGGCCCCAAGCCGCCCGGCACCCAGAGCTCGGGGTCGTGCTGGGTGTTCACCCACAACAGCGTCCACGACAACAACAACCCCAACGTGCCTGCCAGCGGCTCGGCGGCGGCGGGGCCGGTGGGCAGCGGCGTGGTGATCGCCGGGGGACGCAACAACATCGTCACCGCTAACCGCATCTTCAACAACAAGGCATGGGGCGTCCTGCTCGTCCCTTACCCCGACACCGAGTCCCCGCCCCCCGAGGCCAACCCGGCCTGCGTGGGCGGTACGCCGCCCAATCAGCCCAACCCGCCGGCGGGCCAGAGCCCCAACGGCGACCCCTGCTACTTCGACGACTTCGCCAACGAGATCGCCGGCAACACCTTCGACCACAACGGGGGCTACGCCAATCAATCAAACGTCGACCTCGCCGAGGTGTCAAACGCCAACGCAGTCGGCAACTGCTGGCACGGAAACCGGCGAGGCGACGGCTCCGAGCCCACCAGCGACCCGCCCAACATCCAGTCCAGCCACGCGACCTGTGGTCAGCCCAACGCCGGGGACTCGCTGGCCAGCCCGCTGGGTGTGCAGGTGGCATGTGACAGCCAGTTCCTCGTCGGCACCGCCCCCTTGCCCGGACCCGGTCCGCTGGGAATCGGGCTCGGGTGTCCCCTGCCCCAGCAGCTGGCCAACTACGAGCGCGCCACCCATGTCAAGCTCATGCCGCTGCCCGCTCAGGCAAGCATGCCCGACCCCTGCCTCGACGTGCCCCGCAATCCGTGGTGCCCGCACAACGCGGTCGCTCCGGCGGCCTATCCGGTGCCCGGCGTGCCGGCGCGGCTGGGCACCGGCGCCGGCGGTCGGGGAGGTCAGAGCGCCGGGCGCTGCCTGAGCCGGCGCCTGGTGATCATCCACCTGCGTCGCAGCCTCTCACGCCGCCTGCGCAGCGCCACGGTGACCGTCGATGGGCATCGGGTGCGCGTCTCGCGCGGGCTCACCGTGCGCATCGACCTTCGCTCACACCCTCGCGGCACGCTGGTGGTCGTCATCCACGGGCGCCTGCGCAACGGCAGGGCGATCAGCCAGACCCGGCGATATCACCCGTGTCACCGCCGCGTGCGCCGGCAGGTGCGCCACTCCCGGCACCGGTCGCGCTGAGCGCCGCGGCAGGGGCGGGCGCGACGTCCCGGCACCCGACGCGATGAGCGTCTGATCATCCTGGGCGTGCAGCGGTAGGTCACGCCATGATGATCGGGGCGATCGTGAGATCGTTTCACGGGTGGGGATGCTCTCGAGCCTGATCGTCTCACCCGCCGCCCGGCTGGGAGTGGCCGCCCAGAACGCGCTCGAGGTGGCCCGCTTCGGTGGGCTGGCCACCGGGGAGGTGGCCTCGCCCTATGCGGTGATGGCCCACCGCCCGGTCTACCGGCTGCGCCGCTATTTCCCCGACGAGGCGAGTGGACCACCCGTGCTACTGGTACCGCCGCTCATGCTCGCCACCGACATCTATGACGTGTCGCCATCCTCCACGGCAGTCGGCGTCCTGCGCGAGCACGGCAGCGACCCCTGGGTGGTGGACTTCGGCGCGCCCGAGCACGAGGAGGGAGGCCTCCAGCGCAACCTGACCGACCACGTACTGGCGGTGAGCGACGCCGTCGAGCGCGTCGCCGATGCGACGGGTCGCGACGTACACCTCGGGGGCTACTCCCAGGGGGGCATGTTCTGCTATCAGGCGGCGGCCTATCGCCGCAGTGCGCGGCTGGCCAGCCTGATCACCTTCGGTAGCCCCGCCGACACCAGTGGTGCGTTGCCCTTCGGCATCCCTGAGGCGCTGGCCGGCGCCGGCGCGGGCCTGGCCGCCGAGCTCTTCGGAGGCCAGGCGATACCGGCGTGGGCGAGCCGCATGGGGTTCCGCCTGCTCGACCCGGTGAAGTCGGTGCGCCAGCGCATCGACTTCCTGCTCCAGCTCCACGATCGCGAGGCGCTGCTGCCGCGCGAGCGCCAGCGCCGTTTCCTGATGGCCGACGGCTGGGTGGCGTGGCCCGGCCCGGCACTGGCGGACTTCATGCGCCAGTTCGTGGTCCATAATCGGATGCTCACCGGCGGCTTCGTGATCGAAGACAGGCTGGTCACCCTGGCCGACATCAGCTGCCCGGTGCTCACCTTCGTGGGCGAGGTGGATGAGATCGCCCCCGCAGCGATGGTGCGCGCGGTGGCCCAGGCCGCCCCGCGCGCCGAGGTCTATGAGAGCTCCCTGGCGGCCGGTCATTTTGGGCTGGTGGTCGGCACGGTGGCGTCGCAGACCACCTGGCCCACGGCGTCCGCGTGGGCACACTGGCGCGACGGCGAGGCAGAGCCACCCGAGCACATCAGACGCGTGAGCGACGACGGCGGTGTCGGGCCACCGGGCGCGGGCGCGGGACTGGGGGCCCGGGTGGGCCACGGGGTGGGGCTGGCGATGGGGGTGGGCGTGGGCATCACCCGCTCGGCCGTGCATACCGCCGGCAACACGATGCACGGCGTTCGTGAACTCACCGAGGAGGCGGGGCGTCAGCTGCCGCGCCTGGCGCGCCTGGAGGGCGTACGGCCCCGGACCCGAATCTCGCTGGGCCTGCTGCTCGACGAGCACGCCGCGCGCGCGCCCGAGCAGGTCCTGTTCCTGTTTGAGGATCGTGCCTACACGCAGTCGGCGGTCAAGGCCCGGGTGGACAACGTCGTGCGGGGGCTGATCTCGGTGGGCGTGCGCCCGGGTGAGCACATCGGAGTGCTCATGCGCACCCGACCCAGCGCCCTGGCGGTGGTGGCGGCCCTCAACCGGCTGGGGGCGGTGGCCGTGCTCATGCGTCCCGACGGCCCGGTGGCCCGGGAGGCCGACATCGGACAGGTCAGCCGGGTGGTGGCCGACCCCGAGCTCGCCCACCTCGCCGTCGGCCACACCCCCGGCGCGGTGCTCGTTCTCGGCGGAGGCGCCCAGTCACGTGATCTGGGAGCAGAGATCGTCGATCTCGAGCGCATCGACCCCGAGGCCGTCGTCCTGCCCCGGTGGTATGTGCCCAACCCGGGCCGGGCCGGCGACCTGGCGTTCATCGTGTTCACCGGCGAGGGCGAGCGCACGCGACCCAACCGCATCACCCACGGGCGCTGGGTGCTCTCGGCGTTTGGGACAGCGTCCTCGGCGGCCCTCTCCCCCGCCGATACCGTCTACAGCCTCACGCCGCTCTATCACCCCTCGGGCCTGCTCATGAGCATCGGCGGGGCGATCGCGGGCGGAGCCCGCATGGCACTGGCGCGAGCCTTTGACCCCACCACGTTCTGGGACGAGGTGCGCCGCTACGGGGTGACGGTCGCCTCCTACACCTGGGCGATGCTCGGCGAGCTCGTCGAGGCGCCCCCCGATCCCCGCGAGCGCCATCATCCCGTCCGCCTGTTCATCGGGTCGGGCATGCCCCGCGGTCTGTGGCGGCGGGTGCTCGAGCGCTTTGCCCCGGCCGGAGTGCTCGAGTTCTACGCCTCCACCGAGGGCGAGGCGGTCCTGGCCAACCTGTCGGGATCAAAGCTCGGGGCCAAGGGACGCCCTCTGCCCGGCAGCGCCGAGGTCAGGCTCGCAGCCTATGACGCCGAGGCCGGACGCATCAGCGAGGGTCGCGGCGGCTTTGCCCGGGTGTGTGAGACCGACGAGGTGGGGATGCTGCTGGCCCGGACGCGCACCCCGACCAGTGCCAGCAGTGAGGCCCCGCTGCGCAGCGTCTTTGCCCGCGAGGACGCCTGGCTGGCCACCGGCGACCTGTTTCGCCGTGACGCAGACGGCGATCACTGGCTCATCGACCACGTCCCCGCCCTGATCCCCACCGCCCACGGGCCGGTGGCGTCGATGCCCATCCAGGACGCGCTGGGCGACGTCGACGCCGTCGATGTGATCGTGGCCTACGGGGTCCCAGCCAGAGCGGAGCCGACGGAGATCGCGGTGGCCGCCGTGACCGTGCGCAGTGGCTGGGCGCTGGAGGTCCGGGATCTGGACGAGGCCTTGGAGGCCCTTCACCCCCACGATCGCCCCGCCGTGGTGCATGTCGTCGCCGAGATCCCGGTGTCCACCTGGTTTCGGCCCCTGAGGGCACAACTGCGGACGACGGGAATCCCCGTCCCCGGCGCCGCAACACCGCCGGCGTGGTACCTCGATCTCGAGTCAGAGCTCTACCGCCGTCTCACCCAGACGGCTCGGCGCAGGCTGCTCGGAGGCAGGATGCTCATAAGCGGGGGACCCAGGAGTCGAACCTGACGTTGCGGTTTTGGAGACCGCCGTGTTACCGATACACCAGTCCCCCAGGGGAAGGGGCGGATTCTAGGGGCGGTGGGCCCAGCCGGCACCCGGCGCCTCGGTCCCTGTGCCTCGGTCCCTGTGCCTCGGCGCCGCCGGGGCGGTCAGGCCGCGGCGGAGGGCTTGGCGGCCGGGCTTTTGACCCGGCGCTTTGCCACCGGCTCGGCGACGGTCGGCTCCGGCGCCCCACCCGATCGCACCTGGCGCCGTGACCGCGCGCTCTTCTCGGGCAGCAGGTGACCCGAACCACGCCGGGAACGCAGATCCCCGGCGGTGCTGATCACCGACTGCTCGATGACCTCCGTCCGGCGCTGACGAGACATCAGGTTGGCCCCCATGATCTTCAGGTCCTCAGCGCTGGGCTGGATGACGAGGACCTCCGTGCCCTGCTCGCGCAGCTTGCGCGCCTCGTGGCCCAGACGGCGACCCGAGGCTGCGCGCATGGCAGCGGCGACGCGCTCGGCGGGGGTGCGGGCGGGCATCTGGGCCAGTGAGGAGGTGGGGTTCAGGCAGATCACCAGATCCAGCCCGTACCCGCAGAGCAGATCAAGATTGGACAGCGAGCACACTCCGCCGTCGACGTAGCGGCGTCCAGCGATGCTCACCGGTTGATAGAAGGCGGGGATGGCACAGGAGGCGGCGACCGCCTCGCCCAGCTGGGCCGCGGGCGCGTCATCGCGTCCAAAGGCAACGCGAGCGCCGGTGGAGTAGTCACATGCCACCGCCCAGTAGTTGGGATGCTCGGGCCATCCCTCGGGCACGAAGCGCTCGACGAGCTGGCGAATCGGGTCGGTGCGGATGAAGCCGCGGGGGAGCCAGCCACTGAGCAGGGCTCCCGGGGGATGCTGGAGGGGGTGGCGCAGGGTGGCGACCGCCAGGCGCCAGGACCCCGGGCCCAGAGGAGGCAGCGCCAGAGCAGGGCGGTACTCGGCCGCGAGGGAGCGCTCGGCCATCTCCTGCGCCCGGTCTTCGATCTCCTCCACCTCCGCCAGCGCACGGCCGGCCACCCGCGCTCCCATCTCCTCAGCCGAGACCTGGGCGGCGCACAGGGCGCCGATCACCGACCCCGCCGACGTGCCGACGATGTGATCGGCCCGGGCGGGATCCCACCCGGTCTCCGAGGCCAGGGCCTCGAGGGCACCGATCAGCCACGACGCTCCGACCACGCCGCCTGCGCCCAGCACGAGCCCGACTTTCATGGCAAGACCTCGATGTCTCTCACGTCCATGGCCGGGGCCCGGACGTCGCGGCGACCAGCCGCTCGATTGATTGCATCGTCAAATATATCGGGCGCGTTGGTCTCTTTCCGTAGCTCCGCAGCTCGGCAGGCTTGATCACCACCGAGTGTTGGGGCGTGGCAACCCGGGCTAACGTAGGCCTCACGGTGACCGACACAACCATCATCGGGGCTGCGGTGTCCTCAGAGGGCACCGCATCCCTTCTCTCAAGGAGCTCCCGAATGCGCAAGACGATCACTTCGTTGCTGGCCGCTGGACTGCTCGCGGTGCCGGCGACCGCCCTCGCCCAGTCCTCGGCTCAGGCCCCCCGGCATCACGGCCACGCTCGCCACGTGGCGGCCCAGCAGTGTCGTGGCGAGCGCGCGACGCTGGGGATCAAGTCCTTCCGTGAGAAGTACGGAAAGCCTGGCGCGTTTCGGAGCTGTGTCAAGGCCCACCGCCCCACCGACCGTCAGGCCGCTCAGGCGTGTCGGACCCAGCGCCGGCAGGAGGGCCGGGCCGCCTTCCGTCGACAGTACGGCACCCCCAAGCCGTTGGACAACTGCATCAAGGCGCACACCGCCGCGCTCAAGGGCTTCTGAGTCGTGGGCCGAGACTCAGGACCCCGGCGGCCAGGGCGAGCCGGCGGGCCAGGGCGAGCCGGAGTCGGTGATGGATCAGGATGAGCCAGAGTCGGTGGGCAAAGGGGAGCCTGGGTCGATCATCGGGTCTCCACCCAGGGCCTCCCCGATCCGGTAGACGATCACCAGAGCCGCGACGATCAACGCGAGGTCCGATAGGTTGACCGGCGGCAGAACCGGGGGATCGATCCACCGGGTGACGTGACCGTCGTCCGCTACGTCGACCAGCGCTGCGGCGCCGGCGGCGAGCACCAGAGAGACCGGCCAGAGCAGGCGCCGCCGTGCACCGATCCTCCAGAACGCCACCAGGGCCAGAAGCAGCCCCACCGCCAGCGCCGGGCCCGTCGCGGTGAGGATGCTCTGCCCCTGGAGCCTTCCCACCGCGTCCACGCCCGGCAACAGGGTCTGGCGCCCACCTCGTCCCACCGCGGCGACGGTGACGTCTCCAAGGACGAGGTTCACCGTCGCACCGGCGCCACAGCAGAGCGCGACCCTGGAGGCAAAGCCTCGAAACGATCGGGTCCGCGACAGCAGTCGGCGAGGACCGCAGGCGTTGAGGGTTGACAGTCGGCGACGGGTCATCATTGACCTCAACCGCTTGACGGCGGGCGAGTTGCGGCCCGGATGACCCCGTGAAGGGCATCACCCGAGGGCAACGCCTGGTGCTGGGGGGCGTGCTGGTCTCGTTTCTGGCCGCGGCGGGGACCAGATCGGCACCCAACCTCGTCGGTTTCGCCGCCTCGCTGGTGGCGCTGGCCAGCGTCGCCTGGCTGGTCTCCTTTGCCACCGAAGCCCTCGGTGAGCACTTCGGTCCCGCCGTGACGGGCAGCCTCCAGTCCGCCCTGGGCAATCTCCCTGAGCTGTTCGTGACCATCTTTGCCCTGAGTGCCGGTCAGACTGAGATCGCCCTGACCTCTCTGGTGGGATCGATCCTCGCCAACGCTTTGCTCGTCCTCGGTCTGGTCATCGTCGTCGGCGCGCGTGAGTCCTCCGACGGGATCATGCACTTCTCCAAGCGCCTGCCCAACGACACCGCCACCCTGCTCCAGGTCGCCGTCTTTGCCATCGTCCTGGTGGGCCTGGCGGTGGGCTCGGGTGACCGCGCCGCCCATCACATCACCGCGATCAGCGTTGTCGCCTCGATCTGCCTGCTGGTGGTCTATACGTCCTGGGTCATCCCCTACCTGCGCTCGGATGCGGGGCCAGGCGAAGGAGGCGAGCGCGCGACGCCCAGGCTGTCGTTGAGGGCGGCGATCGGGTTGCTGGCCGTCGCCGGGGTCATGGCGCTGCTGGTGGCCGACTGGTTCATCGCATCTCTGACTCCCGCCATCAAGACCCTCGGCATCTCCAAGGCCTTTGCCGGATTCGTCATCGTGGCCATCGCCGGTAACGCCGCCGAGAACTTCGCCGGCATCGTGCTGGCCTCCAAGGGCCAGGCCGACGTCGCCATCTCGGTGGTCAAGAACTCCGTCTCGCAGATCGCGGCGTTCCTGTTTCCCGTCCTGATCCTCATCTCGCTGCTGTTCACCGTCCATCTCACCTTCGCCCTGGCGCCCATCTTCATCGGAGCTCTCGCCCTGACCGCCATCGCCGTCTGGCAGATCACCGGAGACGGGGAGGCGGCCCCCTTCGAGGGGGTGGCACTGATCGCCCTGTTTGTCATCCTCGCCACCTTCACCCTCTACCTGTGATCAGAGATGCTCGACGAGCGAGCGTGCGAGCGCGCGGATGTCGGTGAGCTCGAGGCGAGCGCAGAATCGGAAGGGCAGGGTGCTCACCGGCGCCTGGGCGTGGCGACGCAGGCGGGCCACCTGACTGCGCTGCTCGCGAGCACGCGCGGCGAGGGCGCGCCCGGCTTCCAGCCCCCGGATCGACCCCTCGCTGAGCCGGGCGCCGGCGAGGGACCCGTCCATCTCGGAAAGCTCAGCGGTCGAGAAGCGTCGGGGAAGCACTCCGTTGACGACGATCGTTCCCAGCGTACGGCTGAGCCGTCGCTCCAGTGCGGGCTCGAGCTCGAGGGTCTCAGTGACAGCCATCTCCGACGGCTGGGAGACGGCCAGGTAACCGGTGCGCTGCGGGTCCTCGAGCAGCGCCTGGATCTGGGCGGCCTGCTTGCCGATTGGTCCCCGACTGGTGAAGGCGGCGAACGTCCTGGGGGAGCCGAGCATGGCCAGGGCGTGCCCGGTGGCAGGGGCGTCGACGACCACGAAGTCAAAGCTTGAGGCGAGCTTGCTCCATCTCTGTGACTGGGCCAGCTCCCAGATCTTGGCCATGGTGACGATCTCCTTAGCCCCGGGGGCGGCCGCCACGAAGTACTGAAAGACGTTGCTCTTGTCGAGGACTGCGACCAGGGCGCGGGAGTGAAGCTCGGAGTGAAGCCACTCACGCATCGTGCGCTGCGGGTCGATGGAGGTGCCCCACAGACCCGACTCGAACTCCCTCTCCTCACCATCGGCGGCCGTGGGCCGACCGAACAGGCGGGCGAGGTGGTGCTGCTCGCCGACCTCGCAGAGGATCGTGCGCAGGCCCCGATCGGCGGCCGCGACGGCCAGTGCCATCGCCACCGTCGTCTTCCCCACGCCGCCCTTGCCGGTGACGAGGACCAGGCGACTGTCCAGCAGCGTGCTCATCACCTGTCACTCTTTCAGGCCTTGATCTCCGTGGGCCGTGCGCCTCGGAGACGACGCCCCATCGGCCGCTCCCGGTTTGTGCCACACCCCCCACCCTCGCTATGGCCGCCTCACAAGATCTCCGCAGCGCCTACGGCCTCTGTCGGCGGATGCAGCGTCGTCATGACCCCACCTATTACTGGGCCACCATGCGCCTACCCCGCGAGGTTCGCCCCGCGGTCCATGCTCTGTACGGATTCGTGCGGGGAGCCGACGAGCTCGTCGACGGACCCGACCGGGACGCCAGCCCCGCCGCGCGCCGCCGGGCCCTGGACGCGTGGCAGGACGAGCTTGAGTCGGGCCTGGCCCGAGGCGAGTCGGCCCACCCGGTCATCGCCGCGCTGGTGGACGCCGGACAGCGCCACGAGTTGCCGCTGGGTGAGCTGTCGGTTTACATGGAGTCGATGCGCACCGACTGCGGGACCGTGCGCCTGCAGACGCGGGAGGAGCTCGAGCGCTACATGCGCGGAAGCGCCGGCGCGGTGGGACTGATCATGGCCCCCCTCCTGGGCGCCCCCACCGAGGCCCACGCGCCACTGGCCCAGCTCGGCGTCGCCTTTCAGCTGGCCAACTTCATTCGCGACGTCCGCGAGGACTATGCCCTGGACCGCGTCTACCTGCCCGCCGAGGAGCAGGTGCGCTTCGGGGTCACCGAGAGAGACATCGCCGGGTCGCGGTGCACGCCGGCCCTGGCGGCTTTGCTGGCCGACGAGGTGGGCCGGGCCCGGGAGCTCTTCGCGCTCACCGCCACCGTCACCGATGCCGTCCACCCCCGAGTGCGCAGCGGCATACGCCTGGCCCGCGATGCCTATACGGGGATGCTTGACCGCGTCGAGGCAGCGGGCTATGACGTTCTGCGCCGGCGCGCGCGCCTGTCGGCACGGCAGGTCGGGGCGATCGCCTGGACGGCGCTGGCGCGCGGCTCGGCATGACCACCCGGTCAACCACCAGAGGCAGCCAGCGCACGTCGCTGGACGCCACCGCTTGCGACGTCCTGGTGTGCGGGGCAAGCTTTGCCGGGCTGGCGGTGGCGCGCGAGCTGGCCCACACCGGCGCTCGGGTCCTGCTCGTCGACCGCTATGACGTCGGGGAGCGCGCCACTTCGGCGTGTGCGGCGCCCACGCCCTGGCTGCACGCCATGGGGGTGGGCGGCTCCATCCGTCAGGAGCTTGAGCACATGCGCTTCAGCACTCCGCACGGCTCGGTGCGCTACCGCCTTCCGTGGAGCTGGTCCTCGTTTGACTACCCGACGCTGTGCCGGCTGCTGCTCGAGCAGTGCGACGTTCGCTTTGAGACCGCCACCGTGACCGGCCGCGCCCTCGCCTCGGCCTCGGTCGTGCCCGGCGAGCCGGTGGCCGTAGACACCGACCGCGGGGTCCTGAGCGCCCCGCTGGTGGTTGACGCCCTGGGTTGGCGGCGGGTGCTGGGCGCCGAAGGCTTTCAGCCGCCTGACGCTCCCCTCTCGCGAGGCCTTGAGGTCCATCCCCGGGGTGAGGGCTGTGATCTCGATGTGTGGGTGGACCGCGCGATGGTGCGCCGGGGCTACGGCTGGCGAGTGCCGGCCGACGGCGAGGTGCGGGTGGGCGTGGGCTCCTATGACCCCGCCGAGCACGTGCGCCAGCCCACGATGGCCCTGGCGCGGAGCCTTGAGGTCGACGCCGTGCGCTATCAGGGAAACTGGTTCCCCCACCGGCTGCGCCCGGGCGCCCAGGACGGTGTGTTCTTCGTCGGCGACTCAGCCGGACACTGCTTTCCCCTGTCGGGGGAGGGAATCAGGACGGCGTTCTACTTCGGCGTGGCCTGCGGGCGAGAGCTGCGCCGGGTGCTGGGGGGCCAAGCCTCGGTAGCCGACGCCCTGGCCGCCTACGGCGCCTTCAGCGCGGCCAGCGCCCCGGCCTTTCGACGCGCGCTGATGCTTCAGCGGCTGCTGCCCGCGCTGCCTCCCCGACTACTCACGCTCGCCCTGCGCGCTCTCTCCCCGCAACCGCTGGTCGATCGCAGCTTCGGCTGGTACCTCGACCAGGCCCATCCCTCCTTCGTGACTCAGGTGCCGCGTCGGGAGGAGGCTGAGCTCGTCGCCGGCAGGCTCTGAGCCTGCCCGTTCGTGACCCCTCGGGAGGACAGGTGCTCTCACCGCTGGCCTTCCTCGACAGCTCCGGGTCGCCGCTGCCGGGCGCCCTGCTGCCGGCGGCGGCGCGGCAGGAATTAGGTCCCGGGGGGCCCCCAGTTGGTGGCCTGGCCTCGGATCAGACGTATGTCAAGGTCGAGCGCAAGGCTCGTCCACGCCCGGTCCGCGGTCAGGACAGGACAGGAGAGGCGACGGGCGAGCGCGAGGCAAGCCCGGTCACCGAGTGAGAGGCCGGCTCGATGGGTGAGCGGGCGCAGCCGGGCGACCTCAACTGCATCGGCGGTGTCGAAGGGCTCGATGGTGATCGCGCCATCGATGAGGCCTCGGCCGGTGAGCTGCGCGGTGACCTGAGCCGGATCGGCGTTACGGGCGGCGATGTTGCTCAACGCCTCGGCGAGGTTGACGGTGGACATCGTGGTACCGGCGGAGATCGCATCGGCGACCGCATCGGCGCCGGGCTCATTGGCGAGGTAGGCGAGCAGCGCCGAGGCATCGAGCACCGGCCGGGTGGCCCCTTCAGCCACCTAAGGTCCCCCCTTCTGCTCGTCCTGCGCTTGGGCACGGCGCTCGGCGAGCAGCTCCTCGACAAGCGAGCCCTGCTTGACCAGATCGGCGAGCAGTCCGCGACTCTCCTGCGCAACGACTCGATAGGGACGCAGGCGCAGCGTGCCATCGTCTTCGGCACTCAGAAGCATTCGCGTGCCGCGCTCAAGCCCCAGGGCCGAGCGAACAGAGGACGGCAGCACCAAGCGGCCGCGATCTCCGAGAGTCACCTGCTCGTTGTGGGCCATCTATGAAATGTACCACTCTTCTGAGCGGCCCACGTGACGAACAGCGAGGCCATTGCGCTCAGCGGACCCGGTGCCATACGGAATGAGCGCAAGGCGCCGAGCCCAGCGTCTGCGATTATCAGCCCGAAGTCGTGAGCAAGCGTGGTCGCCGCGAGGCACCGTACGAATGTCGGTCTCCGCGATCAAGCGGACGTCAGCTCACACTCGCTGAGCGCCTGGGTCGACATCAGCTCAGCCCAAGACGACAAAAGCCCAGACCGCAGCGCCAAGCACCGCCACCACCATCAGGCGCTGGCCGAGGTTGCGGTCACCGTCGGCCATGACCACCGCTCCGAGGACAAACCCGGCGGGCGGCAGGATGACCGCCAGCGCAAACGGAAAGTAGGTGGCGCTGCGCTTGAGGATGAGAGCACTCTACGCCCGCACCCGTCACCACCGGCGCCGCGATCGGGGCTATCCTGGCTCGGGCAGCGATGAGGCCCGCTCCATAACCGCGGCTCCGGGCCGCTGATGGCTTCTACGTAACGTCAACTGACGCGCGTGGAGGCTGCCGTGAACCAAAGAGCATTCGCCGGAAGACCCGTCCTGGCGCCCCACCCCCCGACTCAAGGCCAGCGGGGCAGGCGGAGTTGATGGATCGGCCCGATCCCCGGGAGCTGGGGGCGATCTTCGCCGGGGGCTTCGTGGGCGCCATCGCCCGAGCCGCCGTCACCCAGGCCCTTCCCGCCCGGCCCGGTCACTGGCCGTGGGCGACTTTTGGCGTAAACGTCCTCGGTTGCCTGCTGCTCGGCTACTTCGCCACCCGCCTGCAGGAGCGCCTGCCCCTCTCGCTCTACCGCCGGCCATTCCTGGGCACGGGAATGTGCGGAGCGCTGACCACGTTCTCGACGCTGATGGTCGAGCTCTTGGGCATGGCCGACCACGATCGCTGGGGATTGGCCCTCGCCTACGCGACAGCAAGCATCGCCGCGGGCTTCGCCGCCATGCTGCTGGCCACCAAGCTCGCGCGTCGAGCGGGGCTGACCTGGTGAGCTTCGTGTTGCTGTGGGCCGGCGTCGGGGTGCTCGGCGGGCTGGGAGCGATCGCTCGCTTCCTGATCGACACCGCGATCTCCTCGCGGGCGGGCGGGCGCCTGCCCCTGGGGACCCTGGCGGTCAACCTGTCGGGATCGCTGCTGCTCGGGATCCTGGTGGGAGCCACCCTGAAGGGGGACGCCCTTCTGCTGGTCGGGACCGCCGTGCTCGGGTCCTACACGACGTTCTCCACCTGGATGTATGAGACCCACCGCCTGGCCGAGGACGGTCAGCACCGAGTATTGCGCGCCAACCTGATCGCGAGCCTGGTCCTCGGGGTGGCGGGCGCCGAGCTGGGCCGACTCCTCGGGGGGGCGTGATGGGCGAGAGGGGACTGAAGCTCACCACCTACTTCGATGAGCGCGACCGCACCGGGGATCGGCTGCTCGCCGACGCGCTGATCGACGTCTACGCCCGTCACCGGGTCCACAGCAGCGCACTGCTGCAGGGCATCGAGGGCTTCGGCGCCAAGCATCGCCTGCAGACCCAGCGCCTGCTCAGCCTGTCCGAGGACCTGCCCGTGATCGCCACCGCCGTGGACTGCGCGACGCGGTTGGAGGCAGTATTAGGGGAGGTCACCGAGTTGCGGGCCAACGGCCTCGTCACCGTGGCGCCCACCCGCTTGCTCGGCGCTGGTGAAGGCGAGGCGAGCAACCTCGGACTCGCCGCCACGGCGTCTGAGTCGGCGAGGCTCACGGTGTACGTGGGCCGTCGGCAGCGGGTGGGTGGCCTTCCCGCCCACCGGGCCGTCGTGGCGTCGATGCACCGTGGCGGGATGGCGGGGGCGACCGTCCTGCTCGGGGTCGACGGCACCCGGGACGGTGAGCGCCGGCGCGCCCGCCTGCTCTCGGCTAACACCGACGTACCCCTGATGGTCATCGGGGTGGGAGACGGTGAGGCGGTCGCACGCGTGGTGGCCGAGCTGTCGCGCCTGCCCGTACCGCCTGCGC
>JAABUU010005232.1_pt1 | contig 14707 bp, 21 predicted proteins | sample 5559301 | NCBI WGS metagenome assembly JAABUU01 (sample SAMN10711884, study PRJNA513360) | rock metagenome | isolation source: Antarctica rocks | place: Antarctica: Victoria Land, Richard Nunatak white | reverse complement strand
GCGCTGCGGCGCCGCTACACGGCCGCGCTCGAGCGCGCCGGTCTTCGACGGCTCCGCTTCCACGATCTCCGCCACACCTTTGGCACCCGCATGATCGCCAAGGCCGACATCCGCCGCGTGCAGGAGTGGATGGGCCACGCCGACGTGCAGACGACGATGAAGTATCTGCACTACGCGCCGCGAGCGGAGGACGCCATGCTGGTTGCCGAGGCGTTTCGGATACAGGACGCGGCGAACACGGCGAGCTGATCAGGCGCAGGGCTCCGGAAGCACGAGCGGAACTGGCCGGCACACGCCCGCCCGGCTTGGCGACTGCGGGCGTCCACCTGAGCCGGCCGCCGCGCTCGCTGATCGTCCTGAGTGGGTGCGCTGGGGGCCACAGCAAGACGCCTGCCTTCCCGCGAGTCCGGTAGCTGGGTCTGGTTGCTAGTCGGGCGTTGGGTTTGGGTGTGAGTCGTGGTCGGCTTTGAGCTCGTTCTCGACCTTGGCGAACCACTCGATCGCCCAAGCGTGATAGGCGGCGCCCATCCGAGCAACGATCAACGGGAATCGGAGTCCCTGCAGCTCGACGCCGGCTTCGGCGAGGGGGATCTGGTAGTCGATGAACTCGCGTTCGGCTTGCTCTGAGCGCTCTCGTAGCTGCGCCACGAGAGCGAGGGCGTCCTCGGGCGGCAGGTTGTCGGCGAATGAAAGGCGGAGTAGTCCTTCGTCGCGCAGTTCCATGGGTTGGTCTGGTGCGCGAAGCCATGAGTCCAGTGCGTCGTGGCCTTGCTGGGTCAGCGTGTAGGCGCTGCGCGGGCGCGCACCCTGGGAGTCATCGGCCCTGGCCAGGTAGCCGTCATTCTCGAGCTGGGCCAGCTCAGGATAGATCTGGGCGAAGGTCGTGGCCCAGATCACGTTCATCCGCCACTCCTTGATGACCTGTTGTATGGCATAGCCCGAGCCAAAACCGTTGTGCACGAGACCAAGGATCAGGTAGCTGCTTGATTTCAGCGGAGCTGTTGTGCTCATGGTCCGGGAGGCGCTATAGGGAGGTCTCTACGGATTGCCGATCGTCGCCGAGTGCGCTTCGATGTCTCGGGCAGTTATATCCGAGAAGGGAGGCACCGGATGGCGGGCAGGCGAGCAGTCATGATGGGCCCCAACGCACAGAGGCACAGACGGCCGACTCATCGAGGATCGAGTGAGCTGCGGCGACGAATGCTGCTCCTAGGTCTGTTGGCTGTCTGGGCGTCACCCTCACCCGGCAGCGCCCACGCCGATACGGCGGCGGGTCCACACCAGGCGATCACGCTGACCTTTTCCACCTCGACGCCGGGCTCACCGGCCGGTGTGAAGTTCTCGGGGACCTATCGCAACCCGAGCGACCCCTCGGCGAATCCCCCGGCCCTGCGGCGAGTCGTCGCGACCTTTCCATCGGGCAGCGTGATCGATACCTCGGCGACTGCGCGCTGCCGCGCAAGCGATCAACAGCTGCAGATGAACGGTGATGCCGCCTGTCCGCCCGCCAGCAAGCTCGGCAGCGGGACCGTCACGACGGCACCGCTGGGAAGCCCTCCGAGTACCTACCGAGTGACGATCTTCAACGCCGATGGGGAACAGATCCAGGTAGTCGAGGCCCCGATTGGTAACGGCGCCGCGGCGGTCACGCGCGGCACGATCCACGGCTCCACGATCGAGTACGTGATCCCAACATGCCTAACCGGAGGCCAACCACCCACCGGCTGTCCTTTCGATCAGACCACTCTTCTCGGCAACACCAACGAGTTCCCCGCGCTGACAACAGGTAGTGGCACCTCCCCAAGATCCTACTTCAGGGCTCCGGCGCAATGCCCACCGACGGGCAGCTGGCAAACCACCGACACCTTCTCCTACGCAGACGGCGCGACAGAAACCGTCGTGACCCACCAACCATGCACCGCGGGCGCCACGCCGTCTCCCGCGCGCAGGCCTCCCCGTCATCACCCACGACGGCCACGCCCTGCGCAACCCAACCACCACCGGGCTCATCGCCACCGCCACAGAACCTGCCACGACCCCGACCACGATCGAGACTGCGACCAAGACCGAGCACGCTAACGCCGGCCACCACGACACCCCGCCACGGGCGATGAGAACCATACTCCTTTGCCGCGATGCCCAGGCAGCACCGACCAGTGTCTCCAGCTCTCCGGCACGCTCACTCGAAGGCGAGGTTGGTGATCCGTTGCAGACATGGACCAGGTCGTAGCCGACGAGCTCGTCTGAATATTCGGGCACCAGCACGAAGCCCAGCTGCCGCAGCCAGCTCTCATACTGGGCTCGCCTGCACAGCCAGGCTTTCTTCGCGGACGCGGCGAACCGAACTCCGGGGCGACCGAGGCGTGGGGTTCGCGCAGCGCGTTCCAAAGCGGCTCGACCAAGTCGATGTCCCCCTCATTGAGGCGGCGAATCACGAGGTTGGTCTGGCCCATGCTCAAAAGGCAACGAAACCGGTTCGACACGCTTCGGTCGCGCAACCAAGCGAGCGTCTCTGCAGGCGCCGTGAGCGTGCTCGCTCAGGACGACGAGGGAGCGCCACGGCGGGCGCCTCGCCGACTCCCGCATCGCAGGGATGCGCACCGAGGGGGCGGTGCTCTTCATCGCGCGGAGCACAAGTCCGTGCGCGGGGGGAGCGTAAGCTCTCGAGTCGTCGAAGTGGTCGTCGGCGCCTAGGTTGTTTGGACGCGGTGCCTAGTTCTTTCGATTGAGCGCTTGGCGGCGTCGGGGTCGTCGCCAAAACCCACATAGATGGTCTGGCCGAGGGTGCCGAGGTGCTGTTCGGCGGAGGCGGGGTCGATCACACCAGCGAGCAGGCCGGCGACGACGCCGTGTGTCGCGGCCCATAGCTGCCAGGCGAGTGAGAGCGGCTCTGCGGGGTGGAAGCGGCCGGCGTCGATGCAGCGTTGGATGATTGCGAGTTCGCCGCCGGCGATGTTGAGTGGGGCGTCGACGTCGTCGCCAGGGGTGTCGAAGAACATCGCGCGGTAAAGATTGGGGTTGCGCAGCGCGAAGAGCGTGTAGGTGGCGCCCGAGACGCTGAGGTCAGCGACGGGGTCGTCGGTCTGGGCGACCGTTCCCCATTGTGTTGCGAGTCGGGCGAAGCCTTCGTCGCGGATGGCTCGTCGCAGCTCGTCCATGCCGTTGAAATGCGTGTAGAGCGCCATCGTTGACGCTCCGATCTCGCGTGCGACTCGCCGGGCGGTGAGCGCGTCGGGCCCGTGCTCGGCGAGCAGCCGGGCCGCTGTCTCGATCAGCACGGTTCGACGGTCCTGCGCGGCAACAGCGTTCATCGGTGCAAGTCTGTCATAACCTTGTTATATTCGTTGCGTGGAGGCGCTAGCGACGACCGCGGGATCGGTACCAACAAGCGGCAACACGACCGCTCAGGCGCCCGCGTTGCCGCCCGGTCCGCGGCTGCCGCGTGCATTGCAGGCCGTGATGTGGGGTTTGCGCTACCCGCAGTTCACGCAAGCGGCACACGTGCGGTATGGGCGGACATTCACGATCCGCGCGGGGACCTACCCGCCGGCGGTCGTCACGACCGACCGGGACGCGATCCGTCGGCTGTTCACGGGTGACCCACTGGGCAAACGGCACGGGAACGAGCCGCTGAAGCCCATGATCGGTGACCGCTCAGTGCTGCTGCTTGAGCCGGCCGCGCACCTGGAGCGGCGCAAGCTGCTGCTGCCGCCGTTCCACGGTGAGCGGGTGCGCGCCTACACACAGCTGATGCAGAGCCTCGTCGACGCCGAGCTTGACAATTGGAGGGAAGGGCGGGTCGTCACGGTCCGCGCGGTCGCACAAAACCTCACCCTCGAGATCATCCTCCAAGCGGTGCTCGGCATCGCCGAACCAGTGATGCGCCGGCAGCTGCGCGAGCTGATCGACGACCTCGTCGGCTACCCACTCAACGGTCTACGCCGACGACTCGACGGCCGGTTCAGGCCGCGACGCGGCCCAGGCTCTGCGCGCGGCCGCCTACCCGAGCTCGCCGCCGCGCTCGCGGGACTGCCAACGCCGGCCGTCGCGACCTACTTCCCCGAGCTGAAGACCCGCACACGCTGGAACGCGCTCAGCTGGCGCTGGTGGACGCTCTATGACCAGCTGCTCGGACTGCTCGACGAGCAGATCGCCACGACGCGCGCCGACCCGCAGCTCGCTGAGCGCAGCGACATCCTCGCGATGCTCGTGCAGGCGCGCGATGAGCGCGGCAACGGCTTCGCCGACGAGGACCTGCGCGACGAGCTCGTCGCGCTGATCGCCGCAGGCCACGAGACGACCGCCACCGCGATCGCGTGGGGAGCGCAACTGCTCGCCCACAACCCGCCCGTGCGCGAGCGGGCCGCCCGCGCCGCCGCCGATGGCGACGGCGACTACCTCGACGCGCTCGTCAAAGAGGTCCTGCGCGTCCGCCCGCCGCTCCCGCTCGCCGCCGGCCGTGTTCTCTACGAGCCGTTCGAGATTGGTCCGCACACGATCCCCGCCGGCGTGCACATATTCATCGACAGCTGGGGACTGCACCACGACCCCGCGCTCTACCCCGACCCTGACAACTTCCGCCCCGAACGGTTCATCGGGCAAGCCCCCGAGCCATACACATGGCTGCCATTCGGCGGCGGAGCGCACCGCTGCATCGGCGCTGGGCTCGCCGAACTCGAAATCAAGACCGCACTCGCCTCGATCCTGCGCAGGATCGACCTTCAACCAGCCGCCCCCGCCCCCGAGTTTCCGATTCGGCGGGCAGTGACACTCGTTCCACACCAAGGCGGACGAGTCAAAGTCGCGACAACGCTCCGATCCAGCACCTGAGCCGGCCGTGCCTCCCGACGACGACATACCAGCCGTCAGAGCGAACCCGCGCTTCATGCGTCCCAAACGAGTCGCTCTTACGATCGCGACGCTCCTGGCAAGCCTGAACATCTGGACCGGCTGTCCCCTGCTCGCAGTATGGGTCGGCTCGCGATTTGTCCCCGACAGCGGCCTAAGCATGGGGGCGATCGGCATCGTGATTGTGGTGCTCGCCGCGTCCGTGCTTTCGCTGGCCGCAGCGCTCACGTGGCTGAGCGCCAAATACGACGAACTGACCGACAGGCCCGCCGCACGACAAACATCTCCCTGGTTGCGCAGCATGCGCGGCGAGCGCGAAACACTCGCCAAGAAACGCCAAGGGATCAGCGCCATCGAACGGATCGTGGTCCTCAGCGTCGTTGCCGCGGTCGCGGCGTTTGAGGCCTGGTTCTTCTTCTTCGCAGGCTCATCACTCCCAAACTCCTAACCCCCGAGGACGTCTACCCCGCGTCAAGAGCCAGAACCCGCACGCCTCAGATTCGCGCCAAGCAGTCGCACGATCCACAGCTCCGCAAGCTTCTCGACGTCCATCGTAACTAGCACGATCCGTTCGCGAGCGACCCGGAGCAGTTCGGTGAGGCCGGCCTCGACGCTCTCCCAGTGATGGAGAGTGAGGATCGCCATGGCCGCATCGACCGTGTTGTCGGCGAGCGGCAGCGTCTCGACCGGCGAGACGAGCACCGGTGCCGCGGCCGCCGGGCGCTGGACGATCATCACTCTCAAAGGCCCGACGCGAGCACGCACAGGTCGGGCGGCTCGTAGGACCCGGCGCCCGCGCCGACGTTCAAGGCCGCACGCGCGTCGCCAAGCGCGCGCCAGATCGCCGCGGCGAGACGCGGGTCGGGCCGGCGGACCTCGCGGTAGCCCCGCCCGATGCGGTCGTAGCGCGCCTCGGTTGGCGTCGGCCTCGACATCCTGGCGTGCATGAAGTGGTGGCTCGAAGTCATGCCCGGGTCTCTTGAGCCGCTGTCACAGGCTTCCTCGCGACGACGATCCCGTAGCGGTGCGTGAGCTGGAGCTCGCCGTCATCGATCAGCGGGCGCATCCCCGTCGGAGCACCGCCGTCCAGCTCGGCACGGAGCTGGCGGCGGATCGTCTCAGCCCTGTCCGGCGACGCAGCGGCCTGCGCCAGCAAACTCTCCACCGGCCGGGGCTGGTCGTGGAAGGTCTCGTGGAACACCGGCGCACCCGCCTGCTCGAGCAGCGTTCGGAGCGTTGGCATCGGCAGCGCCCTCGCATGGGACGGATCGCGGATCCGCTCGAGGCGGTCCTGCTCGGCCGCTAAACCGGCGTCGGCCGCTACGAGGTCGATGATCGCCACCCGGCCGCCGGGGCGACAGACCCGCACCATCTCGCCGATCTGCTCTTCGGGGCACTCGAAGTGGTGCACGGCGAAGCGGCAGATGACCAGGTCGAAGGAATCTTCGAGGAAGCCCATGCGCGCGGCGTCTCCCAGCACGAAGACCACGTTGCGCTGGCCGGCGGAGTGCGTCTGCCTCTGGCCGGTGGCGAGCATCTCCTCGGTCAGGTCGAGGACGACTGCAACCGCCGCCGTGTCGGCGTACCCGCGCGCCATGTGCCCGGTACCCCCGGCCACGTCCAAGACCGCGGCGCCCGGCTCGGCGGGGACGTTCCTCTGTATCCAGGCGATCAGGCGCCGGTCCGTGAAGGCGTACTCCGGATCCTCGAACGTTGCGGCCTGTTTGGCGAACTCGCGCCGCACGGCCTCGCCGTGGCTGGTCATCTCGCGTGCTCCGCGCTCAGCTCGCCGAGCGGCCGCTTCTGGACTCCCCGACCGTCGAAGTTCTCGGGCCGAAGCCACGCCTCGAAGCCAGCGCGGATCGACGGCCAATCCTGGTCGGTGATCGCATACCAGGCGCTGTCGCGGTTGCGGCCCTTGACCACCATGTGGTTGCGGAAGATCCCCTCGAAGCGAAAGCCGAAGCGCTCGGCGGCGCGCCGCGAGGCGGCGTTGAGCGCGTTGCACTTCCACTCGAGGCGGCGGTAGCCGAGCTCGTCGAAGGCGTGGCGGGCGAGCAGGTAGATTGCCTCGGTCGCGGCCGTGGTGCGCTGCAGGGGGACGCCGAGCCAGATGTGGCCGATCTCGATGACGCCAGGCTCCGGTGTGATCCGCTGGTAGGACGCCACCCCGGCAGGACGCTCGTCGGGCAGTTTCGCCAAAGTGAAATAGACCGAGTCCTCGGCGCCCTCCGCCCACGCGAGCATCCGGTGCAGCTGCTCGGGGCTCTCGTACGGGCCGTCCGGCAGGTAGGTCCAGATCGCACGGCCGCCGTCCGGCGGATGCGAGACCGCGTAGAGGGGCTCGGCGTCGGCGTTCGCGTCGACGGGACGGATGAGGACGTGTGAGCCGCGCAGGAGCGTGTGTCGCGGGTGGCGAGCCGGCTTGTAGTCGAGCTTTGGGCCGAGCGGTAGGTCGGGCACGGGAGTCACAGGTTGCCGACGAAGCGAGCGATATTCTCGTCGTGCGAGTAGCCTGCCGCGTGCCAGAGCCTGGCCGCGGGCTCGTCGGCCTCGGCCACGAGGGCGCTCATCCGCCTGGCTCCGCTCGCGCGCAGGCGCTCCTCGCCGCAACGGACGAGCTCGAGCGCGATGCCGCGCCGGCGCAAGTCGGGGGTAACGGCGAGGCGATACATATTTCCGCGCCAACCGTCCCAGGCCGCGATCAGCGCCCCCACGATCGCGCCGTCGTCCTCGGCGACCAGCAGCGCCTCTGGGTCTTGGGCCAGCAGCGCCGCGAGGGCGGCGTCGTCGTCGGGGACGCTCGGCGGCAGCGTCCGGGCCTGGGCCCAGAGGCCGAGGATCGCCGAGAGCTCGTCGCGCCGGGCCGACCGGACCTTGATCTTTGGATCGTTCACGGCGACTCGCTGTCAGGACCGTCCGACTTCGGCGAGGAGGAGCCGGTAGCCGAGGTCGAGCTCTTCCAGGTCGAGCAGATCCGCATTGCGCTCCTGCCAAGCACCCGACTCGAGGTCGTCGCGTAGGCGGCTGACCATCTCCGCGGTCTGACGCTCGTCGATGCGCGCGAAGACCGAGATCCCGGCGCGTACATGCTCGTCGAGGTAGGCCTCTGGCCGGCGCCAGAAGGCGTGGTAAAAGCCGTCGCGGCAACCCCAGGGGATCGGCACCGGCACGATCCGCGCGCCGCCGAGACAGCGCGCGACGTCCTCGATTGCCATTCCTGGGAGCGCCTTGAAGGCTGGCAGGTAGTCGCGGGTGAGCCAGAAGGCGTCGGCGAAGCACGGGTCCCAGGTGAAGACGACCGCCTGACGGCGGGCCACGCGGCGCAGCTCCCGCAGGCCGCCGGGGCGGTCCTCCCAGTGATGGTCTGAGAGGACGGCCATGGCGGCGTCAAAGCTTGAGTCCGCGAAGGGAAGGGCCTCGGCGCGAGCCTGGACCACCGGCGCCGCCTCCGGCGGGCGCTGGGCGATCATCACCGCCGAGGGCTCGACCGCGAGGACCTCCCGGTCGCGCGGCTCGTAGCTTCCCGCCCCGGCGCCGACGTTCAGCACCGTGGTGGCATCACCGAGGGCGGCGTGGATCGCGCGTGCGATGCGCGGGTCCTCGCGGCGGGTGGCGGTGTAGTTCGGTCCGATCCGGTCGTAGAGCGCCTGGTTACCCATGGGCCTCAAGCGATGTGAGGAAGCGCTCGAGCTCGCCCCGCTCGATCGAGTAGCAGTGCTCCTCGGCGGGAAAGCGTCGCGCGCGCACGTCGTCGGCGAAGGCACTCACCGCACCCGCCATGTCCGAGGCGAGCTCGGCGTAGCGCTTGACGAAGCGGGGCGTGAACTCCTCGAAGAGGCCGAGCAGGTCGTTGAGCACGAGCACCTGCCCGTCGGTCTCGGGCCCGGCGCCGATACCGATCGTGGGGATCGCCAGTCGCTCGGTCACGACGGCCGCCACCTGCGCGGGCACGGCCTCCAGCACGAGCTCGAAGCAGCCGGCGGCCTCGAGCGCGAGCGCGTCGTCGAGCAGCCGGCGGGCGGCGGCCCCCGAGCGGGCCTGGGCCTTGAAGCCGCCGCCGAGCGCGGTGGCGGTCTGCGGGGTAAGCCCAAGATGGCCCATCACCGGGATCCCGGCCGCGGCGATGGCCACGGCCCGCCCGGCAGAGGGACCCTCGAACTTCACCACGTCGGCGCCGCCCTCCTTGACCAGCCGCTGGGCGGAGGAGATCGCCTGCTCGTGGGAGCGCTCGTAGGAGCCGAACGGCAGGTCGCCGATCAGCAGCGGCGTGCGCAGCCCTCGCCGCGCCGCCTTGGTCAGGACGAGCATCTCCTCGATCGTCACCGGGACCGTCGAGCGGTAGCCGAGCACGGTCATCGCGGCGGTGTCACCGGCCAACACCAGGTCGACCCCCGCCGCCTCGACCGCCCGCGCCGAGGGCAGGTCGTAGGCGGTGACCATCACGATCGGCTCAAAGCGGCGCTTCTTCTCGGCCAGGTCCACGAGCGTGATCGGCTCGCGCTGCGGCGGCTGGATCATGCTCTCACCGTGTTTCATCCGCCGCCGGGGATCGCGGCGAGCTCGGCGCGGTAGCGCCGGGCCAGGTTTCTGTACCTTTGGGCCCCGGCGCGGATCGCCTCGACGGCGGGCTCGGAGGCGACGAGCTTTGCGGGCACTCCTTGGGCTCGGCGGCCCGAGCCCACCTCGACCCCTTCGAGCACCACGGCACCGGCCGCGACGATGCCACCCGTCCGCACGCAGGCGCCCTCGAGCACGATCGAGCGCGAGCCGACCAGGACCGCGTCTTCGATCAACACCCCCTCGAGGTGCGCGAGGTGCCCGATGACACAGTCGCGGCCGATCCTGGTGGGGCGCGGCGATCGCGGGTGCAGCACCGCGTTGTCCTCGATCGTGCTTCCCTCGCCGATCTCGATCGCGTTGAAGTCCGCCCGCAGCACCGCCCCGGGCCACACGCTCGCCTCGGCGCCGACGCGAACATCGCCGATCAGCTGCGCGGTGAGATGCACGTACGCCGTCTGGTGGACGTGGGGGACCAGCTCACCGAGCGCGAAGAGCGTCATGGACCCCTCGACCCATCAAAAGCCAGCGGCTCAAGGGCCGCGTCCGATCGAGCCGCGCGGGGAAGTGGAGACAGAGGTATTACCCGAATAGCTCCTATGTTACATTGAGTTTGTTATGTCGGCAAGGGAGCAAGGGGAGCGTCCGCGCAGGTCGCGACGCGAGGAGCGCAAGGAGGAGACCCGGGCGGAGCTGATCGCCTCCGCCGCGCGGGTGTTCGCCCGCCGTGGCTTTCATGGCGCCTCGCTTCAGGAGATCGCCCGCGCGGCCGGGTACTCCACCGGCGCGATCTACTGGCACTTCGAGAGCAAGGACGACCTCTTCCTCGCCGTCTATGAGTCCTATGCCACTACCCGAGTGCTCGAGTGGGAGGAGATCCACGTAAGCGCGGAGGGGGATTTCGCGAAGCGCGCCCGAGCCTACGCCGACCAGTGGATGGAGCGGCTGGGTCGCGAGCCGGAGTTTATGGTGCTCTCACTCGAGTTCCTGGTCCACGCCTGGCGTAACGCGCAGCTGCGCGAAGCCTTCGGCCACCGGCTCGCCTCCGGGCGCCTGGCATTGGCCCGCCTGCTCGAGGAGGCGGCCCGGGAAGACGGGGTGCAGTTGCCGATGGAACCCGGCCGGCTTGCCACCGCCCTGCGCGAGCTCGGCAGCGGCCTGGGGCTCGCCAAGCTCGCCGACCCCGAGGGGATCCCGGACCGTCTGTTCGGGGACTTCGTCGAGCTGTTCTTCAAGCTCCTCGCAGATCAACCCCGGACGCCGCGGGAGCCACAAGCCGAGCAGCTCGCGCCTCCCGACGGCGACCAGCTCAAATGAGGCGCACCATGCGCACGCCGTTCGAGCGGCTCTCAAAGCGCGAGCGTCGACGGGCGCTGCCGGCGCTGGTCGGCGCGCAGCTCGCGCTGCTCGCCCCCCTGCTCGCGCAGGAGCGCAGGATGACGCGAACCGGCGGTCCGGGCATCATCGGCTTCGAGCTCGCCGGCACGCCCGAGCACACCGAGCGGATCCTGCGCACCTGGGGAGCGACGGGACAGTCGGCCGCCCGCCGCTCGCTGATCCTCGACTACCCCTACCTGGCCACCTACGCGCCGCTGCAAGCGCTCCTCTGCACCGGCGCCGGCGAGGCGCTGCGCCGACGCGGCCGCCGCAAACCCGCTTCCGCCGCGCCGGCCCTGGCCTGGGGCCAGCTCGCCGCCGGCGCCTTCGATGCGATCGAGAACACGGTGCTCCTCGCGATCCTGACCGGCCGAGACGGTCGCCTTCCCGCGCTCGCGCGCCGTTGCGCGAGCACGAAGTTCGCGCTGCTCGCGCTCGGCTGGGCATACATGCTGCTCGCCCTAGCGGCGAGGCTTCGCGAGGGATAGCCCTTGTGGGCGGCGAGCGCGTGATGCGCGGACACCTCTCAAAGCCGGGTCAGCAATGACCGCCCCCACCTCCGAGTCAAGATCGCCGCCAGCGGGTGGGATCGCGGTGATCCATGAGGGCCAGGGCCCCGAGGTGCTGCTCGTGTACGGCGGTGCCAGCCCGCAGACGACCTGGTCGGCGCTCGCGCCTCTGGGCGAGCGCTGGACCCTGGCTCTGGCGCATCGGCGCGGGTTCCCGCCAAGCCCACCGCCACCGGGCGGGCACCAGGATTTCGATGTCGACGCAGACGATCTGGAGCCCTTACTCGATTGCCGTCCACATCTCGTCGCGCACTCCTACGGCGCCGTAGGGGCCGTGATCGCGGCCACGCGCAGACCCAATCAGGTGCGGTCGCTCACCCTGATCGAGCCGGCGCTCTTCCTGCCGGAGAACGACCCCGACTTGGCGCACTTTCGGCGCATAGGCGAGGCGGTGCTGACGCACGGGCTTGAAACCGAAGCAACCATCCTGCGCGAGTTCCTCAAGATCGCCGGCTCACCGATACCCGATGACGGGCCGCTTCCGGAGGAGGTCGTCCGCGGCGTTCGACGCGCCCACGGCAGCCGACACCCCGCTGAAGCCCGCCCGACGCTCGAGGTGCTGCGAGACGCCGGGATACCGTCCCTGGTCGCCTCAGGCGATCACCACCCAGCGATAGAGCGGATGTGCGACGCGGTAGCAACCGCTCTGAACGCCCAACGGGCAATCGCACCGGGGGCCGGACACTTCGTCGCCGCAGCGCCAGGCTTCGCGGAGCGACTCGAGGACTTCCTCATCCCCGCGGGCTAAGCGAGCTTCGCGCCGAGGCCGACGGCGGTTTCGCGTCCGCGCGACAAACCGCGCCTACTCGATGCTCTCGGGGGAACCTGGCGGACGCCGCCTCACCGGGTCTCGGTGTAGCGGGCCACCGCGGCTCGGACCAACTCGGTCACCTCGGGCGAGGCCTTGGCCGGTGAGCCGGAATCAAACGGCGGCACGGGGTCGTACTCGATCGAGAGCTGAATCGCCTGGGCCGCCTTCTCGCCGGCGATCCGTGCGGCGAGCGTGAGCGCCATGTCGATCCCCGCCGAAACCCCGGCCGAGGCGATCACCTTGCCCTGCTCGACCACGCGGCGCTCGACCGGCCGGACGCCCAAGCGCTCGAGCAGATCGAGCGAAAGCCAGTGAGTGGTCGCCTCAAGGCCGTCGAGGATGCCCGCCGCGCCGAGCAGCAGCGAGCCGGTGCACACCGATGTCGTCCACTCGGAGCTCGTGCGCGGCGCGCAGCCACCCGAGCAGCGCCTCGTCCTCGAGCAGCGTCCGCGTCGCGCGGCCGCCGGGCACGACGAGCACCTCCGGGTCGCGGAGGTCCGCAAGAGCAGCGTCGGGCACGAGCGAGAGCATGTCGATCTCGGTCCGCTTCGGCCCGGGCTCGGCGGCCACGAAGCGCACCTGGGCGCCCGGAAGCCGCGCGAGAACCTCGTAGGGGCCGACGGCGTCGAGGGCGGTGAACCCGTCGAAGAGGGGGATCGCGATCCTCGAACCCAGACGCATAGATGCGTGTACTTACTTCGAGACCGACCACCAAGTTAGTTAGTTAGTTAGTCCTCTTGCTCGCGTGAGCCCCCAGGCAGAATGGTCCTGCCAAGAGATGCTCGATTGCTCGGTGAAGAACTTGCTGGCGTGAGCGTGTGTCGTGTTCGGCAGCGATGAAGCGGTTGCCGACGAACAGGGCGAAGACGAGCAGGCATCGGGCTTCGATGTCTTCAATGTCGTCGCAGAAGGTCCCGAATAGCGACCTCATGTACGCGATACGTCGGTTGTCGACCCTGGTGAGACGTTCGGCGACGCTGGCGTCTCGGCGCGCCCAGTCCCTGATCGCGAGCTCAATGCTGAGCATGTCGGGGGCGGCGGTCGCGACGCCGAAGAGGCGGCGCAACTTGGTGCGTCCGTCGCCGCCGTCGGCGTCGATGATGTCGATTGTCTGGTCGACGACGACGCGCTCCCAGGCGTCGAGCATCTCCGCCAGCAGCGCTCCTCGGTCGGCGAAATAGCCGTAGAAGCCTCCTTTGGTGACTCCGAGTGCTCGCGCGAGCTTTTCGACACGCACGGCGTCGGGACCGCCGACACCGAGGGCGCGGAGGCCTTCGGCGATCCATGTCTCGCGTGGGGTGCGCAGTTCGGGCAAAAGAGTGCGGATGATCGTTTGACGTCGGCTCAGGCATGTTAGACGGTAGCGAATAGACGCTGCCGTATAACGCGGAGGTTGAAATGCCAGGCGAGTCCCAAGGACCAGTAGCGCAGGAGTTCCGGCGGCCCGCCGCCGAGTTGTACGACGTGGCGATCGTCGGCGGAAGCGTGGCCGGCTGCGCGGCTGCTCGCCTTTTCGCGATGCGCGGGGCGCGGGTGGCACTGATCGAGCGGCGTCCTGATCCCCACGCCTACAAGGTCACCTGCACGCACGCCGTCCTCCCCCCGGCCACCCCGGTCCTTGAGCGCCTCGGAGTCGCGCCGATGCTGGACGCACGCGGCGTCCCGCGGACGAGTGCTGAGCTGTGGACCCCATTCGGCGGGTGGGTGAAGACCGATGAGGTGCCGGACGGATGGGGGGTCACTCGACGGACGCTCGACCCGCTCCTGCGCGAGATGGCCGCGCGGATGCCCGAGGTCGAGTACCTACCGGGGTGGGCGGCCCGCGACCTGCGTATCCACGATGACGGCCCGAGCACCATCGAGCTGGAGCACCGTGACCATCCGCGTCTGAACATTCGGGCCCGGTTGGTCGTCGGCGCCGATGGTCGCGGCTCGAGTGTCGCGCGCCTCGCGCGTGTCCCCGGCCGCACGCGGCCGCATCGGCGTTTTTTCCACTTCGCGTACTGGCGCGGTGTCGGCTCACGCGGGGACGGTGCGAACGCGCCGATCCGGGTGTGGATCATGCACCCTGACGCCGCCGCCGAGTTCCCCAACGAGGACGGTCTCACGGTCTTGGTCGCCACGTTCCACGACTCGCGGCGATCCGCCGTCCGCCGCGATCTCGAGGCCGCGTATCTCGAGCGGCTGACGACCCTTCCCGACGGTCCCGACCTCTCAGGGGCGGAGCGCGTCTCGAAGATCCTCGGCAAGCTCAACACGCCCAACGTGATCCGGCCGGCCGCACGATCGGGCGCGGCGTTCATTGGCGATGCGGCGCTCGCCACCGACCCGGTCTTCGGCTGCGGAATCTCGTTCGCGCTTCAGAGTGCGGGCTGGCTTGTCGACGCCACCGGCGAAGTCGTACGAGACCGGCGTGCCCCTCTCTGTCAACGTTCGGCGAGACGCTCACCATCGAGGAATCAATGAACCTTGAGGGCGAGAATGGAGAACGTTGGAATGTTGCAGACGAGCACGAATGGAGCTGCGGTTGATGGCGGGCGCG
>JAABUU010005229.1_pt1 | contig 14710 bp, 13 predicted proteins | sample 5559301 | NCBI WGS metagenome assembly JAABUU01 (sample SAMN10711884, study PRJNA513360) | rock metagenome | isolation source: Antarctica rocks | place: Antarctica: Victoria Land, Richard Nunatak white | reverse complement strand
CGGCAGATCATCGAAGCCTGGCGGCTAGACTACAACGGCTCTCGACCTCACCGATCGCTCGGGCAGTTGACCCCCGACGAGTTCGCGACCGCCCAACTCCATTCGTTAATCGCTCTCCACTTATGAACGGGGTACCGGTCGGGGCAACGTCAGGATCAATCGGGGACTGCTTCGATAACGCGATGTGCGAAAGCTTCAACGCTACCCTCGAATGCGAGCTGCTCGCCAAGCGAAAGTTCAAGAACCAACGCGAAGCTTCACTTGCCGTCTTCGACTTCATCGAGGGCTGGTATAACCCGCATCGCCGACACTCGGCGCTTGGCTATCTCTCACCCACCAACTACGAGAGGCGCATGGGGCGCGCCGCTTGATGTCCAACCACAACCTCTCCACCGAAGCGGGTCAACATCAAACTTGGCCCTGCCGCGAGGTGTGCCACTGCTCCGTACTTCCACCGAACTAACTCTTGCGGGACGACCCTGACACGGCTTGACCGAGCGCTCCAGACACAGCATCAGCGATCGCTGCCTTACCGTGGTCGACCACTTCGTTCGCCGTCGTCTGGGCTGAGTCGCGCAACGTGTCGCCCAACGGTCCGACTTTCTCTCGTTCGATATCGGTTACTGGAAAGGCAAGTCCAGCTAAGAATCCAGCCGCGAGTGCACCGACCACCGCACCAAGCGGATTTTCAATGATGATCGAGCGTAACCCACCTGCGGCTTCGCGTGGCGAGCGACTCGAAGCTAAATTCTTCGTAGCGGCCACGGCGCCCTGAGCCGCGCTTTTCACCTGCGTGCCTGCACCGCTCAAGGCGTCACCGCCTGAAGCAGCGGCTGTCCCCAGCGTCGACTTCACGGTCGACATCGTCTTCGATACGGAGGCCTGCACGGAAGTATCCTCTGGCGGAACTTTGCTCATGCGCCCCCCTCTTGACCGTCTACGTATCGTGTCGATCCTGCTTGCGTCTCAACCGCTTCATCCCCATTCAAAGCGCGACCCCGGCGTGCAGCTGAAGCCTTCAATGCCCGTGAACCGACCGCACCGAGAGCGAATGCAGTCAGCGTTACCGTCAGCGGCCGCTCTCGCCCGAGGCTTTCAATCCCAGAGGATAAGGACTCGAGCGTTCCGCCTTCAAGATAGTGACTGAAGTCTTCCAGCGCCTTCGCGCCATAGTCCGCCAAGTCACCCATCGGCTTGACCAGCTTATCTTTTCTCAACTCGCCGGCCACCGTGTGTAGCCGATCCGATGTTTCAAGGAGTTGCGACGCTAACGATGAGCTCCGCTGCTCCAGTTCCTTCCCAATAAACTGCTTTGCTTGATCCACCTCCGCGCCGTACCCACCGCTTCCTGATACCACCATGCAACGGGCTGGCGTCCGCGCATGCCCTTCCCTATCATGTTACCAAACCGAGGCCTCATAAAGACGTTCGGACTAGAGCAGCGTTAGTGTCGCCAATTAGGCTCCTTGAGGCGATCCCACAAACGACCGACCCCTTGTGAGACGATGCTTAGCACCCGAAGTTGAGCTTCCTTTAGTGCACGCTCACCGAAAAACCGCACGACCGCACATTCTATTTCAGCGCGATAAGAATCACGCCATGGCGGCGGAAAACAGAGCGGGGACCGCTTGGCGCCGCCCGAGCCGCCGTGCACGCCGGTATGAAATATGCGGCGCGATAATAAGGGCCCTGGTAAGGAGACGCCGTGGCGCGTAACGCAGCCGCCTTTTTCAGCGGCCCGCTCCAGCTGAAAAACACCGCTCGATCAGGCAGGTCTTCGCGCTGTTCGGAGTGGCCGCCGCGGCAACGCTCATCGCGGGCCTCGTTTTGGCGCTGACAAGTTCAGTTGCGGCCGAGCGCTTTCATATCGGAGGCGTCATCTTCGGAGCGACGATCCTCGCCGCAACCACCGCGCTACCGGAATTGACGACCGGCCTCTACGCCGTTCGCGCCGGTCGCTACGAACTTGCGATGAGCGACATCATCGCCGGGAACGCGTTTTTGCCGCTGCTCTTCCTATTCGGGACACTGCTGAGCGGTCAGGCATACTGCCCGACGCGCAAGCTCCGGATCTCTATCTGACGGCGCTCGGCGGGCTCCTCACAGCCGCCTACGGCGTCGGCGTCATCGTTCGCTCCAAGCGTATGCTCTTCGGAGCGGGCATCGACTCGATTCTCGTCTTCGTGCTGTACGCGATCGGCATCGGCGGACTATTCGTCGTTGCGCGTTGAGCGCGGTCAGGACTTCTTGCGGCTGCGGCGATTCGGGTTCGATGAGCCCTTCGCACCGCTTCGAGTGGCCACGCGCGATCGGCGATGCCAAGCGACCGAAGACGCGCGCCAAGCGCATCACCCTTAAGAACCAAGTGTATCCTTAAAGTCCTCTGAAAGTCGCGGCTCGCTGCTTTCTGCTATCGTCAGAGCGCGCCGCGTCAAGCGTTGGCGCCGATGGTGAGGACAATGTTCTCCCGTCTTTTGAATGCTTCTTAGGAGGACTATGAACAAATCACTATGGCGTGCGGTGGCCGCGTCACTTCCTGTTGCCGCATTGGCGGCCTCGACGCTCGCAGCGGCTGCTGCACCGATTACGCAGTCCCGCGTTTACTCTCCATCCGTTCGTCAAGTCCGACCGTTCGCCCAACGATTTCGGACGTTCGCGAGCACGCCGACGGCGATCGGCGGCGGCGCGACCTTACCGATTCCCGCTTATCTCGGGGCGAGCGAACCCAGCGGAACGACGAATTTCGGGCTGGCCGGCTCGCTCTTTGGTTTTTTTGCCGCGCAATCGGGCGGTCTCAACGTCGAGTATTGCGCGACGGGCAGCGGTAAGGGCAAAGGGGTCTTCGCCGGACCAGCCGGCACGGTCGATAACCCGTGCTCCAACGCCGGCATTCCAATGCCGCCATATGGGTTCGCCCCCCCAGGCGGAACGAATCTGCGTTACCCCGCGCTCGCCGGTACCGATGCCCCGCTCACTCAAAGCGACTACACCACGTTTGAGATGGACAACCAGAGCACCCAACTCGAACCGGTCGAGGTTCCTTCGATCGTCGGCTCGATCGCGATCTACTACAAACCGCCGTCCGGAATCACGCAGCGCGTGAACTTTACGGAAGAGGAAATCTGCAAACTCTACGATGGAAAGATGACGACCTTCCCCGGCTCGTCGACGAAGGTTACGCTCTATTACCGCGGGGATGGTAGCGGCACGAGCTTCAACTTTTCCAATCATCTCGCTAACGCCGGCCTCAATGCCAACAACCCCGACTGCAAGAACTTCAACGGCAGTCAGACCTTCTTTCCGAACGCCGATCCAAAGCTGCCGTCAAACGCCGTGCCGGAACAGGGAAACAGCGGCGTCGTCGCAGGCGTGTCTAGCGGTCCGCCGGGTTCGATCGGCTACGCTGAAACAGGCTATATCCTTAGCCCGGCGTCCGGGACAAACTACGGGACCGTCGACGGCAAGAATCCGGTCACGAACTTGCCCGAAGCAGCGGCCTCCGTCAAGGATGTTTCCGGGACCGTTTTAACCGACCAAGCGGTCATCGAGACCGGCGGCGGAGCGGGCACCGGCCCTGCCGGGCACGTAGCGCTCACGGGAGTCCCGGCGCCGGGATGCGTCCAACTCGTGAACCCGTCTGCCTTTGCTCTTCCGCCGGCCGGTTATCCGATCGTTGCCGTCACCTATCTGGTCTTTTACCATAACGGCAACAACGGACAGAGCGCCGCGCTGCAGCGGCTCGTAGATATCCTCAATACCTCGACCGACTTCGCAGCGGGAAAGATCACGACGATCAATCCGGCTTCCCAGACGACCGGGAGGGGGACGACGGGCTACTCTGCGCTCGGAAGCTCGTTTAACACGCAACTCAAGCGCGTCGCCTCGAGCTGCATCGGCGCTTAACCTTGCACGGCCCTGTGTGGGAAGGTCGGCGCGCGCTGACCTCCCGCACAGCCGCGCACCATTGCACTCCATTTTTACAGAAAGAGAGCATAACTATGATCTCGCTCCGTCGCCTCATGACCGGCACGTGCGCTTCCGCCGCGACGCTGGGTATCGGGCTGAGCGTCGTCTCGTCCGCAACCGCCGCACCGGTACGTGTCAATCGCGGCATTTCGACCCACACAATTCGCGCGCAGGCAGCTACCAGCAGGTTTACCGACCTTCATGACTTCACGGGCGCCGACGGGGCCAGCCCCCAGGGTGGCCTTGATCTGGGGATCCAGTACAACGGAAACGGCAACTTTACGAGTACGCTGTTCGGTGAAACGCAGGCCGGCGGCACTTCGAGCGCCGGCACGATCTTCAGCTATGGCCTCAACGCGCAAAATTTCGCGTCCCTCTATTCGTTCACGGGTCGCAACGATGGCGGCAATCCTCAGGGTGGTCTTGCGAACAACGACAGCGATTACTTTCCCACCGGAAGCAGGCAGTTCGGCGTGACGCTGCAAGGCGGTCAGTTCACCGACGGCACGGTCTTCGTCACGACGAATGGCACGCCGACGGTCATCCATGCATTCACCGGAGGGGCCGACGGGGCCAATCCGATCGGCCGCATCACGCAGTTCACGGACGGAAACTACTACGGGACGACGTCCTCTGGAGCGCTCGGATACGGCACGGTTTTTCGCGTCACGCCGGGCGGCCAGTTCTCGACGATCCACATCTTCACCGGAAATGCCGATGGCGGCGCACCGGCCGGTCTTGCGCTGCGCGTCAATCTCAACGGCAATGCCAACGTCGCGCATCGCGGTTCGGTTGAGGGCATGGTCGAGCGTGTCCGCGCGATGAATTCACGCTATGTGTCGCCGTATCTCTACGGCACGACGTCGACCGGCGGCCGGAGCAACGGTTCCGGATTCGGCACGATCTTTCGCATCACGCCGGCCGGAAAACTGCAAACACTCTTCACCTTCACGGGCGGAAACGACGGCGCGACGCCTGTAACGCGGCTGTCCACGGATCTAAGCGGCAACCTCTTCGGGACGACAAGCGCCGGGGGCAGCGGCAGCAGCGGCAACGGTGTCGTATTTCAACTGATCGAAAACAGCAACACGCCGATCGTCATCCACGATTTCGGCAACGGTGCAGGCGGCGCGATACCGCTCGGCTCGATCACCGTGGGACTCAACGGCAGGCTGTACGGCACCGCTTCGCAAGGCGGCGCAGCCGGCTACGGCAGTCTCTTCGAAATCGGCAACAATGGGTACGTCGACATCCACGATTTCCAGATGTCGGACGGCGCGAACCCTTTCGGTAAGCTGCTCGACGCTGGGGACGGCTTTCTGTACGGCACCGCGGCGAACGGCGCTCACTTCATGAACGGCGACTTGTTCCGCATCGTCCGGTAACGGCTCTCCGTAAACCTACGCTAACCGATCCATGAGAGAGACGCGCGCTTCGGCGGGCGTCTCTTTCATAATTCTGTCGTGCTGCGTCTCAATACACCTGCGGTTTGACTGAACGGCCGTAGCTATTATGGTTCCGAGTACCACAAAAAACGCCGACGATGGCGCAACCGCCTGCGCATGTTCGTCGGGCGCCTGAACGAGACGGCTCGGCGCGATCATTCTCGGCCTCAATACCGAGATCGTCACCATGCTGACCGCGCGCGAAGTGATATGGAGCCGGGACGCTGTGCTTGGGTTTGCAACGACCGTGGAAGCGCGGCTTCGGGGAACGACACGCTACTCTGCGCTCGGATTCTCGTTTAACTCGCAACTCAAGCGCCTCGCCTCGAGCTGCATCGGCGCTTAACCTTTACGCACCGGGCCGTGTGGGAAGACCGGCGAAACAGAGGGCCCGCTGAGATGCTTCATTGCTGAAAATAGCGTGAACCAACGCGAGTTGGCGGAACGCCATCCGGCATCGTAGGGCGACGCCCGACGCTCGGGGTCGCGACGAGCGCCCACGGTATCAAAAATTGATTTCGGTATCGGCGAGTATTCGTCGCTGCGCTTAGCGCTTTTTTGAGCGGGTCTTATGCTTCGTAACCGTTCGCCTCGTCGACGCCTCCTTCGTCGCCGCGCGCTTCTTCGCTGCGCCGATCGTCACGCCGGGCGGCGGGCTTGTCATTAACTGGCTTGCCCGTTCGTTGGTCCACGCGTAATCGCGCAGCGCAACGAACTGTTTGACGAACTCATCTCGCCATGTGGCGTTGTGGAAGAATAGCGCGGTATTAACCTGGAGCCAACCGCTCGCCGAGAAGTTCACCGAGCCTTCCCAGCACCACGGCACCGGGGGGTCGTTGCAGACGATGCCCTTCGTGTGCGTAATGTACGACGTGCCGGAAGGGGACGTTCCCACCGTCACCTCGACTCCGGCGTCGACGAGCCGTTGCACTTGCGGCTTTTCGTATGCGCCGCGCGACTGACTGAGGTCGAGGTAGATGTGAATCGGCGCGTCGCCCTGGTCGTTGTTGATGATCTCGTCGAACATGGGCGCGAGCGTAAAGCTATACGCGATGATCCACATCTCATACGGATCCTCGAGATGCTTTAAGAAGAGCGCTTTTGCCGCGTCACCGTCTTGCGGAAGCAGATAGCAGTCGATTGACGTTGTGATCGTGAACATCTTGTCCCGTCAACGATAATGCCGTAAGGGTAATCGCCGCTGTTGCAGTAGGCGTTGCTGCAACCACGCCTTGATGTTGTGGTGCCGATAGCCGCCGCGTAGCGCGAGATTGAACCCGCCGGTGCCCGTGCCTGTGGGCCCAATGGTGATGGACGTTGGAAAAACGTCCGCGGGTAGTGAGATTTTGGCGACGGGGCGTGTGTCGGTATGGCTTCCCGTTATCGTGCGCACATCGTAGACGTCGATTTCGGTCGCGTACGGCGGCTGGCCCGGCAGGGTTCCCATGACCGAGTCGTTTAGAACGTAGGCAAAGCCGTCGGTTACCGCAAGACCGTCGGGTGCTACGTAATTTCCAAATCCGCCCACCTTGTCGCCACCCAGCACGAACGTCGGGGGGATAAAGACATCTTGGCCGCCGGCCGAGGGCGCGGTGAGTGGCGCCGCCGGAAAACCGACGAGATACGTGTGACCCGAACCCGATTGGTCCGCACAATTCGGCGGAAGCGTGATGCCCTGAGAATCCGTCGAAGCCGGCACATCGAGTGGGGCATTCGCGCTCGGAGGCGGGCAATAGGAAAGCCCGGGCCAGAATGGCGGAGCGTTGGGGGTGCCCAACGGAGGATTGTTCGGGCCGCTGGCCGGTTGCGCCAGCGCGTACAGCGTGGTCCCTTCTAGTGAGACGGCGGGACCCGTTCCGGTCGTTCCGAGTTCATCTCGCATATCGGCCAATGCACTGTACGCCAATACCGTGGGGCTCGGGTTCGGTACGTTATTGACAACAGCAGCGACGGCGGGCTGATTTGAAAGTTCAAAGGTCGGCGGCGCCGGCGGCACGTCATTATAAGCCGTCGGAACGTATGCGTTACCGGCACCATCCACCGCAAAGTTTGTTAACGGTGCGCTGAGATAATAGCCTGATGGTGAAAAGTTCATTATTTGGCATCCGTACGTTAGCTCGCCGATGCAGTCGGCGCCAAAGTCGCTCGAGCTGGCTGTCGAGCCGATCGAGAAGCCGATTACATGTACCGCAGTCAAGAAAGAGTTCTGATACCCGACGAACGCCTTGTTCTGCCCGGGTTGCAGCTTTATTCCAGAGGGTGCCGGCGCCCCGAAACCTGCATTGTTCACGTCGACTGTGGTGGCTGCGAACGCCACCGTTGCGGGCGGAGGCGTGCTGCCGATCTGCTGAGTGCTTGCCGGGTAGCTGAACGTATATGACTTCGTAACGGCGGGGTCCGTACAGCCGCTCTCGGCGTAAATTGTGCCGGCTGCGTCGACGGCGATTCCGCCGAGGTCGGGCCCGGCCGCAGCCGGCGCGTTGCAGAAGGTGTTCGCGCCGCCGGCAATGACCGACGTCGGTGGCGAGAACTGGAAGACGCGGCGAGGCGATTCGGTTGGGGCCGGCGCGACGCCCTGTTCGATCGCGCGGACGTGATCGTACTCGAGAATGCGATCCGCTGAGGCATCGTAAACGTAGATGCTCAGCGGCGTCGCGATGGGAGGGGGCGGCAGCGTCTGGGCCACCACAGGCACGACGACCTTGGCCTTGACCGGATTACCGTTCTCGTCGATCGTCGTAGCATCAACTTCACCGCCGACGGTGATGTTGCCGTCGTAGGCCAGCGTTACTGATTGCATCGGCTGCTGGAGCGTGAGCGGTGCGGCGCCTCCGTTGAGCGTGAAGTTCGTCGTATCGCTTCCGCCAAGCGCGACGGTAATCGGATTCGCTAAGGTGCTGTTGCCGATGATGATTGCGCCGGCCGGGTCGATCGCGTTGACGTCGACGGCTGCCGTGCCCGGAGTGTGCACGATGAACCCGCCGCCGGGCGGATTGAGCGCGAGCAAAAGCTGCGCGACGTAGCCGCCGGTCGTCAAGGTCGTGCCGCCGAACGACGTGGATTGCGCAGAGGGGACCGTAACGTCGATGAAACCGGTCGAGACGACGTTTCCGGCGCCGTTCTGACCGCTGAAAGTCTCGACTTCGAAGCGGTTGACGCCCTTGGCGGCCGTGACGTTCTGAATCGGCACGCTACAACCGGAGGCGGACGCGACGCAATTTGACGGAATATTGGCCGGCGGATTGGGTGGTGGGGCCTGTCGCAACGACTGACCGTTCACCGTCTGCAGCTGCAACAATACCGAGCCGGTATTCGGGGACACATACGGGTTCGTCGTCGTTGCTCCCGCCGTTGCGCGTCGCCGTTTTCGCGCCCCTGCGGCAACACCGTTGAGCACCGAAGCGGGGGGTACCATGACCGTGAAGTTGATGTGCTGATCGAGCGGCACGGTGCTGCCGAGACCGCCGAGCGTCGGTACGGGCTGCGGTCCCGGCGTCGAGCCTCCACCTCCGCAAGCGACGAATGCTCCGCATGAAAGCGAGACAAAAAGGATTAGCGCGCGTGGTCGAATCATCGGCGAATGCTGCTTCCTGTGACGGTAGGATCGACGATCGTGTACATCGCGTTGACTGGATAGCTCGTCGTGACGTCCGCTTGGCCAGCGCCGTTGACGATGGTCGGCGCGGAGGTTAGATCGAACGGGTACGACGCTTCGTACGCGGGATAATCGAAGCCGACCGCGGTGACGAGCGGCGTGAAGCTGGCCGATGGAACGGCGGGGTATCCCTCCGCTTTCAACGTAGCGTTTGCAGCTGCGAGGTCGGCGTTCGTGCAAAACGTGTGCTTTGGTTGCCCGGAACCATCAGGGGGCCCGAGGTTCGACGAGAAGGTGACGAGCTGCCGCCCCGGTGAGCGAACAACGACCGCATAGTTGTCCGCCTGGAGGATGCTGTTGAACGTCCGTACCAGATCGCAATCGGCGGTGCGCACCATAACGACCGCTTCCGTTACACCCGCCGGGACATCGACGGCAACGACGCCGCTTCCGTCGGAGTTGACGGTCAGCGTTGGGCCGGCAAATGGCGGCAGACCTGTCGCGTGGTTCAGCGTTGCCGTCGCGGTGGCGTGGCCGTACGTGCTGTAGTCGGCGCTCGTGGCGTAGGCCACATCGAGCGAGTACGTTCCAGCCACCGGCCGTTCGGCAAAGTCGGTGAACCCGAGGGGGTAACCGAGAAAGTAGCCCGGGTTTCCGTATCCTTGCGCCGACGGCCATGCGGGCGGCCCGCCGTAGTAGTTTACCGGAAACGTTCCGTCGTTGAATGGCGACGCGCCGCTATCGGCATAGTACGGGCAATTATTGAACATCGCGTTCCCGGTTTGGCCGCTTGGGATGGGAAGCCCGAGAGCGGCCGAGTGCACGACGTTCGTCGGGGGTAGGTTGCCGCTGTTTCCGCCATTGAGAGCAGGGACGCCGGTAGATGCCTCGACGTTGGGACTGAAACCGACGACCGCGATGCCGAAGCAAACGCCCTTTCCGCTGCCGATTGCTTCTATCGTCTGCGACACCGTGTTGGACACCGTATTATTCGATGAGAAACCGTACCCGAATGCGCCCGTAAACGGGCCAAAGCCCTCCCCATAGGATGCCGGGTACGGGTATGGCGACGGCTGGCTGCTGTTCTGCGCCGCCTCAGTAAACTGGGACGGAAGCACGCCGGTGATCGAATTGGAGTTCCCGAGATTCGGCCCGAAACTGAACCCGGGCGGCCCGGTCAGCGTCGGGGTGTTTGCACCCGTGGCGTTGTTGCCGTCGGCGCCGCGAAAGGTTACGACGAAATTTGTGCCAAGCGCCGCACCACCATTGTAACCGATCGTCGCCGTGCCGACCGCAAGCTGCAGCTTTGCGCTCTTCGCGACGTTCGTGGGTTGAACCGGAGGCGCGAAAGCCGTGCCCCCGGTCGTACAGCCCGTTAAGAGCGCGGCAATCGACCCGGCCGTCGTCACGCGGGAGGCGATCGACCGTAGTGAAACGACCTCACTCATAGCGCGGCCTGCACGAACAGACGAACGGCGATCGGCAGGCCGTTCGTGAAGATGACATATGGTGCGAGCGGGGAGTTTGCGGTCTGCGCTTGATGATGATACGGATCCTGCACCGACGGTAGTCCGGTTGCGGCGCAGAGCCCGGTGTAAATCACTTGGCAATCTTGTGTGTAGTTGGGATACGGCACGCTCGACGTGCGATCAAACAGGTTCGTGATGGCGACGCCATAGGTGAAACCGCCTCTGCCTGGCGGGGGCGTGATCGATGCGGTGATATCGAGATTTAGCGATTGTGGTGACGCGAGACTGCCCGGGCCGGCCGTGCGTGCCTCGGTGCCACGGGTCGCGAAGATGTTGGGATTGGTCAGCGTTCCGGGATATTGCGGATTGACTTGCGCGTTTGCGAGCAAACCCGCGTACACGCCTTGATATACCGCGTCCGTGTACGGAATATAGTAAGGCTGTCCGTTGACGGTCAGCGCCTCGTACACGCCGGTGCCGTACGGATATCCGCTCTTGAACGTAAAGATGGGGTTGATCCGCAAACCCCACTTCGTTCGGTACGTTGCGGCAAGGGTGGCGGCGAGCGGCGCGATGTTCGGCGAATGATACTGCTCCCCGAGCAGCAGCGATGCCGTCGGCAAGTAATCGCCCGGCGGGTCGTTTCCAAACTGGTTCACGTACGTCGCCGAGACGGTCGCGCTCAATCCGGCCGGACGCTGCGGTGTCGTCGCTGCGAACTCGAAGCCGGTCGCACGCTGAAAGCCGAGGTTCGACTCGAGTTCCGGGCTCAGGAGTTGCGTCCCGAGGTTGGGGTCGATGCCGAGCAGCGTTTGCGTCGTCTCGACGACGTCGTAACCCCGCCGGTAGAATGGGGTGAGTTTGACGGCGACGCCGCCCGGAAACTCGTGCGAGTACGTGAAGTCATAATTGGTGAAGGTCGCGCCGCGCAAGGGGCTTGTTATCTGAGCCTGTTGTGCGAAGCGCGCATCGCGGAGCAGCCAATACAGCTGGTCCGCGTACGACGTACACGTTTGATTTCCGAGGTAGTACGTGCTGCCGCCGACAGCGAAGGGCTTGGCGACGCCGCAATACGTCGCTGCTTGCCCCGTAACGCTGTCGTACGAAGGGATGTTGGCGAAGGCGCCAAGCGAGCTGCGATCGATGTTCGCTCCCAAGAAGGTCGGTAACGGGATCGCGAGCGATCGCCCGAAATCCGTGCGCACGGCATCGCGGTTTCCCAACCGGTAGCTAAGTCCAATTTTTGGTTCGTACAGCCGCTGATGCCGGATACCGTCGACCGCCGGCGGATTCTGCGGATCGCTCGGGATCAGAAAGTTGTAGCCGTCCAGGCGCAACCCCGCGAGCACGTGAAGGCGAGCGTTCGGTGCGTATGTGTCCTGCAGGTAGAGGCCGTAGCTCTGCTGGTTCGCCGTCGGAACTTCCACTTCGGAGGGCAACGGCGGTGGGCCGTTTGGGAAGTACCGATACAAGTAGCCGCAATGCTCTTGGGGCGCCTGTTGGTTATATGGTGGCGAGCCGATACATCCGGGGGTTCCCGCAAGTATTGCCGTACCACCGCCGGGCCCAGTGGCAAGGGTGTTGGTTGGCAGCGGCTGCACGAAATCGGCGATAATATCGTGTGTCTGCGCCCCGAAGTTGGGAATCTGGCCGGTGAGGCTTTGGGAGTTGCTGTTGTAATTTCCTAAGAAGGCGCCCGTGTAGTCGATCGAGTCGATGCGCGAGCCGAACGGTTGCGCGAACTCGTATTTTCCACCGAAGCGTAGCGTGTGCTTGTCGCCCAACACCTTCGTAATATCCGTGGCTATGCCACGCCTGATCCCGCCTTCTTGCGGCACGTAGAGACCCTGCGACGGCAGCACTTCGGTGGCAGCGTTGTCGGTGCGGTAACCCCGCAACTCGAAGCTGGTCGTCGCGTTGAAGTTGTTATCGTATTCGACTTTATACGCTGAGAACGGGCTGTCGATCGTTTCCGGAGCCGTTAAGGGTTTGCCGGACACTCCACCGTACGCAGTCGGCACAAACATCTTAACAAAACTCGAGGCCGTGGCCGATGTCGGCAAGGCAACAGTCGGCGGACGAAACGGCGAGAAGCCGCCAAAAAGGAAATCAAAAGAATTGGTGTTGCTGCCGCTCGGGTTGAGGAAAGGGTTATTGAGCCGGGCCGGACTCGTTTCGTCGTTATAGTACACCGCGCGCGGAACAGCGGTCAGGATCTTGTATCCACCGTAGTCGAGCGTTTGGTTCACGGTCTGCGATTGTAGGAAAAACTGCAACTGCTGCGATCCGCCGTGACCGAATTTCACGATCGCGTTATCGATGAAATCGCGCGAGGCTTGGAACGATCGGTTGAACACCGACGTCGTGTACAGATTTCGCTGGTTTGCGGTGTACTGCGCTTGGAGGTCGGGGTTAATCGAGGTCGGGTCGGCGATTTGCGAAGCGGCGTCGACCCCGAACGGGCCGTAATGGTAATACTGATCTTCAGCGATGAAGTTGAAGTAATTGGAGAGCCGGTTGTCCGGCGTTGCGATGCCGTAGTCCAAGCCGATCTGATGGCCGTGGCCCACGAGGACCTGCTCGTAGTCGAGCGTACCGCTCTGAGGATAGGTCCCGCGCTTTGCGGTCAGCGCGATTAAACCGGTGCCGGTGTCGCCGCGCGTCGCGTCGCCGGCGCCCGGTATGATCTCGATCGACCCGACGCCGCTCAAAAGATAGTTCGAGCCGACGTTCTCGAAGCGGTCGCTCAGACTTCGATTGGGTTCGGTGTAGTCGATGCCTTCGAACTCAAGCGCGCCTTCGAAGCTGGTGCCACCACGCACGAGAACAGTGCCGTTGCGGTCGACCGTTACGCCGGGAAGCTCGCTCAGTAGCTGCTTGCCGTTCGTATCGAACGCCTTGCCGAGAAGCTGATCGATGCCTTGCGCGTTGACGACGGTACGGTCGATGGTCTGGTCCGGCTGGAAGGCGCTCGTTATCAACCTGGCGCGGGACGCCACTTTTGCGATCGTACGCAGCCCGGTATCAAGCCGGGCAGTTACGCGAAAGGTCTCGTTCTGCGTGATCGTCGCACCTTGCAACGAGTAAATTTGGTAGCCTTGTTTCTGGACGCTGATCGAATACGTGTCTACCGTAACTCCCGCAAATACGAATCTTCCGGCGGCGTCGGTCGTCGCGCGATATCGGTCGGAGGGTGATACCGCCAGTACGATCGCGCCGGCAATCGGCGCTCCCGTCTTCGAGTCGGTGACCGTTCCTGCGATTAGCCCGGTACCAGCTGCCTGCGCCGCCTCGAGCGAAAGACCCAGGAGCACGCACACAAACATCCCGAGCTTTGCGATACGCGCGACAAATACCAAAACCGATCCCCTTTGAAATCAAAAAAGCGGCGATCTTCAGTGCCGATGCGCCGACGAACGGGGGACGAGTGTCTCACACCCTGTTTATGGGAAGGCGAAGTTCAGCTTAAGGGCGGCCTTAATCAACGGGGGCGCCACGGGCGCGCGCTGTGCGCGTGAACTCGAAGAACTACGCGTGCATTTGTAGTACGCATTGCGAGGTGAGCTCGCTGTCCACTCCGCTAATTCTAGGGCTTTCGGTGCTGGCCGGCGCCGCCATTTGGTGGGCCGGCGCAATACTCGCCGGGACGACCGATGCCATCGACGCGCACTTCGAGTGGGGTGAAGGTCTGGGGGGCGCCGTCTTTCTCGCCATTGCGACCAACTTGCCCGAAGTCGCGATCATCGTCGGCGGCGCATTCACGCACAACCTGAGCCTCGCGGTCGGCAATATCTTGGGCGGCATCGCGATTCAGACGGTCGTTCTGGCGTATCTCGACGGACCGGCGCTGCGTAACCGCGTTGCCGCTGTCATCTTAGCGTCTCGTCGCTGACGATCGCGCTCGAAAGCTTCGTGCTGATCCGATCCTTATGCTGTGCATCCTCGGAGCACTATCACCGCGCAGTCTCATCATCGCGCGAATGACGCCTGCTGAACTCGCGATTCTGGCGACGTGGCTCGGCGGCCTCTGGTTGATTCGGCATAACGAAGACCGTCAAGTATGGCACGTCGCGCGCGAGGAGGTAACCCACGAGGAGAGTGTCCAGAGTCTGGTGTAAAATACCGAGCCGTTCTCTACCGTACTACTCTACTTGATTTCCCCGTTCTTTACAAGTTGCATGGATGCTTCACTCATGTAGCATCGCTCAGTAAGCCAGTCTTCGCTCTGCTCTAGT
>JAABUU010005228.1_pt1 | contig 14712 bp, 22 predicted proteins | sample 5559301 | NCBI WGS metagenome assembly JAABUU01 (sample SAMN10711884, study PRJNA513360) | rock metagenome | isolation source: Antarctica rocks | place: Antarctica: Victoria Land, Richard Nunatak white | reverse complement strand
CAAGAAGTGTTTGAGAGCGCATTTGAGGACACGTTGGTGGCCCATGTGGCAGGCTTGCCCTAGGGTTGCTTTTCAAGTATGTATCCTCTCAAAATACTCTAAAGTACTGCAGACAAGCTGGTCTTGCCAGGGCTGCTGCCCACGTCTGGCCCTTTGGCCGAATGTGGGCAGGGCATTTGCCTGCACAGGTTTAGGCAAGCGGCCCTGGCTCCCAGTACAGGTCCATGAGGATCAGTGTCATGCGTACAGCTGCAGCATGCAAAGCAGATGATGCACATGCTGCCCTAACACATGCGAGTGCTCTACCTTGAGTGCCTGCTGCAAGTTCAGGACAGTGCGCCTGTCCAAGCTTCCAGGAGCTTCACCCAGGGTCTCAGGTACACTCCCCTGTCCTGCTTCTTCCTCTCCGCTGCCTTGCAGCTGCTGAGCCAGCTGCAGCACATGACTCACGCCCTCACCAGAGCTTCCATTGGAGCTGCTGCCGTTAGGCATAGCCCTAGAGGAGGTGATGGTGGTGTTGGAGTCCCATTGAGAAGCTGTGCTGTCTATGAGGCTCTTAATGAGGACTGTGCCTTTCCCCAAGCCAAAAGATGGGCCCTCTTTGCCTTTCTTGCTTGCCTTTGGCTTGGCCCCATTGGCTGCCTCCTGCTTTGCTGCCTTTGGTGCCTTTCCAGCAGCCTACAATGTCAGGGGCCATGCTTGAAACACAAGGTGAAAAGAAAAAGAAAAGTTTACGCTTTTCAGCGATCATAACGGGAGCCTCCTAAGGCGGCAGCCCAGAGCTAAAACACAAGGTGACAGGTCTTTGGAGAACACACACTGCGAGGATGCAGCCTCACAGAGCCACTCAGCTGACACCGATGTTTTCATGCCACCAACAAGACAAACTCAGACGCAAAGGCTGAAAGAGATGCCGTGCTGTACAGCAAATCATTCATGCATGCAGCTGCGTCTACAACACATATCAACGCTTGTTGCGTGCTGCTTCATGCTTGATGGGTGGCACCAGATGTGTGCTGTGTGCTCAGCGCATGCCCTGCTGGCGGAGTCGGTGCTTAACAGAGCCATGCTTGCAAAAGTTGTGACAACACATGGATGGTGCACTGGCACACCTGGGTGCTGATTTCAGCCAGACTGAGTGTCAAAGAAGCCAGCAGGGCTTCTGCAGCCAATGCCCTGCAAGCAGCAGCAAGAGCAGCTGCAGCTGCTCTGGCAGCTGCTAGAGAAGGCTCCTGCTCTAGTTCTGCTGCCTCTGACAGCGTGCGCTTCAGATCTGCCCGTGCCCTTTGCATCAGGAGGACTGGAGAGTCCTCCATTTTGGCTTGGTGAGCTGCAGCAGCGTTGGCAAAGACCTGCAGGTACGGCTCGACTTAAGCTGCTGGGCATGTATCATGTCGTATTTGTATAGCATATATAATGATGCAAACGATATTTCCACCCCAAGCATCTTGAGGGAGGGGGTCAAACTCATGGTGAAAATGTGCAGACTGGACATTTTAGGGAGCTGCAGCAGTGTTGCCCAGTCCCTGAGTGATTGAAGGGCAGCTATTGCATTGACGCAGTGCGTATGTGTGCCGCATTGAGGAAGAAACAGCCCAAGCATGCTGACCTTAGAACGAGGCAGGGTTGTGTTTGCGGCCATGCGCTTCACACTGAGCTCTGCAACAGCTAGCAGCTTTGATGCCACTCCAAGCAACATCCAGGTCAGATTGCCCTGGCTGGACTGTGCCTGTGTGGGCAGTCAGAACAATGAATGTGGTGCAACAGATGCAGGCAGCTTTGACTGGTCAAGTCAACAGTCTAGTTGCAGCATACGCAGCAAAACATAAGACCCAAAAGCCTGTGGCTGCAATGCAGTGTATCTGACATACATTGACTTAGACTTCCATGAAGGTCTTGACACAAGCTTTGCCTCATGCAGCAGCATGCCAGAAACAAGGTCGTGCTTGAGGACGTCAGAGCAAAACGCAGCCTGAGGCAAGGGTGAGCGGGGCAAGGATCTGAGTAGACGACAGCAGCTTGTGGTAAGCTACCTGAGCTGCTTGAGCGGGCAATGTCAGCAGGCCCTTTAAACTGGTGGATGCAGATGCCAGTGCCTCATCTGCTGCGCCATGGCACTGCAGCATCACAATGTGCAGTCATGCATGTGCCATAAGTAGCAACTGCCTTGCGCTTGGTTCATGCCAAGGCAACCACATGGCTGAGTACAGTTGCCAGCAGAGGAATGCAGCCAGTGCATTGAGTAACTGTCACCAGCCACCGCTTGCTTGTTGACTAGATCCCACCAGACAAAACACCTTCAGCTGATCAGACATCTAGAGGTAATTAGGATTCAAGAGCAATAAGCTGTCTTCAGTTGTATTGATTCAGAGCGACTTTACAGTTGTCAACAGCAAGCGTGAAAGCCCTGCCTGAGGGACACTGGCGAAAGCTTCCAGTGGTGCAGCCTTCCTGGGGTTGACCCGAGGGGAGTCCTTGAGCAGGGCTGACAAGGAGCCAACAACATCATTTGCTGCCTTGCCAGCATACTCATCTTCCAGCGCTGCTTTGACCTGCACAGATCAAAGCTACTATTGCAAGTTGTATCACCAAATGTTGCATGGGTGTGCATGTGCCTCCCGTTGAGGCACAGCTACTGCTCTGCAGCTGACCTGTATCTGTAGAGCTTCTGCACTCAAGGCTGCCACCGCTGTTCCACCCAGGAGCAATTGCCTTGCGGTCTGTATAGTCACAGCCGCAGCTCCAAGTGTAACCCATTGACCTGACTGAAGCATGGCTCGTTCTTGCTGACTGATTCCAGGAGCTGATAAGTGTTGACGCTGCAGAGCTTCTGACAGTGGACTGCTGTTGCCATCACAGAGGGCTAGTCCAGTACCTGCTGCTGCATCTGCTATTTGCTGCAAAGGTGCCGCATCTGTGTTTGCAGACGTCAACAGAAGCTGCGTGCCTGAGTTCAGGAGGTCAACAAAGTATTGGAGAACTGCCAGGCGCAGCTTGGTGCTCCCGTTGGCCAAACTGATCAGTCGACACAATATGCTGGCGCGGCTCTCGATGCTTGTTAATGGCGAATCAACTTTGGCTGCTGCCGAAATGTCATTGGACTCCAATTTGAAGTCTTTTGGTGAGGGTGACTCTTTCTTGATACGGTCTGCCGTCGCCACATCGAGAGCGTTGGTCTGTCCTTGCGCTACCTGCAGGACCGCTTGGAGATCGGCAGCGCCAGACGCGCCCCCGATCACGACGGAACTTGCCATAATGTTCAGCACCGATTGCGAGACACAATCCCGTCGCTTGCTGCTACACCTGACTTCTTGACCTAATAGGGCATGCTGAGGCATGCTGTGACTCTAGCTCCACTACAGTGCCTTTTGAGCACTGACAGGGTGGCGTGCGCATGCATCGTGTGATTATCAGCAGCAATGCCTACGCAAGCTTATACTGATTACATCAACCAGCTGGATCATAAGCCAACTTTGACCAGCAATTGTCTTCGCTGTGGTTATGGTGTGTGGCGTCTTGAACATTAGTCCTAATCAGTGTGTGTTGATTTCCCAGTGATAGGCTGTTGACCCCCTGATAAGTCCTAAAGACAGGAAATATAACCTGATTGATTGATTGCAACCAGTTTGGCCATGAGCCAACTGTGGACGCTGCGAATGCATATGCAGCATGAATTGATTACAGTCTTCACAAGCGCAAAAGTCTGATGTACACACACGCATATCTACATACATTACCTCAAGCTGTTTGCATGGTATCTTGAGGCGCAAAATCTGGAGTTTTCTGCCTCCATTGGAGCAGCTTCAGCGAGTTCAAGGCAACAAGCAATGTAGACCCTTCATGAAACGAAACCGCAACCCATAGAGGTAAAAAACCAAGCACGACTGGCAATGCCAAAACCAGAATAGAGCCGATTGCCAGGATCAGGTTTTGTCTCAAGACGTGTTGAGTTCTGTGAGCCAGTGACAGTAGCAAAGGTATTGAGGCAATGCCTTCTTTGCTGAGGACAATGATGTCAGCAGCTGCGGCGGCCGCTGCAGTGGGGCTATCTGAAATTGCAATGCCAACATCAGCAGCTGCCAGTGCAGGAGCATCATTGATGCCATCACCCACCATCAACACGCCTCCTACTGCTGAATCACCATTGCTGTCTTTGTGCCGTGCCTCATCAACAGCCTGCAACCATTTCAAACTGCACTATGCAGCAAACTCAAGGATGCCCACTGTAGTCTAGGCTCTGAACAAAGGAAGTTGAAATCCAGGTCAATGAAGACATGGTATGTGGCTTGCACATCTGTGTCATGTCTCAACAGCCGATACCAGTTTCATGCTACTGATGCAGTGAAGTGCTGTCAGTGATGTGACTTGTGGTAGTGCAGTACATAATGCTGTTGGTGGCTGTGGTTCAGCTGTCCTGAGAGCGTCTCTATCTGAGTACATGCAAACCTTGACACCACAAGCATGACCATGCTTGATTGAACCCTCTGCAAACCCCAACATTTAGCATATATTGTGTTGGGAGCAGCAGTGACGCTCACCTGCAGCTTCTGCTCAGGCGACAGGCCTGCCCTGACATCATCAATCTTCAGCTGCTTGGCCACACGCTGAGCGCTAGCCTCATTGTCCCCCGTCAGCATCATCACCCTCACATGCTTCTCCTTACGCCCTCTGCCCAGCCACGACCCCTCCCTTAAGTCTTCCAGCGCTGCAGCACTGCGCTGATGCACTGTGTCCTCAAACGCAAACACCCAAATCTGACTCTCAGAATCACCGCCTTGACTGCCTCCCGCCTGCTGTGAGTTGCTCGGCTCTACAGGCTGAATAGTTTCAGAACTGGGAGTGGGAGTGAGTTTAGATGATGCTGATGGTGAGCTGTCTGGACTGGATTGTTTCTGGCTGTGGCTAGTAGTGCTGCTGCTGTTGTGGCGGTCTGAAGCTGTCTCTACTAAGACTGAGATGACCTTGTCAGCACCTTGTTGCTGACAAGCATGGGTGAGGGCTTGCTGCTGGCAGGCAGACAGGCCTTCTGAGGCAAAGGCCTCAGAGCCAAAACGTATGCGGCGTTTCCTGCCAGACTTGTGTACTGTGCCTTCTACTCCTGCACCTGCAACGCAATGCACACCGTTTTCATGTCTGAGTTTGATTCTCCTTCTGGTGCAAATCAAAGAGCACATGGCTCAAGTTAAACTCTGATCCTGTGACTATCATCAGCAGCAATGAGCTAAGCTGATTGGCTCAACGACCAGTGGTGTCGACCCATGAACATCATCTTTGGTCTTGCGTGCCCCTGTACCATCCCAGTACTCTGTGCCAGCACAGAGGCAAACATGAGCTGACCTATTTCACCAAGCACAACACAATCTGCCACCCCTACTAAGTCCAGGTTAATCCATCAGCCTTGCAATCAAGCACTAGGCAAGAGCATGGCCATGCAATTGCATATGCATCTCTTGCATGAAAAGTCTTTTGTATAATGCTGCATCTGCTAGGTGGCTTCATTGGCAGCTGACAGGGCGCACTTAGTGTGCAGAACTGATGTTGGTATGCAGAACCGATGTTTTCACTGAAATCTAAACATCGCTTGCTCAATGATTGTCATGTCAATATTGCTATGTCTTCCTATCACAAATGGCAAGTATCACTCAAAGGTGTACCTGGCTGCTGATGGAAGTCATGCACCTCAATTTGAGGCAAGGCAGAGGCAGCTGAATTGGCACACAGCACGACAGCTTGGGACACAGGATGTGTGCTTCTGACCGACAGGGCTGCTGCCTCTGCTAAGGCTGTCAGCTCCTCTGACTGCCCTTCCTGTGTCAGCTGCTGCGCCCACTCGGTGTTGCCTGCGCCATAGAAATCAAGCTGAGAATGACAATTTGCAGACATTTCCGTAACTTTACAGGAGTGCAAATTGTGTGGTCTTGCAGCCATATGTATTGCGGCTTGCCGTCAAACCTTACTGCTCTGTTCTTGACGCCCAGTCATGCAGCATGGGGCAGGGTCATCTATGGCAGCTGTTATAGCAGCAGTCTTGCAAGTGAGCTCACCGATCAGACACTCTCCACACAAAGGAGCACTATCAGCTGATACTGTGTTGTTTGGACCTGTACATTCTCACTCTCAGGTACATGGTATTTATGCCATACCCAGGGAATCGTGAGAGGGTAAGGGCTTAGAGCTGGTCTGATGCACAGGACGCATTGAGGAGCAGGCAAGGGCGCCTGTGGTCAAGGTGCCAGTCTTGTCAAAGGCTATGGTCCTGCACCTGACCAGTGCATCCAAGACATTGCCACCTTGTATGAGTATCCCCCTGCAACAACATAATCACGACTGAGCTTTGACTGGGTGAATGGAATAGATACATAGATGCATACATACATACATACATACATACATACATACATACATACATACATACATACATACACACATACATGGCATGCCAATGCAGATGAAATTGAGCATCAGATTGATGCGAATCAGGATGGAGTCAGCCAAGTCTTAGTATTGGAGACTGGTCTGAAGAATCAAGATGTCAGGTCCAATGATGTGTATGGTTTGTTTGCCGCTGAAGATGAAGCAGAAATCCAGCAGCTGCAAGTCTTCTGTGCATGCACAGGGCAGCATCATGATGGTGTGCATACATCCCATGCACTGGCATGATAATGAAGGTGACCTGGAAGTGACAGCTCCAATGGCTGAGACATATGCTAAAGGAACCAGGACCAGGGCACATGGAGATGCTGTTGTCAGAAAGCCCATGGCTCTGTAGAAGGCGCCGCGCTGAGTGGGCGAACCCAACATGGGCACCCCAAGCATTGGTAGCACTACCAAGATGACAAGTGTAGCTGCTATGATGGCCTTGGAGTACACCTCGCCAAAGGAGTCTATCCACCTTTTCATCTTTGGTCTGCTTGCCTACAAACGAAGGCACTGCATCATCTTCTGCAGGAAGTCATTTGAGACATGAGGCACATGGCATATAATGATGGCAACAAGCACACATGCTGCTGCAGCTCTGGAGTGATTTTCAGGTAGGACTTGGTTGGCAGCCCATGCGTCAAATTGCACGGCTTAAAATGGGATAGATTGGTACAATGATTTCAAGTGCAGAGTCTACTTTGTAATGGCTACAGCTTGCCTGCATTTTTTAGGTGGACCAAGCGACACACACAAGCACAGGAACCAGAAGCCAATGATCAAGATATTCCAAGGGCCACTCCGCACATACTGAGTGTCTAACAGCTTGCCTGCGCTTGCTGGGTAAGGCGAGCAATGCGAGCAGGAGTTGAGTGTTGGAAGCCTTGCAGTGCTTTGACGACCAATAGGCCATCAAGGTTGAGGCTGCCTGCTGGCACCTCCATGCCCTCTGAAAGGCGCACTGGCAGAGCCTCTCCACTGATGTGAGACCAGCTGACTTGGGCTGTGCCATGTACTACCTGGCCATCCAATGGAACCTGCCATGGCAATGCATGCATGCGTCATGACACATAAATCTGTAGATTGTCAGCATGCAAGCGTGTGGCACAAAACCTGCCAGGGGAGAGAAGTAATAAAGCAGAATGCAGGGCCACAGCAGGACAGCATAGTATGTGGTGGCAGCACGGGATGGCAGATGCACTATATGAGCAGTCAGATCTCACGAGAAGCATACAGTTGAGCATCACAGATGTGAGGCAAAAAGCCTGCAACCACGCAAGATGCCGCACAAACACCCATGTCTGTTGCGCTTGACATACCTTGACGCTGCCAACAGGGAACATTAGGTTGCTGCTTAAGCATACGAGCATTTAGTCACACTGTTATGTTCTGCAAGCCTCAGTAGCTCCTGTCAAGCAACCCAGGAATGCAGGATTACCTGCTCCCCAGGCCGTATGAGCATATTGCTGCCAACAGCAACATCTCTAGCCTTTGCAGTTTGCAAGTGAGACATGTCTGGGGAACCCTCCGAATTGAGCTCTACGAGAACAGCATTCTCAGGAGTGGCATCAAAGAGGGCTTGTAAGTTGCCTTGTGCCTGGTCTGTTAACTTGTGCTCTAGCACATGTGACCCCTCAAACAGCACCATCAACAATGCACCCTGCATGACACCCTGCTGTCATATCACAGACTTGGGACACAGCTAGGTCACGGACATAGTGAGTTTACTCACCTCCAAAGCTCCACCAATAGCAAGTGTGCCAAACACAGCTAGAGTCATCAGAACATGAGTATCAATGTGCCCAGCAGTTAGGTCGAAACACAGGTCGATCAGCTCTGGAATGCCAGCCAGCACATAGATGATGGCTGTAGATATTGAACTGATCTGTAGGCACAGATTGGCCTGTGCAACCTGAGCTCCTCCAACCCAAGCTGTCAGTAGAGCAATAACCATGAGGCACGCTATTGTAATGGCATTCCATGCTTTGCCACGAAGCTGCGAGGCTAGCTGCAACAGGCCAAGTCTGCTAAAAACCCAGGACAGAACCTTATGCACTGCGCTGTCATTGATAGGTGCTTCATGCTCGTGATCGTCGTCGTGTGGGTTGAAGGACGCATTGTCGAAGGCTAGTATGCGCTCCTGTTGACTAGTTCCGAATGGTGGAACCGAAGATGCGTGACTTGGGTGCTGGTGGGTCAAGGAAGCTTGACAGATCTGCAGGCTTATGCCACGACTGGGCGGTGGTGTTGAAGCTCGATGAACGACATTTTGCAAAAGTCGCGGCTGATTACAAAGCTTGATTGTTGCATGTGAGCGCGGCGTTCCAGCTGCGACGCTGCGTGGGTGAGCCACTGGGTCCTGTGCCCGCATGCGCCTGTGGCAGGACAGGCGACGACCGCCATGTTGAGAAGACTGCGAGCGATGCAGTCGTCCTCTCATGGCTCCAGGCTCCGATGACTCAGATGTTGTCAGGACCCAGGTCGCACGACGCATAACAGCAGAGGCTTTTGTTTTGCTAACCACAAGAATAAAATCGTCTGTCATCCGTTCTTGATCAATGACTAATATTTCGGGAAGGTAATAAAATCGACAAGCCAAATCTTGATCAGCTGCTGATGCCATTTTGAATCAAAATTTTTGATCAGGTTCCTCACTTACAGCGCAGTATTACGTCGCGCATTGTGTCCTGTCCTGTATATACTTGCCTAATTGGGACGCATCAAAAAGCATACGGCGGCTAAATTTTCAGGCCCGCTTGGCTATCTGAGTTCCCTTGATAGATTGGATCTCAGATACACTTTCCCAAGGATACACTAATTTGCAGAGCTTGGTAAAATGCCTGGATCATAGAGGTGTTGCAACAGATACAGTATGCAGTCAAGCAAGGTTGTGTTAGGCTGGGCAATGCATTGAAATGCACCTCGAAGGCTGTATTTACAGTCATGGAGAGTAGAATCGCTGACTGAAAAGCTGCTGAGACAACCATGGCGTTTGTTACTGACTGTTGGGGCGAGGCTGGCAGTCCCGACGGCCGGCCACGAGCGCAAGCACAACGCATGTAGAGCTGATATTGGAGGTTGTGTTAGTGGTTATACCTATATCAGCAGAGTAAAAAGCCCTCAGAATGCGTGTCGAGGCTCTGTTGAAGAGTGCAATCAGGCACATGCAGGTACTTGTCCACAGAACCAGGCACAAGGCAGACAAGCTCGTGACTGGCGCGCTGAAGCTGCTCTTGCTGGCTATCTGTATGTGCTTGAGTCCTCAGTCTGTGTGTGAAAAGTGAAAGCCTGTAACTTGACTAGCACAGAAAGGTCGCATTGCAAAGGGGCGAACCCCGTAACGCCTAGGGCAATAGTGGCAAGTCCCAAAAGTAAGGGCTTACGCACATAGATGCATTGCAATACACAGCCTGCATCCCACATTCATGTCATTGGCTATCTGAGTTACAAATTGATCCCATCGCACGCCAATATCGGCATTACCATCATTGGCAAAGGACATGCTGTCAGCTGGAAGCTCCAGAACCACACGCAGGTATTTCTTGCTCTTGCAGCCGCTCCCAGTCCAATAGCTTCAATGCACGCTCATGGATGCCTTTGCTGCCTGCTGCTACCACCTCACCTGTTGGCCATCAACACCCTCCCACATTGATGACTTGACACTTGAGATAGGACTGTGCATGAATCAAAATGCCATCATTTGTGGGACCTTATGCAAAAGGAGTTGACATGGGCATGGTGAGCGCAACTAGCTCTGGCCGTGTGTGGTATTGAGGCCCAGAGTACTGAGCTCTACCGTCTTGGTAGTGCCACACAGCAAGCAATACCACGCAGACTGAGCTTGACACCAGAGTGTAAATCAGTCACCTGGTAAGCTGCCCATCAGGTATCCGTCTGGAGCACACCTCCACATTAGAGGGTTACCCTGTGATACAGGGACAGTAAGGCGGTCTCGGTTTTCTCCAACAAATATGTTTCCTTGGCCATGACACACACGCGCACACACACACACACTCCAAGCTGACAGGAGGTCAGTCAAACATTATGTGCTGCATAAGTCAAGCTGCACTTCAGTAACATGATGGCTATACATATTGGCAGCAGGCTTTTGTGATGCCCAAAAAGTATAGTGCAGACTCTGATGGCTTCAGCCAGATTTCTTCAGTGGGGTACACGGCCAAGTGACCTCTGCGAGCAGCCAGGCAACCACATTATGACAGTAACATGATGGAGCTTGAAGGCTTACCAGCCAATCAGTCATCACCCCTCCAGCTTCCTGCACAATGGGCACCAATGCCATATAGTCATAGGGCTTTAGATCTGCCTCAACTACTAGATCCACACACCCAGCAGCCAATAGACCGTATGCATAACAATCGCAGCCATACAGTGGCGTCCGCACTGCCTCCCTGACGTTATTGAAGGCCTGCTCTGTGTGGTCCTCTGCTGAAAACATGTGAGGGGTGGTGGCATACAAGTATGCCAGGCTGATGTCTTGGCACTCTCTAGTGTGCACCTTCTGCTCTGCAATACACAGCTTGTCACATCAAGTCAACGCTGCCTGATGTGTGTCCGTGCCCAGCGCATGTAGCACAACACATTACATGAGTGTCACATGTCTTCCATTACTGTGATCATGATGATGGCGGTGAGCAAGAAAACTTTTTCTTGTCATAATCATCATCACTCTCATCTACATCATGCTCTGTATACTAAGCAGGGCCATGCTCTATCTCAGGTGTAAGTGAACTGCCTGGAGACAGGCAGATGTCAAATTGCATGGCACTGCTTAGTACACAGAGCATGGTGTTGATGACGGTGTAACTGAATCATCTGCACATGATATGCAGTAAATGACTAGACAATGGGGGCTGACTTCCTGCAAAACTGTGCACCAAAAGCAGTGAGGGCCCGCTTGAGGCACAGCATGAGGGCCTACCATTAAGAGTAGTGCCGTGATCCTTGATGCCAACCCATCTCTCCTTGGTGATGGGCTGGTCTATGACTCCAATGATTGGCTCACCATTGCACAACAGGGCAATAAGGGTGCCAAACACAGGTTTGCCTGTGCACACATAGCATCAACCAATGACATAGTAGCACCAGACAAAATTTGTGCTATGTGTCATGACATTGGATCAGTGACATCTCCACCACCAGGGTCAAATTGCTGTGCTTGTGCACACGTGTACAGGTGCTGACTGACCATGCATGATGCAAAAGACATTGACACTGCAAAACCAGAGTGCTCAATAACATGCTGACCCTGCTGATGTTGGGTACCTGTGATGAAGCTCTTGGTGCCATCAATGGGGTCTAGCACCCATAAGTATTGTGCGTCACTGCTTTTGGGCTGTTGCATGCCTTCCTCTTCTCCAAAAATACCATGATCTGGAAACTTGGCAGAAATTAGATCCCGCATCGCCCTTTCAGCTTTCCTGTCTGCCTCTGTCACTGGACTCTTGTCTGCTTTGTTGTCAATAGTCAGGGGCTGCCTGCAGGAAAGCTATAAACGTGTTCCACAGGGAAACCCAAGGGAGCAGCAAAATGAGCACACCTGAAGTATTGTCGTGTGATTGACCCGGCAGCCTGTGCAAGCTCCTTGGCTAGGTTCACGAATTCCTCCAGGTCGCTGTCAACAACAGACTGTGCTTCTGCTGATGCCGCAGCCCTTGCTGGGGCCATGCGTGCTGCAAAACACTTGATGTGGTGTCTACTGAGTGCGCCTGCTCTGAGGCAGAAAGTTAGATTGCAAGCATGCAGGCCGAGTCTGTTGGCCCTGCGGGCAGTTGGCTGCGGGTGGTGCACTGGTGATCTGATGCCTTGAATGCTGCATGTTGTGTTGTGTTGTCTGGTGTATGTCACATGACGTGTGGCGTTTGGATGCTGCAGGCCACGCAAAAGTGCAAGAGTTTGTGGCATGCAGGCTATCTGGGGGTGGGCGATGCCGATGCGCGAGACGCTCCTTTGCTACAGTCCTACAATCAATATCACGACAGATTTTGTCGCATGGGCGCAGCGTCCCAAGCTCATGAATGACCTGGCGCTCAACATGGCGTTGACTTCACTTCACGGTTGTCTAGTTGCAGCAGCAGTTGACCTGGTCAGCTTTGTGCTTGCAAGTTTCCATTGCTCGGGCCAATAAACTACCGTCATCAACAACAGAGCAGCAAGCATGTCTGTGCCTCTATGCACAGCTTATTTGCTGGTCGTTGCGCTCCCTTGACCGGAGAGATCATGGCGTAACACTGAGGAAGGCGCTGATCTAGTCTCCAGCCCTGTCCCCTGCAACTCACTCTGTAGCCAGATGGCACCAGATCCGAACAGCCGACATGAAGTCGTTCACGGACCATTGCAAGCTTTCTTTCGTACGACGCAATTCTGGAGAAGGGCTACCGGCATCTACCTGTCTTACAAAGGAGCGCAGGCGAAAGCTCAAGCCCTGAGATTGGGAGGCTGGGACACGGAAAAGCTGAAAGAGGTCCATTGGAAGCCCCATCATGCATGGGCTGGGGAGGAGATGTATTCTCTCTGCGTTGATATGCGCGGCTTCTACTTGAAGGTTTGCCTAAGCAACTGTAGACTGTTGTCTCACAACAAGCAACAGATGTCATGAATATGTTGTTCAGGTTCTGTTGTCATGGCTGTCGTGCTGCCTATAGGTTGGCCAGTTTCTTGGAGCAAGAGGGGACTTCATGCCACTGCCTGCATGTGAGCGCCTTTCAAGATTACATGATCAGGTAGTCACACACTGCAGCCTCAGCCCGCCCACTTCCAGCTTATCCCGTCACCAACGCTGATGATTGTTGTGATCCAGCACAAACTAGAAGCCAAGTGCCCCTCATCCACTGCAGTAAAGCTCAAGTTGACTGTTCCTTGCACCGTGAAGTCAAGCTGCCTATGTGTTGATATGCATTTCCTTGCATGCCTTGTGACTACCCCAAAGACTTTGACAGGCATCAGCAGCATCTGGAGGTCGCATGCGCTGTTGCAATTTTGTCTACTGTTTGAGCCTTTGTTGATGTTGGTAGGTGCCGCCTATGCCTCCTGCACAGACCAAGGAGGTCATAGAGAGGGAGTTGAATGCCCCACTTGAAGATGTGTTTGAGTGGATTGACCTAGAGAAACCCTTGGGCTCTGCGTCCATATCCCAGGTGCTGTTTTTGTTGCTCCCCGTCTGTCATAGTCATGCTTCTGCAGTCACAGTAGCTGTGAACCACTCTGTAAGGCCACAGCGCATATATGACCACAGCAGATCTGGCGCCAAATCATGTGCTCCACTACCTGAATATAACCACCAACACCAAGCAACAATAGTTTGCAATATCAACTGTGAACTTGTTTCATGGCTTGTTTGCACTAAACAGATACTGCTGCAAACACAATGTTTGCTTGTAATGTGAGGCCTCTCATTGACTGTCGGCAAGCTATTGCAGGTCCACAAGGCTAAGTTACGCAATAAGAAGTTCTCCAGACGGCAGAGGAAGCAAGCAGCAGCATACACTCAGCATATAGTGGCTCCAGGAGCTGATCTAGGGAGCATAGCTCGAGCAAACAATGTGCTGGTCTCTGACATTGAGAGGCTGAACACAGGTACCTTCTGCACCCAACTCTGCGTCTCCCTCAGCTCATGATTCATGAATGGTGGTTTGCTTTGCTTTGCAGCCTCTTTATGTATCCTAATGATCATCATTTTTTTGCTGTGAAATGCAACCATTGAGCATCTGTCAAGCCCAATGCATGGTGCTTCAAAACAGGACCGCAGCTACTCCCTTGACCGGCTGTGTCTTGCTGAGTAGCTAGATCTCTAGTCTTGTACATCAGTCAACAAGCACAATGGCGCCATCTGATGTGAACAGACTCATCACCTTCCAGCAGGTGCTATGTGAGCTATTCCCGCCAATCACCAGCGTGGGGCAGGCACCTTCAAGTCACCACAGACATTACAGCTGAACCTGCAGCTATGCGCAGCTCCACTACTGACTGCAACCAACACCCTCTGACTGCCACCCACACACAGAGGTCTTGCCCACTGACACTCAGCATGCTAGACTTTGCCTTTGCAGGAATGGGTTTGTCAGAGCTGCAGGCAGGCAGCCTGATCAGGCTACCCAGCTCAAGTGACACCCAGCTTGGCCCATCTTCATCAGCCATCGCTGCAGCAGACGCCCGCTCATCCTCCCAGGGCCCTCACAAGGGCATAGTAGCAGTGAAGGTGCAGTACCCTGACGCCTACCCAACCATGGCTTTGGATCTGGGCAACGTCAAGGCAGCCGCTCAGTTCCTGCAGAAGAC
>JAABUU010005227.1_pt1 | contig 14714 bp, 15 predicted proteins | sample 5559301 | NCBI WGS metagenome assembly JAABUU01 (sample SAMN10711884, study PRJNA513360) | rock metagenome | isolation source: Antarctica rocks | place: Antarctica: Victoria Land, Richard Nunatak white | reverse complement strand
TCAATCCGGCGGCGTTACGGCGGCAGATTGAGGCAGCACAGGACGCGCTCTGGCGGCTAGCCAGAGTAAGAATTATTGGTGAGGCAACGACCCTGCAAGAGTAAGATTTATCCGTGAGGCAATACGTCAGGAACCGCCTCCTTTTTGCATGCTAGTACAGCGAATGCACGCGGTTGGCACCACTCTTGCACAAGTGATCGCGAACGGGGACGCAATCATGCATTTCCGTGCTACGGTGTATCGTATCAGTGATGGATTTTTGGCGATGATTGCTATGAGCAAAGCCGCATCAGTCTTAATTGTTGAGGACGACGAAGACATCGCGGCCCTCATTGCGGACGCGCTGCGGGAAGAGACGGATGCGCGACCATTCATTCTGCATAACGGGAGTGATGCCATCCGTTTCCTCGCCGAACAACCCGTTGACCTTCTCATTCTCGATTATCAACTTCCCGGCGCAAATGGCCTTGAGGTCTACGACGCTATACGCCAGAATGCGCGAACGAGGCATACACCGGTACTCTTCATTACCGCAAACGATACGCGTGCGGAGTTCCAGCGTCGGGGCCTTACCTCTATGCGTAAGCCGTTCAATGTGTTCGAACTGTTGGCAACGGTTGAGGAACGATTGAGCCAATCCCAAAATAGCGCTGCGGTAACCGAGTAGACGAGACGCGCTTGATCCCCAAATCAAGATAATTGCAACAGTGCAAACCGCACCATGATAACTATAGCAAGGGATTTGCATTGGCACGATTCCTGCGATAGATTTCTTGCGGTGCATTCCGTACGGCGACGAACTACACACCGAAAGCGTTGGGGTTAGAGGGGAGTTAGGGGCTCATGGCCGGTTTAAGCCACTCAATGGACTTTACGCACGATCAGCGTCAATGGATTTCTCCCGTCCTCATTGAAGCAAACCAGGTCTTACTCCTTTCACGCGCTGAACTCCAGGCGGCGATGCGCGCGGAAATCATGAAGAATCCCGCTCTCGAACTCGATTTCGATTCTCCCACTGGTGACGAAACGCGCCAGTGTTCGATTTGTGGCGAGGCGCTCCATAACGGTTGGTGCGCGATGTGCCACAGCCGCCCACAGGAAGCGCCGACGCGTGAGAGCTACGAAGAGTATGCCGATCAGTGGTATACCGCCTCGCCCCGCCGCAACGATGGCGATGACGATACCTACGATCCATTCACCGCCGTCGCCTCCGAAGAAGACCTCCGGCGGCAATGGCTGGCCGATGCTGGGGCGATGCTCCCCGAAGACCAGATCCGCATCGCAGCCTTCTTGATCGTCCACATCAATGAGCGCGGCATCCTCGATACAACGCTCGCCGAAACCGCGCTCGCGTGCGAGTGCGACGAGGAGATGGCGCTCGATGTCCTCCAGGTCGTGCAGGGCATTGTTCCCGTTGGTGTCGCGGCACGCGATTACCGTGAGTCATTCCTGCTCCAACTGCGCGGATTGCGCGAGGGAGGCATGGCGATCCCGGAGACAGTCGAGCAGATCATCGCGGATCATCTCTCCGATCTCGCCGCCGGGCGGTTCGCGCACATCGCCGGTACGCTCGGCGTCGCGACGGAGGTAGTCGAGGGCGCCCGCGCCTTTATCCGCTCTCACCTCACGCCGCACCCCCTCCAAAGCCCCTCCACGCGTGCCGGCCGGAAGACTTCCGCGACCGGCTTTCTTACGCCCGATGTTCTGATCCGCGAAGATGCGGACGGCGAGTTGATCGCCGTCGTGCCGGAGAGCGGATCGAACCGGCTGCGTATCAATGAAACGTACTCCGCCATCGCCTCAGACCGCAGTATGCTCGCCGGGCTTTCCGAGCAGGAGCGCGAGCACATCCGTGAGAGTGTGGCGCGTGCCCGGCTCTTTCTCCATGGTGTCCGGCAGCGCGGCGCGATGTTGCAGCAGGTCGCGCAGTATGTTGTCTCGGAGCAGGAAGATTTCCTCCGCTACGGCGTGCGCGAACTGAAGCCGCTGACGCGCGCGGCAGTCGCGCAGGCGCTTGGCGTCCATGAATCCACCGTCAGCCGCGCGACGGCAAACAAATACGTCCTCCTCCCCGAGCGGCGCGTCATCCCCTTCTCGGATTTCTTCACCGCCTCACTCGGCGTAAAAGATGTCATCAAGGAATTGGTGGATCGCGAGCAACACCCGCTTACGGACGACGAGATCTGCGACAAACTGAAGGAACTTGGCATCCAGATTGCGCGGCGGACCGTCGCGAAATACCGGGGCGAACTCGGCCTGCTGCCATCCACGATGCGTTAATGTGGGGTGGAGATTCGGGTCACGCCGGCTCCTTCACCATCGCCGCATAATCGTTGTGCAGGTAGTGATTCTCCATCACATGCCCGACGCGCCAGCCGTACCGCTCGTAGAAGCGTTGCGCGGGGCCATGATGCCGCGTGTCCAGAGTAAATCTATGCGCGCCGTGTGCGACAGCCCATTCCTCAAACGCCGTGAGCAGGTGCGCGCCGATACCGCTGTTCCGTTCTTTCTTCGTCACCATCAGTTCACCCAAATGCGCGACACCCGCACTCACGCCGCACGTCGCGGCGCCAATCAATCGTCCATCTCGTTCCGCCGTGATGATGCATTTCCTATTCGTCCACGGCTCGGGATCAATCGCGTTCCATTCCGCATCGAGGAATGACCGCACATCGTTGTCGCCCGTACCATCGTGTACCGTAATTGCTGCCTTCGTTTCCATCGTGCTCCCTTCCGTACGGCGAGTATACTGCGCCCCATGGAATCGTTACGACTGCCGACCGTCTCCGTCGTCATCCCTGCCTATAACGAGGCGCGCGTGATCGCCCGCTGCCTCGGCTCACTGCTCGATCAAACGCACCGCCCGCATGAGATCATCGTCGTGGACGACGGCTCGACGGACGATACGCGGACAATCGTGCGCGGCTTCGGCGGTGTGACGCTGCTCGAACAATCGCATGAGGGGAGCGGCGCGGCGCGGAACCGGGGAGCGAATACCGCGACGGGCGATGTGCTCTGCTTTCTTGACGCGGATATGCGTTTCGCCCGTGACTTTCTCGCCTGCCTCGTTGGGCCAATCGCGCGAGGTGAGGCCAGCGGCGCGTTCCACGCGACGGAGTACGTCGCCAACCCACAGGAGCGATGGGCGCGCCTGTGGAATATCAACCAGCGCCTGCCAATCACCCGCAAACTGCCGGACGACTCCCCCGATCGGCAGGCCGTCTTTCGCGCCGTCCGCCGCGATGCTTTCCTCGCGGCGGGTGGCTTCATTGCCGGTGGCTACGACGACGACCTCTCGCTGGCGGAACGGCTCGGCACACTTGCTGTTGCCGCCCCCGGTGCGGTCTGCTACCACACCAACCCGGCGCGGCTGCGCGAAATCTACGGCCAGGCTCGCTGGGTCGGCGCGAGCAACGCCGTCCCGCAGACGCTGCATGAATTCTGGCGCTACTGCCCGCTCAACCTGCGCGGCAAAGGCTGGCGCGCTCTCGCCCGCCCCGGCGAGCGTGCCCTGCCCCTCTTCCGCCTCGTCTACGGCGCGGGCATCTGCGCCGGCATGCTCCGCGCCCGCCGTGGCCACAAGGCCAAATAACGGAAGCCGGGATCGAACCGCGTGCTGTCCAAGATTCATTTACGACTTTCTCGCAAGCGACTTAACGTATCGTTTATGAATTACCACGTAGCAAGCCCTGAATCTTGTTCGTGTGAACGCAGAACAACTCGGTCTTCGCATCCGACAGTTGCGAAGAGCGCGCGGCTGGACACAGGAAGCGCTCGCTGAGAAGGCGGGCATTCACCCGGTGTATCTCGCGGGGATTGAGGGTGGGAAACGGAACCCATCGTTCAAGAATCTTACCCGCATCGCGGCAGCACACGCAACGCCGTTTCCGTCCGCTCATTTGGCAGGCGCAAGGCACAGAGCGCGATCACCGCGCCGCCGACACCGAGGATACCAAGGGCAAGCCGCAGCGAGAGCGCGTCCGCAATGCCGCCAACGAGCGGAGATGATGCGGCCCACGCGAGGTAGGAGAAGGCAAAAAGGACGGCAGAGACAAGCCCCATCGCCCCCGGCGCAATCCGCCCGACGACGATGAACCCGGTCGGAAAAACGCCCGCTGTCACCACGCCGAGCATCGCGAAGCCGAGGATGACAAAGCCCGGCTGGCGCGTCAGGAGCGTCAGCGCATTGACAACAACGATCGCGCCGCCCGCGCCGATCAGCGCCACGCGCGGGCCAATCCGCGCGAGCAGACGCTTATTCATCAGGCGGCCAATCGTCATCGTCAGATTGAAGAGCGCATAGCCGATGCCGCCGATCCACGCCGACAGCCCGATGTCCGCGCGGAGATAGAGTGTCGCCCAGGTGCCCATCGTCCCCTCGATGACGAGGCCGCAGCACAGGATGACGGCGATCAACCGCATCGTCCGATTTGTCCGCATCTCGCGGAGCGTGCCGCGCCAGTCGCGTTGCTGCGTGGCGTGGCTCGTCTGCACGGGGGCCGGTACGCGCCAGATGGCGACGAGCATCAGGCCATAGAACGCGGCAAGCCCGGCCAGGATTGTCTGGTACGGCACGCCGACGGAGCGCAAGACGCCCGTAACGATCGCGCCCGTGACCGCGCCTGCGTTGAAACAGGCATGCAGGGCGTTGAGGACGCTTTTGGGCGAGCGGCGCTCGTAGTCCACCGACGCGGCGTTGATGCCGACATCGTAGACGCCCGCGCCAACGCCCTGAAAGATCACCGCGAGCAGCAGGAGCATGATCGAGGCGGGACCAACGAGCATCAGGCAAAAGGCGATCATCAGCGCCGTACCGAGCGTCGGCAGCAGGCGCGGGCCGATCCGGTCGCCCAGGTAGCCGCCGAGGAGCATGGTCGGCACCCCCGCCACCGGCATCACGGCGAGAATGCGCCCGAACGTCGCCTCCGAAATATGCACGGCGACGATGATGTCCTTCCAGAGCACGCTGAGCATCGCGAATGTGACGCCAAAAATGGCGAACTGCGCCGCGATCAACCAGAACGTCAGCGGGTGGTGCGGGGATTCAAGTCGGGAATGGGCGGGCAGAGCAAGCGTCGCAGTCATGCCGAGAGTGTCGCATGCGGGTTGGGGGATGGGCAAGGGCGGATCGGGCACACGCAGAATGCGGAATCACTCTCATCTTCGGCAACTATGCACGATGGCGAGGATCGTCAGGTATCGTCCGCGAACGCAGAGAGGATGCGCGTATCGAACGCATGAAGACAGGTGACACGATACGAAGCGCCACCGAATTACGTCAGCGGAAATCCTAGCGCTACGCAAAGCCGTCTCGAACAGCTACGCGCTCTCTCGACTGATGCGTACCCCCGATTGACGCCCGTTTGTGCCGCGTGCGACACTCGCGGTGCTGCGGCAATCGAAGGCGACGAATATGAGAGGGGCAGTGCTATGGTTCGTGTGGCGATGATTGGGACGGGCGGTGTCGCCGTCCAGAACCATATTCCGGGCATTCGCACGCATCCACAGGGGGAAGTCGTCGCGCTCTGCGACCCGAACCCGCAGGCGCTTGCCAAAGCCAGCGAGGCATCCAGCGTGACGCGCACCTACAGCGACTGGAATGAGGTGATCGCGCAAGACGACATTGATGCCGTCGTGATCGCCACACCGAACAACCTCCATATGCCAATTGCCATCGCGGCGGCGAACGCGGGCAAACATGTGATGAGCGAGAAGCCGCTCGGCCTCAACTACGAGGAGTCCGAGGCGATGGTCGCAGCGGTGACGGCGGCGGGCGTCGTCAATATGACCGCCTTCACCTACCGTTTCGTCCCGGCGATGCGCTACATGAAGCATCTCGTGGATTCCGGGATCGTCGGCGTGCCGTACCATTTCCGCGTCAATCGCCTGCAGGATTGGGGCGACCGCGCCGTCGGCTGGCGGCAGGTGCAGGCGCTCGCCGGTTCGGGAGAATTGGGCGACATGCTCTCGCACCGGATTGACTACGGCCACTACTTGCTCGGCCCGATTGGCCGCGTCGTCTCCGAGATGCGCCAGTATCTCACCGAGCGCCACAACCCGGACGGCTCGGCGCAGGCGTCGGACGTGGACGACTGGGTCGCCTTTCTCGGCGATTTCGTCAACGGTACGACGGGCGTCTTCGAAAGCACGAAGATGGCGGCGGGGCGCGGCTTCTATCTTTACAGCCAGGATTACGTCGAAATCAATGGCTCGGACGCTTCACTCGTCTACTTCCTCAGCACGCCGTTCCAACTGATGGTCGGCAAGGCGGGCGGCAATCTGGAGACGGTGCAATTACCGGAGGAATTCCTCAAAGTACCCGGCTCGCCGCGCGACCCGCATCAGGGCGACCCGTTGCAGGTCTTCCGCTACGACCAGTCGTTCGAGTTCATCGAGGCGATTGTCGAGGGCCGCCCCGCCTCACCGGACTTCCATGACGGCTCGCGGGCGCAGGCGGTGATGGACGCCGTAATTCTCTCGGCGACGAATCGCCAGTGGGTGCATGTCCCCGGCGCGGAGGTAGCATAGATGGCGGGCAAACTCGAAGGGAAAGTGACGCTCGTAACTGGCGCGGGCAGCGGCATCGGGCGGGCGGCGGCGGTGCGGCTGGCGCAAGAGGGCGGATCACTCGTTCTCGTCGGGCGGCGGGAAGCGCCCTTGCGCGAGACGGCCGGGATGCTCGGCGGGGCGGATGTATTGATCCAGTCGGCGGACATCGGTGACCCGCCGGCAGTGGACGGCGTGATTCGGGCGACGCTGGAAAAATACGGGCGGCTCGATCTACTCGTCAATGCGGCAGGTCTCAATGTGCCGAAGCGGTCGCTCGCCGACTGCTCGATCGAGGATTACCACACCGTGATCGCGGCGGACCTGAACGGCGCATTCTATCTGACGCGCGGCTTTCTCCCAGCGATGCGGCAGCAGGGCGGCGGGACGGTGATTAACATCGTCTCGGACTCCGGCTGGCGCGGTAACAACTTCGCGGGCGTCGCCTATATCGCGGCGAAATTCGGCCTGCGCGGCCTGACCGAGGCGATCAACGCGGAGGAGCGACAGCACGGTATCCGCGCCACCTCGATTTACCCCGGCGAGGTCAACACGCCGATCCTCGACCGCCGCCCCGTGCCCCCGCCCCCCGAAGCGCGCGCGAAGATGCTGCAAGCCGAGGACATCGCGGAATGCATCGCCCTCGCCGCCCTCCTCCCACCGCGCGCGATCATCGAAGACCTTGTCGTCCGCCCCGCTATCCAGGACTGGGTCAGCCGACGATGATAAACCGACAAACCGATTGAACTGCTATCGGAGGGAATATGCAGGTGATACGGGTGACAGACGAAAAGCGGGCGCGGAGTGACAATCCAGCGTTCGTGGGGCCGGTGCTGACACAGGATGTGGTACGCGACGACATGGCGACATTGTTGCGAGTGACGGAGGTGACGTTTCCGGCGGGGGCGCGCAACAAGTGGCACATGCACGCGGCGGATCAGGTGCTGATCGTCACGGCAGGGCGGGGGATCATCGCGACCGACGCCGAGGAACGCACCATCATTCCCGGCGATGTCGTCCTCATCCCCGCGAACGAGAAGCACTGGCACGGCGCGACCGCTGACACGCCGATGACCCACTACGCCATTCTCACTCCCGGCCCGATGACCGTCCTGGAATAAGGACTTCCTTTTGGAACCGACGGGTCGCCAGGTAGCGAGGGCCGCTATTCGAACACAGTATCGGCATCGAGCGTTACGGTCGGGAAAACGGTGGAGGGGAGCGATTCCCCACGATTGGCCAGCGCGATAAAGCGATAATGCCCGTCGTGCGGCTCGGTGTGGCGTTCAATGGTTTCCGCGGTTAAGTCAATGAGCCATGCTTCCGCAATGCCTGCGGTGGCATAGATGGGAAACTTGAATCCTCGGTCGTGGTCGCGCGAGGAATCCGCAACCTCGATGACCACCGGAGCATCGGCAGCAGTAGGAACCGTTTGGTAGGTGCGATCGTACAAGATCACGAGGTCCGGTTGTGGTTGGCTACTGTCAGACAGTAGAATCGGGTTCTGGACGCTCACCATAACACCATCGGGGAGGAGACGATTCAGCATCCGATTGAGGCGATTGACGCAGTTCATATGCCGGACGCCAATCGGACTCATCTCGATGATCTCCCCCGCGACTAACTCAACCCGATCATCCTCATGGAGGATGCCGGACACGGCCATCTGCTCGTACTCGTCCACTGTGAACCGTCGCCGTGGCATCAACATCGCCATGAAATCGCCCTCAGTCGCGTTGCTTCATCCATTCGTATGAAGGACAGGATACCATAAATGCTCCGGCATATTGACGCCGCCCCACACCCCATGTGAGACTCCGACAATGAACCGCACGCCGATTGTCTACAGCGACCATTACCTCGATCACCACACCGGCCCGCATCCGGAGACGGAGCGGCGCCTCGTGGCGATTATCGAGCATCTCGAAGCGGAGAGTTTGCTCGCGGATCGCCCGCTCCTCACGCCGACGAATGCGCCGCGCGCGGCGATCACGCGCGTCCATGACGCCACGTATGTGGAGGCGCTGGAGCGGTTCTGTGCGGCGGGCGGCGGCTGGCTCGAACCGTCCACGATCGTCTCGGCGGAGTCGTTCGATGTCGCGCTGCTCGCCGCTGGGGGAGCGATCCGCGCCGTGGATGCAGTGCTGACCGGCGAGGCGCAGCGTGTTTTCGCGCTCGTCCGCCCGCCCGGCCACCACGCGACTGCGGAGGGTGGTATGGGCTTTTGCCTCTTCAACAACGTCGCCATCGCCGCCCAGCACGCGCGCGACCACTACGGCCTCGAACGCATCGCGATCATTGATTGGGATGTTCACCACGGTAACGGCACGAACGACATCTTTTACGACGATCCGCACGTTCTCTTCGTCTCGGTGCATGAGTATCCGCTCTACCCGATGAGCGGCCTGGCGGCGGAGCGCGGCACGGCTACGGGGGAAGGATATACACTCAATATCCCGCTCCCCGCGCGCTCCAGCGACGCGGACTACCTGCGCGTCTTCGCTGATCTGATCGGCCCGCTCGTTCTCGCGTACCAACCCCAACTGATCTTCATCTCCGCTGGGTACGACGCCGCACAGGATGATCCGCTCGCCGGGATGCTCGTCACGGATGGCGGCTTCCGGCAGATGGCGGAGCATGTCGTTGGCTGGGCGGATGCCTGCTGCGATGGTCGCATCGTCGCCCTGCTCGAAGGTGGCTACGACCTCGCCGCCCTCGCGCGGGGCGTCGGCGTCACGCTTCGGGTGTTGGATGGGCAGACCTAACCCCCAATCCCTTCCATCCCTCGGCATGGGAAGGAGAGCGAGAGCCGGGATGCTCGATTATCGGTTGCGCCAAGCCACGGACGCGGATTACGACTTTCTCTACCGGCTGCATGTCGCGGCGATGCGCGATCTCGTCACGCATGTATGGGGATGGGAGGATGCGCGGCAGGAGCAGTTCTTCGCGGACCACTTCGATCCCGCGCACTCCCGGATTGTCATTGTGGACGGGATGGATGTCGGTGTCATCGCCGTCGAATGGGGCGCGGCGGATGTATTCCTCGCCAACATCGAAATCCTGCCGGAGTATCAGCGGCGAGGATTAGGCGCGGCGCTCGTCACGCAGATCATCACAGAAGCGGAGGCGTGCCATCTCCCAGTACGGCTGCAAGTGATAAAGATCAATCCCGCTCGGCGGCTTTACGAACGGCTCGGCTTTGTGAGTACCGGGGAGACGGAAACGCATCATCTGATGGCACTTGCTCATGTGCCATGAATACACGGTGGTGACTTGCTACGCCTCCTCACTCTCGCCGCGTCCGAGGACAGTATCCTGACACCCACGTACCGAGATACTCAACCCCAGCCAGACACCGGACATAATGACTGTCAGGCCAAGCATGTACGGCATGAGCGACCAAAGGCCGATCGCCTGCGCGAGATTGCCCGCCAGCCAGGGGAAGAGCGCCGCGCCCATGCTGCCGAGGCTGGCGAGGAAGCCCACCGCGCTCGGCACGAGACGCGCGGGCACGAGACCGGGTACGAGGGCGATCGTGGTCGGATAGATCGGCCCGAGCGCGTATCCAGTCAACCAGAGGCCGAACGCCGCGACCGCAGGCAGCGGCGCGAGCCAGATCACGAGCACGCCGATTGCCGCGCCAATCAAACACGAGCGGATGAGCGATGCGTCCGCGATGGTGAGGCGTGCGGCGAGCCGGGCCAGCGTCAGCCGCCCGAGCGTGATGCCGAGCCAGTAGCCGCTCACCGACCAACCGGAAACGAGATTCCCGTGATGCCGCACTTCGGTCAGGAAACTGTAGCTCCAACTGCCGAGGCTCACTTCCGCGCCGACATAGAAAAGTAGGAAGATCGCCGCCAGCCAGACCAACCGGAGGCGGAGTGTATCAGTGAGCAATCCCCGCCCGGCGGTCTGCGTGGCCGGGCGTCGCACACCTGTTCGGTCAGCGTCGAAGAGCAGGCCGAAGCCGACAAGCAGGATGAGGCTATATGCGCTCAGGAGGGCATAGACCGTATTCCACGACAATCCCGTCACCAGCACACTGGACGCGATGATCGGGCCGAGGAACCCGCCGATGCCGTAGAAGGCATGCAGGTTATTGAGCAGCGTCGTGTTCTCCGGCAGGCCAGTGATGTAGGTGTTCAGTCCCGCGTCCATGATGGCGAAGCCGAATCCCAACACGAGCATCGTCGCCAGGAGAAGCGCGAACGGCGGTCGCAGGCTGACCGCGACCGCGCCCACCGCGAACGCAGCCGCCCCAAGCATGAGGAAGCGACGCTGACCAGCGAGTGCAACCAACAGGCCGCTCCCGAATGCCGCGACGAAATAGCCGCTCGTGAGGGCGAGGAAGATGAAACTGACAACGCCTTTCCCGACGCCATAGTCGGTCTGCACACTTGGGAGCAAAACACCCGTCGCACCATCCGTCGCGCCGATCAGCACAAACGCGGCGAACGAGACCGCGATGCGCCGCCGGACGACGGAAGGCATCGCCGCACGATGACTCAATTCGGCTACAGCGATTGCGGGTTCGGTAGGGAGGCGGTTCGGAACACGAGGTCAATCGTCATGATCGTGACGGGATGCCCCTCAAAGGGTTCCGTCGCAAGCGCCCGCCAGCCGAGTTTCTCGTACAACCCCTGCGCATCTGGCGTGAACAGAGAGAGCCGTGTGACGCCCATTGCCGCCGCCTGCCCGACGGCGTGCCGCACGAGTGCGCTCGCCACCCCGCGCCCGCGCGCGGCGGGTGTGACGTACACGCTGGCGAGCCACGGCGAAAGTTCGTGGTGCGTGCTCATATCATGCCCGACCAGCGACGCCGTACCGAGCGGTGCATCGCCATCCAGAGCGACGTACGTCGTGGGGATGTGAGTGGGGTCCGTCTGATCGCGGAGGCTCGTGATCCGTGCGGCGAGCGAGTCGGTCGGATCGAGATGGCCCCATTCGTCCCATTGCCAGCGCGCAACGGTGCCAACGAAATCGGGGTGATCGGCAAGGTTCTCGATGCGCACCAGATTGCTCCCCTTGCCGCAGCCACGCCGCCGCGCACATGTCCTACCCGATTGCCATGACGTTGTCCGCGCACCTTCACGCGTGCAACGGAAGGTACAGTATACTGGAAGGTAGACGATACTGGCTGGCAGAGGGAGCCTGCCGGGGTAATTGCCGCCAGAAAGTGAGCCAAGCCGATGGGTTCCGTCCTCCGTCCGCTCTTTATTTCCGCTTCCCGCTCGTCCCGCGCGGAGCAACTCGTCCGTTCCTCCCCGCTTACGCAGCCGCTCGTCGCGCGCTTCGTCGCCGGGGAAACCTTCGCCGCTGCCCGCGCTACCGCCGAACGACTGGCGCGCAAGGGACTGCTCGTCACCTACGACCATCTCGGCGAGGCAGTCGCGGACGAAGAGTCCGTGCGGAGTGTGGTCGAGGAATACAAGACGTATTTCGCGGTCGCGGCGCGCGGCGCGCATTTCTCCCTGAAACTCTCGCAACTCGGCCTGAGTGTCCGCGAATCGCTCGCGGAAGAATCGTTGAGCACGCTGTGCGCCGAAGCAGCGCGCTATGGTCACCTCCTCCGTGTGGACATGGAAGAATCCGCGACGATTGACGCGACGCTCCGTCTGGTCGAGGCAGCGCGCCCACATGGCGGCGATCCTGGCGTCGTCATCCAGGCGATGCTCCGCCGCGCGCCGGACTTGCTGCAATGGGCGATTAACCACGATGTCCGCGTGCGGCTGGTGAAGGGGGCGTACAAGGAGTCGGAAGCGGTCGCCTACCAGGGACGCGAGCCGATCCGCCGCGCGTACCTCGCGCTGCTCGGCCCGTTGCTCGCCAGGAGTCGCGCCCCGGCCGTCGCGACGCACGACGATGTGCTGCTCGGCGGGGCGGCGCAGATCGCCTCGCAGTTCGATACGCCGTACGAAGTGCAGTTCCTCTACGGTGTGCGCGAAGACCTCGCCCAGCAGATCGCGCGGGGCGGTCTCCCCGTGCGCATCTATACACCGTTCGGCGATGCCTGGTACCCCTACTTCATGCGCCGCCTCGCCGAGCGGCCGCAAAACGTCGGCTTCTTCCTCCGACAAGTTATGGATCGGACGAAGGACGACGGGAGAAGAACTGAGAACTAGGCGGACACATCCTGCCTCGCGGGCAACCTGACCCGGGTTGATCGCGTACCTATCGGTTTCCGGTTTGCACATTCGGCGCATATAACCAGACGACGTTGCGTTCCACTGGATGGTAGCGCTGTCGAATCGCGCGGATCAACCCCGGCGTTACGTCTCCCGGTGGATGCATCGGGTCCATCGCGGCCACATCGCCGCGCAGGGCGATCAGCCGATAGCGCCCCGCCGCCACGTCATCAACGAGTGCGGAGTCATCCCAGCGCCCCATGCGGACTTCCGCTGCCAGCGTGAATGGGTCGGTGACCCGGACGGCATGCCCGGTAATGGCGAGGATGCCGAGGCCGACATTATCGCCATAAACCGGACCTGCGGTACTCGCGACGGAGGATGCGGCCCGCTCGAATCCCTGGCGTTCTGCCACCGTGGGCAGACGATATTCTCGCGCAAGCCAGCCCCGCCGCCCTTCTCGCTCGCCGACGGCGACGCCCGTGAGCAGCAGGATCGCGACCAACCCGAGGCCGAAGGGAACCGCCCGACGCGCACGCATGGGATGTCCACAGTCGGGGCGCGCCGCGACGGATGCCTCGCCCTGCACGGCGGATGTGAGCAAGACCGCGACGCCCTGTCCAAGCACCAGAGTTGCTGCCACGAGTAGTTCAATGAAGTGATTGTGATTGCCCCCATCCGTCCCCGCAGTAAGTGTCTTAAGGGCGGCGAGTGCCAGCCAGCATGCGCCAAACGTCAGCCGTCGTTGACGCGCGCAGACGCCGATGGCGGCGAGCAGCGCAAGCGTTGGTAGCAGACCGTACCGCGCGGCGAAGGGTCGTGCGAGGAACAGATATGCATGCCAGGTCCAAGAAAACTGATAGAAGTAGGTCTTCTGGATGAACCCGCCCCCCGTCAGGAGCGTCAATATGCCGAGCGAGAGGCCGACGAGCGTCGCGTAGAGGCCGGCGAGGGTTACGGCCACCTTCGGGCGAGACGGCAAGAGCGCGAGCACGAAGGCGAGCGGCACGATGACGAAGGTTTGCTTCGCCCACCATCCGAGCGCAAAGCACGTTGCACCAAGGGCAAGCATGCCCAAAGCCCTTCCCTGCGGCCAGTGTGCGGCGTACCACCCCTCCCGCCCCGGCACATCCCACCAGCGGCGCAAGAGCGTCACACCGGCCAGATTGCAGACGGCCGCAGTCATGTCCGGGCGGACCATCACGCTCCAGTGGGCGACAAGATGCCAGGTCAGGAAAAGGAGTGCGGCCCATACGCCCACTATCCAGGCAACACGCCCGCGCGCGGATCGGCCGATGGCCCACGCAAGCCAGGCCGCGACCGCCAGCGTCGCCAGCAATTGCACGGCCCGCCCGCCCGCAAACGTCGGCCCCGCGATCTTAACCATGGCGGCGTTGATGACCGTATAGAGCGGCGTATATGGGCCTGCATAGAAATGGTGGGCCGGCGATGGTTGGGCAGCGTACGGGTCCGTACCGTGGGCGATCAATGTCGCCTCGCTGAGAATGACGCCCTCCGCATCGTCAATCTGGAAGGGATAGCGCAGAATCGTCGCCTCGTACCGCGCGATCCCGACCGCCTTGCCGATGAGCAACGCCAATACGAGTGCGAGAACGACGATGGCGAGCGCCTCCGACCAATGGGTGGTGACGACGAACCAACGTGACGTCTGGCGCTGCGTCGGCAGCAGATCGCTGTCGCTCCGTGATTGCGATGCCGATTGCGGAAACGGGAATCGCGCGTCCTCATGTGTGCGGACACCCCCGCGCTCGTCGGAGTAGACACGTTCAATCTCTGCTCGCATGCCTCGTCCTAAGCCCCCATCTCTTGTCCCCGCGTCTCGGATACGATCGCCGTATCGCCATCGCCTTCCGCGATGATCGTATCATCGCATCATACAGGAGAGAATGACGTCGGGGGGAGTGGCTAAAAGGGCGGGGAGGTGCGAAGCTACCGGGATGGACCCTATTATCTGTCCCCGCTGCGAGGCGCGCGATCATCTGGACAAGGACGGCCACAATCGTTCCGGCACGCAACGCTATC